>Ga0163217_1078832_pt1 | contig 11724 bp, 7 predicted proteins | sample SynspAceP_FD_185933 | JGI IMG/M metagenome (GOLD analysis project Ga0163217, IMG submission 185933) | Saline lake microbial communities from Ace Lake in Antarctica - Synechococcus sp. Ace-P (PacBio error correction) | ecosystem: Environmental > Aquatic > Non-marine Saline and Alkaline > Saline ... | reverse complement strand
ATGGATTCTCTGGCCGAAATGATATTTCATTTACCATATGAGCGTAAACTTGATGGGGCCAAATCAGCAATTAATTTTTTTGGACTAGCAGGTACTTTAATGTACAGTCATTTTCCTCCTCCGATGCGAACCCAATACAGCAACTAAAAAAAATGCCGGAAACTTCTAAGGGCTTGTTTCAACTTAGAAAAAAAAACAGAAACGCATCGTCTCCACATATGCCTTGTCCTTAACTTATTTGAGAGGAAGAAGAAAAGAGAAAGTGAAACGGATCATTTGGAGGCTATTTGGAGATGAAAAAAATGACAATAGAACCAAAAATCTCACTTTTTCAGCGAGAATGGCGCGTAAGGCTATTTTTTAATTACTGCAGAATTGAATAAAACGCATGGATCTCAAATATGAGAATTCATTCATGATCCACCAACAACCCCCAAACATTGATTACCCGCAATTGATTTTACTTTGATCAAACGAGAGTTGCTTTTCAAGTGTTCTCACTACCTATCAAAATGACACTGAGAAATAGTTCTCCGGGGCGAATGCGCTTGGAAAAGCGGATGCAGGGCGATTATTGGAACTTGATTACAGCTGGAAATTATTAAAACAAAGTAAGGACAAAAACTGAACTAACCCATGGGGAAAAAACACCGGCTGAGAAATCCCCCTCTCCAAGATTCAGACTTCTAAGCCGCGGCAATTCAAAGGACGACGAGCTCTAAAAACAAGAACTTGGGCCTCCTACTTGTCTGTCAAGTGAGTTCTGGCGGGTTTATGTTGTTTTGGCAATTATCACTAGGATTTTTTGTTCGAAAACGACGGGAATTTCCTACTTTTGGAAGAATAACAAAAAATAAAGAGCGGTTGACATTCTAGCTCCAGCGCTCTATATCGGCAGAACTTGGAGTGTAAGGGGTGATAGCCACCGCCCCTTTTTTTTACCCCATTCTGCTGCAATTTCAATCATGGAAAAGAAGTCTGAAAAATTTTATCTCTAAATGGAAATTCTCAGATACGCTTCCAAAAAAAACTTGGGGACACTTTGCGATTATCAGAATAATGACAGGCAACTTTCGCGACTTTCCCCTTTTCTCCCACCCAAGATGGCACATACCCCCAAAATTAGAAAATCTTCTGAAACACTCCGATACTTTGAGCAAAAGGGCCCTAGTCAAATCAAATGAATGGCCTATTTTTTGATGGACAGAATCAACTCAGGAAACACTTATTTCGAGACGAACTGATTGAAAAAAGCACGGGATGTGGGAGCTGGTCCCCGTAGGTGCTGAGATTATCCCTCTCTCTTTTCCTCACCTGCCTCCGCTCACCGGTATCTCCCTGTGCTTGTTGTGCCTGTCGGTTCGAAGAAGAAGAGACTGTACAGGCGGGTAAGACCACAAAAAAAGAAAAAAAAAAAAAAAAAGAAATAAAAAAAAAAAAAAAAAAAAAAAAAAAAACAAAAAAAAAAAAAAAAAAAAAAAAAAAAAATAAAAAAAAAAAAAAAAAAAAAAAAAAAAAAAAAAAAAAAAAAAAAAAAAAAAAAAAAAAAAAAAAAAAAAAAAAAAAAAAAAAAAAAAAAAAAAAAAAAAAAAAAAAAAAAAAAAAAAAAAAAAAAAAAAAAAAAATGGCAAATCTTCAGCACCTGCACCTACGGGGACAGCTCCCCACCTCCGCTTTTTTCAATCGTTCGTCATCGACAATAGTCGTTTCCTGAGTTGATTGTCATAGGCATTCATTTTTATTACTAGGCTTTGCTCAAAGTTTACGGCGTGTTCCAGGAAATTCCATTTGGGTGTATGTGCCCAGTCTGTGGGAGACAAAAGGGGAAAGTGCGCGAAAGTTGCTGTCATTTTACTGATAGATCGCCAAAAGTGTCCCAAGTTTTTTGGGGAACTATTGGAGAATTTCCATTAGAGATTAAAATTTCAACTTCTTTTTCCATGTTGCATTGCAAAGCAGGAATGTAAGGCGGTGGTATCTTAATAAGATAACATGCACAGATAAGAATAGAAGAATAGAAATGTGATCAAGCGCACTAAATACTTACAAACGTAGGATTCCGACTGGTTTACGAGCAAAAAATAACCTGGTGAAAAATTGCCAAAAAAAAAACAACATCGAAGAAATCACTTAGGAAAATAGAGGGCCCCAAATCTTCTTGTTTTAGGAGCTCGTCGTTCCATTGTTGGCAAATTGCGACGCGTTCAGAAGTCCTGATACTTGATTTTACAGCCCGATTTTTTCCTGTTTAGTTTCAAGTATAATTCAGCCTGTATTCAGTTCCAATAATCGGCCTGCATCCGCTTTCAGCGATTTCTGCCCGGAGACTATTTCCTCGTGTATTTTGGATAGGTAGTAGACTTGAAAGCAATCTCGTTGATCAAAGTAAAATCATCGGAATTCAATTGGGGGTTTGTTGGTGGGCATTTAATGAATCTTCATATTTGAAATCCCGATGGTTTTATTCAATTCGCTGCCAGAATTAAAAACCTTACCGCCATCTCGCCGAAAAGTTAGATTTTGTTCTTATTCGTCATTTTCATCCCAATCCTCAAGGACCTTTCCACTTTCTTCTTCATAGTTTCGAGTCAAGGGCCATTGAGCGGGAGTTTCTTTTTTCTAAAGAAGCTCTTAGATTTCCGGCATTTTTTAGTTGCTGTATGGTTCCATCGGAGGAGGAAAAAATGACTGGTCATTAAATACCTGGCCTAGCAAAAAATAAATCTGATTGCCATCAAGCTTGCATTTGGAAATAAAAAATCATTTCGGCCAGAGAATCCATCAGAACACTTTTTTCTTTTCGAAAGAAATATACAAGCTGAGATTGGTTGTGTCAGTTCTTTAAGTCTTCAAACCAGAGAAAGGATGTTAGATTCTTTCAATCTTTTGGACACTGAGAGATGTCCCTGTAATTTTTCTGCCAGAAAATCACAGAACCACCGCTAGAAGAGCATAAAGAACTCTTTGAATAGGATTTTCCAGTTTTTCTTTTTCAGCGAGCTAGTGAACATGCCGCTTGTTGGAGCCGTCAAGCTGGTCTTCTGAAGTAAGCTTTTTTCCATTTACTTCTTTTTCTAAAAGTCACAAATAAGAAGATTGGATCAGCCAAGTCCCGGATATATTTTGGTCCATTGGGCGAGTTTCCTCAACTATACTGCTTCATTCTGAAATCTTCATAAAAATCCTTTTCCAAGTCTCCCGTTATCCCAAGCTAAGTGTGTCTTAGAAATTGGTTTTGTTTGTATACGATAATCTCACCTGCAGTCCGTATCCAATACATCCGAGGGCCTTTGTGCATTTTTGATGCTACATTGTTCAGCTCCCTTTTTTCCGAATCAAAGTCCCTGCACCAGTCGTGATCAGGACATTCATCAGTCATATGGTATTATATCCAATTCCTCATCAAAAGTCTTTAATGCGGACATTGAAAAGCTGCTCGTGGGAAAGAAATAAGATTCGACATTCCGATTGCTGCGCAAATGAATTTTGAGGCCAAAAGTGGATTGCTTTATCAAATACGTACTGCCTAATTTGGTCAGATTCATTATGGCTTTGGATGATTTTTTAATTTTTGAGCAGGCAATTTTTTTGCCCCGCCATTGCTCCCAGAATTACCATTTCCCTCCACTTTTTTCCAGGTATGGGTTAAGCTTATAGGTCTCTTTTCGACTAGCTTGTTTTCCTTGTCGTCCAAAAATAATCAGTATTCATAAACAACACTATTACCCAACATCCTCATAGCATTTGAAGCGCTTTTGTTGAGGTTTAGTAGCTGTATTTCAAGTCCGGGTCTTTTGTGGCAAATCAGGGATCCAACTTGCGATTCTTGCTTGTTGTTCTTGATACCCCTCCCCAAAACTCGAGGTAACCGATAAATTGGTATGCCAAGTGTTTTATAAGTTAGACTGTGTCCACTATTTGAACATATTCCCAATGTTAAGTTCTTCCATGTGCCAGCTTTCATCTTCCAATCTCTGATTTTGCTGAGCTCGGAAGTGAGCGTTGTAATCGTAGCGAATTTTCGGGTTTCGTTTCGCAAACTTGAAAGACAACAGCCAACAAAGTAGTACGAAAAGGCAAGGAAAGGATAGAATCGATTTTTTTCATCTGTTTGTTGTGTCTTTAGTTCTGGGAAAAATGTTTTACATGCATTTGCGCTTCTCTAATAATGGGGCCTTAGCCTGGACTCCAAATTCTTGCTTCAGGATAGGCAGTAAATCGAAATGGCTATCTATTTAACCTGTCTGTATTTCCTCAGCACGTCCACCAGCAATTCATTGCAATGCATAGGATTTATTTCCATTGATCCTTCCAGTCGGTTTCGGGGCGATCATGGCATACGATGATGGCTTCTTTCTACAAGCTTGCCACCGTCAGCTTCAGCAAGGACACAGGTCATTTGGGCAGCTGTCACGTTCCCAAGAAAATCATCCCGCTGAAAAGCATCCGATTGGCAGTGGAAAATGCGATAAAGATATCTCCCTAAACCAATTGGTTGCGCCGTTCTCCGGTGAGTCCGATCCCGATTGGAACCCGATTCGCAATCCGCTTCAATTGGATGGGGAAGCAAAGGTGGTCTGTAGCTACTACACGAGATCGAACCGTCCCTTCTTGTGGCGATTTAAAGATTGGGGAGGCAGTTTTCAATTCATTATTTAGAGTGTCATCAATGCTTTCCAATGGAACGCAAGCAATGGTCAGAGAAAGGTTTCCTGCCAAAATTAGCCTGAACCAAAGCCCAATGTGTAGCTGGATTCTTTGATCTTCACGATTCTAGAGGGAGGTCCGTTCCACCTTTGAAACCCAAACACCATCATTCCGGTACCTCCCACGACATTTCTTCAGCGATTTTACCAGAGGGGCAGCATTGTGATGGCTCGAGTAATTTGTTCTGCTGACATGAAATCCATAGATGTCGATTCAAAACCCATCATTAAGGTTTCGCCACTCGGATAATGTCGTTACCACCATTCTTTCCCCTTTGTACAATCCGTATCCACATACCATTTCAGGGACCGCATCTCTTGACCACTCTACACTATTGGTATGGAATCATGATCGGGGTTTGAGGAAAGCCTGATTCCGTCAGCCAGTCGTTCGGTCATTTCCCCATTTCATTCAAGCTATTACCAATGGCAAAAAACAGGACTGAATTTACCCTGTGGAAAATGCCGTGGACACCCGTTCTGACTGGTCCTTTCCCGACAGATATTTTCGCCGCTACCTGAGATGATGGTGCTTGTATCAACTTCACTCCATTTTACATCAGTGGATGGAAATTCACTGGCCTGTGGTTCCATATGAAAAGGAACTCGTAAATTCCCTTGCACTGGGGTTTTTTGGGCGTAGGCTGAAGAGGGAAATTGAACAAAAGGATGATAAGAGGAATAAAGAGTGTTGATCTTTTCATCTGATTATAGTGATTTTTTAAGGCCATATGGAATCTTCCGCATGCACCTGTAGTAATCATACCCCTGTTGTGTCCTATTGGTCATGCTATGATGCTTCATAGCATGCTTTTAATTCCAGGTCACCTCATTGGGGCTAATTCTTTTTCAAAGTTATAATCCCTCTAGTATTACCCAATTTAAGTTGTCCCGGCGAGTTGCATTGTCCGCGACAGACTCCCCCTGAAGAATCGTCCAACCTATTGTCAACCCGCTTCTTGACCCAAGCACCTAATCCCCAACAAAAGGGTCTGCCCAATGCATACGGCATTGCACCCATAGCCAAAGCTTTGCAAAACATCGGTTGCTCTTCGGATTCCTCGTCAATTAAAACGGGAATTCTGCCTTTAATCTCGTCCTCACTATTTCAGGTAGCATTCAATGGTTCTTTCCAAATTGCCCGTCCGCCATGGTTCGAGACAATAATTTCCATCTGCCTCGATGAATTAAATGCAGAGGGCAGCATCTTCTCGCGTGGACAATTCCTTGATCCACATATTTCTTTGGTGTTTGCTCGAAGCAGGTAAATCATATCCCACGTGACGTTCGGTCGACGTGAAACTCATGCCTTTTGGCAGATTCCTTCAAGCGTTTCCTATATGAGCTCGCCTGCCTCGATCAGTTTAACAGCGTTGTTGCACTTGTCTCACCGATTTCCTACTACGGTGTAACCCAATCCACTGTCAGTGCCACCAGGACAGGGCAAACCTGCTTGCTTTCAGCTATTTTCGCAGAAGTATTTTTTTGGTGAGGTTTATTCTATCCAGGAGTGGGATATAGTTGAAACCAAGGGATTGAGCGTCCGTAAGCAGCGCTACTTCCGAAACTGAATAGTTTTTGAACAGTACATACCATAAGTTGGTGTTTCTTGGAAGCCGCAGCTTTTGGCTGTTGCAACTTCCGCCTTCTTGAGAGAATTTTTGGAAAACCAACCGGGCTAAGAATAAGGGGAGTCTCAAGGGTTTCCCAAACAGGTTGTTTTTGTCGGGAAGATGTTACTGACATCATTAATCTCCTTGCTCTGATTTGAATTTTATCAAACCCATAGCAAAGATTTGCTTTTACTGTTTTCAAATCATCTGCCCCATCCATTCAGCGTATCGATGGCATCGTCGCCCCATTACCTTTCGGGACAACTTCTCCAGTCAAAGACATTTTTTAAAGTCAGGTATTTCTTCTGCCTGGTCGCTGATTGTTTTTGATCCTGACACGATATCATAGGGACAAGCAAGCCGCTAAACTTGATAATCCGATCCAACTCAAGAAACCGGTCTTTGGCGATTTTCAGGTGGCAGGAAAAGATCAAAAATGTCCATGATGTTGTTCTTAACAAAGAATCAAAACTTACTCCAGGGAAGCCTATTTTGATTTGTATTTTGATTGCCATTGTGGTGGGATCGATTGCTCACACCACCATGAACCACTTGCATATAATTTGGTCGCGTCCCCAAGGCCATTCCTCATCGACTGACATCAGCCAAGTGTCGTCTCTTTTTTTGGAACTCTTTGTATGTATTTTCCCTGACTTCTTCCATCGGCACTTAGATAGAAATCCCAGATTATTGCCTTTTTGATTGTTTTTGCGGGCATCCTTTCCCCGAGCTTCATCGCGACACCAAAGCGGGCTTTATCCTGTTCGGCTCCAATCCCCCAAAGTTCTTACTTCAAGGGGATCGGACCTGATAAAACCGCTTTGTGGCAGCCAAATGGAAGCAGCATCGACCCATGGAGTTGGAGTTATCATCACTAAAAATCCAGCTGATCCACGCTTCATTCCTCGTACTGGCTTCAGAATCACATCACGCAAATCCAAGTCATCATACGATTAGCAAGGTTCCGATTTGAGGCGAAAATCCGTTCTCTGGGCCCAATTACATGATTCGATCTGTCCACCGGAATTCTTGAGGCATAGATGTTCGGTTAGAAACCATGGATAGGCCAAAATGTTCTGAAGGTAATGATCGAGCTTGACTCTTCATGCAGAATTCTCTGCGCAGCAATAGCGGCATTATTGTCTTTCATGGGTACTTAAGAAGAAGTAGTTATTCAAAGGGAAATGCTGAACAGGCATTGAAGTTTTTCCTAAGTCTTTTTTGTTGCCAAAATCGAACTGTAAACTACGCTCAGGCTTACCTTACAGGAGGTTGATTATTCAGCATCAATGTGATATCGCATACTTCTGGTAACTTTGCGCTTGACACGAGGTAGGTTTTTCCATGGATGTTCTTTGTTGTTGCAGCCTTTTAAAATCGCTTCAGCCACATCTTCGCACATCCACAATGCCCACCAAACATCCGACATCATGAATATTTGGCATAAAATGGTTTGGGGGCAATTTTATTTTTAAACAAAATTGGCATACCCGTTGAAGTGAATCTTGCGATTTGAACAATGTTTTACCCATGCCCACGGTGGAGAAAAAACAGACGTATTTCAAAACTCAGATTAGGATGGTCGGCGATTTGGAATGTATTGACGGTCTGATAGGATAAACTTTGCTTGCGGCATAAGGAATACATTCTCTCACTCATAAACGGCGCGTCATTTCTGTGATTTGGTCCTCCTCCAGTTTTTGCCTTTTGGGTAAAAAATGGGAAGTTGGTTCTATGAAGCGCTACCAGAGGCTATAGAAAATAACTTTCTCAATTTCGGGTAGTTTTAGAAACTGCCTCAAGAAAGTTTTCAGTCCTAATGGTCGATCAAAAACAATTCTGTCTGAGTCTTCACTCCATTTGGAAAGGGGTCTCCGTGGAATCTCAGTTCTCAACTCACTCAGCTCTGATTTGTTATTCAACGGTCCAATTGAACGATTTCAAGGATGCTCAGCATTTATTGAGGCTGAGTAGATGTGATACTTTTCTTTTGGGAAAGGTCTTGTGGTAGATACCTTTTTACCGCGTATCACTTCATTTTAAGATTTTTAGTGTTGTAGCTTCCAATTAGAAGCCCCTCCGATGATGCCTTCTTTATAGATTTGAGTTTTAGAGTCGATAACTTGTCCCCTACCTAAGGTCGAGTTGAATCTCGCCGCTGACAGGATGTCAAACAGGAGAATAAGAAAAATCTTGGGAATTTCGATTCCATGATGGAGGTAGATTAGTTAGAAACCTGAAAAATGCATAGGCAAATGTCTATTGCCGGCAGTAATTTGCTTCAATTCAGTCACTAATGCTGTTTTCGACATTCAACATAGCGTTGTTACGCCTCAGTCGTCCAAAACAGCTGATTATTATTGCATTTACGCCCTTTCATAACGAAAACTATGCATAATCCGGGTTAAAATTTCAGATACGATAAGATAAAAAAAACGATTACTATTCCCATTTCTATTTACTAGGGACGAAATGCATGAATTTACTTTCAATTCAACTGGATACTTTCGGAGGGAGATTTTATAGGATTCATTCCAGTTCGTCAGTGGAATACAATGTCTCCAAAAAAATCCTAAGCTAATAAAAAGTTCCAAAAAAAGAGGCTGCCTCCAACCTGTTATAAGTTAGAGACAGGCCTTCTTCGGCAACATAGTTAATGGACTTACTTGCCGTGATCCACGATATATTGCAACCACTCAAAATCGGACGCAGACTTACTCAATCAGCATGACCTTGGTCGATTGATAATCCATGTGAGGCATTGGGAATATCGAAACCATCGCCGATTTTCTACTCCTTGGCAGTTTTTCAAGCCAGCATTATATATTGCCTTCTGGACTCGGAAATCGTGTTCTAAAATCTTTTTTCACCCTGCAATGCATTGTTTGGGAGTTTTTAATTCCAACAATGAAAGCGGCGATCTCTCCAGTAGTTTTTCTTGATCCTCCCAAGCATTGCAACCAAACACTTGGCAAAAATCGCAGGCATTATCTGCATGAGAACAAACTCGTCCAATTGTTATGGGCGCTTAGCCACTACAGCAGCTTTGAATTCGATTGGTCTTGCCCACAATCCATGCAGTCAATACCCCTCCACCGGAAGCTCCATGTTACAAATAGATTGGGTATCGATTTATAGCCTTTTTCGATCACGATCTACTCCAGACCATCAAGTCGTCATAGTCGTGATTGGATAGTCGTTATGAATGGAGTTGCCAAATTCCTGTCCGTAACCTGTACTTCACGAGGTTGGTATAAAGTACCACATAACCATGCACGCAGCGTAAGCTTGAACATTCGAGGAAAAGGGAATTGCCATACATCGGCAAAGGACCGCCAAATCTCGAGTATGAAGGGGGGTATTTTTTACTTGGCGTCAAAATTAAGAGGAGTTACAATCACAGCCTTGCACGTCTAATTGATCAAAGAAGTATCCACCAAATTTCCTCTACTTTTGCCAATTTTCCCGATAAGAAAAACACATCATATTCAACTGAGGTGATTCGCATTTCACCGTGCCATCTAACCACACGCAAATCAGCAGGTATGATCTCCTCCACCAAAAGTTGAAGCAATCGATTGTTGCTAGGAAAAAACTGAATAGGAACCTTAGATTGTAAAAGGGCGTTGACCGGCCTTATCCAAGCCACCAAGTATCTCCTACCACAGTTCGGATTCTCTTCAGTCAGCGCCACATGTCCGACTTGTCAGTATCGGCCTTTTTCATCGTATTGGAAAATAAGATTCCTTTTCCGATTGCTTCCCATTGCGATCGGCAGCATCCCGATCAAGATCGTGCTGTAAGATTTTTTACACCTGTCTCTGTCCATCGGAATTCATCACATAGACGTGTTTCTGAACTTAGATACTTTGGTAAGTATCATCAAATGCCATGGATTAGGCGATCATTTTCCGTCAGTGGAGAAAGAGTAGGCAATTCCATAGGTCCTTTTACGGACTGGTTCAATGGGATTGATCGGATCCTGAGGTTAAGTCTAGTCGGCTTACACGTTCTGATATGTTGCTCGAGTCGATTGTCTTCATGAATGATTTGCTGGAAAAGATACAAAAGAAATTTCCTCTTTCGCCCAGATTTGGTGAGGCCAATAGTTCTGATCATACAAAAGTCGCTGTTCTAGCTGGTACGCCGGCGTTCAATGGTGAAAAATCTGTGTTATTACCCTTGGTAAATAACCCGCACCGTCACCCAGGTATTGCAAATTCGTCAATGAAGGTCGGAGGCTCATTCCACTCGGCACCTTTGAGGCTTACCCGAATAGTCAAGCATGGATTTCTTGGCCTTGGGCAAAACTGAGTAAAAGGCTAAAACTTTTGTCCATCAGGATGACCAGGTACCAGATCCCGGGAGCATTAGCCGAATTGGTCAACGCCACAGAACTTTCGTGTCTAAATTTACAAACACAAAGAGTTCATTTTATCGTCTTGCTGATGATCGATTAGGCCACTTAGTTCCGTTCTGGCGACCAACTGGGCTTAAAGATCACGGTTGGATTTCCTTGAGTCAAGGGACGATTCTCGGGAACCTCGATGGTTGACCATCCAGAGATTGCCATAGTTCCGGTCGCTCATGAATCCGTGAAGTTTCGGAGTGTAAATTACCTTGGTTCCATCCGGAGAATCTGCGGGAATCGGAGATTGTATTCCAGATCAAAAAGATCGTGTGAGTTGGAAGGTTTGTTTTTTTGCTGAGCAGTAAATAAGCTTTGAAAATGTGTAAAAAGCATTTAAAAGGAGATATTAAGTTTTTCATGGTAAGAGAAAGGTTTGTTTCAAAGGATATTACTTTATTTTTGTAATTTTTTAACTTTTTATCGCGCTTCATTAAGAAGTAGATTACAAGGACAGTGCCACAAAAAGAATGTGACCAGCCCAGTTTTTTTCATATCCATTCGATTTGAAAGGAAAAACAAGGGATAATCCCTGCAGCAAATTTCGGAACGGTATAGCAAAAAGTAATTTTAAAATCTTCCCAAGACTATGTGGCTGCTGTTTTTCCTCAGCAAATGGGACTTGGAAAGAGATACCCCAAAAAAGTTACACAACAAGCACTTACTTGCCGAAGCAATGAATCGCCAAACTTGTGCCGAAAACCCAGCCAATGCAGCAGCGTAAAAACAAAGCCCAGCGTAAAAGCAAATTGCCAAATTACGGTGTTTTGAATCGAGGATGGGATCGCTGCCAATTTATATCTATTGGGATGATCCGGATCACTCGCAACCCAAAAAATAACTCTTGGCAGATTCAATATTTTCTCCGCCGACTCAACCATTACCAAAAAATAGAAACCCCAGGCCCCCACCAATATTGGATACCGATAGTCCAAAAAAACAACGTTAGCCACTGCAGTAATTGAGCTTTTATGCTGATAAGGGTTCATCTCTCTCT
>Ga0163217_1013270_pt1 | contig 11724 bp, 12 predicted proteins | sample SynspAceP_FD_185933 | JGI IMG/M metagenome (GOLD analysis project Ga0163217, IMG submission 185933) | Saline lake microbial communities from Ace Lake in Antarctica - Synechococcus sp. Ace-P (PacBio error correction) | ecosystem: Environmental > Aquatic > Non-marine Saline and Alkaline > Saline ... | reverse complement strand
TCGGGTGGGGAGGCAAGAATTACAAGGAATACAACACGGTTATGCATCGAAAAGGAACAGGGTCCAGTCGGATGGAGGGCAGGGTCATTCGATAAGGAATAGAAATGTGTCAATCGATTGGGAAGTACAATGTTCGGAGTGAATCTGGACACCAAGGATAAATACAAGGTATCACCGGGTCGGAGCGACACGGCTCGCTTCGTCGTGGGTCAGGTTCAGAGACGTCGGTTTGCGGTTTTGAGTAAGGTGAACGGCTTCAATCCCAAACCATCGAGCCTTGGACGGTTCGAGTCGATAGGGCTGTCAAACAAATTGCGTGGCGGCTTCACGAATTGAGCTCGGACACGCCGATAGAAACATGATCGGCGGTAACGGCGGCGGCGGGTGTCGATGCGAACCGGTTTGCATTTTCCAACGACGGCATCGAGATGGCGATTCCGAACAGGAGATCCGATTGAATTGCAGATTTTTTTCGTAAAACGTGCGACTCAAGTTTTCGCGTCCAAACCCGCTGCGAACACGCCACCCCGCTCAGCCGACGCGTAATATCGTCTAACCAAAATTTAGGTGCGGCGAATCAGCCAAAAACAACATCCACGCAACAAATAAACGGCAAACGCCACCAAACCAGACGATCCAGCCTTGATCCAAATAGAGCGCAATGGTGTGGAAAAACGCGAACACGGAGTCAGCTGAATCAGATCCGACTTTGATCAACCGGACAATGCGCTTTTCATCGCCGACCGCACGCGTCGTCGAGCGTTTGCCTTCAAACCGGCTTCGTCCCATTTTGCAACCCTGGACGAAACTGATCCAAGCAGCATCGTTCAAATGACTTGGTGAATGCATCGGGACAGAACCAACGTCGTGGATTTGTCGTCCGCCGGCGTTTCTCTTTATGCTTGCCGCTACGCGGCGTTCAATCGGATTTCGAGCGAAGTTTCACCATCGATGTTGCACGGCGTGCGATGAAAACGCTTGATCCAATTGGATGCGCGCCGGTGGCTGGAACGCGATACGGCGAAACCTTGGTCAAAACCGCAACCGAGACATTGCAGTCTCATGTCGGTATCACTGCGTAGCATGCAAACAACGAGATCCAATTAGGTAGCCGGCAAACGCAAGCACGTACGAGGCCGTGACGAGACAAGCCGAATCGAGATCAAACCACGCGAAATTGAACGCCACCAAACCAGAGGCCGACAGTCGCGAATCCAGGATGTGGCCAGGCATCGGATCGGTGGTTAAGGAATGCGCGTTTCGACGGTGCTAGGCGATCATTCAACGACCCGCCGTTTTCGGCCAAACAATTAGAAAGAACACAACCGAACAGGATTGACCGACCATCACGAACCCGCGGTGCCTGGCCAACCCGGCTTGCAGCAAACCTATTCAGCGGGATTCGCAAAGGGTTGTCGAGGCGCGAGGTTGTGGTTCGATCGCTAGCTGGGATTTGCGATGTTTCGCTCAAACGAATCTTTGGATGCGTGTGTTGGATGCCGCGCCGACTTCGATTATGCTTCGGTCAAGCATTCGACTTCGGGCGACAGCCGCGGCTCTCTCCCACAAGTAACTTTCTCTACACGGTGCGTCTTACTTCGGTTTCACGCTGGCGGTTTTTGCGCAACACCGGAGCCTCTACTGTCCTCGCAACAAGCAGATAAAAGCTTCCGTGCACGAGATCACGTTTTGAATTGAGTTGCGATCGGCCGTTGCGTGGAACTAAACAGGATGCTTCGGTCACGATCAATTTCGCCTTCGCGAAGTTGAAACCGAAACGTGAAGTAGCGGACTAACTAGATACCGAGAAAAATGCCGCCAGCCGGCACACTCGGCACGGCCGGTCCATCGCCGCTGGCGGATTCCAGGCCCGAACAGCAACCGGGCAAGCGCTTGTTTGCCATCCGTGCCAAAAAAAGGATCGACGTCGGGTGCAATGGTTTGGGTCGACTATGCAGCTCTCGCGAATTGCCACGTTCCGTTATCAATTCGTCTCGCCAATCGCTCGGCGGTTTCAAGCGTCAGTCCGCTCAAATTGCCACGAAGCATCCTCGGGCTGCGGTGTTATTCATACCAACGTGGCAGCGAGAACAGTCGTGCAGCGGCCCCTGTCGATATCGCTGGTTGCATTCGGAATGCGCACGATGATGCGGGTGCCGCAACCAAACGCGCGTCGAATTTCAATCCCGTGATTGATTCGCCACGACGCGTGCGATACGCGCCTGGGGTTAAAACCCAAGCGGACAAAGATATAGCACCCACCACCCGATCACACGGTGATCCCATCATGACCGGTATCCCGATCCGATCAACCAAAAACCGATCCACATCAAACACGAGAACAGCACGACCGCGATTCACGCAACCATATCCGACGCGACAACCGCAAGAATCGGGGTGGAGTTGGCGAAAAAGGTGCGGCAACCCCCTGGAGGCGAATTCTCGGTGTGGTTTCGTCGCTTCATTGAACTCGACGTCTTGCGGCAAGAATTTGGTCGTTTGAAGGGGTGGTGGGTCAGGAAATGAGCGGGCACAAATCCACAGTCTAGAGCACTGAGAGGTTTTGATGAGTTGACGACTTAGTATTTCCGTCAGGCGGTACAACATCTTCTTGTTGGACGGTCGATGGCCGGATCGACGCGTGTGGTCGGGTGGCGGGTGATCGAGTTAAATCGTAGGGGTACGTTGAGGGTAAGGTAGTCATCGTGGTTCGTCTTGGTCACCGCTGCCAACGCGTCTTGAAGCTGGTTTTTCTTATCGACGAATACGCGATCGTCGATCAGGTTTGTTCGTTTTCGGGGATCACGTTGCAGGTCGATAGAGGTTCCCAAGGGTGCCCCGAGGTGCGGTGACAGGTTCGCTGCAAGCAACACAAGCTACACGCTAACGGATTCTCCATGGCATATCGTTTGCAACTCAGACCCCTGCGCCGGCGTCTGCGGAGAGTGCGGGGGTAAGTCGGGGTAATCGGAACTTAGCGAAATCCGATTAGAACGCATTTTGGATTCATAAGCGCAATCACAGATAGATCTATCAAAAATACAGTGCAAAGTGTCTTCGAGCAAACGGGACTTCGGTGAGGCAAATTAGGGATTGCCACAGTGGAAAAGCTGAGCTCTAGCTCGGCTGCTCGTCGCAATTTCAGCGGTGATGACGACCAGATGTTCTAAAACGTTGCGGCTGATATCGATTGAACTGAAGGCTCGTGTTGTTTGTCAGCCCGTGCGCTAACTTGCGGCGGAGCAGCGCACTATCCCTGAGCGCTCGGATGCCGCCACGTCGTAAACGTTGTTGTCGGACCGGAACCGGTCGTGTCATGATGGGACCACCCGGCTTCTCAGCAATTGTGCGATCGAGTTGACATGACTTTGGACGTAGCGTCCAGTCGCCCGATTTCATCGTAGTAAAGACGCAGGTCTCGGATGGCGTCTCGGGGATGGCAGTGGTGGTGGCACAATGAATTCCATCGGTCCGATGCGGCGGGCACGGAGCGAACACGGGCGTGTATTCAATGCGCGGCCTCGAGCAGCAGCCCCGCCACCCAAACACGAGCCTGAATGGTCGGTACTTTTTCGCGGTCACTAGCCGATTCTGGGCCATATTCGAACCAATCTCGCAAAACCGTTGGTTGGGCTCGCGGACCTTTTCCGCTTGTTTTCTCGATGGGCAAGAAGCATCCGTGCGACGCCTCGTGGATTCGTATCAAAGTGATGGAGGCATAACGCGCCAAGTGCACTTTCGGCTGGGCGGTGGTTACCCGGCACGCTGAGCGCTTTGCCACGAAGCACGGATTTTGGAACCGAAATAGAAGTGTCAGTGTTGGCGTGTACTTCCCGTGAGGATTGTCGCCGAGTGATTTACAGATGTCGTCAGTGGCGTAGTTGGAAACCGCAGTCCTTTGTCCGGCAGTCCGATCCCGGGGATCGCGTGTTGGGTGTTGCGGATTAGCTGGGGTGACCATAGACACCACAATCATTCCAGATTCATTTCGTCGGCGGATGATCAGACAACGAGGTTGGGGTTGAGACTCGCGTCCGTGCGTCAGCCAGAATATGCGTGTAGGAAAGAGAGCAGCGAGCCACAACCGAGGTCGCGGATGGTTGCATTCGTGTGATTCTGAGTGCGAAACATTGTTGAGCGGTTTGGAGGGTGAGGAAAAATCGGTTGGCGAATGAAGATGATGTTCTCAAAAAACTATCGTATAAATTCGAGACGATGCTATTGCGTAATAATGCAGGAATTCGTCTTGGACGAGACGTTTTTGATGATGTTCTTTTGGTTTGACGGATGTAGTTCTCGACGGGCCGTGGTCGAACGATTAGGACTGACTCAGGAAAACGCGCACGGTATTGGTCTGCCACGAGGGCTGACGATTTTTAGGTGCTCCAGACAAAATGGATTTCGAGTTGGTCCGACATCGTTGAATTTCTCTTTCTGATGATGATGAATGTTCAGAAATAGCATTAAAAACCAAGACGATACGCGCGCCCCTACGGCGTGTGTTGGATGCGTCTGTTTTCTCGGGCGTCAGCCCGAGACTTCACGTTCGATTGGTTCGAAATCACCGTAAATTGACAACCTTCGTTGCGATTCGGATCGGTGCATGATGCGGCACCTGATGTATCGGCGAAATTTGCCGTTTTGAACAGATGATGACGTGTTCGGACGAATCCTTGCCAATTGGAAGACATTTCGGACCCCGCGATTTGGGATCGTTTCGTTCGGGGTTGGTCTTTCGCAACGGTGTCTTTGCGGTTCACGGTGACTCCTCTGTTGTTGCGCGGCTTATTTCGTGCAAGGCATTCTTCGAGGGTTTCCTGGCGGATCGGTTACGAGTGGGGGTTCGCGGCGTTTTGAGATTGCGTGAATTTACATTGCTGTGTGTGCATCCGTCGACATCGCGCGTCCACACACACTACAAGTCCAGTCGTGTACTCGATGGATCGTATTTATCATTCAGCGGGATGCTGGAGACAGCATTGGCACAGAACTGATTGTATCAGGAAGATTGGATGACCTCGGTGGCGCTATCGAGGATTCGTTCGGTTCTTTTTGATCCGGGTATTAGTGGCGGGCGTGATTAGTGTCGATCGCGCAGATTGATATCGCCGGGGGAGTTTTTTGTCGGGCCGGTTGCAACGCTATATTGCTCGCAAGATCGCGATTCGTGAGCACGTGGCATACTGTAGTGTAATGCGGTTGTATGATCGCAACGGGTGTGTCGCTGGGGTTGTCTGCAATCAGCCGTGTTTTTCTTGCAGGGATCAGTATATTGATGACGGCATCCGTTCAACCCAAGGTGAAAACGCTCGCGATGCGCAGCACGACGCGTTAGTCTTGGGAATCGATGGGCTGGCTAGCAAGAGTTTTATCAGCCAACGGCCGCGGCGGATGAAATCTTCGATATCGACCGGGAGCGAGGCGCATCAGACCAGCCCGTGTGTACTTCGGAGAATGGATCGCGAGGACGACCACGTTCGGCGTGCGGCGATGGGCTGGCGAAACATGTAAACGACGGGCGCGTAGTGTTATCGAAAAATTTTGATCGTGGCGACGCGACGGGCAAACCGGAGGTTCTGAACGAAAGAGCCGTCGAGAACGTTCGAGTATCTTGCCATCGTGGCGATAGATCGTAGAACGCAAGTGTCATGTATCTGCGAGTGGGATCACGATTTCTCGTGGCCCGTGCGCGTTCGCAGCGGGCGGGTCGGCAGTCCAATGTTTGACGAGTCACTGCTACTGCGGACGTTGCGAAGGGAGTCACGCCGCGTTTGTATTTGTTCGTTTTGAGGTTGGAGTTCGTTCGGTGATGCGAGAAGCTGCGAATTTGTGACACTTCCAAGACCCGATACGAACATGTCGGCGTGTGGAGGCCGCCGTTCAATCCTCAAAGTGCGGCGGTCGACGTGAACTCGCGAAGATCCGCAGAACGCCGCATTTTCGTTAGCCAAGTACGTGACGATTCGGATGATCCGGTTTCACGTTCAGCCCAGACTAACCAACTCGACGATGGCACACCGTGGGGGACGGATCCGAAGTTTACATCAGACGCGTGTACCGATGGTTTTTCTTCCCGGTCGGCTATGGCGTAGGGAGATACGCCAGGCATGCTCGCACGAACGCGCTGGCCCGGTGTTTCACCGGGGTCTTGCGTTGGTACCGATTTAGTCACGTTTCCTAGCAGGATGGCATTCGAATGCGATGGCGACGAGATGCGCTGGAGGTATGGGGATAACTAGAACGCGCCGCCGAGTTACATCGGCCGTGGTCCGTAGGTTGTCAATTGCACGCAACCCGAAGGTTGACGGCGGAGGAGTGAAAGCTCGGAGAAATCTAATGGAGGAAATGTAGTGGACGAGTTACCAAGCGAAGTCACAGACGTCAGGCCTATCAGGGCCACGAGCGATCAGCAGCCATAGCGAAGGACAACCAGGCGACGACTGATTCAGATTGAATCTTGTATTTTGTGTCCGTTCATTTGTTTGCGAATCGATCGCACGTTCATTATTCGATTGCAAAACATGACTTGAATCGGCGTAGGCGTTGACTGCTCTCGCGTTAAAGCGGTGCGGTGACGCAGTGGTAATCGACGAGGGATGTTCGCGTTAAAATACATGACACGATAGTTAACCATAGCAAACCAATATCATAACAGAATTAAATAGAATAAACGAATTCAAGGTTATCACTTCATTTGCTCGCCTCATGTTGAACGGTTGCGGAGGTCAACCTGTTGCCGACAAAAGTGTGCAACGTCGACCGCCGAATGAAACAATGATCGGATCGACGTTCAACGTTCGAGTCACATAGAGGCGACGAGACGCTGTTGGTCATTTCCACTTGGCAACCGCGCTGGTCTGAAGCTTTGGTTTATATCAGAGCCGATTCGGTGACCTGTCAAAGGTAGTGCTTCGTCGTAGGCGGCACGTCGGAGGAAAGTGAAGCAACGGTCAGGGCGAAGTGTTCGTTGCGAGACGCCCTCGCATTCGTTCGAGCAGTGTGAGAAGATTGAGAAACGGCAGTGAGGCTTCGTGATCACGGCCTTGGACGACAATTGATTGCCTTAAGTTTTACTTCCATGATGCACTCGGGCGCGGTCGGATCCGTTTGCGTTCGAGGATCTCGGCGAGCATTTCGGAGGCGATCGGTTTCACGGGTCACGGGTGATTTACTCGAACGATCATGATTGCACTGCGACAAACTGTTGCGTCGGGATGTATTCTAGCTGTGAACCCTTTAATCGACGCGAGCTAGCGGGCGACAATGGCGGGTTGAAGTCAGCGATTTGAAATTGGACGGTTTGTCGGCCAAACGGATCGGCGAAATCAGGGTTGCGAAGTTGCGGGCAATCATCAACGCAAATACGATCAAATAGGTTTCTTGGAGAGTTAGCTAGGAAGATGGAAGTCGCCACGTGGCGGCGATTGGATCTCAGACGCGAGAGAGTGCTACGGTTGGTCGGACGAGAAAAACCGATGCGTGGTAATGAGAGGCGAATGAGGAGTACGTTTGCCGTGAAGGCTGACAGACAGTTCGGCAATGATCGTGTCGATGTAATCGCGGAGCCAGCGCGATTTTTTCAAATTTTCGAGTTGGGTTTCATTGTCGCTGTAGCTCGGCTTCCCAAACGCGTCGCCAGCGGAATCATTGTCAGAATCTTGGAAGGATGAACCAGATTACTCTTCGACTTGCAGTCCGGCCATAGTGACGCACTCTAGATCGTCCACAATTGGTCAGTGAACGAACGGTGGATTAAGAGGAAGATCGCAGTTGCGTGGTGAGGCTCGATTTTTGAAGCAGTTCGGCAAGTTATCGTTTTTATGGGAGAGAACAGTCACTCGAGATATCGACAAATTGAGGCGGCGAACCTGGGCGGAAAGGAAAGGCAATACTAAATGAAAAGGACGGAGTGAGAACGTCTCAGTACGCGTCGCCGAAGTTTATTTCCGCCCCTTCGGTTTTAACACAAGTTACCCCGGAGAATGAAGAGAGAACTAAAGCGAGTTACGCTGCGGAAAGACTATTTATGCAGCCCGCAAAGACGGAGCTGAATAACGAATTAGTCGTTTAAGGAGAATAGAGTTGATAACTAATCATAAATTCGGCACTGAGTTCGAGTGCATCTGGGCTGCGCTCTCCTCTTTCTTGTAAATGCTCCTCCCTGCGCCGGTTTTGAGTTCGTTTGCTCGTAGTCGGCTCTCTGATCGAGTCGGTTGTCTTTCAAGCCGATCAGAGATCAGTACGTCCTTGACGGAATATTCGCGACGTCGGCTTAGCGTTACCACGATTACCGGCAGCAGCCGTATCGCTAGCTCCTCCACGCTCGCTTTACGCAACATGACTTTTTCCACGCAAATACGCTTTTCGTTCTTTTGTTTGTGTTTTTGTGGGGAGTCGGCGGCCGAGGACGCTGCTGCCGCAATCCGAGACCATCATCATGCCCCCCTGCGATGACGTTGTCTTTATTTGGCCGATGATTTCTGAGTTGAACGAACGACGTTGTACACGACCAGGTTGTACGAACGCGAATTGAAAAGTCTTAACCGGCCGAGGGATGACGTTCGGTCCGCTGCATGATTCGACGTCGACGATCCGCTGCATCGTGGGCCGAGAGGTCAGGCGTGTGCGTTTTCGTGAGTACTGGGAGATTTAATAATATTCAATGCCAATAGGTGCGGCGAACTATTTATCGGATGTGCGAAGAAGCTGGTCAGTGGATTGAAGAGCAAGTCGACGTCCACCGATTTCTTTTTTGGATTGAAGCAGTTATTCGGGTTCACGCACCCTTCGACGCCAAGCCGATTGATGAGCTGTTATCGCACCAAGGTCGACGCCCAAATCCGCAGCGCAGTCCCCGTAGCGGCGATGGTTGCACGTCGACGATGCATCGCACACTGCTCGACGCGATCGACGCGAGGGCATTCGGAGCGGACGTTATTCATGACCAGTGATAACGGCTGGGAAGATGTCATATATAACGAAGATCGATCGGGACGACGCGAACGAGCAACTCGCCGCTCCGCGGTGGCAAAGGCGCGATGTTCGAGGACGAGAGTTAGGGATGCCCTGGTGTTCGTTTGGACCGGATGTGACGAACTAGAGGAAACACGCAGCGATGCGATCATCCAACCTCGATTCTATCCGACGATTTGTGAAATCAGTCGGACGTCGCGTTGCCCGAAATAACTTATCGACGGCATCGAGTCGCCGGCTGCTACGTGTGGCGAACTCGACGTGACGCGATTTCACCTACTTTCCGCACCGTCCCCGGTGCCGGATTGTTGTCGGCGCCGATGTCGGGCATCGGCGGATTGAAATGTGGATTGGATTGTTCAGCGGGAGAACGAGCCCACGATAGTGTTGTACAATCGCGAGGATCTCAGCGAGAGAAAACGAATCTCGGCGGAAGAATATTCCTTGACGAGGTCAACGACTCGATCGATGAGTTCAACAGCAAGATCGTGACACCGGCGCCCCGTGCGGCACGCAAACGAACCCGAGAAGTTGGATTCGAGCGGATCCGTCGAGTGATCGGGTTGTAAATTTCGCGCACAAGAAAAGTCGGACCCGCCAGAAGGTGGAAGTCACGCGCAGAGCACGCCGGTAGGGACCGTCGGAAATGCCGAGTCACGACCGCTGGCTCGAATCTCCGTTGTGACCACGCGACGGACGAGGACGCCGCTATCTCTTTGTCCGAAATATTGCCGCATCGAAGCGATTTAGCCCGTGTGGCGTTCGCCCTGGATTTCAACGTGAGACCGACTTGCACTCCAAACGCACGCGAAATTACACACCAAATCACCGTCCCCAACCCTGCTTATCCACGCGAATTGCGGACCGCGCCGAAGCGGCTTGCTCCGGCTCCATCTCATCAAAAAACTCACTACCGTCTCGAGCGTGATCCGGATCGGTTCCATTCGTTTCGCTTTTCTGCGGACTCACGGCTAGTAATCGGACGTAGCGTCGGGCGGGCGACGTAGGTACGTGATGCCTCGCGCAAGTCTTCGTACAAACATCTTGAACCAAGACTGACTTCGTATCACCGGCGAGGCATGGACATCGCCATTTGATCACGGTCAGCGTAAAGGCCTCGTCGGCAGCATTTCGACTGGACGATACTCGAACCAATCGCGAGCGATCGGAACTCACGCTGCCGATGCATGGTGACCGTCGCTGAACTCACCACGCACCCTGCCGAGTCGGGTACAAAATCTTCATACGAGATGTGAGTCACGAGCGATAACGATCGTATTTTCCGTCACACGAGGTACGACGATTGGCGAGCGACCGAGAATTTTGATCCCGGTATAGGACTCATAAAGAAACCGTTGCCCGTCCCGACGGAGCAAAGTGGTCCGGGAGTGCAACTGCGAATGAAACATGCGCCCAGACATCGCTCGGATCGTTCGCCAATCGAAGCCTGGGTCCCGCGAGGCGACAGACGCGGGATGATCTCCGTCGTAGCCGAGGAAATCTTCGCGGAACGGGGCAGTCCGGGCGGGTAATGAATTTCGCCCGAAACAAAAACGTGGACGAGGTCCGTCGCTGACCGAGGCATGTGATGTCGTCTAAAGTGCATCGCTGCCTTTGCAGTGGGCGACGATTGAGATCACCACGGTTGCCTGTTGCCGCGAAGTAAAATCATGATGTCCGATCGCCCCGGCGTCAATCGCCGTGGTGCGGCGTAGTCACAAACAACGCGCTTCGATATCCAACGTCACGTTGACGGTCGAGGTGGAACGAGGCAACAGCAGGGCATCGGCTCCGCCACGGCAACGGTCGTTCGAGGTTCGATTCGTACGAGTGGGGGTGCCTGATCGGACGCGATGGGCAAAAAGATGTCGGCGACGATCTTGAAAAGTTCTCAGGATGTTGTGCACCGGAGTTTTGAAAATTTCCCGATGCTGCCCAGGCGCTGTTCCCCGATGTTACGGCATTTTTAGCAGGCGAGCCGAGCCAAGTCGGTGTTTCCCAATCGCATGGTCGCGAGGTCCCGCATCGAGAGGGACGCGGATTTCGTTACCGCGCCGCGGAAATAACCCGAGTTGCGTCGTATGAGATGACTGTCGAAACGCCAATGACCGAACGAGGTTTTGCCAATCGCACTGGTGCCCCTCCCCGAGCGATTTTTGAACGGCAAGAGCAGCAACATCGAGATCAGGAATTTGCCGATGATCGCCGATGCCACAACAATATCAATCACGTGAAGCCACGAGATGAATGTCGTTTGAACACATGAAACAGATTGTCGCAAATAAGGGCGAATTCGGTCGACGGCATGATTGACTCTGTTTTCGGAAGGACGTCCTTCTCCGCGGAAATTAGATTCCATCGCAGAGCGTCGACGAGAAGGAGGCTTCATCCACGACGCCCATCCGGCGAAACGTGGTTTGGACATAGAATCGATTGCTGATTTCAGGGAATGCGACGGAGCCGAAGCTCGGGATTGGCTCCGCTTTAGAGATCTGTTCAAGGTCCGACGTGTATTTGATGGCGTTGGCTTCCGAGTTCCGGCGAGGCGGGCCGGCTGCTCGTCGTATCAAGGCCGATCGAGAGGTTGGGTCGTAGTAATTTGCCCGTTGCGATTTTGTACGGGCGGACGTTCCACCAGGTGACGAGTAACGTGCATTCCACGTCCGCCCGAGTTGCGATTTGCGCAATTGCCGATGATTGGGAAAAACATTCACCGGGGGGCCTTTGGCGGAGGGGACTTAGATCTCTTTT
>Ga0163217_1063039_pt1 | contig 11725 bp, 14 predicted proteins | sample SynspAceP_FD_185933 | JGI IMG/M metagenome (GOLD analysis project Ga0163217, IMG submission 185933) | Saline lake microbial communities from Ace Lake in Antarctica - Synechococcus sp. Ace-P (PacBio error correction) | ecosystem: Environmental > Aquatic > Non-marine Saline and Alkaline > Saline ... | reverse complement strand
AAGTGGATGGGCGGAAGCTGCGGCAGAGGGATTGGTGACTGCTGGTAGATCAGATCGCGAGGTTGGGGCCTCAAGCTGGGCGTCGAGGCCGCTGGCTTTGGCTGCCAGCGTGTTGTTGCGCTCGTCCACTGGGCCTGAGCTGGAGCGCCTCAAGGGGCACGTGTCTGAGATCGTGCGTGAAGCGGGGCTCGGGATAGTCATGGGATCGGACAAATTGTGGGCCGGCCTGCACCAGCGCTTGAGGGGTTGGCTCAGGATAGCCATTAGCCGGCTGCAGGCTTGGCTGGCGTCTGGGCCTGGCGGGCGCTGTCGAAGGAAAGCGAGTGGGGAGCTTGAGCTGTTGGAGAGGCTTCCGGCCACAGTGCAGATTAAGGGCTCGGTTTGGTAGTGAGTGGGGGTGACTCGAGGCAGCGTTGGGCCCAGTGGTTTGCCGCTGGGAGTTCTGACCACTCAGCCGTGAGCCCAGACATGTTAACGCCGCTGCGTTGCAGCGCTGCGCTGCCGGACGGTGGCCCCCGTCGGCGCGGTGGGTACTCCAGCCATCGGTGTAGTGGCGATCGGTTTACGCCGGCGGTGGGGTGAGCGGGAGTCGGCCCGGAGTAGACATCCCCCTTTCGTGTGGGAGCGGTCTTGTTGCTCCGCTTCAGGCTCACTCACGTCGTGGGTACCGGCGTGAGGCTGAGAGGAAGCCTTGCGACATGAATCAGGTCGTCTTGGGCGCGCCGGTGCACCCTCGGGTGCTCCATTGCCCTGCGCGGCAACTTGTCCGATGACGTCCAGTCGGTTCGCTTTCCGGAGCGGGTGTTGATACACCTCGAAGGTGCGTGGTGGGTGGAGATCGCCCCAGCGTTTTGGGATGCCGGAGCTGCTGATGGGCGGCTTACTGGGCGCAGCCGATCGAGCGCTGGCGGTAGAGAAAGATGCAGCCGAATAGCAGCATCACTGCAGGGGCGGCCTGGAGCGATTGCAGTGTCTGCGAGACCAGCTTTGGGGTCTTGCCGCCGGCCTCCTCGGTGGCGACGTAAACCGTCCGCCGGGCACGAAAATCTAAAGGTGGGGAAGTTTGCGTTGTGGTCGGGGTGGGACTCTTGGCCCCCCGCGAGCTGAGGTGATCCACTTGCCGCCCAAGCGGTGGGCGAGGCAGTGCAGGGCCCACGAAGGAGGGCTGTTCGCGCTTCATCCCAGAGTTGGCGCCGGGTAGGAGAAACGGCAGCGACTCTGGTTGAGACTCCTGATACATGACAGTTGCTGTTCACCTGAGCCGGCGGGCTTGTCGCGGTAGCGGCAGCCCGTGTGGTTGCTGGCTTGGAGGGCGCGCTGCCTTGCCGCCAGTGCTGCGAGCTCGAGCCGACCTGAGGCTTTGCGGCGTGGTGTGGGTTCTGGCGAGACGGGTGGGGTCGCGAAGTTATTCGCGGAAGCTGCTGCTGGCAGTATTTCCCCCGCGCCGAGGAAAGGTCCTCGTCCTCATCGCAGGGAGATTTCCGCCGCTTAGGTCGGAGGTCCGCAGTGGCGGGATAGAACTGGTGCGGTCATCGCTGTCGTCGCGAGCCCCGGCTCGGTTTCGTGGTGGCTGCACCTGACGGAGGCGGGCCATCTCCTTGACCCTGGCCCTGATCGGCATAGCCCTGTGGCCGCCGTGGGCTCCTGCGGCCGAAGTCGTCCGTCGGTTCCGCGGGCAGGCGAGGCAGAGGGGGCAGAACGCAGCGCTGGGCCTGTTGAGGCTGGGGTCGACTTGATGCACCTTACCGCCGGCCTGGGCTAAAACTGACCATCGGCACCAGTCGCGGGATGCGACAGCGGTCAGCCGTTCCGTGCTTCCAGTGTTGGAGTTCTGCCTGCTTCGGCCTGGTGAGCCACCCGGCGGTGGGCGCGTCGCCCGAGCACGGTCTTAGGGTTGACGCGGCCTCTGGGAAGGCGTGTTGGGCAGGAAGCCCTCATCGGTGGCATGGCCAGCAGGGCCGGTTTCCAGGCTTTGGACTGGTTGAAGGGCCTTGCTCGGTAGAGTTTCCGTTTTCGTCTCGGTTCGGCTCGGTGAGGAGGCGTCGTCCGCCTGGCACGAGGCTCTTGAGCCTTTTCGCCGCCAGCTTCGCGCCTCCCAGCGCCAGAGTTTGCGCTCGGCCGATCATTCCTCAAAGCGCGGGATCAGCTCGCTGGGTAGGGAGCGCTCAACGGCGTTCTCTGGAGCGAATGATGCGCTGCAGCTCCTGTTGGTGGAGTCGCAGCTGGTCGGGAGAGCTGCAAAAAGCGCTCCACCAATCGCCTGATGGCCTGGCCCACTGCAGCAGGTGTAGGGAAGGTGTCTGGAAGTCCGGCGTTGCGCCTTCTCGACCCATCGGGCGGTTTAGCTGGCGAGGCGGCTGGCTCCCCCGGATGCGTATGCCCAGCGATCCAGGGAGGCGAGCAGCTGGCGCGAGGATGGCGGCACATCGGATAGCTAGCCGGTGGGCTGAGCGGCGCGCAGCTGCCATCCGGCTCGCGACGATGTAGAGGTCGTGGGGCGGTGCCGATGACGATGGTGCCGACCAGCATTGCATCCGGCTGCCGGCCGCGGCCGGATCGTGCAGGTAGTGGGCGGGTCGGGCGGCACCGAGGCAGCCAGCACCGGTCGGAGCAGATCAGCCAATCGTTGTGCCCATCTTCCAGGGTAGTGTGGCCGAGGAAGGTATGGATCGCGTGCGGTTTTGGCCGGATGACTGGTTTGCGAGGCGCTCGCGTCCGGCCGTGGCAACAGGCCCGGTGTGAATCACGGGGCGACGATGGCGAAACGTCGCGGCGGCCATGGGCGCGTAGAGGGGAGCAGGCGCCGGGAATCGGTGCCCCAAAGCTGCGTGTCTGGCCTGGCAATGGCGACTCACGGCAATCATCCAGGCGCAGTGCTGAGCCAGCCCACGCTCTGGCGATCACCGCAAAAAAGCAGGCTGCAGGCGCGCAGGCTGAGGGGTGCGCTGACCTGAACTGCGGGCGGTGGAAGTAGCGCCAGATGGCGCTCAAGCGGCCGCCGCGGGTTTCGCAAGCAACGGCCCGGTCCGCAGGCCCGCCACCACCGCGAGCAACACCTCTTTCTGCTGTCGATGTTGAGGCTCTGGTGGGTGCGGTGCGGTGGAGCCAGTGCTGGGGCCCCAGTGGCGGCCCCCATCGCGGCACCAGCTGCTCCGAAGACCGCCCTTGCCGCGGCTAGTGGTGGGGAAGGGGGCGCGGGGGCCAAACCCGAAGCGCAGCGTGTAGGATTGCGGCTTAGGGGTATGTGTTGGTGGCCGCCGCAGTGGAGGTATTCCGCTGCCCGTTGGTCCCGTTGCGGTCGAAGAGGTCCTTAGTGAACGAAACGAGGCATCCTGCGCTGCGCACAGTGGGCAACAGCCCCCGATCCCAGACTGCTTCGGGCGGCTTTGCTGCGGGTGTGGCGGGGGTCATAAATCGTTCTGCAGGCGGGTAGCAGCGCCGGCAGCAGCGCGTGATGCGGCGGATCACCGCCGCGCCAGGAACGGCTTGCTCCCGAAGAGCCAGGGTGGCGGTGCCGAATTTCGGCGGCACCTCAGCGGCAGACCGATCCGCGCACCCAGGCAGAAGACTGCCTTTGGGATTCAGGCCGGCGATGTCCTGTGCTTGCAAGGGGTCCACTCGCCGCAGCCACATCAGAATCGGGGCAGAGGTGGTCGGCGAAGTAGGTACTTCTTTGAGGGAAGAGATGCTGACCATCGGCGATAGTGCTCCTGAAACTAATCCAGGACGAACGCACTGCCAAGTTGGTGCTGTGTGTTGAACAGCTGCGCGGTCAGGCAGTGCGCGGGGTGCGATAGGCCGGGGAGCATGAATCCCAGCGGGGGCGGCATTCTGTACCGGCAATGCAGAGCCGCAGCAGTTCGTATCTCAGTTGAACGGGAGGCGAAGCAGAGCCGGCGCTCCAAGTTCGTGGTGAGTGGCGCGGCAGGAAACGTCAGCAGCCAGGCCCTGCTTGGCCATGACTAGTAGGGGCAGTCGCGGCTGACGCGGGGCTGGGTTGTGGTTCATTCGGTGGTTTTGCGTCAGGCATTCTCCACGGGCCAGCAGTCGGGGCTCTGGCGTTTGGGCGACACCGGCCGCTGTCACGCTGGGGTGCTGACTGCTCGGCTAGCCCGTGCGGAATGTCTAAGCGCGAGGAAAATCCGACAGGTCAGTAGGGTCGCTAGTAGCGCCGGTTGATCGCACTGTTGGTCTCCGGTTGCTGACGGAAAGAGAATATGAGCGCAAGTTTCGGGGCGCGAGGAAGTAGGCTTGTAGAGGCCTTGGGTGGTGCCCGCGTTCGAGGCGGTGCGTTGTCCCTTTGGTGCCGGGGGTGGAGGTCCAGCCCGGCCCGCAGTAGGGTCGTGCAGCACCGGCAAGGGGGGCGCTGTCACCACCGGAGAGAATCGTCGGATGACGGCTGGGGCTCGGCCTGCACCGAGGCCGACCATGCGCTGAGCTGCCGCAGCACACTGCAGGCGCAGGTTGAGCGGGGCACCACCACTCGCGGCCATCGGGAGAGTGGTGGTGCGGCGGGCTGGACCACCAGGACGAGAGGTTTCCGGAGCAGCCGCGGTGCCACGCGGGAAGCTGATCGACCCACGGCCCAGTGGCGGAGAGCGCGAGGGTTTCGATGGCGCTAAGGTGCGGCGGCGCTGGCGCAACCAGGTTGTCGGATAGGCGGAGGAGGGTGCCGACGCCTACTGGCACGGGCGGCGCCCCTTCGTCAGCCTGACTACCGCGGGTGGGCAGCAGGGGTCTGCCAGCCAGGACTGCGCCTGCTGGGCCGGTAGGTCTTGGGTTGGTGCGAGATTGGTGGAATCGAATGTGCTCCGGAATGGCCTCGACGTCCGGGCAAGGCACGGGCGACCAGGCCGCCAGCGTGTCCTATCCCGTAGGCGGTTGTGGGCGGAAAGAATCCATCGGGCGTGAAAGCGTCTGCCGTCGGATACAGCGCGCCGCCTGCCGAAGATGCTACGAGAGAGCTGGCCGGCGTAGTGGAGCATCGCGCTCGCGGCGATCGGGGCCACGAGGGTGCGAGGTGCCGACGCACCCAACGCATCCCGGCAGTGGAGGCGATCACGCAGCGGCGGATCAGGACAGGCCTGATCGGTGCCTGGGCGCATCGAAGTGGGAATCAATCCACCACAGATAGCGCAGGGTTGGTGCCATCGGAATGGGATGGTTGATGGGCCAGAGGCGTGAATGGAGGGATGGATGAACGGTAGTCGAGCTGCGTGTAAGTGTTGAGCAGGATGTCGGGCGGTCTGACTTGTGCAGGGCGTTATAGATCGGTGATGGACGTGGTGCCGGGGATCGCCGACCGGCTTGGGCTTATCGGCGCCGATGTAGAGGACCGAAGCGCGCAGACCGGCCAGAGGACAGGATGGAGTGGATGAGATCCGCCCGATGCGCCGGCCTGTGGTGGCAAGGCATCATCGGCGAGATGAGGATCGCCTTGATCCCCTTGCGGCTGGGGCTGTGCTGCTGGCGGCAGTGCTCGAGGGACGCAGCAGGAACGACTCGGTTTTGCCGGAGCCGGTGCCAGTGGCCAGCCAGGGTTGGTTGCGGGGCTGTTCGCCGGCAAGAGCCGATCGAGGCTTTCTTGGGGCGGTAGGCGGAAAAGGGGGGGGATTGGGGAACCAGTTGCGGCGCGGGAGCCTTGGTGGGAGCAGCGCGCGGAGACTGTTAGGGACGCCTTGGCAACCGGCTCCCGCTCGGCAGAAAACGTCATATCGCCTGTGAAGCTGGAGTTGTGGTGAAAGGCCGTGCGGATTGGCATTCGGAGCTACCTGCTCCGAGTCGCTAGGCACGACTGAGGGGCAAAGTTGTGCTGCGATAGAGATCCTTGTTTAGCGAGAATCGTTTTTGCCAAAGGTTTGATTAGATGCAGCACACTTGCTCCCCTCAGTACGTTGCTAGCGAGCTGGAGCAGGTAGCTTCGACGATGCCATCCGCACGGCTTTCCACCCAAACTTCCAGCTTCACAGGCTGATCGAGGTTTCCTTGCCGAGGTAGCGTTGCTCAAGGGGGTCTACATTTCCGTCGCGCTGCCCTTCCACGAAGGCTCCGGCGCCAACTGTGTTTCCCCAGATCCCGCCCTGCCCTTTCGCGTCCTACCGACGAGACACAGGAGTGCCCATCGATAGCGGGTCTGCCCGGCACACCCCGCAAGTCCTGGTGGCACGGCACCGCTCGGCAAAACCGAGTGTTCCTGTGCGATCCTTCGGCATTGCGCCCAGCAGCAATCGCCAGCGCGCCGCAAAGGGGATTCAAGGCGATCCTATCTTACCGAATGATGCCCTGAGCCACCACAGGCGGCGCATTCGCGATCTCATCCACTCCATCCCGTTCCTGGCCGTCTGCGCGCAGGTCTCTACACTAGGGGCGCGATGAAGCCCACGCGGCGTGACGCCACCGCGTTTCATCACGACCAGAGAACGCGCTGCCAGGCGCCGCCCGACTTCCTGCTAACATTACAAAGCAGCCTCGATACTCCTATCCAGCCCCATGTGCAGGGCCTCTGGCCCACACATCATTGCGTTGGCACCGACTGCGCTATTTGAGTTGTGGATGAGTTCAACACTTCGATGGCGCCCAAGTGCACCTCGATTCTTGCCTGTCTGATCGCCGCCTGCGGTGATCGCCTCCCAGTGGCCCCGGCTCGCTGCGTTGGTGTGCTCGGCCACCTCCGCCCACTCGGTTGGCCGAATTCGCGAGGCAGCTCACTAAGACGGCCAGATTTTTCGAGCAGCTTCGAGGCGGCGCCTGACGAGGGGAGCGGCTCAGCGAGGAGATTTCTTTTCCGCCCACACGCCTACGGGGATGAGGACTAGCGGCAGGCCTGTTACTGCCTGCCTTGGCCGGCCGTCGAGGCCATCGCTCGCTCATCAGCCACGCACCACCGCAGACCTACCTGCAGCGGCGCAGCTCTGGCTGGCGACACCCTGCTGCCCCACGCCGGCCTGCGTTGATTGTTCAGGCTGAGAGCTGGCGCCTGGCTGGGCCAGAGGCTCGGGCACCCTTCCCGGCATCCACAACCTGGTGCGCCAGGCCGCCGGCACCTGCTCCATCGAACCCTGCTCGGCGTTCTCCCGCCAGCTGGGCCTGGGGTGATCAGTTCCCGCGTGGCTACGCGTGCTGCTGCTGAAGCGCTGCTTCGCCCTGTGGCCCAACGCCCGCCGCCCACCATTCCTCGATGGCCGGCGAAGGTGTGGGTGTGCCCTGCTCAACCTGCGCGCAGGTGTGGCTGCAGGGACTCAAGCGTCATGGTGGGCATCGTGGAGGCCGAGGCCCCAGCTTGTCATTCGACGATCTCTCCGGTGGTTGACAGCAACCCACCTGCCTGTGGTGGCAAATTGCCGCTGATGCGGGCGCCACGGCTGGACCTCAACCCTCGTGCACCAGGCAGGCAACCGCCTCGATGCGCACCAATCAAGCCTTCTTACAAGGCTACTTATCCGGCGCCCCGGAACTGCCGCTATCTTTTCGCAGCAACGGCAAGGCGAGCACCGGCTCTGCGCCAGTGCCTGTCGCAGTTTCCTTCGGGCGCAGAACATCCACACGGCTGCCAGTAGCGAAGCAGACCCGCGGACGCGCAGGGGTCTGCCGCAAACTGGCCCGAGCCCGGCTGTGGCCGTGGAGTGGTCTGACTGCAAACCAACCGTGACCTACAACCACCCCGCGTCAGCCGCGACATGCCTCTCTGTCAGTGCAAGGGGCTGCTGTGATCTGGTTCCTCGTCTCAGGCCTCCCAGCTCAACCTTGGAGCGCCGCTCTGTCGGCCTTTCCTCGTTCAACGGAGATAAGAGCGCTGGCCTTCTGCGATTCGTTGTAAACGCCGCCACCGGGGCTGGTTCTCGCCCGCCGCGAGGGCTATTTCGCACCACCCTGCGCACTGCCCTGACCCGCACTGTTCAAACGCACAGCACAAAATTTGCAGTGCGATTGCGTCTGGATCAGATTGCGCGAGCAGCTGATCGCGAATGGTGAGCTCTTCACAGAGCGTCGACTTCGCCGCCACCGTTCTTGCCCATTTGAGGCTGCGCGAGTGGACGCTGGCAGCAGGACATCCGCGCTGATCCCAAGGCAGTTTCTTGGTGGGTGCGCGTGTTTGGCGCTGGGAGAGGTGGCCGCGAAATTCGGCTACGCTCACGCCTGGGCTCTTCGGTGGAGCGGCGGTGCCCTGGCCGCGGCGGTGATCCGCCGCCTCACGCCGCGTGCCGCGCTGCTCACCCGACTGCAGACGAATCGAGTCTCGCCAGGCCACGCAGACCAGCTCAGCAAGTCTGTCGTGGGTGTTGCACACTGGCGCAGCGCGGTTGCCCTCGTCGTTTGAGCTCTTCGGGCGCCAGCGCCAGAGGCAGCGTACCTCACTTCCGGCGGCACCAAACATCCTTACCTTCAAACCCGCTTCCCTAACGCCGCGCTTCGGTTTTCGGCCCCGCGCCACCTTTCCCACCAGCTACAGCGGCGAAGGGCGGCTTCGAGCAGACTGGTGCGCGATGGGGCGCCCCACTGGCAGCATGGCTCAAGCCGCACCTGCGGCCAGCCAGAGTCAACGCGAGCAGCAGAAGAGGTGTGTCGCTCGGTGCGGCCTGCTGACGAGGCCTGCTGCAGGAAACCCGCAGGCGGCGCTGAAGCGCAATCTGCTATTCACCGCCCGCAGTTCAGGTAGCCGCCACCTCAGCTGCGCGCTGCCACGGCTGCGAGGAATGCAGAGCGTGCTTGTAGCAGCTGGCCGCTCTGGGAGGGAGGCCTGTGAGGTGCGCCATTGCTCGGCCATTACCGCAACGATCCCGCGGCGGCCCTGCATCTACCCGCCCTCTATGGCCGCGGCGACGTGTTAACGCATCGTCGCCGTGAGCAACGGCTGTTGCACGCGGATCGCGAGCGCCTCGAACCCGTTCATCGCGGCATACCCATGCGATCCACCTTCTCTCGGCACCTTACCATGGAGATGGCGATAACATTGGCGGATCTCTCCACGTGTTGCTCGCCTCGTGCCGGCGCGAGGCCGCACTACCTGCGCGATCGGCGCCGCGGCCGCCGGAGTGGGCAATGCACTGGTCGGCTACATCGGTTCACGCACCCAGCGACACTTACTTCTGTCGCGGCGACCGAGGCGATGCATGCGCCGGCGCGTAGCCCCAGGCTGCTATTTCGCATGCTGCCGCACCTGCGCCCAGACTGCTCGCCTTCACCTGGATCGCTGGGTGCCAGAGCGCAATCGGATGCCAGGCCCCTGCCTCGCCAGTCAACCGCCTCGATTTCGCGTCAGGAGGAAGGCGTGGCAACGCGGACTTCCGAACTTCATTACACCTGGCTGCAGTGTGCCGGCCCATAGGCGAGTTGTTGGAGGCTTTTTGCAGCGTCTTCCCCGACAGGCGGCTGACTCCACCCCCAACAGGCAGCTGCAGCGAATCATTCGCTCTCCAGGGAACGCCGTTGAGCGTCCCTACGCCGCGAGCTGATCAGCGCTTTGAAGGAATTGTCGCGAGCGCAAACGTCTTTTGGCGCTGAGGCAGCGAAGTTTGCGCGAAGGTCAAGAGCTTGGGGCCGCGACGACGCTCCCTCACCGAGGCGAGAGAGGCGAAACGGAAAGATCTTCGAGAGCTCAGGCCTTCAACCAGCCTCGCAAAGACCTGGAGAACGCCACTGCTGGCATGCTCACGATTGAGGGCTTACCTTGCCCAACTCGCTTCCAGAGGCGCTCTCACCTCAATCGCTGTGCTCTGGGCGAGGTGCTCAGCGCTCGGTTGTCAGCGATGGCGAGCAGCGCGAGGAAACTGCACCTGAGTCGACGACCGTCTGCCGCTGTCGCAATCGCGGAGCGGTGCCGATGTCAGTTGTTATGCCAGGGCCGGCGGTGAAGTCGGATCTCACAGTCGACCCCCAGCCTCAACAGGCCCGAGCGCTGGGTTTTTGCCTCCTGCTTTACGGCCTGCCGCGGAACCGCGCGACGACTTCGGCCGCAAGGAGGCCACGTGCGGCCACAGTGGCTATGCGATCGGGCCAGTCAGAGATGGCCGCTCCGTCGTGCAGGCCACCACAGAGAGCCCGCAGCCGTCTCGGGACGGACCCAGGATGAGCGCAACCCCGTTCTTCACCGCAGCTGCGGATCCCTTCCCGGACTAGCCGGCGGAATCTCCATGGCGATTGAGGACCGGGACTTCTTCGGCCGCGGATACTGGCGCAGCAGCTTCGCGGAGATCACTTCGGCGAGACCCCGTGGCCAGACAACCCATCGCGCAGGGCCTCAAGGCTGCGGGGCTTCGAGCTTGCAGCAGCTTGCAGGCAAGGTGGCGCGCGGCCCTTGCAAGCCAGCAAACCACACCTGGGGCTGCGCTACCGCGGACAAGCCGCCGCCGCTCACGGTTGATCAGCAAACTGTTCATGTACGGAGTTCACTCAGAGCGCTGCGTTTTCTCCTTACCCGGCCAACTTTTGGGATTGAGAGCGGACGCCTCCTACGTGGGGCCTGCACTTGGGCCTGGCCCACCGGCCTTGGGCGGCAAGGTGGATCACTGCAGGTGCGGTTGGCAGAGGAGCCCCAACCCGGCAGCAGCAACGCAAAACCTTCCTCTACCTGTTTATTCGGTGCCGGCGGTAACCGGTTTACGTTGCGCCAGCTCGATGGAGGCCGGCCGGCAGACTCAAAGCGTCTTGCAGGATCCATGCAATCGTCCGGCCTTGCCTGCAGTGATGCGTGCCTATCGCTGCATCTTTTTGCTCTATCCGCCAAGCGCTTCAATCGGCTTGCGGAGAGTAAACGCCGCGCCTCGAGCAGCTCCAGGCCATCCTAACGTGGGGCGAATCTCACGCCCGCAGCGCAGCCTCTCGGAGGTGGTTGATCATAACCCGACGCCGAAGCGGAACTCGAGCTGCGGTTCATCGAAAGTTGCGCGAGGGCAAGGGAGCACCGAGGGGTGACTGCGGCTTCCGGGACGACCTACATGTCGAGGGCTTCCTTCTCAGGCCAGCGCCGGTACCACGTGGCTGGAGCTGGCCGCAAGGCCCCTCTCCCCGCCGAAAGGGTGGATGTCTTCGGGCGACTTCCTGCTCATCACGCCGCCGGTAAGGCCGATGCCATCTACCCCCGATGGCTGGAGTCACGGGCGATGGCACCGAGCCGGCGCAGGCATGGGCTGCAACGCAGCGGGGTTCATGTTCTGGGGCCGTCAGCGGGAGTGACCGTGTCGAGAAGCTCCACCCCCGCCGCGCTCGCCGTCGCTCGGCTGCCTGGCGCCAAGCCTGGGCCTGTATGCTCGTGCTCAGTACATCACTGCATATAGCTACTATTCGCCCCCGAGGCTCTATCTGCATGGTGGCCCTCTCGACTGTGCCTATCTGCTCACACAGCTCAAAGTCCGCTTGTTTCTTCGAACGCGCCCGCCAGGCCAAGGGGACGGCCAGGCAGCCTGGCGGCTGCTGAATGCCTAACTGCTCAACCCCTCAGAGCGGCTGTGGAGGCTGGCCCCACCATTTGCCAGGGCCCAGCGGCCCCCCCGCACCCCGGTTCACGCCCGGGTCGCACGGCTTGAGCGCTTCCAGGGCTCAGGGGCCATGGGAACGAGTGGGAAACATCAGCGGGGGGGGCAGGCCATGGGCAGCGGCTTTCGATCGCTCCAGGCTTTGAGGACTTCACTCGGATCTGGATCTCCCACCAAGCAAGAAACCAACCCTGCCGGCCACAAGCTTTCACGCGCCCCCCCTTTTTTCCCACCTTAATCTTTCTTTTTTTACC
>Ga0163217_1043322_pt1 | contig 11725 bp, 19 predicted proteins | sample SynspAceP_FD_185933 | JGI IMG/M metagenome (GOLD analysis project Ga0163217, IMG submission 185933) | Saline lake microbial communities from Ace Lake in Antarctica - Synechococcus sp. Ace-P (PacBio error correction) | ecosystem: Environmental > Aquatic > Non-marine Saline and Alkaline > Saline ... | reverse complement strand
AGGCAACGAATTCGGTGCTGCTCTCGAAAGGATCATCTGGCGAATCGGATCACTGAACGCATGTCCGGGGTCCGCATGCTCCCGGTCCGCTGTCCGCTTCGACCCTCCTTTCTTCAGGACTGAATTCCATGGCCAACGATTCATTTATAACGAGGACGCCGGACGGGCCCTCGAAAAAGGCATCGACTCTGGCTGAAGCGTGGCTGTACCCTCGGCCCCAGGGCCGCAACGTGGTGGCTCGGAAAAGATTCGGCGCACCCCAGAATCATCAATTTGGACGCGTCACGATCGGCCAGGAGATCGAACTCGAGGATCACATCGAAGAACACGGCGTGGCCTTGATCACGTCAGGCCGCTTCCAAAACAACGACGCCGCCGGGTGATGGCACCACCACCGCACCGTCCTGGCCATGCATGTTCAAGGGCGGGGTCTGCGCAACGTGGCCGCCGGCAGGCCAACGCCATTCACCCTCAAAAGGGCTCGACAAGGCTCGACTTCCTCGTCAGAAGATCGAGGAAGCATGCAGCGATCTCGATTCCAACGCCATCGCCAAGGTGGCAACCATCTCGCCGGCAACGACGAAGAAGTCGGCGTTGATCGCCGTGCGATGGACAAGGGGTAAGGGAAAGGGGTGATCTCCCTGGAAGAGGCAAGCGAATGGACACCGACGGAGGTCACCGAGGGCATGCGTTCGACAGAGGGCTACATCTCGCCCTACGTCGCACCGACCACGAGCGGATGGAAAGCCATCTCGAGGAGCCCTACATCCTTCACCTCGACAGGAAGATCGTTCTGGTGCAGGTCTCGTGCCTGTGCTCGAGCAATTTGCCCGCACCGGCAAGCCCCTGCTGATCATCGCGAAAGACATCGAGAAGGAAGCCTTGCACCCTTGGTTGGTGAACGCCTGCGCGGTTGTGCTTCTCGTGGTGCCGTCAAGGCCACCGGCCTCGGTGATCGCCGCAAGGCCATGCATCGAAGACATCGCCGTTCTACCAATGGTCAGCTGATCACCGAGGGCGCGGTCTCAAGCTGGAGACACCAGGGGAGTGCTCGGCACTTGCCGCCGCATACCATCAACAAAGACCCACCACCTCTGGCCGATGGCAACGAGTGGCCGTCAAAGCCCGGGTCGAGACAGATCCGCAAGCAGGATCGGACGAAACGACTCCCACTACGACAAGAGAAAGCTCCAGGAACGCCTGGCCAAGCTCTCCGTGGCTGTGGCCGTTGTATGTAAGGGGGGCGTGCCCGGAAACGAAGATTTGAAGAGACAAGGAAGCTGGCCTCGAAGATGCCATCAAACGGCCACCAGGCGGCTGTGAGGATGGGGCATCGTTACAGGCGCGCACCACCCTTGCTCCCTGGGCTCCGGCCTGGAGAGTGGGCGGCTGCCAAATCTCTCGGTGAGGAGCTGATCGGTGCCACATCGTGGCTCCGGCCTGAGCGCTCGTTGATGCGGGATCGCCAGAACGCCGCGTCAACGGCGCCGTTCGTGGCCGGCACGTCAAGGGCATGCCCCTCAATTGAGGGTTACAACGCCGCACGGTGAGTACGTGGAACCATGCTGGCTGCCGGCATTGTCGACCCGCCAGGTGACTCGCTCGGGGGCTGCAGGACGCCGCCTCCATTGCGCATGGTGCTCACCACCGAGTGCATCGTGGCTGACTGACCTGACAAGAAGGGAGCAGTCCAGCGGGCGGCGGCGGCGATGGGCGGGCGACTTCGACTACTGATCAGAAGCGACTGCTCTGAATTGGGCCTTCGGCCGCGGCCTTTTTTATGGTCGAGGCCATTCATACCTTGGGGCACTTCGTCACCAAGGGATCGGCTCACCTCGAATGACCGAATAACCGCCTTCAGCTGGAATGAAATCAGTGCGACGCCGTTGTTGCAGTACGCTTGCCGGTGGGACGGGCGGCCGTCGTTGAGACATGCCCTGTGGCCACCGCAAAACGTCGGCGTGGTATTCGGTGCGGGCAGGATCAACTTGAAATCAAGTTTCGGTGACCATCGATATCGGCAAGGGCTGCGCAGAAACTTGGCCAGCCGGTGCGGGCTGTCGGAAATTTGTGCGCTGGAGTGAACAAGGGCAGCTGGCAACCGGCACAGACAAAGGTGCCTTGCGTATTTCCTTGTCGAGCGGACTGCTGAATGGCGGTCGGTGCCCCTCGCGCGCTGAGGCACGGCAAGGCCCGCACGGATGAGCCCGTTGTTTTCCAGGCCGCCTCACTGAGCTGCCAATTGGGGCCATTCGGCCTTTGCAGGCGCCTCGGCGCTCGGGCCGACCGAGCAACGGGCCTAAGCATGGCGCCAAGGGCGGCGAAGCAGACTGGCGGCGATGATCGGTCTCAACGACAACCAGACCCGCACTGCAGCAGCACGGCCAGACCGAGAAAAACTGCGAGCAGGGTCCAGCTAGATCCGATTTCAGGGTGTCATTCAGCGCTGCGGGCGCTTGCGATGAACATGGAAGCCACGCTGGCTGGCCAGACCCAGCCCATTTTGGCATTCGGACTGTGCAGAGGACACTGGGACGATCGGCAGCACAAACCGGTGCGATCCGACCCAGGAGAGAGAATGGCAATAAAGCATCGGCCGAAGCTTATTATCGAAGTAACGGCAACACCCGGGCCCGGGCGCAAGCCCGAAACAAGGGAGGCTAATAAACCTGCAGGGCCTGGGTTGACTGCCGGAGGTGGTGACCACATCGGATGTTCGATCAAACGAACGTCGGTCATCCGTGCCGGTGGGGGGTCAAGCCAAGGAATCTCTTAGCAAGGTGGGGGCAACATCGCGAGACCACCGCCGTGGCGCAGATGAGCAGTTGGCACCACGTGCCGCCAATTTGCGCTTTTCGCCTCTTCCACCAAAATCAACCGGCACGGGATTGTGGTGTGAGGCCCGTCATGGACTGCGTCGCTGCTTTCCATCACTTCGGCATTGCCATGATTTCCGCCGTGGAATGCAGCGTTCCTCCCTTGCGGTTGGTGGCATCAAGCAGCTGCCCGGACACAACGGTCCCACGTAGCGATCGCCGCGCGTGGTGGCCTCCATCTGGCCGGTGTGGCCCACCTGTCAGGGTTGGCGTAGTTGATCACGATCAGGAATTACAAGGCTTGATTGATCGCGGCGATTTGCAGCTTGCCTGAGCACGGCCGCGAGACATTCTCGGAGACTGGTCATAGGTGGCAACCCTGGGGAGGGCAACCAGCTGGCGGTTCTTCGCCGGGACGGTTGTTCGATGCACCGTTGAGGAAATAGGTGACGTGGGTGATATTTCTCGGGTTTTCAGGCAGTCCGCAACTGCGCAGATGGTGCTCGGAGGATCCACTGGCAGCAAGTCACGTCGAGGGATTCGGGTGGGAAGCTACTCACACCGGGCAACCGAGTTTCGATATTGCGTGAAGGTACCCAGATGGAGGGGTGAGAGGACGTTGGGCGGGGAAGGCGTCGAAGGGCTCGACGACAAAGGAGGCGAATTCAGCTGGCGGGCCGGTCGGGTCGGAAGTGAAAAAGACAGCCCATTCACCGGGGTTGAGGAACTCACTGCTGGAAACGCACCGGCTCAATGAATTCGTTTCATGCGATTACGGCTGGCATTAGGCGATTCGATGGCCTTGCTTGGACCAGATCCGCTGCAATCGGTCGCTTCGGTGAGCACCGATTAGGCGCTTTTGGACGGTCCAGCGGTGTATCGCGATCCATGACAGTAGCGGCCGCAGAGCGTGCTGATGCGACCGACACCAGCCGCTCGATTGCATTTCCTCGGATTGCTGGCAAGAACGCTGTTGGCGCTTCGGGGAGGGTATCGCGGCCATCGGTGATGAGTGGATTGAAGACGTCCTGCGATGCCGCGGCAGCCGCCAGTGCAGCAGGCCGCGAGATGGCTTAGGGTGCTTGTGACGCCCCGCCGTCGGAAGCAGAGACCAATCAGGTGCAGCTTTCCGCCATCGCAAGGAGGCGATCGGCCAGGCCAGCAAGGCCGGATTGAGGGCCAGCTGCCGTCTTTGACCGCTTTGCTGATCCGGACAATTTCCTGGCGGATGACGCGTCCCGAGGGCCGGACAGTCGTGAGATTGGCCGACTTCGAGAATGCCATCTGACCATCAGGGCAAACCACATCAAGCGCCGCTGGGCCTGGGATCAAGGCATTGGGGATTAGGCCCCAGGCGCATCAATCACCGGCGTTCAGCAGGGAAATCGCATTGGATTCGGAAGGCTCCCAAGCCAGCCCATCGAGAATCGGCAGCCAACAGGGGCTACAGAACCTCAGGAGTTGACGCCGAGCGGAGGTAGCTGGGGCTGAGACCGGTTGCGCGTGGATGCCATGGTTCATAGATCTAGGCAGTGTCACCCCATGCGGGGCGGCGTCCAATGTCGCGTTTCTGTCTAGAATTTTACCTTGCCCGGTTGACCCTTGCTCTATCCGTGCCCAAGAGTCAGCTTTTGGCATGAACAGCCGGGTTCCTACGATGGTTTTCCTTAAGGCCATGCCATGGAATCTTCGAGTCAGCCAGGCGAGTGGAAATCTCTCCGCTCAGGACTTGACCCGCACGTTTCATCGCCTCGCTCCCAGGATGGCTCGGAGGTGCGGCACGACAGTAGAAAAGCTGATGCTGCTCGCACTCCCTACCCGCGGAGTTGCCCTGGCCGAGGGTGTTGGCCAGCATTGAGAGACTAGCGGCGGCCATTGGCCGTTCGTCGACCAGGCAGCATTGATCCCCGTGTGCCTATCGCGACGATCTCGAAACGGTTCGGCACCGCCTGGTGAGAGGCATCTCACCTACTCGGGCTGCGATCGAAGGCCGTGAGGTAGTGCTGGTCGATGACGTGATCTTTACGGCCGAACCACGCGGCGCATGCACTGGAGGCCCTGCACACCTGGCGGGCCGACCACGAAAGCGGTCAGGCTGCTGGTAATTGGTGGACCGTGAGTCCACCGGGAACTTGCCGATCCAACACCGACTTCTGCGGCCGGAGTCGTGCCCACCAGTCGGCAGGAGGAAACATCCAACTCTGCGCTCCAGGACGTGGATGGGGTGGACGGGGTTGTTCCTGCAGACGCTGCTAATCAGGCCGTCCGCGCAACCCGTTTCGAGGTTCATCGGCCGGAAATGGGCGCGGGAACTTCCCGAAGGCGAGCGATCACCGGCAGGGTCGGGGCTGATCGGGCGGCCCTGTTCCAATCGTCAGGGACGCCGCAAACACTTCCCCTGCTGCCCCAGGAAGATCAAAGGGCTTTGCCGCGATGTTTCCGGGATGAGTGAACACACACGCTCTTGGCTGACCTTGACCTTGTTCTCCCTGCTGCTAATGGGGCATTGGCACTGGGCCCCCAATCCTGTCATGGGCCCGCATCAACGCTGACAAAGCCGTTTCAGGGCCGGCTTCGACCAAATTTGCGCACCAGCGTTGTTGCAGGCTTGGTTTGAAGGAAGGACCAATCATTCAGCACGAGCGCTGATATTTGCGCTGCACCTTCCCGGTCCAAGTCAGCGATCGGCACGCTGTTCAAAGCCATCTCGCCGTGGACTTGTTTGGCGCTCTGTTCTTGGCCTTTGAGCCGGAGATTCCTGCTTCCACCTGGCGTGAGCCCCGTGGTCTGGCGTCAACCAACCAGGATGGTCGAGGCGATGAGTGCATCAAGGGACTTCCACCAACGTTCTGGGCGATTCATGCTGCGGGCCCGCTTCCTCCTGAGGCGGTTGCGATTCAGGAATTCACGCAATTGGTCGCCATAGGCAGTTGCCATCGGGGTGTTGGTGCTTCCCATTCGGCCTGAGCAAGTCGGATGCACCCTCCAGAATCTCCCGCTTTCAAAGCGAGCAGGGCCTTGGCTTTTCAACTCCTGTTGCAGGCATTGAGGCGTTGCTTGTCCTCAGACGCTGCCGGCGGTGGAGTGCTACAGCAAAAGCTGGAGTTTCAGGGGCCTCGGTCTGTTAATCCGTGGCCTGCCATAGCTTTCGGCCTTCGATCCTTCTACACAGTCTCCTGCTCCCTGGCGCGCGCTCACTCATCAGCGCAGAGTGCGGCTGATCGCTGTATTTAGGCAATCGGAAGTTGCGAGCGCTCGCCGCCTGCTGCAGTCGGCCCGGTAGCTGGGATTGCCACCAGTAAGCCGCACCGATACCGGGCAGCCCACTAGCCCGAGAGTCCAGGTGCCAACCAGAAGCGGCGGCAGCCTGGTGGTGGCGGAAGCAAAGCGCGAACAGCAATGACGAAGGACCAAGATCCTTACATAGGCATACATCGATTGATGGCCTCGGCAAGGAGAGGCAGCCGGAAACCATTGTCCACGCACGGACAGGCCTGTCGCTAACGGACCGATCCGAGGCGATCGGTTCGGTTGACTCGCGCGCTGAACCAGGATCTTCATGAGCCATGGTCAGTTGGGGCCTGCTCGTTGTCCCGAAACGCAATCGCAGCCTGTCCACCACCCCGGGCTTGCCGGGCGGCTCCGGGGCAGACCGGCGGTTGCGGCCTTCCAAGGACTCCCAGGCGGGGCTTCCCGGCCTCGCGCGGCTGGAGCTCGGGGTAGGCCCTGCGGAAGACCACCTCGGCGCGCTGCCTCCTGACTTGAGGGGGTCGCACGAGACAGCGCGACTCCAGCTGCCGTTGGTCATCGCGCTGCAGGCCAGACCAGTTTCGAGCGGCTTCTTGCCGTCGGGCCAGCCCTGACCGTGCGAGAACAGGGATGCCAGAGCGGTGGCTCGCTGCGCGAATCCCAGGCAACGCAGGAAACACTGGGGCCGAGCACACTCCTTAACCGCCACCCCAGGGGTGAGGGGCAGCGGCGACGGCGACTCGCCTGCAACGCGGGGTGTTGATCGAGAATTCGAAAACACCGCGCACAACCTCCTCGAAGCCAGCTCGAATCACGGGCATTGCGGCTGGTGCCGCCAAGCGGCAGCCGAGCCGCATCGACCGTCGCGCGAAGGCTGACGCCCTGGGCCACGTCCTCCTGCGAGCACCGTCTCGAGCAGAATCCATCGAGCAGCTGCAAACAGGCCCTTGGCGCTCGAGCAGCTCCTCCAGGGCCTGGCGGGCTGAGCCTGAGTTCCCCGGCTGGAGTTCTACCCGGTGGAGGCACCAGAGCACGGAAGACTGGAACGGCTCGAAACGAGCTTGCATTTGAGCTGTCAGCCGCTTCCAACCAACGCCCCCGGAGGGCGGAGCAGCACCGGCGAGTCACGCGGCGATCCCACGCGATTCCAGTCTCTGCCGCCCAGGGCCAGGCCCGGGCCTTCAGCCAGCACCCCGGGCACAGCGCAACGCCATGGCGGACTGCTGGCCAGATCCACGGCGGCAAAGCGAAGGCAAGCTGGGCGATTAAGGGCGCGGCCCGCCCTTGCCCGCCCCCCAGGGCCACCAAGGCGAGATCGATGGTGCCGCCGCCCGATGGTCCAGCACGAGGCACACGGCTGCCCGCGGGCAAGTCCAGCCGCGATGGCGGCGGCGGTGGGTTCCCACGAGCACACTCGGCCGACCGGCAAGTCCTGGCTTGATGTCCTGCAACCACGCCAGGTAGCCGCGGTAGCCGTCGACCGGACGGTGAGCACCAGCCGGTTCGGCGCGAGCCTGTCTTGGCAGCTGCTCCCCAGAATGCGATTGCAGCAGCAGGGAGCCACGCCTCTTTGAGGCTGAGCAAGGCCGGCGGCTCCGGAGTTGGGGGCCAACCCGATCCAGCGCTTGGAAATCGCCAGGCTGAGCTGGGGACTCTCGCAGCGCGGGCCAGGCCGGCCTCCTGAACCTGGCGAGGCCGATCAAACCTTTGCCGGAAGCAGCTCCAGCCAGCCAGGAACCAGGCTGGGGATAGAGCAAGGAGCACCGCTACTGAACCGGCTCGAACAGGCACCAGTTCAATTGCCCCCACCGCTGCGGGCTGGAAGCAACACCGTGTGGTTGCTGCCGAGGTCGAATGGCCAGCCGTCCCCTTGCAGATCATGGGGGGCAACAGAATCCGCTGGGGCCGGTGACGGGGCCAGCGAACATCAGGGCACGCTGAGCTGACCGTGGGTCTAACTGCAATCTTGGCTGATCAGCGCAGCCACGGCATCAGCGCGGCGCCCGATCAGCGCCATCTGGGTCTCCAAGCGGCCCTGCGCTTAATATTGGAGAAATTGACAGATTGTTTTGTACTACCAGTTCGCGATCAACCCCAAAGGAGCTGGCTCCAAGGCGGGCTGAGAGTTTTGATATCGTCACTCCAGCAACCGCATACCTCAGCCACCGTGAAGATCGCTTCCGGGCAAGCACGCGCCGATTTCGACGGACTTTGATGTCCTCCTGGCGGAATTTCCATGGTCAAGCCGGTGCAGCGGCACGATCGTTGAGCTCAAGCGATGACAGATCAGCCGGATCTGTTGCCTCGGCTGATCGCCTGTCTTGAATCCAGGGTTGCTGGTCGCTGATGAGAGAAGGTTGGCGTCGGGCCTGGGAGCGGCACGCCAGGCCTTTTTCTGTGTTGATTCGGGTGGTGAGGGCACTGGCGGCGGACTCACCACAGCAGAGCGCTCCAAGCTTGCGACAGGTTTTGACGCCAGCTTGGCTGAGAACAGCGCGAAGCGATCGCTTCAGGCTTGATGGACCGAACGAGCTCATCACACTGGAGTAGTCGAGCGGGGACTGTTGCTGGATGAGCCAATACGAAGGCAATCAGCGGCGAGTGGTGCCCTGCGCTTTGTTTCAGCCCTGGGCCTTTTTGCAAGCGGGCATCGAGGCCATTGGCCTCGCCGGCAGTAGGCTGGCGAGCCCTGTGGCCTTTAACCTCTTTGAGCGCATGGCCTGGCCAGCGAGGCCCATGGCCCGGTCGCCCTGTTGACGGACTGCCAGCCTCGATTTGAGGGGATCAGGGACTTGCTGATCGCCGCACCCCTCCCCGGCTGGTTTTCGCAGCTTCCCGCAGATTTTGCACAGCGTTTTTCCCCAGCCAAAGAGCTCGAAGCCCCCGCCCCGCTGCTCAAGCTGTGGAGGAAACGCCTCGCTGTTGTTTTCCCCCTTGACAAGGGCCAGTCGATTCCGATTCAAGCCAGATCAGCTGGAGGGACCTGCGGCCCGGCAACGAAAGGCCGCCTGAGGTTGGGAATCTCAGGGCTATGGGATCGGCTGGCTCCCGGAGCCCGGCTGGGCGATTTGACGGCGCACGGCGGTTGGGAGAACTGGTGTCTTCAGCGAAACCCGTGACCGATGGCCTCTAGCTTCTTTCCTCAGCACTTCCTGACCTGACGTTTTCTGAGCTCGGCGGGTTCCATCACCCTGGCTGCTGCGGCGATGGCCCCGCCGGGCTCGGCCAACGGCGAGCGAATGCCCCGACCAGCGGTGGTGAGCGATGCGGCGGCAGGTACCCGAAGCCCTGGCTGGGGTCGAATGCGCAGCTTTCATTGAATCCCATTCCGAACTGGACCCAGTACCGCCTCTTCCAAGCCGCTCTGGCCGAGGTTTCTGGTCCAAGGCGGCGGTCAGAGCCGGGCGGTGACCCAGTGCTATGCGCCAATATGATTTCAAGCGCTGAGGGCGCGCCGCCACAGTCGGACTCCAGATTCACGCAGTTGCCGGTAGGCCACGGCCTGACAACAGCCCACCACGGGCACCGCACAGCAGCCCCACTCCCAGCGGCCAGGCAAGCCCCAGGCCCAGGATCCCGCCATGGCCAAGGCCAGCACGAGAAGCCGCCCCCCCCCACCCCCCCCCCCCCTTTTTGGGGCCCCCCCCCCGGCCCCAACAGCCCTTGCCCCGCAGCGGAAAAGTGGCAGCGCACCTTTGCTGACGAATGACCGTGGTCGGCAGCTGAATCAAGCTTGGCCGCTACAGACGCGCAACCAAAGATCGCAGCACGGCGATCAGCGGCAGCAGGGCCAAGACGCGCAGAGGACCAAGCCTTCCACCCAGGCCGGCGATCCAGCGGCGGTGCTGGAGAGGATTCAGGACAAAGACAGAACAACAGCAGCCAGACCGCCCAACAGGCGTCGGCATCGCGGCGCCATTCGAACGGCGACGGAGATCAGTCAGGGCGGGGGGGATGCCGGAGAGCGCCAGCCAGGCTCGCAGGATCAAGCCGACGTTGAACCAGAGCGTGTGACCACACTCCAAAGCAGACCCAGGCAGGGCCAGGCGACGAAGGCACGATCGGGGTCGCGTACTGATGGCGACTCGGCAGTGGCCCTGTTTTGCAGTGCCTGGGCTGATCAGTTTGGCTGGACGGCACCGAATCAAGGTGAAGGCGAACTGAACGCCCGGGGGCCGCGCGAAAGACCTCGAGGCCCTGCCGCAGCGTGGCCCGATTTCAACCAGGGGGGGCGCTGTGGCAGGCTCCTCGCCCCGTAGCCGTGGATCAGTTCCCCGATTCAGCAGGTCGGAAGAGGCCCGTTGGGGCCGTAGCGCTAGCACCGGCACGGATCGAGGAGCGGTTTCCTCGCGCAACCACCTGGAGGTCCTCGGTGCTGAAGTTCTCGCGCAGGGCATCAAGGCTCAGCAGGTACTTGAAGCGGCGCAAGAATAGCGCAAGCGAAACGCCATCCCAGCGAGGACGCTTTCAGAGCTGAGAGGGACGGACGAAATAAGGAGGGGACGTTGCTCGAAACTGGACTGGGGTCGGTAATCCCAGTTTCGATTCACCTCCATCAAAACGATGATGCCGGGGGCTTTGGTGTTGGAGTGATAGAAAAACGCCTGATCACCCACCGAAACCATGGCTGCAGCATGAAATACGCGCCCTGGTCAATTGCGGAATCGGCCGTCCCAGAGCGGCATTGCTGCCTTCTTGGGCCAGTATGCGTCGGATGCATTTAAACGTCGGGCTCGCTCTTCATCAAACCAATGGCCCAATGGCCATCAGGGTTCGAAGTGCCGTGACAAGGGAAGCGGAAGTGTTCCCGCGGCTTCGCTGAAGTCGCGCGTTATGATCGAAGCTGGCACAGGCTGGTTGAGAGCAGCACGGTACTGCGGTAGTTGCCCGCTGGACGAACAAAGCCGCCCGGCTTCAGCAACGGCCCGCTGAGGCCTTCCAGGCATTGGGACTTCACCGCCGTAAACCCGCTGGAGGCCAGCAGGGGGCCAGCAAACGTTTCGCGGCTTCGCCATAAGGAGAAAACGACGGCCCCCGGGGCCTGGCGATCGAGGGCCTTCAAACGAGGCCTGGGGATCGCCCTGTATTGACCTTGCCCACGAGCCGAAGCACACCATCGGACTGGGCAGGGCGGCGAGGGGCCATTGCCGCCGCGGTCGATTAGTTGGTGGCTTGCTGGTCGTCTGTACAACTTGGCACCCAGCGTTAGATCCGAATCTTTCTCCAAACCGGTGGGGAAAACCCCCGGGGAAAGAACGGGAAGGGCGGCCTCCATCACGCTGGGCCTCAATGCCGAGTTTTTCAGGCCAGAACGGCCGCGGGGCCATCAGGCATTGTTTCTGGCTCGGGTTAGGCTGCCAGGCAGTTGCTGGCAGCGCAATCGAGGCCGGGAAGAGCGGGCCGGCGCTGCCGTGGCCAGCACGCCCTTCTTCCGACCCAGAAAGATTTTTTCAGGGGCAGTGGAGGGACCGGCAAGGGGGGCAAAAAACTTTGTTGGCGCCGGCCGGCAAGTGGGAACGCAGTCGGGCCGGTCCCAACAACTTGGCGGCCAGTTTTGGGCCAGGGGAGGATTTCGGGGATTCCGGGTTTCGGGCCGGATTGGGAGGGATTTTGGGGGCCGGGCCCCCTTCTTTTTCCGCAAAGAATCCTTCTCTTTTTTT
>Ga0163217_1023665_pt1 | contig 11725 bp, 14 predicted proteins | sample SynspAceP_FD_185933 | JGI IMG/M metagenome (GOLD analysis project Ga0163217, IMG submission 185933) | Saline lake microbial communities from Ace Lake in Antarctica - Synechococcus sp. Ace-P (PacBio error correction) | ecosystem: Environmental > Aquatic > Non-marine Saline and Alkaline > Saline ... | reverse complement strand
AGTGGAGGGTTCAGGTCTGATGTAAGAGTTAGGGGACGCAGTGTGGCGAGGGTTGAGAAAGTGCCTGCCATTCTGGGATGATGTCTGAGAGAAAGAGATCTGGCAGGGAATGGCAGAGGTGAGGGGGGGGTAGAGTGTAGGTTGAGTAGGAGAAGATTCGAGGTAGAGATTTTGGTGTGTGCGAACAAGATACACGAGGGAGCGCGAACTGTGCGAGGTGGAAACAGGCGCCAGGCGTGTCCGGTTCAAGCCTGAAGTTTCGATTCGTGCTGTTTTCAACAAAGACAGAGTAGGGGTTGGTGCGCGGTGCAAGCGCGCGTCGTACGCTTGCTCCGTATTCTCCATCTATATCCTGAATTAGAAAATGATATATTTTTTAAGTGGTAAAACAAACCTGGACATATTTAACATTCAATATTTACATTTTGGTACTTATCATGTTGAATTATATGGGCGATTATATGTGTATTATCTATTTCCTGAGCGTGGTATTTATTAGATGACAAGTAATAATCTATATCTTAAAGAAAACAACAAATAAACTGAGTGTTCAAATTACATTATATAAAAGTACTATATCTCTCGTGGGTGGCGATAGGAGGCCGTCCATGTGTGATGCAAGGCATGGCGCGAGTAGAGATAGGGTAGAAGACACCGCACTCCTTGCCTTAGAATTCTCGGAGCATGTTATTGTTCTTTTGTTAATCAAGGGGGCCGAGGGGGGGAGGTAGGGATAATTGTACAAAGCTGGAAAGGAGAACTATTCCGTATTGAACTCATCATATTCCTTATGGATTGCATAAATATCTCTGTGTTTTTGCGCTCTCGCTCTCTCAACAAACACTAGTTTAGTGAGTGGTGTGGTAGAAGTGAAGGCGCAGGAAGGTGTTGATGTGGATTGACAAATCACCCGCTCTCATGGGTGAGGAACTTTGAGAAAGGGTGAAGGCGCAGAGAGGGTTAAACTTGGTTGTTCCTCTTTAGGATTGGAGGTCGGGGGGGACGAATATTCAGACAGTTAAGAGGCAAAAGACGAACGTTTCAAGAGAAAATGATCAGGATTCATACTGAGGGAGGAAGGGGAAGCACATATCAATGTCTGAAATTGTTGGGAGATGGGGTGAGGAAAAGTGTGTTGTGGGCCGCTAGTTAAGGGACAGGATCGTGTTTTTCTCTCTTGATCGATTATGCTGGACGATCAAGGGATGTGGTGTTTCGCGGAAAAGCGCGCCTGAAAATCAGAAGGTGAGAACGCGAATCTTTCAAAAGAGAGATTTACTTCTTCTTATAGAGCTTGTGTTGTATTAAGACAGTGTGCAGTTTGGGTGAGGAGCTAGGTGCCAATTTCAAAGAATTTGAGATCATTGAAATCATGAGGCTCAAAATAACAAAGATAAATACTCACTTTATAAATAAATACAATTTTTTTACTCACTAATTATTTTTGATATCTTTGGGTTTAAAAACCCCAAAAAGCAATGAAAAACAGAATCTCCAAATCAAATGAACCTTAAAAGGAGGGGGAAAAAAAATTGTTGCATTATATATATATTAGAGAGTCGTGGCGGGTTGAAGCAGTCGGGCGCGCGGGGGTGGAGCTGCGCGCGGAAGAAAGGGGGCCTTCAAAGCTTTTATTTAATTGGGATATGGTTATATTCCCAGGCATTAAATCTAAAAACGTGTGGGGATTGGGAATTAAGGATCCAGAAGTATTCCGTTTATGATTCCATCAGGGGAAAATAAAAAAATACCCATCCTTTCAACTATTCACTGAATCACCTTAGACTTGGTCTCTCGTTCCTTCCTCATTTCTCTTTTAGTGCCGCAGATAATGTGGAAATAGTTATCTCAAAATAGTTTGCTCCTGTAGTGATGGCAATATCCGTCTCTAGCAGAATTGCTTGAAGCGCTGATGCCTGAAAAAAATATAGGAGTTGATTATTCATCATCGGACGTGTCCGGGGCGCGCGAGTCTGTAGGGAGCGTGGGTTTGGCGGGGGGGGGGGGTAATGCAATGGGTAGCAGAGTTGATACGCATCTCGTGCGCACTTCGAAGGGAGAAGTAGACTTCGGCGAGTACAAAGGAGTAGGGATCGCCTGTTGGGGAATAGTCCAAAAGAAAGTCAAAGGGAAATCTTAAAGATGAAAAAATAATTACTGGTTAAAATAATAGAGAAGGAGTTGGTGTGTATCACCCAAGTCATATATCTCTTAATTATTAGAATTTTTTTCTTTTGATTCTCTAACAAAAACTATAATTCGATATGAAAAAAAGTATTATAATTTTCTCGTTGTGATATTTACAAGGACAAAGTAGTTTGAACAACCAAAAATTACAGGAAAAAAAAAAATCAAAACGCCTCCGCCCCCCCCCTCTGCGCAGCAAAGCACACAAGTGTTCTGCTGTTTGTGTGTTGTACTTAACCTCTTTTATTTTTGATTTTATGCCTCTCTCCTCTGATATTCAATGAGCATTATGTTGCCTACGCTTGGAGAAGATAATTTTTAGCAAAATTTAATCCTAGATAGACTCAACTCGGCCGCCTAGAGGAGGACTGAGACGGATGGCTAGGCGAGAGGGGGGAATGGGAAAGAAAATCTAGGCACAAGCATAATAGATGCCTCTTATTTTTAGCTCTATTGTTTTCTTGATATTTTCTGAACCCAATCAGAAAGGACAGCAAAAGAAAAAAGAGCATCCAATAAAGAATTTGACACCGAAGATGTGGGAAGAGGACTACTCTCTCTCGGATTTCCAACCTGCGCCGTTATGTGTTTTCTCTGTATCTCATAGCTTTATATTATTTATTGAGTATTGGTGCTTGGGAAACTTTTTCTATAGTTTCTTTCTATGTTTAGTTGATATCATGTTCTGTTACTGTGTGCTTTTGTGTTGCGTAGGAAGCATTTTTGGTTGATTTATTTTGTAATGTTTTATTTATTTAATATATTTTTTATTAGAAATAATAATACATTGATATCTTTATATTCTCCTTCAGAAAAGGTTTATATTGGGGGGAGTAAGGTTGTGTGGAGGAGTAGTAGGGCCTATTTTTTTCTTGGGTGCGGAGGTCGGACGGCGGTCGCTTTCAAAAGTGTGGGGGGGGGAGATTTTTTCCCCCCCCCAGGGGCGCGGGTAGTTGGGAATATACTCTAAAAAGAACTTTACGAAAAAAATTCTAAAAGAATGGTTGACCGACATATAATGTTGAAAATGATGAAAAATTATGAACAACTATTTACACTCACAACATAAAACGGAAAATTATATATAAAATATTTGTTGTATGTGTCTATTTCTTTTTGGTTGTATTCTTTTCGATACGGATATGAATACAAAATACAGAAGCACTTTGAGACGGCAGAGAGGTAGAAGACGTAGAGAGGTATGGAGACGGAGTGTGCAGAGTGACAGAGTGCTGTGGAAAGAAGGGCGGAGAGAGGGTATGCGCGATAACAGACTAGGAGAAGGAAAACGTAGAAAAAAGAAAGTTGAAAAATCCCCTCATACATAGAGAAAAAGCTATAATGAAAAACATAAGGTATGGAGAAACCAAAACATAAAATTGAATTCGTCTAATTATTACTCTACACAATTTTTTATCAGTTAGTAATATTAAATCTTATGTAATTTATGATTCATTACATAAAAAAAAATTCACAATAAATATTTAAAAAGAAAAAAAAAAATGATTTGAATTAGAAATAAGCAGGGGAAATGCGGGCAAGGATTAGGAAGGGGAGAGTGAGGTGAAAGGAACAATGCAAGAGAGGACGGTGCACCTATATTCTCTTTTCCCTCAGCTACCACTACCCCCTTACTTAAATTTAACATATATAGTATGGTATGTTTATAAAAATAATTTAATTTAATGTGTGTGTGACCTTAATTTAGTTTTTAGTTATTTTTTTTTTTTTTTTTTCGCCCCTTTCGGTGTTTTTTGTTTTTTTTGTGGTATATTACCAACCAGATCCGTGGAACAAATATACAGGGAGATGTGCTTGAGCAGGGTGTAAGGGAGGATGGGAGTGAGGAGTGCGAGAGAGGGGAGTTAAGAAACAGTGGATGGAAGTGAAAGGAAGAGGGGAGGGGAGGGAGAGGGTGAGTGAGTTAGAGCAGAGACGGCGGGGCCGAAGGATTGATGTTTTATTAAAAATCGACATTCACATCCTTTTTGGGGTGCCATTTTCGGGGGGCTAGAGGGGAGGGGCGCATTGGCTGAGGGAGGAATATTAAACCAAATCGCTAATAAATCTAAAACAAAAAATAATATCTAGATATTTGGTGCACAAAGACAATCTTCCTGAAAAAGAGCCAGGAAGGAGAGATGTGAGAAGAGAGATTGATTAAAATTTAGAAAAATGGGTGAAGTAATCATAAAATGTTATATTTAGATTACAATTTTTTTATTATTTTAGATTGAACTCCATAAGAACTTTAATTATTGGTATATTTTTGTGTTTTTTTTATGTGTAATCAAACGCGCCATAATATACAGAGATGAGAACGCCTCCCCCTCCGCCTGAGAAAGAGGTAATCACCTTAACCTTTTTTCGATTACCATGTTGACCTCACGCAATTTTCATAATAATTCAAAGGCGAAGCGAAACAAAAAATACGAAGAACTTTCTATGAAATATTAGTTTGATCACCGAAATTCTGTGGAAGAGAGGAGATGGGGAAGTGGTATGGGGTCGTGGGGCATTCCGGGAGAGTAGGGTGGTATTGGAAGTGAGGTGGAAGGTCGGAGATGGGTGGTGTTGGGGAGAGAATGGAGGGGGAGTGGCTGGGGGTTTGTAAAGGATGAGGTGGGTATTAATAGAGGGCTGACGGGAGAAATAAAAAAAAGAACCTTGTAATATTTTTTGACCTGGGGGTATGCATTTTTTATATATTTGTCTTTAATAACTGCCACGGTATGATTTATTAAAAAAGGGAAGGGATCTTTATTTAATATTTCTTTTTAATTTTACCAAATATTATAATAACTTAAGTATGAAAAGATAAATTCACATTGTCAATAAGCTCGTGCTCTGGAAAACCTTGTTCGGAATAATAACATTGATAGCGAGTTAAACCCTATCGGCTATCAACATTTTCCCTAAGTGTTTAAATTAGTTAACGATTCAGGCAAAATTTGGCGTTAATTGTCTGGAGGAAAATCCCTTAATAATCATCTTTTATTATCCCTTGATGTGAACAAAGAAATTTCGGATGTATACGAACACAGTCCAAAACCTGTCGCATGTCTTCGCTAGAGGGATAATCTGCAAAATTTAGGAGTGCGTTGGGAGGCTCGGCCTTCAGGGTCAGATATACTATTTGAATATGAGAAATTTACTAGAAAATTCCAATATCATATATAAATTAATCAACTGGGGATAACGAATGAGAAAACAGTTACGAAGATTGAGGGGGGATGAGTATAAGCAGTTTAAAATATTTGAATATAAGAAAAAGTTACAAATTCAAAAGAAAGAAAAAAAGAGGGGGGGATGACTTGTAGATGGAGTTAGTGGCCATGAAATCACAAAACTTGAGGGAAGAAGGGGTCAAAAAAAGCAAAGTAATTTTATTTTTCCAAATAAGGAATGTTTGTTAAAATGACATAAAGAAGAGCAAAGAGATGATTCTTCGCATTTTGTTTCCTCCTCTCTCCTCTATGTTCTCCTCCCGCCCGCTCTTCAATCGAATACTTCCTCAAAGTTAAATCTTGACTAATCGCGAAAAGAGCAGAATAATGGGACCTTATACTAAAAATATAACCAAGCTTGAAGATCTAAGACTTCCTCAAGTCTTAGATAGGTCACAGAAGATTTGTCGCGCGCGCGCGGGAGAGCAGTGGGACCATAGAGATATATCCAGGAAAGATGGGAGTGAGAAAGGGTCGCGGGGTCGTTAGAGAGGTCTGTGGTGCGGTGAGGTGCGTGGGTGGTGTGAAGGTGGAGTTGATGGGCTGGCAGGGTGACGGTTGTTCTTTATAATGCATTATGGGTATAACTTTTTAAATAATTGGTCTTAAATCATTCTCAGTTTTATAACTATCATATATATATGCTGTATTTTTTTATTTATATTTTGTTTATTATTAACTAAAAAGCTCCAACATGGTTTAGTTTTCTTGTCTTGTTTTTGTGTTAACCTAATTAAGAATTACGAATACACAAACAGCCCAGTTCGCAAGCGGGGACGGTGGTGAAGGTGATTTTTGGTTGCGGGGGATACGGGGGATAGGCAGCGGAGTTCGTAAGAAGACATCTTCCACAACACGTCCTGCCTTCGCGCCGAGTGAACGTCGAGGATAGTGTTGTGCTATATAGCGCTGATTCTATTTGTGTGTGGTAACGAACATAATGTTGAAAACTAATTTCGCGCGAGAAAATGTCACTCCTGGGATTCGATCTATCGAAAGAGTAGTAGAAGGGCGCGGGATGTTTGGGGTATCCGTGCAAATTCCTCGTTAGTGGCGTTCAATTTTGAATAACAGTAGGTGGACATGCCGCTTTGCGTCTCCCAGATTTCACTCGCTTCTGGACGCGCACTTATTTGCCAAGTAGAAGAAAGGCAACTTTCTCAGGTTTTATCCAACTTCCCAGCTTGTCACGCTGCCAATATCCCGATTCAGGTAGGGCAATCGCTTTTTCACGGCGAAAATACGAAATAAATTGAGCTAACCGAATGAAAGTGCAGGTACACTTTTCTCCGCGTAGGCATCATTATCCAGAGGTGAAGATCAAACATGGTCCTTTTCCGCCAAAATATCCAGCATTAAACGTAAAACTCAAATTAGCTGTGTACGTGTTCAAAGATGATAGATTTAGAATCTGGTGGAGATCCAGGAAAGCTTAAGGTAGGTGTAGGAGGAAAGTTCAAACCGACTTTGCAAGGATGCTTTATCCTTTCGGGGGTGTTGCCCGAGGAGGGATCTGATATGAGAAAATAAACCTCACTCCAGAGAATAATTCCCTCTTTTGTATTTTTATTGGTTTTTTCCATTATATAAAGAGGCTAAAAGACAACAATCCCCCCCACCTGAAGCTCGGTGTGGGTGGAAAGCCAACGCAGTAGTCTCTTGCGCGTTATGTTTAAAAACCAAATGGCGCGAGCTGTCGTGGGGTTGGCAGGGGAGTGTGGGAAGATTTTCAAAAACATAGGGTTCATAAACAACCTATGTGCGTTGGGAAGTAGGTAGAGTGGTGTCAAACCAAAAAGCATGGAATGGAAAGAGAGATTCGAAGGAAAAAAAAACTCAACAAAAAAAACCCCCACCCGGGGGTGTTGGTGTCGGCCGGCGGAAAGAGGGAAAAACCCCCCACCCCAAACACAAAAAATTTTCATTTGGAACTATATTCCTGTTTTACCCTTGGAAAGCAAATAAATCCGCTGTCGTGAGAAGGGTGAACAGAGGCCTCTGTAAAGTAGAGAGGAAAGGGGTTGGGTGGGTTGGGTTCTTTTTGTTGTTTTTTATTTACAATAGGTTTTTTTTTATCCTTTTTTTCATAATTAATAGAACGTTGAAACAGCCTCTATAATATCCACCTCCCCTTCCTGCGCGCGAGTGGTTCATACCATACATTGGCATTATTCAGTGCCACCGCAATGAACCAGGTTCGCTGAGATAGAAACCAAGGAAATGTTCTTCCCTGATTCCCTGATATTTTTTAGAAAAAACACACCGCCTTAGACTAGGACCTGTGGAAATAATCCACGATTGGGAATCCGTTTGATTCGTATCAATGCTTCATAGTAATATAATTCTTGAATATGTTCAAGAATTATTTACATTTTTTTATATAGTGAGCGGAGGTTAGATAGGGGGGTGATATTATATCGTTTTTGATTCAGGAGGGTGTGGAGGTGGGTGGAGGCGCGGGGGGGGTAGTTCTTTTTTGCTGCCAATCAACTGGGCCACGATCAAATTATATATATATTTTAGTGTTAGTCAGTAGTCCTATAAGAATTCGTACGATTCCGTTATCGGCATTCGTACCCCTCGTTTACAGTTTTCGTGTTTCTTAGTTTTCCATTTCGAGATAGGTTTAGGCTCCTCTATTCTCTCTAAGTTGCTTTCTTAACCGACGTTTGGCGTTGACGCCAGCGCGTGGAGGGACGAGCTCGGCTAGTGTCCGTGGGGCGTTTCCTCCTTTTCACATCTAGCACCTCACCCCTCTCTTTGATAGTTTATCAAATAGACAATAATTGCTACTTCTATCTCTCGATCTTATCTAGTACGAGATTCTAGCCTCGCTTTAATTGATCCGACCTCATTTCACCAAATTCTAAAACTTCGACAAGAGCTTGATTATATTTTGTATTTCCTCTTCCATATTTTTGCAGTTAATCTTAACCTCTCATGACTGGATAATTCAAAATAGTCTCCATATCTTCACTTTGAATGTCTTCAGGTTTGTATACACTTAATGGATCTTTTCTGGCTTTTCTCTACCATTCATGCAAAAGCAAGAATCAGATTAAGAAAGTTTGATGAAAGCTAATTTACTTCAAATATAGAAATGTCATTCCTGCATAAAAATAGAGGAGCAAAACAAAATCCTTTTATTAAGAAGATCTCGCGGCAATTCGCGCGCGCTCCTGACCAACCCCCCTATTCATTCTTCGCTAGACTCTCCTTCCAGTGCCGCCCCAATCAAGGAAACGGAAAAAAGTAGTATTATACTGCCTTTTACATTATCTGATATTCAACAGCCAGGACAAATTGTCAAATCACCTCTCTTCGCCCCTCGCATTTTATGATGTTTGTATTTTTCGATCTCTTTAAATGATAGTGTTCGTTAATTCTTCTATTAGTATATCAAATATCATTAACCAGATAAGGAGAAAATATAGAGTATCTGCATCATATACAAGAAAAAGACTCCGTGCTAAGAATTCAGTAATAGATCAACACCTAACCCCAACTTACTTCATTCTCACTATAATGGTCGAATATGCAGGCATAAATCTACATATTTCAAATTGACTTATAGCGGGTCAGTTCCAGATCAAAAATAATCACTTTTAGAAGACCTTTCAGACTCCAATATTAATCAAGAGTAGGAGACAATCCTTTAGGAAAAACACTAATTCAAAAAATGTTTGAGAAAAAAAGGGCTGGGAATAGAGATGTCTCTCGCACTCTCCGTCCCCCCCCCTTTGGAGGGGGGGATGGGAAAAATGCTCTACGAAGAGGGAATGCAAAGATTCTTCCTAGGTACACAAGGAAAAGCGGACCAATGAGTCGTCGTTGTGGGAAGGTAGGGTGGTACGCGTGTGTGGTGGGGCGGATGCAATCACTCCATTCATTGGAAACATGATTTGTAGAGTTAAATTACATATTGACATGAGGAGGGTATTAGCAACTTATTAATAAGTAAATAGGTTAATTGAGATTTCAATGATATTTTTAAAATGTGCTTTTAATAACGAATTGTCGCCGGCTTATTTATAGCATTTTAGGATAAAGGGAGAAATGCGTGGGAAATTAGATTAATGTTTTTAATATTTAAGTTTTTATAGAGTGTGAGACTGAAAAATGAATATACAAGCTGTTCACCAAATCGTAGCGAATGAGATGCGTTGTAAGAGCAGTAGAAAAGTATATAAGGAAATTGCCGGTCTAGTTGAACTTTATGATTGAAAAATAATATCGATACAAACTTAGAGCAAAGTTATTAAAATGTTAAAAAATTAAGGGGAAGGTTAAAACAAAACCCCGAAAATTAGCACAATACAAAAGAACTTTTCAAAAATAAAAGGATATGGATTTATTGTCGTTCCTCTTTTCCTTTTTTTTAGTTTTCAAACTCTTTCTCTATGCTATTTAGTACTCTCTCTTATTCCATCTTCACTTTTATGTGGTGTTATGATAAATTCGTCTTTTTCTCTCTCGAATCATTGAGTCGATTAACTCTTCAGAACCCTTCTCTCGCCCACTCCCCGGCCCCACCTAGACATCCAATTTCTTCGAAAAAAATAGAAAAAATAAAAAATGAGGAACTCACACCTTGTAAAAGCCTCAAAGAAAATGTCTGTGGGAGAGGAGGTACCCCGCTCCTTTTAATGGTTATTTGCTTTAGTTTTTCTGTGTTACTTTTTATATATACTTGTTATGATTTTCTCTCCTCGAGATTTTTGAATGTTGTCTTCCAGCCAGTTTTTTGGGGGGGCGCTGAAAGCGAAGCTGGAGAAGGAAGCGGGGAGATAAGAAGGTGGTGCGGTTGGATTCATGGGGGAAAAAAAAAACCCAGTTGAAATTTATGAGTCGGGGTTTGAATATACTTACAAATAAATATTGAAAGGAGAATGATTACAAAATCAGAGATCAAAGACGCTGCGGGGTGAGCGCGGGAGAATTGGCTATATAAATTTAAACTTATGGGCATTTATATTATAAAAATGACGGCATTTCGAATCAAACTTTTCGTTCCAGCCACTTTTTTAAATCTATACTATATTATTGAGTCACCATCAATAAATCAACCATTCGAAATTGCAGCCTATTAAACCTTCAGGCGAATGCAAAGACTTGATAAAGATCTTCATCAAACTCGATATCTCCTTGACCTCCTCAAATTTCAATATAGTTTTATCATAAAGGCTTTAAATCGGAAAAGATATGCCGAAAGTCCAGACAAAAACGACAGGACCCAGCTGCCATCCCAAAAGATCTATCAAATCCTGATCCCCTCCCTGGGGGATTTTTTTGGGGGGGGCTTTTTTTTTTTTTTTTTTTGGGGTCCGGGGGGAGGGGGGGGGGGGGGGAAAAATTTTTTTTTTTTTTTTTTTTTTTTTTAAAAGTTTTTTTTTTCCTCCTCTCCTATACAAATTATATTTCTTTTCTTTTTTATTATCTTTATCTCTCTTCATTATACTCTTCACCAATCGACCACACTCGTCCACCACACCATATATTAAACTATATCCGCTGTTCTTTTTTTGTTTATTCATTATATTATTTTTTTTTTCTTTTTTTTTTTTCCATTTCTATCTTCATATGATGGTCCGCAGTAACAAAATAATACACAAAACAGCGCCCCCCGGGGGTGGGGAGATCGGCGTGCAGAAGTGAGTGCTGCTGACCGTGTTCGATGGTGGGCCCCCCTTGCCTTCTCCACCCCTTCCCCCCCCTGTCTCTTTTCTTTCTCTCCTTTTAATTTTATATATTCTATCTCTCTTTGTTATATTTATTTTTATTCTCCTCTGTTTTTATAGCTTGCTTTTATTGAAATGGCGCCGTGAAGACAAAATTCACCCACCAACAATTTAATGACAGTAATTCAGGGGGGGCTTAATAAACCTATTAATCCCAACGCACTTTGAAATAGAAACCCCCCCCCCCACCTCTCTCCCGCCGCTAAAATATTAAAAACAAATAAAAACTAAAAAAAAAACCCTCCCCCCCCAAAAAAAACCTATACCCTCACCCCCCATCCCTACATCACTCAACTGCGGACGCCAGACTTCACCGACTCCTTTCCCACTCTTTCCAAGCCCTCTCTTCCCCCCCGTCGATACATGCGCTTGGAAGATTAGCAAAGCATTACTTTTTTCTTTCCATCTATAGACGTTGGATAAAAAATTGGGAATGATTTTCTGGGGATAGGTTTCTAATTGTCTTCCTTTCTGTGAGATAAAAAGTAAATTAATCTATCAATTAAACGAAGAAAAGGGGCCGGGGTGGAATGACCGAAAAATCGATGCCTGAGGGTGATGGGGCATGTGGAA
>Ga0163217_1110676_pt1 | contig 11726 bp, 7 predicted proteins | sample SynspAceP_FD_185933 | JGI IMG/M metagenome (GOLD analysis project Ga0163217, IMG submission 185933) | Saline lake microbial communities from Ace Lake in Antarctica - Synechococcus sp. Ace-P (PacBio error correction) | ecosystem: Environmental > Aquatic > Non-marine Saline and Alkaline > Saline ... | reverse complement strand
AGTCGACTACGCGAAGTACGCAACTGAAAGAAATCATCGAACAGCCGCCTCGAACGATGGCGATCGACCGCCATCGTTGTCGAAGTACAAGCCAAGCTGGCCAGAAATCATCGCCACCGCGCCAAAAGCAAAACCTCATTCAACAAACTAGGAAGCGCCAAAGTCCGACCTTGACCCACATGCGCATCGAAAGCTGAAAATACGTACTATTTGGCACAAAAAGCCGATCCGTCGCCGAAGAAACTATGACCGCCTTGCCAACACACAAAACAAAGAAGTACGCCGTCCAGCGCCAACAACCAAGGTCCCATTGCGTCGCCTAGACTTCTTAATGCAAAAACTCAAACCGCGAAGCCAACAACCCTTTCGGTCTAAAAATCCATCGTCGGAGAAAAACCACACAGAAGCGCCGTGAATGAAAGTAGATCGAACAAATGCAGAGAGCAGATACAAAATATTGAGTACATTTTTCTCGCTTATTCTTGCGGCTGTTTATACACGACGCAGCGCCTGTAGTTACTAGCTGAGTTGTGTGCATTTGCTCCAATAGCTGTTGCTGTGTGGCTTTTCAGCGTCTTAGCTTCGTCTTGTTATTTCATCGTCATGCCATGGTCTGTACTGCGCGTGACGATGACAGCAATGAAACAAGCGTTTTAAACATGGTGAAGAGCAATGAGGATAAAGGAATAAAAAAAAACACCCAAGCATAAGGAAAGGCTATCCATACGGCCCGCGCCCCCAATAGCCCAATAACCAGCTTTCTAAGGTCAATCACTTGGAAACAGCTAATACAGTTGAAGCCCTAGGCTGCCAAACCAGTCAGAAAAGCCTCACCAAATAGCTTTGGTTACCATCCACAGCCGGCCACGTAAATACACAAGACCCAACACATAGCGATGGGACAAACATTTGCCATTCAGCGATATTGATTAAGGCGCGACGATTTTCCATCGATGTACGGAAAAAGTGAAGTTACCGCGCAATACACGCAATACTCTGAGCGCGCGCAACACAGCAAACGGTCCACTGCAGGGACTAATGCCGATCCCCACCGACAATAAAATCAAAACACATTCCAAGCCGATTCTTTGAAAAAAGCAAAAACGCTAGACAAGCAAAAAACGCAATGAGTAAGTTCCAATAACAAAACACCGCAATAGGCCATTATCTAATGCCATAAAAAACGGCAACGGTTGTCATCACCTCAGGCGAGTTTCTAAAACGAAGAATAAATGCATTGACTTAAAATCAAACCGCCAATAAAAAAACGCTGTATCGTAATTGTTTTCCAATGAAACATCTTTAAGCGCTGACGAATTGAATCTGTTGAAAAACAAAGCGATTACGCCATAGCTACCTCAATCCTAAAACTGTCCCAAACGGGAGTAAATTGCACGACCATTCTATGCCAGAGAAGAAGAAGGTCAATCTCTTTAATGTAAACAAATTGAACCCTATAGAGGATGGTAAAAACGCCCTGCTTCCTGTGAATGTATTAAGAAAAAACGCTGTAAACAAAACCAACATCGTCATACCCTTATCTTACCACTATAGGGAGCCAACGAATTAACCAAACTCTCATTTATAGTTTAAAAACTATAGATTAACGTTTGAAAAGATAGCTTATATTAAATTTAAAGTTATCATAATCGTAACTATCAAAAGTCTATACAACTCAGCCATTGTACGCACCGATTAAGTTACCGCTGGCTTTAAGGCGAAAAAAACCGGCTTTAGTCGGTTTTCACAATCTAAGGATAGATAAAATGAGAACTGCTTTTATGAATGGATATAACCTGTTTTACGGCTTGCTCGCTAAACTCCTTATAAGTGGCTCGGACCTACCACCCTACTTACTCACATTACAAACAATCGAAAACCCTTAAATCAAGAAAACAGCCAGAAATCTACTACTTTAGGCTCGCCGTAAAGCCAGAGTTAGGCAAGTCTGGAACTCAATCAAGAAGCCAGGACTCCTTATATTCGAGCGCCTAAAAGCAAAATCATGATAACGGTCACCACTGGGTAGGCACACACTCGAACCAGCCGCAAGCTCCAAGATTTGTTGGACAAATCGACTCGACCTTCAACACCAAGATAAGGTTCAATCTAGGAAATTAAGAGAAAAGGAAAACAGCATGTTTAATTTAGCGGTTAGCATGTATCCGGCCTCTTGTCTAAAGCAACAGCTCTACACACGGAAAAGATCAAATTCAACAAGTTGTGTTCGCCGTTTCTGCAGATACCGATATGGCCCTGCTCTCGAGCAAATAAAGAAGAACTTTCCTAACTAGTAATTGGCGTCATTTTACCTCATATGAGAAGGTATCAAACGTTGGAGCACCAGCGAACCCATTAACAACCAAGCAAACTGGACCCGGGACGTCTGTTAAAGATGTCGAAGCTTGAAGGCCACATCAATTTCCAGACAGAATACCCAACTCATAAAAAAACCCGATTTTAACCTAAGCTACTGGTAAACTGTGAATACCAAACGCTTGCTTCAATTCTATAAACAACAAAATACAGCCCAACAAACTCACACAATTGCCCCAGTCGTATCTCGATCTCTGCTTCCCTGAATTGACCAGTAAAACATCAAAAATAAGCATTGCTTATGCGGATTAATTAGTGATCATAGGAATTTACCAGACTGTTTTTTAAATAGTAAAAATCAGAAAAACCATTCTAAACGTCTCACTTTACCTTGTTCCTACCAACTCGTTAAGCAATAACTGCTAAGATCATATAAAATCAAAACTTTCTATAGCAAAGGAAACTAAGCCCGAAATTTCCATTCCGCACATATTGATATGACACCCGAAGGACCAAAACGACTTGAAACTTCAGCAAAGCCAAGAACTTCTTGCGCAGAGAAGAAGCCTCTGATTATTCCTTGTGGCAAGCAGAATGGGGGAAAAAGCCATCTTTTTAAAGCAGTTTAGCGCAGTCGGGACACTTGTGCTTTTGTACCGCAAGGAAAAACTAATTACAAGCCAAAACGCCTGAAACCATTATTGGAATGCAACCACTCTTGATTAGCATTAGATGAAGTCCAGCGCAAAAAACGATGGATAATGATGCCTTAAGATGACGGTTCTATCCAAGTAGAAGCCAACTTGAACCCTAGATTCATTTTATCTTGCCGAGCAAGCAAATGCGGCAAAAATGCTTACAGCACCTCGTTAAATCAAATAGTTTACTACAACTCACCTCTCCGCTTTCCATATTAGATCATTACAAGATTCCTAAATTCTAGAATATTTAGTCTTTGTAACCTAGATTGATGAAAGAAGCTTCATTTTGTCTTGGCGCCACTTTAAAGGATTGGCTAGAGGGTTACTTGGTAAACCCTCAAACTTTACAGCATGATTGCAAAAAATAATCCATGGGCGACACCTTCCAGAAAGCAAAAGAAGTTTACAAAACTATCGGTCGCAAAATTAGGCAATAAACATAATGACAAGAAAACACCAGACAATTGACAGAAAACTGAAGTCATAGATGCGCGGAGCGCATTTCTTAGGGCTTATTCGTAACAGGCAAGGGAGGCCTTTCTCGTAACGGCAATAGCAAACACTCCGCCAAAAAGTTGATGTGTGTCTTGCTACATTAAACATTTGTATCCAATGTAGAAAAACTTAAAAAAGCACCAACTCAAGACTATTTATGCGATGGAGATATAGGTTTAGTTAATATTCACCGAAGTATTGGAATATTAGGTGCTAGCGCTGGTTGCAAAGCAAGCGAACACAGCAAGAAAAAGACGTCGTTTACTGCATTAATTTCAATCATATGCGGTCGTTCCAGCCAACTACGTTGGCATTCATGCATGGTTAGCCAAGATCATGAAACTTACATTCAAAATGTACTTAGTGTTGACCCAATGCGGCGCTAGTGAATACAGGCGCGCACAGACCAATCATCCCCCTAAACCAGTCTAATATACTACTTTGAATTGCCTTAATCAAGTTGGCAAACGAAAACCCAAACTTCACGAGATGGAATCCTACTCAACTAAAGGTCTAATTAATCCAAAAATCTTCCGCAAGAGCGCTTTCTTTAATATCTAAAAATTTCAACATCGTTTCGCTGCGCCAGTTACTGCTTTTAGAGGCTTTCAAAAACTTTGCCTTAAGCTTTGAACCCCACACGACCTACTATTTAATAATTTTATTCTTTCGACACTTCGGAATATTTTGCATAAGAAGTGCGCCTTAAATATTTTGCCCATGGTTAAAAACCCAAAAAGAACAATTGGTCAGACCTACGAAAAAAGCTTCATGGACTGAGAAATTAACGACTCATTGAGATTAGCTGCAAGAGTTTATTAATACATTCATATCCTTGAAAAGTATGATGATTGAGCTCAATTGTTAATTAAAACACAATTAAGTTTATTGCCAGTCCCCACGACCAAATTACCGCGTTAAAATTTTATTCATGGCTAAAAACCTTCCTTATTGAAAGAAATTTCAAACATTCCTAGACTTCGGTTTTCAGAAGAAAGTTACACCGGCTTAGGAGAATGCTACGAAAAATCAGGACATTGATGACAATTGCAGATCAAGCCTGTACTCTACTTGCAGGCTTATTGAAACAAGGAAGAAGCGAATATCCAGAAAAAATGTCCAGGTATGGCTAACGTCAATTCAGAGCCTCAAAAACAACAACAGGTTCACAAAAAACCGGAAAAAAACTTACGCAGCAATTTGAAAGAAAATTAAACACGGTAGCTTCATTATTTCGCCTTTTCCTATCGGAACAAATACCAATAACGAAACAGACGCTTACAACGTCTCCACTAGATCAATGAAAACACATGAACGTACGCACCTGACAACGGTCGTCACGCCAGTTACGCGAAGTGCCCTGAAATTTGAAAACGCTGGCGTTTTACGGCGTTTTGGGATGCATTTCGGCCATGCCCGCATGTTTGCGTCTTTATGGTTGTAAATCCAACGATTGAGCTACGGCTCAAGCAAATTCTCGCCTTTTGTCGCCGTTGTTTCAAGCGGTGATAAGCCAGCCTGCTTTTTATTATTGTCGGCTGGATATTAATACTCCGCCAACTTACGTTCGCCCTCATGGCTCCAGGTTCAGGCTGGCAAAACCTTATCAGTCTGTGGATTACAATTCTGATGACATTGGCCCAGCACCGCGTGTTCTTTGGGTTGCTAGCGAAAGAATATGTTTGCCAATCCGATACAGAAAGAAATTGGACCTATTGATCCTGGCGTCATTCGTCCTATGCAACGCTTTGGTATTATGTGCGAAGACCAATGGGTGTGGTCACCGACAGCCTGTATTTGCCCCAACGGGTCCTGCTATCATTGGCAGATTGGTATCCAAGTCTTTGTGATCTGAGCTAGATCATTCCTGAGTAATACAAAGAAAAATGTTTAAAATTCTTTATGTTTCTGAAACTTTTTCAGAGTGCTCCCGTAGGCTAAAGATGTGAAAACAAATTTCATGCTATTCAACGGAGACACGAATTTAGAGGTTTATTTATGAAAAACACACTTTCGCCTCGGCATTTACTCTTGGTTTCGGTTATTTTAAACAATGACTGGCGCCTACTTTGGCTCGTGGAATGAATGGCAAAATAGCGGTTACAGCAGTGATCAGGCATGTGTCTGATGGAACAGTCCCAGTGCCGATTGATAGTGGCAGACATCAATAAGGTTGAGTTAGTGGTTCACCGTACGATAAAATCAAAAAAACCAGGCCTGTTGTTTGCGTGATGCGCCACTTTAAAAAAGGCAAAAACCATGATGTTTCTGGCCATTTTGAATGAACCGGTTAAGTCCGGGCGATTATGTTGATGTTGATGCTACATGGCGAAGCAGGTGGTATGGGAAAACCGGTATTTTTTTGGAATACACCTTGGGTGCGAAAAGAAGATGGCCCCAATCAAAGTCAACGGTAAGCTAGTGCATGACGTGATCACGGCAAAAATAAGGCAGAAGAAAATTGCAGAGGCTTGATACCTTGTGTTGTCCGCCTCTTTTTTATGCGTCGGTTGGGGGGCGTTTTACCCCAAATACGGATCAGATGACCAAAAAACTCGGACATAAATTCCAGAAATAACAGAACCTTTGACGGACTTCATTTCGATTGCCAGGGTATAGCGCATAAATCTTTGCGGTGGTCCCGTTCCGATCCTTTCCCAGCTTTCTAGCAAGGTAACTAACTCTCCTTGTAGCCAATATTGAAACACCAACCAGCGTGAAATGAAAATAATTCCGCCTGGCCAGCCAACGCCGCTATGTACAATATATCTGGGCATTATTACCGCAATAGGTTTGCCAGTGACTTCGATGCATTCAAATGTTGGTTTGCCTTTCTTGTCGAAAGAACCAGTTGCGACGCCGTATTGCCCTTAACACAAACAATAAAGTCGAGCAATTGCTTAGGCTGCGGATAGATTTCTTAGTGTGTTCTTTTATGGTTTCTAATAGATTGGTGGTAGCACAGAGTACGAATTTGTTGTCAGCAAATGTTTGGAATTCAGACTGAGTCTTCAAAGCCACCAATGCGATAACAATGTCAGAACCAGCATTAAGCAAGATAGGATTCTAACGTAGGGCATGCGGTAAGCATTCATTCAACCATTAACTGTCAGGGGTAGCGTTGTTGAACGGCAGATTAAATTGGGATAAGTGCAATCGGCCAAAATGACACAGGCGCATTGATGGTTTAAGTTGCCTTGAGGGTGTAAGAAGGGAGCCTATTTACCCTGCTCCGTTAGCTGAGATTCTAAACTGGTTAATGCTTCTCTGAACTCGGCGAAGTAATAGTCGCCCACTTCGTCAGTATTTACGGGCGCGACGACGTTGTTGTCGATAAAATAGGCCGTTGTTGGCCGAGTCTTCTTCCAGGCTGAAATTGTACCGAGAAACCGGGTTGGGCGGTAACTCCAACTCCCGTGCTGCCGCAAAACGAAGCTGCCGGTTTTTAGCAACCGGAAAGAAAAACCTAAGGAGGTTTGTGCTCATAATGCAATTATCAACTTGCATCTGTATGTTATTGATTTAATTTTAAGCATCAATCAACAATTTCGCAACGAAACGAGCGGAATAAAAGTACTGCCAAATTGTGGTTGTATCTCTTGGTGTTGCGGCGGGCATGGGTTGTCAGTTGAGGGCTGGTCTTTTGGGCCATTTAGGTGAGTTTAGCCGGGACATTTTTCAGCGACATGGCTATTTTTATGATTGGTTCCATTTGCTGTCCTTTGATTATGATTTTCTTTGCTAGCCAAATTTTACCTGAGCTATTTAAGCAGCCTAAATGGTTGCTTACTGGTGGTGTTTAGGCCTATGTTTATGTGGTTTTTCTGACTATAGCCACACGATTAATCGTGTCGGTATATTGGACGATGACGAGTGTTTTGTCTAGGACCTGTCGAGCTCTGGTGATTGATCATATGGTTGTTGGGCAGTTTGAAAAGCGCGGGATTGACCCGTACTCGAGGCTTTGGCGTAGTAATGATTTTAGACCGCCGCCTTTGGTTTGTTTGAGTTTAGAGTATGAATGATGACCGTATTTTTTGCGATTTTTATGTTGGTATGAGGTGGGGCATTGCTCTGTCTTGTGCATCTTCCATTTAATGGACGTCTTGGTCATAATGTTGGGTCGTGATTTGCCAGCGAGCTTTTGGCTGACTTTTGTAATTGGCTTTGCTATTCGTTTTGTGTTTTTCTTTCTTTGAATCGAATCATGAGTCTCTCTTTTTAGTGCGCCTAAGTGGCAACTAGCGGGCTTTATTTGGCGTAACGTATTGTTGATTGTGGTCTTTTGCTGTGCCTAAAATTGGTATTTGCTTGCCGCGACAGTGTGTCATTCGGTCAGTTTACCCATGCATTGAGGTTTGTGATAGACCATGTTTTGGTGGTTAGAGAATAAAATCATTCCCTTTGGATGATTACCGATACTTTGCGATTTTGTTATTTAGTCGCTTGCGTTACAAGATTTATTTTAAGTAATAAACGCATTCGACAAAAAAAGAGGCAGCAAGTCCTTTCTGATAGGACGCGAAGAGAGGGTATGATGGCGGATGAGTCATGTTTTATTACCCTGGGCACGTTTGCTAACGTGTTGGCGCAGTGTTTGCAATATGAATGGGGAATCTTTCTTTTGCCTGACGCCTTAAACCAGTGGGTCTTTTTATCGGTGACAGCATGGCAGAAATTGTCGGTTGCTTTACCTGCCTCTTATCTTTGGGTGCGTGAAGGGCAAAACCATTTGGTTATTGGTTCGCCAGCCGGCGTTAAGTTGGCTGTATTTGCTTTGCGTTGCTGGACCTTGCATCAACCGCTTCTCGAGAGTCTATGCAGCCTACGGTGTGTTCGTCTAATTTCATGGGCTGTTTTATGGTTTTTTGTGGTTGTAGACGGCATTCGCCCCAACGACGGGAAAAAGGCTGGATAGGATTGGGTCTGCCATGTGGCCACTGTTAGGAATGGACGATCATTCATGTTTTGCGCACGCGAGGCCTAAATAAAAAGTAGAGCTAATGAGTTCCATGTCATGAGTCTTGTAGTGGTGTCTAATTCTTGAAGCGCCTTCACTGTATATAAGGCTCATACTGTGGCTGTAGACTTTCATAGAATATTACCGAATGGGATCTTCCATGTAAATCATGCGGTAAGTCTTTAGTGCCAGGATAGTTAAATACGAGGTTTTTCCATACGCTTTTTTACCCGCCCGGCGGAGTCAACATACTTTCTTGCCAGGTTTTTCGGGCTTTGGATCGTTATAGAAAACGCAAAAATGAATAGATGCCTGTGTTTTCCAATACTCAAAATATTTATATCTGGGTTACTTGGTTTTTTATTCAAATATTTCGACGCCTTACTTCGGTCGCCTGTTGATAAGGTGGGCGATACGAAATTTCTCCCAGCCTCCACCAAAACCTTCAGTTCACATTTCACCAATTAGGGCTATATGTCTTCTGTAATGTCTGTGGGTTTCATATTAAATCATCCCATGACTTGCGTGTAACAACTCGACGGCTCTTGTCTAGGTCCGGTAGACAGAAATTACCATGATGTGGAAAAATTGCGTGGGTAACATTTGCTCTGATTTTTCCTTTTGTTGACTCTTTTGGGTTAGGTTACACCATCCATAAGCATTAAGTTAAAATTATTCGTTGAATGTCTATGAGTATATGTGGTTAGTAATGTCAATCCACTTTGGTTGCGTAGTTTTTGTTACTTTGGTTGACGTTTCGCACTTTACTTCGTACTGCTGAGCAGTTAAAGTATGACCGCAATCTGGTAGTCAGTCAGCATGTTCGATTTAAACTAGAAGAAAGCAACTTGGGCGGCCGTTTATTAATTCGTCATGTGAACAGTTCTACCTTGACGGATGCAGAGCTCGGTCGTTTATATCAAAGACGAATCGTTCTTGAGTGGTTTAGCCGAGCTTTGAAAATGTCATGTTTGGAGATGATCCTCTGCTCCTTTGAAGTGGATATTGGTGTCGTGCCCTTCGTTGTGGTATCGGCCGGGCAGCGTGTGGCCTTAAAAGTTGTTCGCTCTCAACAAACACCCACATTGTGCTTCTGCAAAAGAAACACCCAAGTTGGTCATAGATTTCGTTTCCGCGCCAATCGAGAAGTCGAACCACCGATTGATTTCTGAACACAAAGTAGATATTGGTTCCATGGACCAGTTCACGATTGATGAATGGTTCCACATCAAAGGCCCGCATGGAGAGGGGAGTTGCTTCTTGTGACGGCCTCACCACTGTTCATCACCAGTTGGGGCGCATTACAAGCATTTAGGCTTTCTTACGGCTTGATCACTCCTGATGGGGCTTATCACGCTTGGTTTACTGCTGGGAGCAAATACCTGACATTTGCTGGAAGGGCAAAACGTTTCTGAGCGTCGGGTTTTTGTAATCAAATTAGCCATATAATTCTTTGAACCTGATTCGCCATCTGGGATTAGGGCTTTACCGTTTACCTCGCTCATGCCATTGCGTCCTTTAATAAGCCCTACATATTTGCTCCGGTCAATCACTTACCCAAATCGCTTACCCGAAGGACACTTTATCTTGGCGTGGCCACTTCGAAACAAAGCTGTTACGGCAAGTCTGAGTTCACACCGGTGTTAGATGAAGACGCAGCGCTCGTTTATGAAGAGTTAAAGAAAGAAGCCACGCTTATAGTATCAACTACAGCGTGGCTGCGTGTCGATATGGTGAGAAGAGTGTAGTGTTTATTGCTTTTTCTCAGTCTCTGTCGTCTTGCGATTCGAACTTGAGCTAAGTCTTTATATTACCGTGCAGCATCCAGGTCCGGACAGCGTTTTAACATGGACGCATGACTTGGCGTGGCTCTTCATATTGATCAGGTAAACCAGAGGTGACAAGCGTATGGAATTGGTAATTGATTGGTTCGCACAGATAAAAACTCACTGTACTGCAGAGCCGTGGCACCACCCACATGAGTAAGCGTTTCTCTGCCTTACTGTACCACGATTGAGCTTTCGGCATTCGTCGCTCATGCGCCAATATGATAGGCGGCATTCGGTCGATGGGTTTCCACCAGATAGCGCATGGTCTACGTGGCATCTAGGCTTTTCGGCTGCGTTTAGTGCGTTCGTAAAGTTGGACGACCAAACCACATATGACAATGCCAGACTGGCCTGTTCGTAAGGTAGCGAGAGGGTTCTTACAATAGCACAGACGTCCGACAGCGTTGGCTCAATTGTTACAAAAAACCCCTTGGCGGTTCCACGAGGGTAGCGACCGCCGGCAGGACCTTAGGCGGATAAACTCATTACCCTGTTTGCAGCATTTTTATGGCATTCCGTCTTTGCGTCGACTGGCGCCATTCATCATACCATCTTGTTTGCATAATACAGCCGTATGCGGTACGTTAAGTCGTAAAACGCCAGCATGAGCGGACCGTTCTTCGCACCACTCTCTGCCACGATCCAATGGCAAACAGTACGTCAAAGGTTTTGCAGGCTACACGTGAATAAGTTGGTCATTAAGGCGCGCTGTAAAAGGTTGAGTACCGAATAGCATACGTACCGCGTTTTACACCATCACAAAGCTTTTCGGAGCCGCTAACGTTACAGCATGCTTGTTCTGTTGCGATTGGCGACGTCGAGTATTCGTCGGGAAAGGCGCTCTGCGAATTCAATAAAGGTCGGGGAAAACCTTCTTTTCATTGGCTGCGTGTGATCGCGACAAGCCTGTTGTCTTGCTCAGCGGCCATCACACAACCAAGTTCCCGAAGGACATTACAGTCGTGTTAGTTTGCTTTTTTCGTGTTTAGGTTTGGGTCAGTTCTATTTTATTGATTGCATGATAGCCAATCGGGATCGTCCTTCTGTGACGTTCAAAATGCCTTGACTTTTTTGGTGTGATTGAGAACGGTGGCAAAAAAACTGAGGCCAGCAGGCGGTTCTTTAAATTGGCTGTAATGTTGTCAATAAATGGTCCATATCCATGGGTACCATTCAATGAGGGCGAATATATTAAAAAACCTAGTTCTTCAAACAATTCATTGCCGGCGATACCATGCCTTTTTTTCATTGTGTTCTTCAGCTTTGCGAAGCTAGCTCAAGAGTCGGCGGAAGCCAGAGGGAAACTTTGGTTGACCACTTTACGGATGTCCTGTCGGTGTTTTTTTACTCGGCCGAAATTTGCTGAGCGAAATAGCTATGGATAACGAGACGACTGTTTTTTCTCCGAAATCGACATTTCTCGTT
>Ga0163217_1102092_pt1 | contig 11726 bp, 7 predicted proteins | sample SynspAceP_FD_185933 | JGI IMG/M metagenome (GOLD analysis project Ga0163217, IMG submission 185933) | Saline lake microbial communities from Ace Lake in Antarctica - Synechococcus sp. Ace-P (PacBio error correction) | ecosystem: Environmental > Aquatic > Non-marine Saline and Alkaline > Saline ... | reverse complement strand
GTGAGGAATAACGTAAAAAAATATAAACCCATAAAGGCGTGGTGATTGCGAGGGATGAAGGTTGATATCGGGAGGTGGCCACCGAGTTCCATTCATGCAGTGGCAATAAAAATTCCAAAGCATAGGCGAGTTTTGCAGCTTTGACGTTCATTGACCCATCTATTGCTACGGTTGGCGATATTTGAAATTGAAATAGAACCAAAATGAGCGGAAGACAGTTATTAGTATTTTTTGCTGATTATTAAGGAAAAACGCCTGAACAATTACTTCACAAAAATGGCCTTGTACACCCTATTCATCTAAAGCATTTTCGCATTAGGCAGGTGATTGGAAGCTGATAACCAAGATCTGGAGATTTTCTAATCCTTCAAAATTTTATTGTTCCAACTGGGGAGAGCCCAAGGTCAATTGTACAACTTAAAGGGATGATATCGGAGAATCCAATAATTCTATACCATTTAGTATCCCGAAAAAATACGGAATGAATGCGTTGCTAATAATATCAAAGACAATGAAAACGATTATAACGCTTCTTGTTGTTAGGATGTAGCCTTGTCAGCTGTATCCCTCTATACCAATTACTCAAGAAACTACCATTGGCATGGTTAACCCATTGGTGGACGCTGCGGTTCGAGATGTTTTTTTTTTAATTCGGCATCCAGGCCCGTTTGGAATGGTAAATTTGAGCCCGGGACAATATTTCTTAACGGGGCATGGGGTTCTGGAATATCGTTTACGTATGGACACCAATTCTAACCTTCAGCGATTATTCTGCTTGGCCAATTTGTCTGGAATTCCAGTGATGCATTAACAGGCAGCATTTTAACGGGGCTATGACTCCAGATGATACAAGTTCTAAATTATCATGAAAAAGAGGTGTGGAAGTGGGTTATCACAAGTTGGAATTGGAAAAATACGGAATACAGGTTGAACTAACGTCAACAAAGAGAAGTGGTTTTCATAGATATTCTTTCCAAAAGCTGTGAAAGCCTATTGTATTAGAGCCTGTCTATTGAGTTGGGACCAAGTGGACCGGAATGCGATACATTAAGAAATAATAACAAAAGAATTGGAACGGTTATGCTATAATGCTCCTACCAGAAAGAGACCAAACCGTTTAGAAATTTTATGTAATAGATTTGAAAAACCCTTTCTTACTTTAAAGCTTGGAAATCGGGAGGAAGAGGTAGTTAATATTCCATTGAGGTAAAGGAATCCTGAGCTATGTTCTTTTCAACAACTTAAGGCGAGGTGCGCAAATGAAAGTCGGATTGTCATATGTAATTCGAGCAAGCCGAAAAAATTTAAATGCCGAAGTACCATTGGGATTTTGATTCAATATTAAAAGAGTCAAAAAAACAGAATGGAATGGACTTTGTCAAAATAGAAGTTGAAGAGAGGCCAACATGAGAAAAAGTCGGTTTTATACGATCTGTGCATGCACTCCAAGGAAGGCGATAGTAAGTTTGATAGTGGATGGGCCAGTATTGCGATAGAACCGGGAGGAATTTAAAAGAAGAATTGGACAAAATACCATTGAATATAGTCAAAAACCCTTTTTAACCCTTTCAACTCAAGATTCTTTTTGGGGCGCACAATGGACCTTAATAACACTTGGCATTTGGTATATCAAGATTGTCGAGGAATTTGTTCATTCTATGTTACTCTGTTACAAAGATGGAGGTTAATTCCAAGAGACCCTCTGGAGTTATTATACATATGTCTTGTAGGGGCACAGACGACACCATTTATGCTAAGCGCTTATATGAAAGGCATTACGAAATTTGTATTATCTAGCCTATGAAGGAATGGAAAAAATCATTTCCCGGGCATTAATGAAGCAAAGCGGGTATGAGCACAATACACTTATTGGAGGAGGTATAGAGCACTATATAACAAAAGGATATATTACCTTATCCATTGCCCGAATCCAATTATCCTAAAGATAAAATCTATGGGTCCCATCAGGATGGAGCTGGTCAGACCCTTGGAATATGCATACAGATTGCGACACTTGCCCAAATGGCAAAAGTGCTTGTTGGTAAGAAAGAGATTAAACTCATTCATGAAAAGGTCGATAATTAGTAAAAAATTTATTTGATGTTCCATTGGTGGGAATGAGAGTAAGGGCCCCGGATGGTTCTTGGGGTAGAAACCCTTATGGTTTAACGTATGACCACGGAACTGGTCGACGGGCCAAATTGCACTATTCAGGCAACCTGGTTTGTAACCATGAATGGGAAGGGCCTAATCCAGTTAGATGGGTGGCCGACAAATTTCATAGATAAGTCTAAACCCTCGATACTCAGTATATATATATCCCACCCACGTAACTTATGACTGATAAAATCATAGCTTCTGAAAGCATGGTGATAGAATGTGATACTCTCAGTGTCGGCCCAATATATCTCGACAGGGTGGAAGACGTTGAAAAAGAATCTAAAGGCCTACACTAAAACTTATGGCGATGTGGTAGCCTTGTTCAGTGTCATATACTATGTGTGTGTGGTGTGTTCACCTTGGCCTAACCCAGTATTGGTTTGTGCTCTATGGTAAGTATAATATAAGCTTATCTAATATAGTTGCAGTCGGTACTATATACGCCTTCTTCCGGGCCATTACCCTCTCGCTGCTGTTGTGGGTCTGCCTCGCAACGGCTTGATGGGGGCACTCTCAGTTTTGATGAAAAATTTGGCGTTTATAGGTCGCTCGGAAAATATAACTCTCCCCTTTTTCCTCCTCCTCCCGGTCTCGAGTTGGAAGTGTAGTGTCCTACTATTTAATTCCGCACCGCCCCGTCATAGAAAAAAACGCCAATTTTCAATCAAAACTGAGAGCTGCCCCCATTCAAGGCCTTGGTCCTTCCATCCAACCACTGTAGCCCGAATTAAGGCGAAACACCACTATCATACCTTTTCAATAAACTTCTCTAGCCCAATACTGGGATTAGCCAAGGTGATCCTTGCATAGTTAAAAGATATGCTACCGCATTCTGGGTTTGATTGCCCATAGTTTAGGTAAGGCTCTTCTTTTTGTCACTCTTTCCACCCTGTCGAAGGGATTCATTGCCTGAACTCCACTTCTATCACCATGATTCAGATTGAATATTAAAGTCATATTTACTTGATATCTCAAATGATCGGTTTAGGCTTATCTATGAATTTTTGTCGGGCCACCCATTAACTGGATTTAGCCTTCCACATCATGGGGTTACAAACCAGGGTGACTGAATGCATTTTGCCTCGGACCCATCCGTGCGTCATACGTTACCATCAAAGGGTTCTACCAAGACCATCCGGCCCTTACTCTTCATCCAACCAATTTGGAACGATCAAATTAAATTTATATTATTCGACTTTGCATGGAATGATTATAATCTCCTTGTCTTACAGCACTTTTGCCATTTGGGCAAGTGTCCAATCCTGGTTGCATTTTCCAGGTCTGGACCAGCTCCATCCTGATGGGACCCATAGATTTATCTTTAGGAATTGGATTCGGGCCAATGGATAAGGTATATATCCCTTTTGTTATATAGTGCTCTATACCTCTCAATAAGTGTATTTGTGCTCATACCCGCTTTGCTCATTTAATCCTCCCGGGAAATGATTTTTCTCATTTCTTCATAGGCTAGATAAATCAAAATTTCGTATGCCTTTCATATAAGCGCTGCATAAAATGGTGTATTCTGTGCTCCTTACCATACATATGGATTAATTACCTCCAGAGGGTCCTCTGGAATTAAACCTCCATCTTTTACATGAGTAACATAGATTTGAACAAATCCTCAGAAATCTTTGGACTATACCAAATCCAAAGTGTATTAAGGGTCCATTGTGCGCCCCAAAAAAGCATCTGAGTTGAAAGTGGTTAAAAGGTTATTTGATCTATATCCAATGGTATTTGTCAAATTCTTTTAAATTCTCCCCGTTCTATCGCAATTACTTGGCCATCCACACACCTTACTATCCGCCTTCCTTGGAGCTGACATGCCCCAACCAGGATCCCGATTATAAAACCATATATATACTTCATGGTTGGCCTCCCTTCACTTCTATTTTGACAAAAGTCCATTCCATTCTGTTTTGACTCTTTAACTATTGAATTCAAAATCCAATGGGTACTTCGCATTTAAATTTTTTCTGGCTTTGCTCTGAACTTTAACATAGGACAAATCCGACTTTTCATTTGGCCGCACCTCCCTTAAGTTGTTGGAAAAGAAACATAGGCTCGGATTTTTCCTTTTACCTTCAATGAGAATCAATTAAACTACCTCTTCCCTCCCCGATTTCCAAGCCTTTAAAGTAAAAAAGGCGCTTTTTCAATTATTACATAAAAAATTTCAACTGGTTTGGGTCTTCTTCTGGTTAGGAAGCCATTATAGCATAACCTTCCCAATTCTTTGTATTTATTTTCTTAATGTATCCACTTTCGGTCTCACTTGGTTCCCAATTCAATAGCCAAGTCTAAGTACAATATGGCTTTCAACAGCTTTTGGAAAGGAAATATCTATGAAAACCCACTTCTTTGTTGACGTTAGTTCAACCTGTATTCCGTATTTCAACATTCCACCTCTGTGATAACCCACTTCCACCACCTCTTTTCATTGACCTTAAATTTAGATTGTAGTCATCTTGGAGAGGCATAGACCCGTTAAAGCTCTGTTAATGGCATCACTGGGAATCCAGACAATTGCCCAAGCATGAATATGACTGAAGGTTCGGAATTGTGTCCACTAATCGTAACGATATCCAGAAAACCCCATGCCCGTTTTAGAATAATTTTTCCGGCTCAAATTTACCATTCCAAACGGCCTGGAGCGAAATAAAAAAACCCATCTCGAATTCGCAGCGTCCACAACTGGGTTACCAGGTCAACTGGTAGTTCTGAGCGTACATTTGTATAGAGGAATTACAGCTGTACAAGGCTACATCCTACAGACAAGAGCTTATAATCGTTTTCATTTGTCTTGATATTTATTTAGCAAAGCATTCCAATTCCGTTATTTTTTCGGGGATATAAATGGGTTATAAATATTGGATTCTCCGATATTCATTCTTTAAGTTGTTACAATTGACGTTGGCTCCTCCCAGTTGGAACATAAAATTGAGGATTGTAGAAAATCCCTCCAGATCCCCTTTTGTTATCCAGCTTCCAATCACTTGCCTAACTGGCGAAATGCCTGTAGATGATAGGTGTACCAAGGGCCCATTTTAGTGAGATTGGTCAGCGTTTTTCCTAATAATCAAGGCCAAAATACTATAAATGTCTTCCGCATCATTTGGTTCTATTTCAATTTCCAAAATATCCGCCAACGTAGCCCAAATAGATGGGGTCAATGAGTCCAAAAGCTGCACTCGTTCCTAGCTTTTGGAATTTTATTAAGGCCAAAATGGCAATTGAATTGGAACTCGGTGGCCCACCTTCCCAGATATTCACTTTATCCCTCGCAATTCACAACGGCCTATGGGGTATATTTTTTTACGTATTTCCTCACTCCATATGCGGCCATTGTTCACTGGTAAAAATTACAAGCGTATATATCCCTAATCCTAATTCTTACCAAGGAATTAAAAACTTCGCTTACGTTTCATCCACCATCTTTACAAAGTCCCCTACTTCCCGGCCTCTGCCGAATTTTAAATCGATATTGGTAACCACGGTGTATAGGGTGCCAGTCAAAGAGAAATAAAGGAAAAATGAGTTTTCATTATTTGCGTTTTCTCTCAATAAACTGACGGGCTTTATTTTTCGAAATGCTGGCACATACATTATCAAATAAAAATCCCGGGGCAATTTTCCCAAGGTCCTCCAAAAAGCCTTTCAGTATATCCGTATTTAAATCATTACCTTTAGTATACGCTGAAGGAACTTCGATTATGGAATCATTTCAAAGAAACAGTAGAGGTGCATGTCTAAACGAGTCGGAGAATAAAAGAGTAATCGAATCCACAGTTATTTGGTCCCAAGGTTGTTTTTTTTTGTAAATCAATATAGTTCTGGCATTCATATCTTGACCATATTTAAATTCGTTCACTTAGTGTCCGGATCATTAATTAGATTTTTCATGCCCTTTTTTAATTACCAATCTTAAACCAAGTGCCATTTTCTATAACCCTGATGTGTAACCATTTATTTTTAGTTAATGAAGCCACAGTATTACTGTAGGTTCAATTAGGCTCTTACCATAGCCCCTTAAATTACCAATGGGCAGTCGACCTTCTCAAACAATATCGACCAGTTAAAATTCCATATTGGAGGAGTGCAACACGGAAGCCGAAGAATGGGCATCAGTGAACCTCATTCCCTGTGAGGCCAATTGGTCAATACTTAGGAGTTTTAATTTGGATTTTAGGATTGGTAAAATGAATTATTCACCATATCTAGATCATCTGCCAAAATGTATATGAATATTTTGGTGTATTAGATTTAGTTGGATTTCCTTTCCTTTTTCTTTGGCAACTATTAACAAAAAGTAATAATACTAAATAAAAGTTTCATAGCATATATTCGCGGTATTTACATTTCTTGTCCTTGCGTAGGAATGTTATTTGCTGAATACAACTTGAACGGCTTATGCTTTATTGCAAAATGTTTTGGGGTCGGTGAAGCATTATTAAGCGTTTATGTTCCTTCAATAATATCATAATCCCTATACTAACCGCGGACAACGAATAGCCCGGTAATGGTTATGCCAATACTTAATTCAACAACTTTTGTTTATAAATGAACTGAAAGCTGCCTTAATTTATTTCGTCAGCCACAGTAGGTCACCAAAAGTGTACACACTCCCAAGCCTAATGTTTGAAGTGCCCGCTGGAACCGGAAGATTTCTAGGAGTACCTGTGAAATGTTGGTAACCCCGCTACGTTCCCCTAACAAATGGGCCCTGTAAATTCCCACGTCTTTATCGGCATATGTTAAACCTGCAGGCTGTATAGCTCAGTCCAAAAGCCTTTCCATACATCAAGGCATTTAACCAGTTTCCCTCAGTAGATCACTTCCAATAAGCGCGGGTAGTTGACCATTCGTAACTCGAGTTTGATTGATAATATCAACAGCCTCATTGCTTATTACCTCCAGTCCTTAACAAGGCTTCTGCTATTATTAGGCCTTCCTCCGCTTCCTACGTAATAACTGGACCGGTGCAAATTTAGATGGGAAAGCGTACCGATTATGATAGTATTGAGACTGTCTCCACCAAACCGGCTAACAGATCCATGGGTACTTGGATCGTAGCCAAAATTATAATCCGGGGCAGTTGGATCTCCCTCGGCCGTTACCCTGCGGTCATTTGTTGCTACTTGAAAAGGTCTTACGATCTTCGGCGGAAGGGCCAACCAGGCTTCTAACTGACAGTAGAACCTTCTAATCCAATTAATCTCATTTGATGTTCTGATTACGATCTGGGACGGAGGATTCTCTTTTATACTATCTACCATAATCCTGGTTCCGCGTGCACCTTCTGCAGATGGTGCAAAAATCCCCAACCGGAAATTCCCTTTTCTGCGCTAGTCCCATGACACCGATTCCCAAATCCGTGTTTCAGGTTTTCCTCAGGATTACGTTGGCGTTTTGCATTAGGATACGCGCAGCCATAGTATTGCAAAAAAAAAATTGAGCACACGTTTAACATTATCAATGGGTTACTAGCATTCGTATCCACTAATAAATCCATTGGCAGCTAAAAGGACATTGGTTCTGATGGTTTTGAATTGCCGCATCAAATTTTAGTGCGCCATGGTCCCACAACTACTCCGGGGGTTCGAATATTGGAGGACGCAATTCCCTCGACCGTGAAAATTTCATCCCACAATAACGGACTGATCGAAACGTACCTAATTGTCCAATGTAAGACCACTTGAATCATTTGAGCATTGCCCTTAACATGGTTTCCTCCTTTTTTCGGATTCCAATTCAATGCCGTTATTCAAGGGCTTTAACCCGCATTTGGCTTGCGCTTAGCCAGCGTAGTATTTGAAACCAGGGTTTCTAATTTGTCTCCTGGCCGATTATTAAAAACTGAATTCGATATTGCAATACGGGATTTCGGAGAAATCCTGTTGACCGGCCCCTGGCCCACGCTCACCAGTGGTGAGTTTGCACTTAGCAAGTCCAGACACAGGATCTGATCTCCAATTAGACCGTTCCACCAGTAAGAATGTCCTCCGCCAACGGGTATTATTAATTAAACTCTCTTGGACTTAGAAAATGCACGTATGTATCCGGCTTCATCGTGATTTGTAACCTCCCAATCGTTATCAACATGCGGATATGCCTAGAGGCAAAAATATGCATAACGAACAATACATAATTTTAGATTTTTCATGCGATGGTTTTGTTTTTAAAATGCGACTTCAATTCCTAAAGGTGAATTTTCGAAAATGTTTTTTGGATTAGCTAAAATTATCATAAGGAAATAATGTTTAGCATCCGGACGCACCTACTTCTGGGTCGAAACCCGAATATTTCGTAAAGCGTGATTAAATTTACCACAGTTAGCCCAAAGTAAAACTTGATCTACAAAAAACGCCTATAACCCAAAGCCAGTTACCGGGAATTGATAATTAATGGCGGCGTCACGTAACTGAGATAGACCCATCTTCAACAAAATGACTGCTAGAGGAATTTTGTAGATTTACAAGGACTGATAAATATCAAAGGTTTTCTCGTCTCTATGGATTTATTGGATGATCTACATCCCCCATTGACCGGGGGTTCTCGTATTAATTTTGCCTGGTTTGTTATATATGTCACTCCTTGTTTCCAATCAGTAAAAAAACTGCACTTAAATTTTTTTTCCAATTCGGATGTTTGTAAATTCCAATTGGAAAAATCTGGATTGGTGTCTCTATTTTAACAGCCGCAATCTGTCCTTGTTCATCCAACCATGGAATGGTGCTTCATTGTTAACCGTCTGATAAAGTATCTGCCAAAACAAACATAACCATCTTCATTTTTATAACATTAAGCATCTTCATTGGGATAGCTGTTCCTAAATTATCAAAAACTTGAGGCACTTGATTAAAACTGCGAGCAAAAATCGCGCCCCAACCATTGTTCCAAACTAACACCTCTCTACTAAAAATATGGTTTGGTTCCACAGGCTTCAGAACGCAATGAAGGAGCATCATTCGACTGAAGGAATGGCGCTACGTTTAGTTTGGTGACATTTTGTTTTTTGTATATCAAGGAAATTGTACATCCCAATTTTAAATCTTACCTCGGAATATCGATGCCCTAAAAGAGCCTCAATGGTTTCAGATGTCCATCGTACCGCATTTTTGCATTTGATATGGAAATCTGCCCGCCGAGCCAAACGGACTTTCAAAATCTGATCTTCAATTTAGTTTTTAGCATAGAGAACTCAAAGAAATCTTCAAAAATCAAGATTATACCCTAACTTCAGTAGCTGTAAGATACCGCCGTTAAGATTGGTTATTACCAAGGTTGAAAATTGAAAGACTTCCTCCTTACCACTTTTAAGTTTCATACTGTGCTTCAATGGTGGCCTTAAAACCTGCTTCCATGGGAGCCTTAATTTATTCATCTATACCATTTAATTAAACCATGGTTCTTCTGATAACGGTTGCTCAGAAAACACGGTAGTAATTGGCATGGCGCTGATCTGCTCCAAAAAGTGACGAACCATCCCTTTGAAAAGAAATCACCTATGTAATCGATCTTTTATTAAATCTAAGTGGGCAAAGTGAAAAATGGTGAACGGAATTATCCTGTCAAATGAAACTACCTGTTATTAAAGTTAGCGCATCTAAACTTAGGGTATCGTCAACACAAAAGATCTTCCTAGTTATAATACCATTTAAATTTAAATCCTTCGAAAGAACACTAGGCGTATCTTAAACTAACCAAAATCACGAAACTTATTTAAATAGCAAACCGTAATGCATGAATGATAGCTTTGGTCTCCGTATTGCTTTTTGTAGAAGGCCATCGGCCAAAAGCAGGTCCTTAAACTCAAATACCTCTTGGATATATCAGTATCGAAAACGCTGCCTCCGTCAAGGCTGGTTGACCAGAGAAATGTAACCTTCATAGGCTTATAATTGAAATTTGCAACCTTGCCTAGTTGTTCTTACGCGTTTTTTGGTTCATTTAATCTATGTTTAACGTCATATAACGGATTGTAAATCATCCAGTTGGAACAGGATTGTAAATAACGGAGATCCATCGGACGTTTGCTCATTAGCATTTACATCAGGAGGAATCACCGTAGTATAGAATGGCTATCCTTACTTCTTTCTACGTTATCGCCCATTTGATTCTATATACTGAGTATGATCGAGGACCTTTAGCTTCGAAGTATAACTTATCTACATGAGCCTTTAGAGTTTTTCGTTCATACTCCGTATCTTAAGATATACCAATCTTCCTGGTAATTTACTAACTGATCCTGCCCAATTTGTCCGGTAGGTTTACTGGAATAGACAGAATTGGTCATGAAGCCCATTCAATATTAATAAATCTTTGTTGATCCATACAAAAGTGGATATGGATTGTCTACAATCCATCTGCTTCCAAAATTGAGATTATTACTTCCATCCCAAAATAAATTGTCCCTTTCCATCCAATTTCAAATGATGATGGTCGCAAGGGATATTTCTTCGGGAAGGGAATAACCAACTCGTTGCGGAGGATAATTTTTGTTTCTCCTCTGCAGTTCTGAACCCCGTTTAGTGAAAATTTGAATAAACCCATTAGCTGCCTTTCTTGATCCATATAGGGATGCGCAGCTGCATCCTTGATGACTTCCATAAGAAGCAATGTCCTCGGGATTAAGTCGCTATTGATCCTTCCGTAATATACATCAAGTAATAACTAATGGTTTTTGAGATCCGGTTAAAGAAGTAGCTCCCCTTAACGAACAAGATTGGTTTCTGCTCCTGGTGTCCGCCAGACTGCACAATACCGAACCACCCCTGGAACTTTCCCTATAAAGGCTTGCACTGCATTTCCTGATGTTGTTTGTTGCCAGATCCTCAGCCTTAACTTTTGCGACATGAACAGTTTCTTTTTTAGACAGTACCAGAAATTACCCGTACAAACCAACTTCATCCATTTAGCTTGCGTCTGTCAATAAAGTTATATTTATACTTTCTTTTCCAGTAACACTTACTTCCTGCGTTATAAAACCTATATAAGAAATAACCAAAATTGCTTTACATCAGCAATAATTATTGAGAAATCCATCAAATCAGCAGTTACCCATTTGTACTGTTTTACGACATATTTGACCTGAAGTTGGTGTCCATTTGCTATCGACTATATTCGTTAACAGAAACCTGTATTTATACGCTTAGTGATTTTGAGATTGGAATGAGGTTCAAAGGTATTCCTTGTATTTCCTTCTCTTAAGAAATCTGGCCTATCTAGAATTTTAAGAAAGTATGTTGGTTTCCTAGAAATAGATTGGGTTCCAATTTTTTTCGATTCTTTCCTTTTTCACCATGGACAGAAACCAATCGTCACTATTAATACATCTTGATTTCCCAAAAATTTAATTTCAGTTAAGCTTCAATCTCGTCAAAATACTGTCATATAGCTAACAGATCCAGATCCAAAGTAAGCTTCACATTTTTTGAAATTACGTACTGCCTTGTATCCTAGAACAAATGCAAATTATTAAAAAAAGAGTGGTCATTCATTTTTAAAACTGATATGGGAAATATTCATACAGACGTTCCCAAAGATTATTAAATATTTTATTA
>Ga0163217_1086609_pt1 | contig 11726 bp, 8 predicted proteins | sample SynspAceP_FD_185933 | JGI IMG/M metagenome (GOLD analysis project Ga0163217, IMG submission 185933) | Saline lake microbial communities from Ace Lake in Antarctica - Synechococcus sp. Ace-P (PacBio error correction) | ecosystem: Environmental > Aquatic > Non-marine Saline and Alkaline > Saline ... | reverse complement strand
TGTCCACGCATTAACTCACAAAGCAAATTGATACGACGGCAAGCCGGCACCGATACCATTTAATTGGCTTTTTCTTAGCCGCTCGATTCAGCTCAGATATTCTACCATTGCGAGCTAAAATACGCATGTGCACGCATACCGCATACAATTAGCGGGGTAAATGAAGCGGGCGCCAGCCCTTCAATACCGAAGTGTTGAAGAACAATCACCCATTTTATGAAAAGTAATAAGCGCAATAAGAGTGCGTTTTTTGCTAAATTAAATTATCACAAGAAATGAAAAGAGCGGGACCTAGTTTGCGCTAGAGCAAATATGCATAAAATAACGGAAGAAGAGACAACTATGAAACACAAGATTAATTGGAAACAGACTGCCGGGAGATCGACGAAGTGGCGAGATGGCGACTTATTTGTTGCATTCTGCAGGGTGTCGCGAGGGGGGCGGCTGGACATTGACGTTAAGTCTAGTAGGGGCATTGACCACGTTTTGTGGGACACAGTCTCCGCAACAATGGCTGCTAAAAACGCGAACTCAGCCTTTTGTGAACTTGACTCCTGATAGGATAGATTCGCGGCGTGGTGAGGTGCAAAGGTAAGGGGCTGTTGTGCTATGCAATGGTGTGTTGGCCGGAGACAAAGTATGCTCATTTTGTGCACGGCGACCTGATGGCTTGGGTAACATTATATCCGCTTCCTCGGTAAATCGACCTTCGAAGTTCTGACTGAATTCATCGTTGAAATGGCACGTAAATGACCTTTGGTGCAATTGACATTGTCGCTGTTGCGTCCTTTGGGTAACTCTAAGCGCTAGCATTGCGCTAGAGCCAGACCTTACCTAAGTATAGTAAAAGCAGTTGATATTATGGGTGGAAGCCGCTTTGTGCCAGGTAAATGCTAACCCCCGTAGACTGAAAGCCAATATTTGGAAATGATGCGTGATTGCTGACTGAAATAGTATTAGGTAGCTGACTGACCACTGAACATGTTTGGCTTGGACGTTACTATGATCTTCCGTTTGCACCAAACTGTTACCCATATTTTGGCGCAGAAAAAATCACGTATACTAGGCGGTTTTCGTAGAAAAAGCGGCCAAGTTCTAATGATTATTATATTGCAGGTATAGGAAAATAGGCAGTGACTATTTCACGCATGCGTTTCCACTTGCTTAATCGGTGACCCTCGTTGTTCGAGCATGACCGAGGGTAATATCCGAGTCTTACTTGACAAGCTAAATCAAGGACAACAAGCCTTCGCATCGCCCATGGATCACTATGGAGCCAGACTGGGTAGAAGCGGCATGCATTAATGTTGCACTGCAGTTGACCAATCCCTCGACTAACTGAGTTAATTTGTTAAACCGATAACGGCTTTGTAAAGGACGGCGTTAATTTTTGGCTTTTGAAAACAAGACAGAGCGTTGCGCCAAGGCGTTTTCGCAATTAACGCTTTTCTCTGTCGAAACGAGAGCAAACAAAAGCAGCTCTGGGACATAGTTCAACCCAATTACCAGCAAAAACACGTTATTCCAAAGGAGCTCAAAAACGTCGCTTTACTATTTATCATTCAATGGTGAAATTGATACCACCCTAATTGCAGTACTTAGTGGTTGCTATAAAACGCCACGTCTTTGTCCCTATTTTACATCCTGTTTTGCAAAGGGCATTTGTGTTTCAAAATTCAGGTCAACACACAAAAATGAGTAAAATCGCTTGGTATTTTCAGAGCCTACTCTAGTGAGTGTTTCAACGAGTTTTCCTTGCAAAATCTAACGAGATATGCACTCCTAGTTGCTTTGATATTTCAGGGAAAATAGACTTGGAATGGGCGGTGGATTTTACGAACAGACTTTAGCATGCTTAAAAAACAGGAGAGCAAGGCCACTACCAGGCCCTCGCGGACTCGCCACACGAGATCAGTTAACCCAATGCCTTAACCGACTGAACTTGGGGATATTGGACTGCCCTACGTACTCACATCAAACAAACTCTTTGTTTTTAGTAAACCCATTGTATTTCGAGCGTATTTAACTAATTTGATATTATCAAGTCAGTTTTTTATATCTCCTCAACTGATAATAATTGTAAATTACACATTAAGGGATAATGAAAATGGACCAAAATCAGAAAGAAAAGGCAGCTGCTTGAAGCTTTGGCACTCGAATTCGTAAATCCGGCACTATTGTTTGAGTGGGGAAACCGGCTCTACGGTTAATTTTTTTATTTGATGCGCTGGCGAGTAAAAAGAATGATAATGCTGGGCAGTCTCAAGCTCTTGATGCCTCTACACAAAGATTAAAAAAAACTTCGGTTATCGACGTGTTTGATTTAAGATTCTGGGACGACCTCGATATCTATGTCGACGGTGCTGATGAAATTACGAGCATAAGCACTGATTAAAGGGTTGGTGCCGGGCATTAACAAGAGAAAGAATTGTTGCTGCTGTTGTCTAGAAACCTTCATCTGCTGCATTTATTGACCGATACCAAACATGTTCCCATTGTCTGCGGGCACGTTTCGCACTGCCCGTGGAAGTTTATTCCATGGCACGCTTCCTTATTGTGCTCGTGAAAATGTAGATTGTACGGTAGGTGAGTCCCTGCTTATCGGTCAAGGTGTTGTAAACCATAATGGTAATAATCATTATTGCACGTTTACAACTTAAGAAAATTTTAAATCCCTGTTTGAGTTAGAAAATAGCCTGGAATAATTATCGTATTGGTGTTGCGTCACCAATGGCTTGTGGCGGGCTGATCGCAGTGCAGGATATTTATATACCGGCCACAGAAACAAGTGTTGTAAAGAGTTAAATAATGCGACCAAATTAAAAACTGGTGGGCAGTGTGGCTTATATTTGTTATATTGGTGACTCCCTAGCAACAGACGTCTAGATGTCTGCATGTATCATATTATGTGTTAAGGTTTTTTGCTCCATGACTAAAGTGTCGCTACCAAGAAAATTAATATACTCTACTACTTGAAAGGTTGCATTCCTGCAGTCCCTCGAAACGTTGCAAGCCAAATGTTACACCAATATCGACTTTAAAAAACGTTCATGCCTGAGCTGAATTAATTAGAAAACAAAAATGTTCACTATTTGGCATTTCGTTCAAGACACACAGGACTTGAACGAAAAAGTCATTGCGGGCGCTAAAAGCTCGTTTGCGTTGGTTTTTTTTGTATCGGTACAATCAAGTTGATTTTGAAGGCAACATGTAATACGCCGGTATTCCTGTTTTTAATGCCCTGTTTTCAAACACACGTTACAGTCGGCTGAATTAGTATTGACGGACCAAAAATTATTATTTGTTTAGAGCATTCCATCAAAAACGCGAAAAAAAAAGGGGAAAGCGCATCGAGGCAATGGATAAGTCCAGCAATAGGCTCATATGAGAGCACGCGCAAACATTAGGACCATATCCTCGGGTTATGGTCACATTGGCTTACGCAATTAGTATTTTGCTCGAGCATTTTAGGTATGGCGAGTTCAACATTTTATGACATTGAGATATAGTATTAGGTAATTCAATCCAATTAATCGTTGAACAACAGTTACTCATACATCTGATGTTGTTTTCGTTGCACGTTGCCCGAAACAATTCACACTCAAAATATGATCGGCGAAAAAGAAACTGGCACAAATGAAAACAAGGCTCTGTGTCTTATCAAAAGATCACGCTTGGTTTCCGTAATCGATATTGACGCATGGTCGCGATTGAGGCGGGAAAGCTTAATGGGCGGCTATTGATTGTAGTTCCCAATTGAAAACCGTGCATCCAATAACAGAAGAATTTCGAGTCTGTCCGTTGGTTGCCTTTTTGACAATGTTAAATTGAGCTCCTCATGTGGGGAAGCACACAAGAAGCGCAAGAAAAAACATTGGATTGAAGTAGCGGTACAATTAGCTAAGCTATAGCGACATGGATCACCTATCAGCGGTGAACTTCCCGAGGCTGTCACTTCCATCGGCACACAAATATCGTTCTCGTTTATTGCACCATAACACTTGAACCGTCCTGTGTGCTTAGACAAATTAACCAAGCTTTTGCAGACCAAAAATATCAACATTGCCGACAGTATTTTACAAACCATCCGAAGAAGGAAATTGGTTAGTGTAGTCGTTTGATGTGAACGCAGACAGAGCTTACATGCATGCTCAATTGACAAGGCAATTGAAGGGACTATAAAACTCGCTTATTTACATAGCGTTTTGGTTAAAGGCAAAAAGCAATGTTGTTGCCTAGCAAAAAAAGAAGGACGACGTATAAAGCTAGCCAGCCTTGAGAATTTCAATAGCTTGGCTATTTTATTTTTTACTCGTTGTTAGCGTCTTTGTACTGCTCTTTTTTTAACACTCTTCTACCGCCTTTATTCATATCACCTAATCTTTGTTTAGCAGCTTTTTTCTAATTCTGCTTTAAATAATCAATGGAGCCATACTACTTAACTTACCAGAGTTGGCATTCCGACAAAGCCTGTTATTGGAAATAACTATTCTGAATGGCCCTATCAGAGCGATAACCCGCGTACACTTTAGTATTATTTAAATTAACTAAGGCGGCGAGCTATCGGTGACTGGGGGACAAAATAAGAAATCCATTGCCCCCGTGTTTGAGAGGGAACTTCCATGGATTACATAAAACTAGTTGTTTGTAGCCATCATCTCATACTGAATACTTCGTTCCACATAGGTATTGTATAGCGTTCATTTACAATTCAACCGGTTCGTATTCTGGGCAATAGTATGGGTACTGTTTTATGAAAAAAACTGATTGTCATAGGGCCTTTAAAAGATCCGATAAAGACTATCGAAAATTGGTTCGCTCTGTCATAAAGCCTCCAAGGCTCGAGTTAGTTTAATTTTTTAAATTTAGGGCTACGCGCTTTTGAATTACCAAGAGCAACACCAAGGCCTTTGAGCGGATAATACTATCTTTTTTGCAATCCATCCGCATATTATAGGACTAGATAAGCGACCTACTGCCACTTACGCCTTTTGCCACTTTAATAACACGGTAGAAATTGACGTTGTTAAAGCGATGCACACCGCGGCAGCCACTAGGATTTCTTCACAACAGACATCTATTTCGTGTTGCCAGCTAAGATCTCAAAATAGTCAAATTTCTCCGGTAAATGGCCTGACACCAATTTGAATAACTGCGTGTTTTATTAACTGCTTGTCGAACGCTTTCGATAATTAGTAGCTAACTTATTCAAACGAATGACTTGCACATTATAGCGCGAACTTCAAGTCTAGTTTCTCTGGTTAATACGCGCACCCATAAACCTTCAATGACGCCGGCACATTTGTAAGCGATTAACGCGGTTCTCCCAGCAAGGTGTTTTTGCTGTAACCCGAACCCTTGTGTTCACCGTGAATAATTTTTGAAAAAGGGACCCTGTCTGCCATCGTCTTTCAAGCAAAGCGAATAAGGTGCAAATCGTAAAATTATCAGAACGATATCTTCTTTCATTTTGAAACCCTTTAAGCAAAACGTTCTGCATATTCTAAGTTTAATTGAACATAAAGAAACAATGTTTTTATACAATAACGTAAATACCATAAAGGTATAGAATATAAATTGTGAGGCATAATGTTTCGCGAGGAAGAAATTAAATTCAAAGGAATTAAACAATCCGCAAATGCTCGACTATTGGGACGTCTTACTTGCGAGGCGATAAGTTTGTTTGTCCTGTCAAATAACCCTTATCTAACTTTCTACCCATGATGAGTTTGCAATTTCACTGGTGCATCAAATAGAAGAACTGTGGATGAAGCAAATTATTTTTCATTAATTGCATTGTAAAGGTGGAAAAAAATTGAATTAAGTCAATCCATACCTCTCCTTTCGCAAATTGAGCACGGTACCATATTGGTTCAGCGTCTGATGATCCAACATTGGATTATTGGAAACCATGTCACCAAAGAATACCAGCAGATAGATACAGGTTAGGTAATGGTAGTGCGTCAAGTGAATCTACGCCGGATTGTTTTACATACTAAAAATGCCCAAAGGAACATTGCAACGTTTTGAAAAACATATTCGCATGACCGCAAAGCAAACGTATCAAGAACATTGTCATGATAAGACAATTCAGTCATGTTCGTGATGCATATGCTGTGGCGGAAGGCACTAATTTGAATTTTGACGAATTAATGCAAAAATTTCAGATGAATCACATGTTCTTAATTTCGCCGCTCCATGGCATTAATTCCAAACTCACTCCAAAAAGGTCGTCCTGGTAAGAAAACTGCAAAACGGCGCACGTCAGCAATTTCTTTGGGATGTTCGCAGTCAAATGAGGATATATGGGCAAGGTATCGGCAAAGTGCGTTGATCATTAGCAAGAAAAAAGTAAAAAAGGCCGAATCAATTCTTATTGATACGAGCTCCTCATCTATGTTAAACTAAGCTTTCATAACGACAGCTTAGGTTACTATTTACCGTTGGGTTTGTTTAGAAGAACGTTGTTAAACAAAGATAACGAAGTTTCAGTTCTAGGTTGTCACGATCACCGGTTACATCAGAGTTGTGGTCAATTTAAGTGCAAAATTTTCATTGACAAAACCACCTGCACATTTTGGCACCCAGCACTTTCTGCGCGAGATTTTGTGTTAAGTTTGAACCCACTTCTGTTGAAAAGATTCGAAGTAAATTTTGCAGTTTCTGAAAGACTCTTATTTGCGAAGCAAAAGCAGCCACGAAAACTACCACACCATTTTCTGATTCGGTTGGTTCAAAGATTTGCCATCGACATCAGTTAACAAACGAGTCCAGCGAATGAAAACGGGACCGATTACTGTATTTCAAGTACTGTGGGCATCTTCAAAGTTTTTGGTTCCAACCAACAGCAAGTGTTGATTGAAAATCAAATCACTAAAGGCGCGTATTTCTATGAAGCAAGCCGAATAAACGGTGATTCGGATTTCTAAACTTATAGTTAGCGCTGGCGCGGAGGCAAATTTCTTATCGCTGAAGTGGTTTGCAACTCCATCACGCTATCTTTCTTATTTACAGCGTTTGAATGTTAAATTCACATTGCTTCCAACGTTCAAAGCTCGTTGTTTGGCGTTTAACGCAGGCATTAGGGAAAGGTTGGTTTTCCAGTCAATTCCCGAAGTGAAGATTGAAGCCAAGCTCAATCCATGTAAATGTATCGCTCTTGTGGCCTGTTAAAACCAGACCGCAAAAAAAAACCTAGGGGCAGCAAATTGCCAGAATAGTTTGAAAATTTCATTAAGTTTTCCATATTATATATTTAAGATGGTTAGAAAACAGCGAATTAGCAATACACCATTCAGAAAACGCGCGCATATGCGTATTTTTTTTTAAGTTTGGCAAGTTAAAAAAAACTTGATTAAACAATGAAACCAGTGGTTTCTGTACTTAAATCGTTGTCGTTGCTTTGTAGCCGTACGTCATCTGACAATTCATCACAAACGACAGCTTCATTGCGAGGGATTTGAATTAATACTGGCTGTATAGCGTTGTTTCAGAGCGTGAGCGATTTGTTTCTGCCTGCTTCAGTGCTCACAAATTGTGAACTTGCGTGAGTCGCTCAAAGACAAAGCAGATAATCCAAGTTGATGGCTCGCACGATTCATTTCGTTTAAAAAAACCATTACGCATTTTGCGCATTCCTCATCTATAAGTTCTTCAGTTGCGCCTTAAGCATAGCCGGGGCCGATACGTGTACTGAATTGGCTTTCTTTTATTTTTTTCCACGCATGTGAGCTCCACCCGGCGAGCAATAGCGCTTGTAACGAAAAACCATTGAATTTATCGTGGTCATATTCTGCATAAATAAAACAAACCGATTGTTTTTGAAATATTATAATCTAGCTGTGCATGAATTAAAATCGTTGTGCTGGTGGACAATGGTTTTCGTTATCGTTTTGCTTTTGCTTGTAAACGATTTCGCTATGATAATTATTACTCCATCGGCGCATTTTCATGCTCGGATGTAAGCGCAGCCCGTTTGAACGTGGTTGTATTGGTATTGCACTTGCGGCTAAACATAGACAAATTCACCACTTAGTGCATATACTTCTGCATTTTTTGTTTTTAATTTTTTTCCGTTTCTAAGATAGAGTTTTTTAAGAGGATCATTAGACGCATACTGAAATGCAAAATGGAGTATCACACCAAAAAGCCACTATAGAGGCGTTAGTTATAATATGATGTTTGTTGGTGTAGTAGCTATTTACAGTCATGAGCCTATTAAATTCGCTATGTTTTAGACGTTTTTCTAAAGGCGGAATAAGCCAACGATCATATTCATAATCTTCATATAACTCAAGCCAAACAGTCTCTGAGCGCCTGGAGGTTAATTTGTGAGATTTTCGACCTTCAACATCTTTGTCCTGACATTCATAAAATCGCCATTGCTACATAAATTAATGCTTTCGATCAAATTCATTTCTTCATTTGGCGACTGCTTCAACGCTTTAAGCGGATCACTAATGACTGTGGCAATTTTCACTCTTCTAATAATGAGTCCACTGCCATTGGAAAGGTAAATCTAAAGTGTTTCATTTTGTTTTCACAGTGGTGACGTATATCTCTGCATCATTCTAACTTTGTGTACGCGTCGTTGCTTACATAGGCACATATCAGTTCGCTTAAACCTTGGCGACATACCCAAACACAAAAAAGCGCTCGCTACTCACGTGACTGTTTGTGTTGGCCGATACTTTTTGCAATCACTCCAATCCATCACTGTTTTCTTTGCGTTTGTGCCAGAAATTGATAACCGGTGAATTAAAGGTTTTATAAACGCTTAGGTTGGCCGTTTCTGCAAGATTAATTGATTGTTAACGCTGCTTGCAGCCACCAATGACATTGAGTGCTTTGGGGGACCCAGTCTCAATTTGGCTGGGAGTCTGAACCAATGCCCGCTATTTGCCAATTTCAGAATTTGCCTTAAAGAAGGGATCGACCAGAAATTAATTGGCAATGTCCGTTTAAGTTCTTTTCGTTGGGTCATCGAGAGCTAACCGGAGGTTCACGCATGGTATCTGGAAGCGTTAAATGACTTTACGCAAATTTAACAAATAGGCCTTAAATGGCTAGTTCCGATTCTTAGTATGAGCGATGTAAGTAGTATACTAAAATACAATTTTTTAGGGTGTAATGATAATTACCTTGCTTAAGTAGATCTTACTTTAAAACCGCTACTTTAATCTTATAGTCGATTATATGCATAGTATTTATCACCACAAGTTAGTTAAATCAGAATTAGGTCTTGTTGCTCCACTAGCTCATTTTGTGGTTGTGAATCCTTTTTTTTACGCAACATGCGCTGTTTGCGCCTGCTACATGCTTTAACAACGATTCGTTTTGTTGGGCATCAGTCTACCAGCAGTCGCTTTCTTGCTTCTAAAGATCCTTGCAATACCTCGCGGCCCAGATTGGCAAACACCAATACTGGGCTCGGGATAGAAAAAAACTCGAGTGGTTGCTATCGTCAAATGACAAAGGTCTACTGATTAATAAAATGGCTAATATACAATGTGGAATTATTTTACACATAACTCACTATCTGTGAAACAAATAACAGCGTAAACTTGGTTTTTATGCAGATTAACGTAATCATTACGATTTCTTAGGGCGAAAAAGAGTGTTTTTCCAAAGCCAAAAAAAAGGCGATACTGCAAAGTACGGCTTTTGTGTTGGTTAACCAAAAAGCGAAATTATTTTTTCTTTGCTTTGGTTAGGCATATCAGTGATGTGCTTCGACATACTTTATTTTTTTTTTTTTTTTTCTGTTCAGCTGCAAGGCCGATGTTCATTCAATGTTGGGTGGGCATGGATTGTTTATGCGACGCTTCGGCTCTCAGCACCCATTTCAATTGCTTAAACGATTTACCGAGCATTCACCAGCGTTAGTGCCAACGAAGGCGCCACGATACACACGGACGGTGTCTTTTTCAAAAATCATTTTTAGTCAACCAATCGTTGCAGCACAAGCAATGCGCGGCGAGGCGGGCCATGGAAATGTAGCTACTTCGTAGTTAAAGACCTTGTTCGATATAGCTTCTTTTTCGTTACACCACCCAGCCACTTTGTTCAGTATAGGGCAACCGGACGGAATATTGTGTAGATCGAAGTAATGCTTCTTCGGCAATGACCTTCGAGCCGCAACATTTGCCTTGGGTTGCGCTGCTTTGTGAGGCAAGATAGGTGACAAGCCCAGAGGTACGATAGCAAAGATGTTTGCTACGTTTGTGGGCGCATTTGCTTGTCAACGTTCGATAAACCGATCAGTTACGTTACGCCTTGCTTTTCTGCAAGGCCGACAGTTGGACCCTTTGGTTTACGACCAACAGCAAACAAGCACTCTGTCGTAACGCAAGGCTCGAGCTGGTGCTTTGTTTTCCTTCAAACTTACAATACAAGCATTGTCTTTTTGCTTCATTTTACAGTTACTTTAGTTTCAAGCATGGTGTTGAATTTGTTTTGATGGTTTTCTGTACATGTTCACAAATGTCTTGTCAGCGCAGGCATAAGTTGATCAAGAACTCAACAACATCATTTTTGAGCTATGGGCGTGATTAAACAGTACCCATTTCAAGACCGATTAATTTACCGCACCCAACAACAAAGCATTTTGCCCGGATGTCGCGCATTTCTTTAATGAACCGTTGAATCATTTTACACGGTCATCTTTTTGGAGATGAACGGCAAGGCTTACGGCTCAGAAACTGCAGCAATAATTGCGTTATCAAAAGTGATTGGTCGTTTTACCGTCTTTACTTCAACTTCGATAGTGATTGCACCGGTAAATTTACCGTACCCTTGCACATGTTTACTTGCGCATTTTTGACATGCCAGCAAGGCCTTTAGTCAATTGTTCTACGACACTGTCTTTTCCAACAAGCGAATATTTGTCCAAGCGAGGTTGGTTCCCGAAAGTGGACGCCATGCGGTGGGATAAATGCTTGGCTCTTGAATTTACTTTAAGCTACGTGCAAATTAGTGCTTTCGAAGGATACAACTAATTTAAGCCAAACGCCACCAAGTGTCTCGGCGAGCGTCTATTATTCACGTATCCTATTGCCTAAATCGGCCTGCTCTGAATTGCATTGCAAGGAATATCACAGGACCTGCAGCCTAGGTACGACCAAACTGAGTTTTTAATCTCGCTCATTATTGACCTCAAAATAATATGATTTAGATGCTTGCTTTGCGCGATCTTCTCGTCACACGCCAACTGCAAAACTTTTTGTTCCAAGGCACTGTTTCTAGCTTACTGGAAACGCATTATCAAGGCCGAATCTACCTTTGGAGGATTTTTGGTTTATTAATAAAATACGTCTTGTAAAGTTCCAGACAACGGACCACGTTCACATTGGACGTAAAGCGAAAGCAGTTAGTGCTCCGTCATGACACGGGTGAGGTCGTAGAAGGACAACGACAATGGGCAACATTAAACCGAGGGCTCAAAGTTCTTTTTACCATCTCCACTTTGGTTTTAATCTCTTGACTTTTAGGAAACCCGCTATACTGAGATAAGGAACAACTTCAATTTCTTTGTGCATCGGTTTCATGTGTAGTCATTTCGACCGTATTACTTGGGGCCGGCAGGATATTATAATATTTGGTTGTCCGCTGGCAATCGACCGGCTTCCTGGAGTACTCTGGCCTAGTGCTAGAAGATAGAGTCGTGAAATCATAGATATCTGCGGGTGCCACTCTCGGTGCTGTGACTTTAAATCTCTTCATATTAT
>Ga0163217_1032215_pt1 | contig 11727 bp, 8 predicted proteins | sample SynspAceP_FD_185933 | JGI IMG/M metagenome (GOLD analysis project Ga0163217, IMG submission 185933) | Saline lake microbial communities from Ace Lake in Antarctica - Synechococcus sp. Ace-P (PacBio error correction) | ecosystem: Environmental > Aquatic > Non-marine Saline and Alkaline > Saline ... | reverse complement strand
GTAAACCGAAAATGTATTGGTCGGAACAGTACAAAAACATCTAAAACGATAACATCGCATACTGCTGAACTGGCCACATCAAGTAAAATCTCTCTAATCGTTTCCCGCACATAGGGCACATGACAATAGATCTACGTATCCAATGTAAATAAAGTGCATCGTCCAATTACATCTTCCACAAAATCTGATTATCACTTTAAGACCAATATACAGGGATGATTTAGTTCAGTTTCAGTACTCAATAATTTACCATAGTATAAGCGTGATAGTTTTTTGCAATCTTTTTTTGCAATTGCGTTGGCATAACTTTCCGGAAGGCTGCGATTAGGCGTAAGTTTATTACCGATGGGTAACCTGGCTGTCGGGAATTCCATTTGACTTGCAAGCGATAGCACTGGCAAAATATTCCTGAAGGATTAGCGGTGGTAACTGGCGTTAAGGACGAAATCAACATGCTGCTGGTTAAAGCGGTGGCCATTGCCGCGCTCAACCCGTCTATCGACCTGTTGGTGCCGGTGCTTGGTAGTTTTTCCTGTCCAGTGGTTCTGACCGGTTTTCCTATCCATTAGGGGCTGGGAATTCTGCGGGGCAATGATATTTGTTGTATGCACGAGGTTATTCCAGAAAACGCATTCGTATGGCCATCAAAACCAGAGCAACGGTGGGCTTAATGGGCGGTTTGATTCTTACATCATGTTACTTGACACCTTTTGGCTGAATCCAAGATATTCAAACAAAAACCGATGATTCGCCGGCAGAACCCAATACCTTGGGCAATTTGTTTAAAGGGCCTGATTTCTTGATAAAAATTTTCAGCAGTTCTGGGTAATGTTGCTACAGCATCCAACTGTAGCTGTCTGCCACCGATCAATTTCCAGAACAATGCTGAGCAAAAAATTGGACCATAACCAGATTTGTTGATGCTGCGGATGTGCACTGCCAGTTGAGTCAGATAAAAATCAGCGGCATGAGGCTGTGGCCAGCAATCTGCGTAATAATCGGCTGCGTTAAGTCCCAATTGCCACACAGCCAATAAATCTTGTGATTTCTGTTTAAAGTACATAGACGCGTTTTTCTGCAGCCACATTGTTGTTTGACAAGAACTGTTCATCATAACATTTAAAACCAGTTGCGACATACCTTTCGATGCATATGGTCAGCACCACTGATTTAACAGAGAACCAGTGCTGGAACATCATTTCCGACAAGCGAGGCTGAAAGTTGTGCCATTCATCATTGCATTGCTTTTTAATTGAGTTGGCCAGATAAACATGATTACTGCGGAGTGTTTACTTTTGCACAAATAAATAAATTCATTGCGTACGCCTACTTTTAAAAAAAATCACGAAATGATAACCACCCTGACATTAGGACCATCAAATTGGTTTGATAACCTAACGGTGTCGCAAAACTTTGACTGATTGCCGCCATTCTAAGGCAAGACCAAATGGTTCATTAGCAGTTCGCTTCAGACCGTTAGTTCCAGCACAATCGGGCAGCACAATACCGCTGCCGGCCATTATTAGTAATCAATTCGGTTCAACCACAGATACAGCAATATTTACGTCATCACCAACATTTCAACCAGGGTTGATTCGGCTAAATGAAAAACCAAATTCGCTTGCCAATCAGATCAGCAACCCCGGTCTGCTGTGAATGCCACAACCTAAGCAAACGAAGCTGCAATGGTCAGAAGACCAGGTCAGATCCAGACTGCGTTCTGCCTGACTCACTGAGCCAAAACACCGGTTAATATCATCAATACTGCACCGATTAGTGCAGGGCCATCAACATACTCATTCACCCCCAAAACCGGCGGCAGCGACCAGTGTAGCTAAATAATCCAGCAATACCCGGCCTTATTCATGATTGGCGGACTCTTTTACCCAGGCCATTAATTAAGCAAGAAGTCTTTGTTATAGCGTTGCCGACTGACCAAAAGCTGGCCCGCTTCAGTAGCAGGTATCACCGGGCTTTAAGAAAACGATTATTGCTCAAGTTGCCTGAGATTGCGTTTCACCATTGCCGCGCAAAACAGCATTTATTACAGCGCCATACGTTGACGGAACTTTGGTTCGCGAATGGTTTCGCCCAATGGGCAGCACATGTGGGGGAAAACCACGGCTTCAACCAGGCTTGCGTTTCAGGACGATCTGCAGCAGAACAGTACTTTCTGCATCGGAAGTCGAGGCAACAATACCTTCTAATCCGCAGTAAATCGGGTGATGCCCTGAGTGTCTCCGGCAACACCCAGACGGTCACCACCTGCAGCCGTTGTTTTGGGGTTAGCAGCCGTTAACAATGTGCCATTACGTTCAATTTTCAAACCAGGTAGACCGTTTTCCTGTTGCGCGCCAAACCGGGCTTGTTGGATGCTTTTGACCAACCAAAGCTCCATTTGCTTTCTACCATTACCTCAAGGGTAAATTCACGAACATTTTCAAAAGCATGGATTTTTTTCCAATATCGGGCAGCCATTTCCGGAAAAAATAAGCCACATTTAAAAATCAAGCCACATATGGCGACTGGCAAAACCCAATAATTGGTGATTTGGAAAAAATGGAAAAAACGGCTTCACCGGTTAATGTTGATACTGGCCGTTTAAAACCAGATTGGACTGTTCCAAATTAATGTTGAGTGTTCACCAGAATAGCCGTATAACCTCAAAGGAATCATGAGTTTTGATGGATTTTGATGTTAATCCGTTTGCACCACGCGAGCCAGGCCAGAATTCATGGTGGCAACCACCGGGGTGTATTAAAAACGCACTTGGGAGAAAAACCACCGGTTGTAAAACATTCTGAGGTAAGCACTCGAATGGATTCAGTAATACCTAATAGTGGATTTGACTAAACATCCCACACCACCCGATGCATGCAATCCGGCAGCTACAATGAAACATGGCGGCAAAAACGGTATCAAACCGCATTGCTAAAGGGCCTGCCAGCGCTATGTTCCCCATTGAGAATGCCAGTTGCCAATAGGGCTGTCAATCGCCGGTTATCATGGCGACATGTGGTCTTACACGCGTAAGGTCAGTACCAACAATACACTGCAGTGACACTGAGGTAAAACAAAGCTTTCCCAGACATTCTGTTCCTGGTTTTTTTTTCGCCCAAGGCCGTTTCAAGCCGACTATCATCGCAGTTATTCAATATTAAACAAAATTAATGTAAATAGTATTTTGGAATATTAGCCTTTATGGGAATAATTATTTACCATTGCTGAGGTTACTTTCTCAATCTGCGAAATATCGTAAACCCTTGCTCGGCAAGTAATTGAAGCATTAATAAATAGTCTTGTTCAGGAATTTGCGGAGTTCTCGGCCATTATCCAGACGTATCGCGCTTTTTACGGACCGACAATGGTCTGGGGTGTAATCTTCATTCAGATAGACGATTTCGATAATCGCCTTGATGGGCCAGATAAACTGCATTCCCAGACAGCATTGGATCAGTATCTTCATAAAATCCTTTGGGGGTTTATATTGCTTTTGTTCACCATCAAAACTGTCTTTATTAAATGTAAACGTGGTGGCGATGGTGCCGATCATCATTCAGTTCATAAGATTCAACGCGTTGTGTGCACCCTTTTTCAATAAAAGTCGGGAATATTGGCAAATCACATACCAATCCCCCATAAAGCGATTTGTATCGCAACCTTAGTTTTTCAGTACGGAATGGGCTGTGCATTGATGACACCTGCAATAGCGTGACAAACAGCAACAGAGATAATTTGCAAACCGGACATCGGAATCCTCCTGATAGGAGTGCTGATGATTGAATTAGCAGGCGTGAACTGGATGTGAAAGTTAATGAGCACCAGTTAGTTCAGATTAAGGTTTTCACCCTTAATGAGCTGCTTTGAGCCTTCACCTGTGCTTATAGTCTTCAAATGGTCATATGTTTTTATGTTGCTTCCTCGCTGCTCTTCGGCAACGTTCCGTTCCATCACATTAAACAACGATACGATTCAGCATATTCAGAAAAGCAAAAGTATTCAGAAAAATAAATATCAGATAGAAAATCCAGCTGAAAGGGTAACCTCCATGGTTCATACATTCACATCGGTCCAGTCTTCAAACGTCATCACCCGAAATAACGTCAGCATCGAGGACTTGCAATATCACCCCAATAAAAATCATTTACTTAGCAACAGGGGTGGTGCCAATAGCCGCAAAAAAATATAAACGAGATAAAACATCATCAATGCACATAGCCGAGTTGTGGCAAAGCCTTAAGCAGGGAGTTAAAGGCAGATGCCCGTAATCAGGAATCAACCGAGACCATCCGCAGTACTCGGAAAATACGAATCAATCGGGCTACGTACCGCAAGTTCACTGTCATTAACAGGTATCAGACTGATTTGTGACGATAAGCGTATCGAATTACATTCAGCACTTTGAAGAAGTCACGTTTGTTGGTTCAGCCAGAATCTTGACGCTGATTTCGATAACCAAAAAAAGATCGTAATCGCATAGTCCAACCCAATCGCCTAACGAAGTATTTCTGGGCTTGGTATCTCATAGGTTTTTGACACCCGTCACCCATGCAGAAACAAGATTTGACACTGACTACGACAATTTCGAAACAAACGATTTTGTCGGAGGTTCTCCAGCCTTTGTTTGAAAAAATATCGGTGATGTTACTAAGTTTGCATTAAAGCGGCCCAAAAGGAGATCAAGGCCCGCGATCATAAGCGGGAATTTGTGGAAAGGTCATGACGTTGAGTTACACTCTGCAGACTTCGTTAGTCACTATTATCGGCAAAGATTAATGATAAGGGTCAGCGATAACCTTTTTATTCGCGTCATTAAGGCTGCGGGAAAATTCCAGCAATCGTTGTTCAGAACAGTAAGGATTAATTCCTTAGCTGAATGAGCGCCAGTCATCATTGGACTGCATTTTTAGCGGGGCGGTTGAATGTCGGCGGTATTATCATAACTATGTGAAAGCCGCATGACGATTCCAAATTTCGGACTCATTTCTTCATGCATTGCTGACTGAAAATCGCCGCAAGTTGTATTTTTAAATCATTTCTGGTAGGCGTAACCCGAATGCCTCCGGTATTGGTACGGGTGGGACATTTTTTTCAGAAAAACCTCGCACAGCCGCTTATCGAAGCGTTGGGTCAGGCTAGTCTGTAATAAGAACAAAGCCTCACTGGTCGCTGCTCCGATGTGTTGTGTCGCCTCATAACGCAGCCAAGACATTAAGCTTCAGCAGGCAGTCGGAGGGGCAAAAGGTCCTTTTCTTTCGCGCTCATCAATTAAAGAGTGATAAACGTTATTATTGACATATTAGTTACCAATTATGTTAGCTTGTCCATTACCACGGGTATCTACCGTACTTGGTATTAAAGTTTAATTCAGTTTAGGGCTTTGTTTCTTGAAATCCCTGTGAATAAAGGGTAAACAGTTGACGAAAGTTACAATTAAAGATCTACGTTAAGGACAGGCAGGTTAGTTGTGAGAAACACATTATTAGAAAATGCTTTCAGGTTCGCACACGAGCATCCGTCATCACGGATGGAGCATCAAAACAAATTGTGATATCAATGAAGCGACACAACGCATTACCGGCATACTCTCGTTCAGAAACTTATCGGCAGGCAATCCCAAAATCCTTAGTGCTGAAAGCCAAATTAAAATGGTTAAATCAGACCAATCCTGCAATCACTGCAAACGGCAACGGTTTCTGGCCAGGTGGAAGTTTTCAAATAAACAGTAAAGACGGTCACACCTATATCGCCCCGGTTTTTTTTTTTTTTTTTTTGGAGTGTTGAAACGTATCCATGCTTTCGACAAACTATTTTATCTAGTACATCTCAGTTGATGTGGGATGCCGACCAAAAATATTTCGCGCTATCCTTCCGATCTGATTCTTAACCGTAAACTTTCCACATCAAATTCGCTCAACAAAAATCAACGGAAAACGACTTCCGACAGATGAGCTCCAATTGCCGGACAAGAACAATGCAAAACTGGTTGTTGCCTTTATGGCATCGGATGAATTCAAAAACTTATTAATGATATTCCATGGCAAAACGGTGGCGCGAATAATTTGGCTGGATTCAAGTTCCAGATCGTGTGAAAACCGGCTTAGCGGAAAACAGACTGCATAGTGCGTTATGCGGAGATGAGTTTGTCTTGATAATTGGCGGTATCAAGATGATTGCGATTGGCCTCCGAAACCATCCGGAAAGTATTAGCGGACCATTGTTAACCATTTATCATCAATGATCTGCCCCATTGATTGAGTCAGCGCATCATCTCGTTATACGCTTATCCAGACGATAAGGGCAGTCTGATACCTTAATCCTCATGGCTTGGGGAAATTTTTTTTTTTTTTTTTCCAGAATATGTATAAGCCAAACTTGATGGGAAAGCAACGGTATTTGGCTACATCGGTGAGAAAGCAGCAGATTACCCGAACGCAATCAGGCAGCTACGCGAAATTGCCACAGCATAAAATGAGGACCAGTTAGTTTTATTTCCAACCCAAAGTCACGCCTCAGTACTGGGGGGCCGCCATATTTTTCTTTTTGAGCTCTGATCCGCTGCCAGCAACCCTCAAAAAGCTTGCTGGACCCGGATAGATTTATTGAGCTGTATTACGGACACTGAACTGGAAGTCAGCCTCGGTTTCCAATGAGGTTATTAAAGAAGCATTTAAAACAAACTCGAACAATGGCAGCGCAAGCCGGTCACAAATATCAGTTAAGTATCAACCTGACGGCTTATCATTTACTCCACGAGTGAACTTCTTCGATTGGTTTGGCCAAATTCGAAGATTAAAAGCGTAACCCCAAGCTGGATACAGCCGTTTCAGATTGAGATCCTGGAAGGAGTAATCGTTAAGTGATCTAGAGCTCCTTATCAGCAATGTGTCGAATTCTGTAAATCGGGTTTGGTATTACGACAGCGCTGGATGACTTTGGACCGGGGGTATTCCTCTCTCACCATATCCCGGGTTCTGCGGTCGATGTGCGTGAAAGTTGATCAGTGTTTTGTTCGGCGGATGTGACCAAGAACCGGAAGACTGCAAAAGATGTGGAAGGTGTCATTGCCTTAGCACAATCGTTTAATATTCAGGTCATTGCTGCCAGGGATTGTCGAATCAATGCTTGCACGGTGAATGTTTACTGGCGATGGGCTGTATCAGGGCCACAAGGTTATGCCATAGCAAACAAACCTTTTACCGAGCGAACAACTCACCCTTTTTAGATTCTTATCAGCGTTTGGGTCAATGGTGTGAAACAATCAGGTCATTAAAGAATCCCACAAACAAGCACGTTAAGTTTTGTTTTTATTTCTATTTAAAAACACTGGATGAACCAGCTTCAGGATCGGCCTGTTTGCTTGAACCGGAAATTAAAACAGAGTGGCCGATAACACAGCTATCAGATTTTCATTGCGGGGATCTGGCTGGAAAAAGCCCGTATATCACCATTATCTGATAACATTACGCTCGACCAAAATCAGCAACTATCACCAATGACATTTTTCAATCAGGTAAATGATTGCTGGCCCGTCATTTGCGGGGAGATTATGCAAGTCGTGCTGCGTTACATGCCCGCAAAAAACTGCTTTCAAACCACGCTTTGATGAATTGACATTCCTTAATTAAACGCCTGTCTTAACAATAATCTGGTTCACGCAAACAAATCCCTTGACTTATTCTGTCCCGCCTGAAAATGATTTATGATATATCATTAATTTGGAGATGAAGAATGAAAGATATAGTGGCAGGTAGTCTGTTTCTGGGAGCCTGCATGGTTCATTGGCCTGTAAACCACCAATTGGTAAGCGGCTTCGGGTACTGCTTGGATTACTAGGGGAATGGCTAAGCTTCTGAATGGGTACACCAACTGATGTTTGGTTCCTGTGGTTTTATTGGCTTTATGAGCTTGCGAGTTCCTACAAAAAGCATAAAAACCAGTGCCTTTATGGCTTGGGGCCTGGGGGGATATCAACCATTGGTGTCAGCATTATTTGGGGCCAGAAACGATGGAAACCTGGATAACGCTTAAGGGGTGGCTTTATTACTGGTTAACGCACAACCTGTGGAATTCGCAAATTTATCGATACGATTATTGCCACTCAAAGAGATATGCAAATGATGAAAAAAGCTTTATTAGGCTTCTGCTGAAGCCGATTACATTGAATGCTGAGGCACTGACATTTTTTTGATTAATTCGGCTTCAGCAACTCAGAACTGAAAACACTGGATGAAATTACAGCAAATAAAGACCAGATGCTGGGTAACAGTCAGGTCAGTGATGTGCTCGGAGCAGAGCGCAGGCAGGAAGAAGAGTCACAAAGATTGCTTTGCGAATCCGCACCCGATCGGGTTAAACGCCAGCTTATTTCCCAAAATCGATGCGGCACGCGCAACGAATTCGTTCAGGTGATTATGGTTTATTGTCTGCAAACCGTGAAACCTATCCGTATTGAACGATTACTGATTCGCCCCATGCAGAATACTTGCACTGATGTTAAAACCATAAATGAACAAAAAAGAAGGGCTTTATGAGCACAAAACTTCGATAAACGTTTGGCCGGTACCGTATTTATCCGCGTTTTTGGGCCGCTGGGTAAAAAACAACGGTACTGAATTCATATTCCTGAATAACCGTGAAGGTCTAAAGGTTGCGGTTATTGTGAAATTGATATGAGCGAAATTCAAATCGATTGCTCAACAAATTCAGGCAGGATGTGCCAACTTAACCGTGCCGAAGGAAAAACTGTTGAAATGAGCAATGGCTGGTATCTGCTGTACCTTACGTGAAGACCGTTTGATGAAGTACGTCGACTGGCTGCAGAGCAACGTTTGATTATCTGGTCATCGAGTCAAACCGGGCATTCTGAACCTTTACTATCGCTGAAACCTTTTACCTTCGCTGGATGGAAAGATTGGCGAAAAGCCTGTCACAAATTGCCGTTTGGATTACGATGGTTACTGTGGTCGATGCCGGTTGAAATTTTCTGCGTTGATTTTGAATGAGGCCAATCCAACTTGCAGGAAAACGGGCGAAAGTTTTAGGTTGAAGATGAATCAGCGGGGAGTTGTCGCGCGATTTTGCTGGTTAGATCAGGGTTGAGTTCTGTGATGTGATATTAACAGCAAAACGATTTAGTTACTGCCGAACAATTAACAGAAATGGACCGGTATTTTGAAAAAGAAAAAACCCTCCAATACCCGAAGCCGAATTGATTGCAATAGAAGATGGTCAGATTACAGTTGGATAAAGTACTGGGGACACAGAAATTTAGTTTTTGAAAAAAGCCGAACAGCGGCCGTTGGTTAAAAAAAATGCGCGGTGTGGCATATTACTGAGCAGAAGAATACGGCATTGCAGCTTTAACCTATGTTAGCGAGACGACCTTTTCATCCACAGAAATTCTTTGAATTTCTGCATCAGACTGGCCTTGTGCGCAAAGTTGATTCGAGTTCCAAAAGGTTACTTCTGGTTAGCCAGGCAGGCCGCAATTTGTCCGCGGACAATGGAATTCAGGCGGGTGGCATCGCCCGTTATGGAATTTGCCGGGAATGTTCTGGAAAGCCATACCGAAAAAGTCGCTGGCGCGCAAGCATGCGAAACACTGCAAACTATAAAGAACATTGGCAGGAACCGTTTTTGGAATGATATGCGTCAGGAGCTGGTGTTTATTCGGCCAGATTTAACATCCCCAGACTGTGCTGCCCCAGCTGGAATGATTGTCTGTTAAGTGATAGCGGATGTTACTGGCTTGCAAGCAATTATGGGCAGTCGTTACCTGATTCCATTTCCGGCATTGGGATGCGGGCTTAAGGATGAAATTCAAAGTTGCATTAGCCATAAAAACGCATCGTTTGAACATGTACAGGAGAAGGCAGATTTAGCCTGTTCGTGATGACAGCGATCTATGAGCCTCGATATTAATTTAGTGGTTGGCAACGCCAATTGATGCAATGCCACTGATCATTTATATTGCTGAATTAACTTCAAAGGGACTCAATGCGCTACAATTTGCGTACGGTTATTTCGCCAGAGAAGTCACTGATGGTTAATGGCTTTATTACCCGAAAAACCCTCAGCGAGATTTTGTTTGTTGATGACGTCAGACAATTAGTGGAAACTGTTATGCGGATTGTTTTGATTTACCTTCCAGTGGCCTTGCGCCTGAGTCTATACCACAACCATGTGTCCCAGATTTCAATTAGTGCATCATCTGGGCGTGCAGACTGGTGACCACTTATCATGGGAAGGGGAGGTGAATGGTTAACAGAGGAAGCTGTCGATCGTTCAAAACGGGGTCCCGGTGCAAAGCGTTTTAGCCGATCATTTATCTGGATATACCAGCAGCAAGCGGATATTCAACATTGAATCAGGGCGAAGTCGCATTATTGAAGGCGATGTTGGATGATAAGCAAGGTGAGCCGGTATTGTGCATCGTCACCGCATATTCGAACAAAGCTGAAGAAAGATTACTGCTAACCTTGGACTTTTGCTGAGTGAGATTCAGGGAGATAGTTGGACATGCGAAAAAACAGTTTGTTGTATTGCTATTGTTTTTTGGGCTTTTAAATCTGATGTCGGTGGCATACGCGCTCAGGATCATCACCATGACCATGAGAACGCATCGGCATCATGGTGCGGCATGTAACACCGGTATGGCCGACGTTGGATTTGGTTAATGGATGGTCAAAGAACTGATGATTAACATTTTTTACAAATCGCCGGTAATGAATTTTTTAGCTTGAAAACCAACCTGAACAGAGCAGCAAAAAGCCATCTATCAGGATATGTTTTGCAAACAACTGAAATGCTGGGATGTTTTTGTTGACCGTTTGAAGTTCGACTTGTTTGGCTGGAAATCATCGAAAATAGATGAGCCTTTGACCATCCGGATGAAGCAGGGGCATGCGGACCTTGATGTCAGTTATTTTTTTACGTTGGCGAGCAGCCGGATAAGATAACCGGGTTGAAAAAACAATTTATTCGATCATGTATAACCGCCTGGGAAAACCACTGCAGGTTTCAAATGGGTGTTACCAAAAGGTAGCAACAATTGGAATTAAAAATTCCACTACGAAACCATTTATTCCGGGTCCAAAAAACTAATGACGGACAGGTTCGATATAGACAATGTAATGCAGCAGCTGGAAACGCAGTTGCGTTTGAAACATGTGTGCGATTAACCAGTAAACGTAAGGCATATACTTGAAGTTATTGCTTGGAAAAGCTGAAGCACGCGCTTCAGCTTATGAGATTGCTGAACTTTATCTGTCAAAACAAACCGATTGAAAATTCATTTCCCGCGTTCATGTCCGTTTTATGCGTATGCGGGATTTTTTCTGATGCAGGAAACGTCTGGTACCACCAAAAAAAACTGGCATTTCCCAATAATAAATTTATTGCCTGTGCACAATTATTGCCCTGTTCACATTTCACACCAGGACCAACCTCAGTTTCTGATTGTGATAAAAATGCCAGCAAGTACACGAAATTCGGCGTGGATAAAAAACAAATTATTTCATGTTTTGGGAAGAAAGGCAAATTGAACCACCAATCATTTTCCAATTGGAAAACCAGCCCACAAACTTTGAAGTTTGGCATGAGGTTTGTGAAAAAAAAGGGCTTTGCCCAGCAACAACGTTTAAAAAAACAGATTATTTTCATTTTTTGCGGCAAAAATTTAAAAACGGTATTCTTTTTAAATCCTTTCTTTTTCTTTCCTTTTTT
>Ga0163217_1109133_pt1 | contig 11728 bp, 6 predicted proteins | sample SynspAceP_FD_185933 | JGI IMG/M metagenome (GOLD analysis project Ga0163217, IMG submission 185933) | Saline lake microbial communities from Ace Lake in Antarctica - Synechococcus sp. Ace-P (PacBio error correction) | ecosystem: Environmental > Aquatic > Non-marine Saline and Alkaline > Saline ... | reverse complement strand
GACCTAGATATCAAATTAAGGCTAAACTTTAACCACAGTGGTTGTAAGTACCTTAGCCGCAAATTAATATGATGATATCGATATTAGGCATTGATCAAGGTTGAGTCTGATAGAGTCATGAAACCCAAAGAAATAGACAGTGTGAAGACTTGGAGAAATATGGCATGACGATATAAGGGATTAATCCGGAAATACTCTCCCATATGCAACTATGAGCAATGCCATGCGTCAGGATCAGCCCTAAAACATAGTATTCAAGCCTAGCCATTAGTCAAAAAGACTGTTTTTACTCAAAAGAAGAAGGCAGGTCGGTAAGTATTGGCTATTGCCCACATTCTTGCGGGCAAACTACGAAGCACTTGTAAAATGCCGACTTCGGTGTATGCTATGAAAACTTTACGTTCAATTATTAGCCACTAAAATCGGGCAGACTTCCCTATGAACTCTAGCGACAAAATACCAACAAGCACTAGCAACAGCACGGAAATCACTGATCTTAACGCCAATGCTAAACAAGAACCAGCCTGCAAGCTGAGCTTGGCACCCAACGGATTCTAGGCCTTAGCCAAAACAACAGCTAGTCACGAGTGAATCGGCGTTTCAATCAGAGTAGCCTACCTTAAAGCTAAAAGCTCAAAGCGTCCGCTAAAATCGCTGGCTGACGCTAGGCAACTCGGCCGTTTCAAATAGCAGCATCAGTGATGTTTGTTAGCGTATTTTCTATTGCAGCAATAGCGTATTTATGCGCGTTCCTAATTCTGCGTGTTTGCACCTCCAAGCAATAATCAGCGAGATTGATTGCCTGATTCGGTCAAATCATTCCAGTTAGCGCCTAGATTCAAGTATAATCACTGCGACTATAAGTCTGGCATGACACACAACAAGGGACACTTAGTGCATAAGTCTCAATGATGACTCGGCCTGAAGAGTAAAGAAAGACGGGTGTCGCTTGCCCAACGACACAGCATGTTAGAACAAGCCCAATGGCACGCCGCAAGAAATGCGCCATAAACAACTATTGGCAGAAAAGGGTCTTTCGGCCGAAAAAACAAAAGCGAGGTGAGCGCCGGCAGAGAAGTGGAGTCCCCAACGTTGAGATAGCACTTCATTAAAAAATTGCACAAGCTTCAACATACAGTTAAGGCTAACAAAAACAAACTTGTTGCCTTCAGCAACCAAGCAGGGATCAAGGAAGATGCAGATATATTTATTGGAAAGTTACGCTCATCGTTTGGTCACCGAGTAACTTAAAACTGAAAAGAATTAAAAGTCCAAAATCCGCAATTGCCAAAGATAGCTTATTTACAGCATTGGCGCGCCATAATCAACAGGTTCCCCAGTTGGCAAGCGACGATGAATTAGTTAGTTGCTCAGCGTTGCAAAACAGCAGGCGTGGCTAAGGCACACAAAGCGTTGACTTCAAAGAAAAACTTATTGGACAAAAAATGGCGATAAACACGATGAAAATATGGGTTGATGCGGAGTTGGGCTATTCCGGCGTAATGAAAGATATTATTGTCGCGCCGCTGAGCGTAAACAAATTGAAACCGTGTTTGTGGCCAATCAGGTTTTTATGACGCACAACCACCAGTCTAAGGATGAATCGCGTTCAATCCAGGCGAGTAGTGGATTTGATGTAGGCGACGATGATGAAATAGTCTCAAACGAGTCTGAAGGTGGTATTTAGTTATTACTAGCATATTCCTTTGGCGCGGGCAGAGAGGATTGCCAAAGGTTGAGGCAAAGTATTGACGCTCACGAGGACGAACCATGTACATGAAAATATTGGGTGAACGCCCAGCTGGAATATCTCGCGATTTTATGGATACCATGCGTGCCAAGTGGCCAGCAATCCGGAGGCCACCACCACTAAATCAAGCAGAATCGTCAGCAGTTTGCTAATCATTAGACCGCATTTTAGCCAAGGTTAAAGCTAATTATTACAAAAATGGACATGGACATGATTTGAAGACGAGTATCCATAAAAATACTATGGTCTAATCTTACAATTAAAATTAGCGATCACTGTTGTGATTTGGCTATCGATGCAGGCCTGCAAAAAATGGGTCCTGCGTGATTTTCTATAATAAAAAATTTAAAAACGTAATCAACTATAATTCTTTTGCGTATGGCAAACAAGAATGCAGATTTTAGGTGTCTCGGCGCAACAGATTTGCCGAAGTCTGGAATTAATAAGCACCCAATTACCGTGCTTAGCAAGCATTATTGTATGTGTTGAAAAGAAAATTTTCAGCGATCTAGTATATTAGGGAATGAGAGCGTAATGGGTTACTGAGCTCGAACAAAGGTGGATATAATATGAATAATAATCGAGATGTTGTCGATCTACGCATTTACGGAGCAAATCCCGTCGTTCGATGGATGTGCCAGGGCTTCATGATTGTTGACGGCCCTGTGACACATCTTCGGAAGAAATGTCGCGCCTTCCGGTGAAATCAGCGCCGAACATGATTGCGCTTTAGACGAGCTTATTTGTGTGCATCTACCTAAAGTTGCCGGTGTACCGATGACGCCCGTTAATCTGTAGATTAGCGGTACAACCCCCAAAATCCCTGCCAAAAATGAAACGTCCGACCCAGAAATAATGGCAGATTCCAAAATAGAGTGTCAAGCCATTACTTAAATTGCAACACCGCAAGTATTAGTGTAAGTATCAATACGGTGTTATTAACGTTATTGGATTTTTGCATTGCGCGATCTGCAGAATAATCATAGCTGCGTGTATGGTAAACAGGACTGATTTCTGCTGACTAATCAAGGTGGGGTTTGTTAGCAGCTGTAGTTTGCATGAACCCAATTAGCTGCAGACAATATAATAGCACTCCACCGTCAACGGATCTGCGTATGGATAAGCAAGAGTGCCTGAGAGTCAATATTGCATAAACGAGTACTGGAGTCTAAAACAAAGAAAGCGAACGATCATTGGCAAGACTTTTTGTGATGACTGAAACCTTAAATTTTGTAAGCGTTTCATAGTTTTTAGTGTCTTTCAAAATCCAGCTGGATTAGCGCTTAGCCAACAAATTTGTTATATTGTCTATGGAAAAACCAGTGTTTATTTTTTTTTTATAATGCCTGCTTGAAGGATAAATAATAGATATCACAGTCTTAATCTATGCTTGGACAGATACGCGAATTACCCGCGATCATATCTTTATTTTATTTAATTTAAGCGTAGTTTCTCAGTCGGCATGAATTGTCTTTAAGTCTTTGCAGTAAAATTTATGTGGTTATGTTGCGTTGCGTACATTGGTGGAACCTTCTGATCGTATCAACATACAAAACCATAAACTCCATCTGCGCTGTCCTTACGCGAATATTCATCGGTTTAAAATACGCAATCTTTTGGGGCTTCAGCAAATTGCGCTTAAAAAAGCAGTTTGTTGAGCCTGGAATCACCTGAGGTCTAGAGTCACGATTATTTTCTTGCATAAAAAAGACTAGGCATAAATGCATTGCGCTAAACAGGAAACAATTTCACTTGACCAGCGCTCGTGTAATAGGCGCCATTTAAAGTCTTGGCATTTTTCAAATGAATAATAAAGCGCTCTTTTAAATCAATTCTTCCGCACCGCTGCACTGCCCATTGTTTTTTCGACTCGCGTTAATCTTCCTTTTTCTCATCAGGATAGAGTTCCATAACCCAAACAAATCTCACATCATCAGGCTGGTGAAAGTGAGGCTGCCATTGCGATAACAATTGACATCAGCCAGTTAGAATCAGTCAAAGCTGACAATGGCCGCCTGTCCATCGACAGTTACCTGAGAAGTTTCTCATCCATAAATCAAGAAAGGTAGTTGTCTTGCTTTGTTGCGCGTAAAATGCATACCATTTTTGCAAAACCAATATTGTTCACAAAAATACATTAGGCATGTACCAAAAGAAGTATCTTTCTTTGGCTATTTTCTCCACCAACATTCCACGAGCCTGAATTCTTCAACTCCCTCAATTGTGCATGGGGGAGATATGCCCATACTTGCATTATCGTGCTACTTTCTTTTATTGAATCCATTGGTGAAAAAACAAAGTCATTTTTTCACGATGTACGATTTCAGACTTTGTTTTAAGCTGAATAACGTTGCAGTTTTTTTCATTCAGCAGATACGGTTGAATCAAATACTTCCATGACTTCCTTTGATCCATTTCAAAGTTCAACCCCCCTTTTCTTCAAGGTATTTTTTCATGGTCTGACAACCGAGTCATATTGTTATATCTTGGTGCGCATAACACCCACCCAACTTGCAAAACCATCCACTAGGTGCATGAAGCGCCTTTCATGTTGCGGCATTTCTGCCAGACTACTCCATTTTTTGAAAGGCAAACATTAGAAACTCAGACCCCTATTAACCAAAAACTTGCCTCAAAAAAGCTCTGATCAAACCAATCTTCTCTATACGTTTATCACCAGTGATTCTCTGGAAAAGTAGCTCAGTTTGATTAAAATCGGCCTAGTTGTTGAAAAGACAACATCCATCAGGCAGACAACATCAGGATTTCCTGGCATTTATTTTACTAGGCGGCTAGCATGAGATAAAAACCGTTGGTTAAATTCATATGACTCATCTCGTATGAAATATCCCGCGCGCGTCCTCTAATGATGGAATATGGAAAGCCATCTCCCCAATAGCAGCTCACTCAGTGCATTTCATGCATTCTTGCCCCACGCAGCAACAAATCCTTTATCTTCATTACCCGCGCCGTCAGTAGCGGCCACCGGAATTGAAATCTTTCTCTAATAATATGTGATATTTCTTAACCAGGGAGTACCAGCACTCCTTTTTTCTTAAATAGACCATCACTGGCGGTCCGGCCAATTGCCACCTTTTCCAATGAGAGAATTCATACTTCTTGAATCGCTCTATAGCTCTTTGTCTTTTTCTGCCTTAATTGCATGATTATTAATTTTTTCTGCCTTTTAAACAAGTATCTATATATGCGTATGCGTTCAATCACGCTACTTTAAACGCCATTAATGTCCTAAATTTGAGCCCCATCAACAGCCACTGTGCAGTAATTTTCTGATTTTGTCCCTGAAAGTGCCTGTAGCTATGGCCATTTACCGCTATTTAAAATCAGAAAAAAAAAACCCCCAAAAAAAAAAAAAAAAAAAAATGCTAATTAAATGAGGCGATATTGGCTTTAGCTCTTCAGGGAGTGTGTTAAACCAAAGCAATGCCGGTCCCAAAAGCATGCTGCTTCATCTTACTAGTCAGGCAGGTAAGCCGGGTTTTTAATGTCGTCTATTGCTGATAATCACATATGATGCAATTCTTCCCCACTCCCGAGTAGCATAGCATATCTGGTAGAGCAGTATATATACATATGATTACCTAGCAGGCCCTCAGACCGCCCTCAACTCCTATTATTAGACATGGCAGGTCACTCTAGGCTCTTTGGTATAGTTTTCTTAAGCGTCATAGCAAAATTAAGATTTGCGGCACTGCTTATTTTTTACTCCGCAGAAACTGGATAATACTTGATATAAACCACTGGCCAGCGCCTGGAGTAGTGTCATGCGACGCGGCTTTGTAAATTAAACCACACCAAAACTGAGGATGCCAAAGTAATAGAACCTTACAATAAAAACAGCGATAGTTGCCCGCTTTGAAGGTTATAAATGCCCTCCTGCAAGCAACAGCCTAAGCAAATAACGGCGATGATTCGCGGATCTACGTATCTAAAATCCCAACATTCTGTTTCACGATAATTCCTTTCAGCTTAAATTCACAGTGAGTATAAAATGATGTCGTGATAAAGCTTATATTTAATCTAGTCAAGCTTGTTTAACAAGGTAGAAAAAAATACCAGAGTTTATTTCGCTTCGTTAATAGTCGTGAGGCGGCTTCAAGCCTTATAAAAAGTCAGATAAGGGATGGCAAGTTATCGTTGGACACTTTTTCTAAGTAGCATCATAGTAACCGGTTACATTGTGGTTATTTTACTGTTCATTATCGCTGCATGTCTTTTTTTATTTATTAAATTATCCTAGTTGGTAGTAAATCTATGAGCGGTTTTTGAATGATTGCCCTAAAAAGGAAGGTTAATTGCACACAAAATGTAAAGTCCGGCTTGCTTCTATCGGCCTTTATTATTCTGTGAGCTTGTGCTCAAGAAAATCAATTAAAGGCGTTACTGAGAAAAAGCTGAAGGCTGAGAGCTGCTGTTTAATGGTCTATGATGTTATCGCAGTGCAAAATTTCAAAACAAGAGGTCTTAAATAATAAGTGAAAGCCGTGCAGGGGAACTCACTTTAAACGGCAAAGGACGCTGGCGAATTGTTAGCAAAAAAGCTATGTATTTGTGAGTATTAAAATTGGAATTGGCGAATTTCTGCCGGTACGCAACAGCGGATATTTTACTATTCGTGCAGACGATAAGTGGACATTATATCTATTCTCACGCAAGTTAGAAGTACAGATTCTTGATAATGAGCGCCATTCCAGATGAGCATAATTAACACGCGTTCGCTCGGAACTTTTATGACTGCAAGCATTCACCGCCCCAGTCGCATAAACAGCAGAAACAAGAATGGAAAAACCATGTGCTTATTGTATTTAAAGTACGGCTCAAATTACAGGATGTGGCAAAATGAGGTGCACGCTGTCGATATGGCTTGATCGTAGCGAAGACTGGAACTGCGCGCTTTAGCTCAAGAGTAAGTTTAAGACTTGCCTGATTTTGGAGTCAAATCGAGTAGGTTTATTGTTTGCAAAAGAGTCATGCGAGTTTGTGCATTTAAAAACTAAATTTAAACGCTGTAGGTACTATCATGCAAAACAAATAACACTTCCATTCGTGTGGCCTCTGGTGAGGGTGGTGCAATGGCCGCATAGTACACACTGAAGACAAGAATACACAAAAAAAAATCAATGCAAGAAAGCCGGCCATAAGTATTAATGCTTTGAGGCTGGGTGCGCGTTGCATTATAATCTAAAACCGAAACCACCGAATGTTTAAACCAATATGAGCCCCGCTTGAATGGGGGCGGGTTAAATAAAGATAAAGACTTGGTTATTACGATGCCACCATGATGGCGATGGAACTCGTGACCTGAGAGCCTATACACCACCGCCGAACAGAGTACGGAGTTTATGTCTGGCGGCCGTAATTTAGTCGGCGAACAAAACACTGGGGGTCTGTATTCGTTGCGCTTTATTCCATCATGATTTATAAAGGAAAGTTCCTCGTGTGGGTTTAGGCGTCTCGGACTGGCCATTTGAATACGATGAAGTTGGCCCTTGGATGATCTTACTGAAGAACTGATCGTGTGCTTCGTTGTGACAATACTGGTTTTTAGATGACATGCCTGAGTTCAGCTAGAAGAAGGGTTTTTACAAACCACCACCACACCTCGCATCTACCACACGAACTCATTACTTCGCGGCGCAAACAAACATACGGGCTATTGCCACCGCACCCAGCATCCGCCGGTATTACACGCGCCCCCAAAGATGTACCAGTGCAGCCTGTTTTTTATGCCACACCTTTTGCGGTCATGGCTGCTCAATGGTGCGGCCTTTCTAACTACAACCTCGTTATCCAATGGCAAAAAGCAACAGGCAATTCTGCAGCTCGCATAACGATGCCATGTGTGAACAGAAATTAAGTGATTGACAAGGCCAAAGTATAAACCATTAGGTACGTGTTAGACAAAAATACTCTAGAAACATAATCCTAAATGCCAGAGTGTTATTTTGGCGAGATGGCCTGTGAATTCTGCAGCGTCCATATTTACTCAATTCTAATAGTACTAAACAATCCTAGAGTTTAGCCAATTTCAAGTGGGCAATGCGGGATCGAAATAATTATGGGACTCTACTGGTGTCAAGTTTTTGGGCGCAAATGATCCCGGATGTGCAGGCCCGTCCCATTATAATGAAAAGGACGGTCATACGGCAATCACCTGTTGTATTCCTTGGTGGGCTACAACTACAAACTAGGGTAGAATTAGACTTTCCCGTGGTTTCAGCACTTTGAAATAAGCGCCATGGTTTTGTGACCTGGAGGCCTGAGCAGTGGCAGGGATCATGATGGTTCTATGCAAGCCCTTAAAAGACATGCCAAAACAAGCCTATGGGGCTGGTTGTTTAGCATTTAAGGGGGGAGATTGCTGCGCCGAACGATAATTGTTATATGGAAATGATGACAGGGTACTGATATAGTGAGGGCATACCAGTGCTAAGTTTCATTGGCGTTGGTACTGACATGAACTAAAGCAAATTGAGCAACGGTTAAAAAACAGGCGCGTCAGAATCTTAGAGACTATGGGCGCCACTATTTGACCAAGACCTTGCCGCCGCGGAAAGATCGAGTTTCCTAAAGCGGCGCGAAATCATTCATTGAGTTACTGAAGGCACCCGTATGGCGACATCACCACTGACTCCAGTGGCATATTCCCATCAAGGCGGCCAAACATTCGGGGGACGGTGAAAAGTGTTTGTTAGGATGCGGGGTATTTGCTTCTTAATCCCCCATTACAAAACTGTACTTAATCATCGAACCCTAGCCATGCGCAATGCGACTTGGCCGCGTTGTCTAACGATGGCGAGTATAATAAAGATTTTCTTTGAAAAGCCTTATGTAACAGGCTTAAGGTCGCGTCAAACATGAAATGGTTAGGGCATTATCGGCCACGCTGCTTTCCCTGACTCAGCAGTTTGAAGTAATGAAGTATTAAAGCCTCAAGCTTAAGAGCAGCCCTTGGCCCAACCACTTAAAGCTTGTAACCAACTCACTGCACCAGGTTATGTGGGCAAAGATTCCTCCTAATCTAAATTATGCCACCAAAAAACCTTGGCCACTGACCCTAAGTGGAGCTCAGTTAACATTGGTGGCGGTATGGCGATATTATTGTGCCTCGTGATGGTGATGTGCGTGTCCAGTGAAGTGAAAGGCCGAATGTCATCACGACGGGTGAAGTTCACCTGGTACATGCCACAGCAAGACCGCAGTAACCTATGTCATTGTTGTCTCTGGCTTGATACTGAAGGGCAACAAAGAGCACAAAAAGACTTTATCGAATCGCTACAGTCAACAGATGGCTATTATCGACGGACATTGCTTTTTAAAAAAAAGCCTATTCATCTGCGCTCTCTTGCCTTTGGTTGGTCAACCGTATGGCTTGCCTATACGTCGATTGTTTGCGCATTTTTCCTGCCAGTCCAACAAGGTCACTAAAGGCTTAGGTTATCTGAGGTTAAATGTAGCGAATTATGTGATTATCCTGGGCCAATGAGGAGGCGAGGGCCATTTACGATAGTTTGTTGGGGCAATTAGGCTTAAAGCTTTAAAAACCCCCAGTAAACTGAAAAAAATTGGCGTTGTTTTAACGCCAAATTTTTTTATTACACAAATTATGTAACCTAGACCTAATACCAAAAACAAAATCACAAGGAGTATAGCAAACAGTAAGAGTAACTGTATTGCCATACGCTGCAAAAGTAAGGCCTTGCACCTTACTCTATGGTACCAATACCGGCCGCCGAGCCAATCACTAATAACGAGCCACCCACACCACAGCTAAGTAAGCTTAGCCAAGATGTCAGCTCCATATCCAAGTTGGTTTGAAGTAAAGCCGCGTTAGGGCACTAAATTATCAACCACTGCCGAAGTAATACCCCATTAGATAATGGCCATTACACAGTGCAGTATTTCATTACAGTTTTAACTAAGAAGTCCAAGGCGTGTATCGTTCTAACATGCGACTAATAATAACTATGCCGAGTAAAAAGAGCAACGTATCAAGACTCATATGCTAATGTATTTTCTAAAATAGGTTCATTTTCATCGTATGTCTTGGAAAAAATGCACTAAAAACATCACAGAATAAACCAGCTAAAAAAAGCTTAATACAGGGGATAGCAAATAGGACATTGCACAAATGTAAAAAATAAGGTGCTGACAAAATGATGCATATCAAAATCCAGTTTCCGTAATTCGCGTTTTGTGTTTTATTCGCACTCGGCATTCATACAATACTAAGCAATCCTGTGAGCACGGCAAGCCAGTAAAGAGTGTAAAGAAGCAAAAAAATAAGAATACTGACTTGTGTCAGCTAAAAAAACATCAGAGTAGTGACTCACTCGGTTGGATCAATTGAAAACACCACCCTGAGTTAACGGCAAATACACCAAGGACGCCAAAACGCAGAGTTTTATTTGAGTAAACTCAAGAGACAACACCAGATGTCGATGGCAACCATGTCACGGTGATATGTCGGCTAGAGGATGAAAACAAAAAACTAAAAGTATGCCGTGAAAAACAACAGTTTCGTTCACTATTATGGATTCAGGCATGGCGCGATGCAACATAACTTTCTATAAAACCTTTTTTATTCCAGAAAGCGACAAAGGTCATGCGCCTTATAGAATAACCCAAGATGATATATCCGCTAGGTTTTCTCGTAGTTGTGGTTAACAATATCTCTGGGCAGCATGGGTTGGGCAAAAATAAATAACGGATCCACGCAGCTGTGCCAAAAAAACAAATCACTTTGCTTTGTTAATTGAAGTTATCTTCAAAGATAACGGCCAGCATATGCGAGCACGCTTAAAACCGATTAGAAATAATTTAAAACATTATAGCTTTCTGAGGGAATCGTAAAATTGCCGCGCATTTTTAGGGCCAAGGTTAGCCAGATACCAGCCACTGTAATGGCATAAAAATACAGGCATAGCTAAGTCATTAAGTTCTAGTTAAGGATCAAGCAAAAAGAACCAATATTCTAATGGTCAAAACGAGCCTGTTAATGGATATATTCTCGAGAGTATAAGCTTAAAAAACTAAACTTCGCTTATAAGGTAATTGCTGCATCTCGTGTTACTTGTAGAATAATTTTCCAAATATAAAAATACGGTGCCAGCACTTCGCAATATTTAAAAATAGACTAGAATTAAGCTGATAAAACTTGCACATACAAAAGCTTAGTAAACTAGTAAGGCTGTATAAAGATGCAGTTCACCCGCTATGAGCTGACGTCAATTAAAATTAATTGTGAATTTCCATGGGTATTTGTTAAGTCACCAATTGAAAACTATGCTTGTCCACAGTGTGCTAATTTGCCATCAATATAAAAGCAAAGGGCTCCAGGACAGAGCGAAGTTTATAACAACGACACCTGGTCGCTTAGTCTTGCCTGTCAATAATACTATTTTCTCTACATGCGTAGAGAAGCTCTCATCTAAAACCACCTCACTGCTAACTGTACGGCATTAGAATTTGCTGATTATGTTTCGGTGCTGGTGAACATTGCCATTTTTATACGTTCTTTGTTAGAAGCCAGATCAGTTAAAACCTGCTGCAAAGATATGTACTGCTGTGCATGCTCTCGCATGGCATCAAAGAGATTTTTTAATGGGCTGCATTATGTTGGCTGTGTTTTGGTGCGTCGGCTGTGGGCTTAGCTAGTTAACTTCAAGCTACTACAGATAACTGTTAGCTAATATCGTAGTTGCATGTATAAAATCTGTTAATTGCTTTGTTTTAGCCTCTATCCACTGGCCATATTATTCGAGACTTTATATTGATGGTGTCAGAACATATGCGACCAATAAAAATTAATGGCTCGTGGTGGTGTCAAGGTTAGATTTAACAGGCTGTCTGATATCCTTGCATTAATTTGCTGCATGCATTCTTTTGCCGTCGGAAAATGTTTGATGTAACCATTGACCCAGTTCTTGACAGGAACCTTGCCATGTTTTTTATGTT
>Ga0163217_1095697_pt1 | contig 11728 bp, 6 predicted proteins | sample SynspAceP_FD_185933 | JGI IMG/M metagenome (GOLD analysis project Ga0163217, IMG submission 185933) | Saline lake microbial communities from Ace Lake in Antarctica - Synechococcus sp. Ace-P (PacBio error correction) | ecosystem: Environmental > Aquatic > Non-marine Saline and Alkaline > Saline ... | reverse complement strand
ACTGGCATGGGGACAAATTCTTTGTGGAGATTGCAAGCAGGTACCGCCATATCATATTGGAAAAAACCTGATATTTCGCTCTATTCAATAGCTAAAAGATATGGGAGCGATATTAGCCAACACGAGTAGGCAATTCACTCACAAGATTTTAGCGATTTTGACCACATTTTTTGCTTATCGACAATAGTAATAAGGTGAAAACATAATTTCTCTGCCAAAAGTAAGGACGAAAAAGCAAAGTGAATTTAATTGCTTCAAATCAATTCGATCAACAAAGAAGTCCCAGATCCCATATTACGGAGGGGACGATGGTTTTGATGGAAATATTCGTTAATAGATTCGGCATGCAACATTATGCCCCAGACTTAATTGCACAAATAATTTAACCTATGAACCAAACAATGGCAATATGGAAAACTTGTATTTAAGTCCCAACCACCTTGGGCCGATAATGAACCAGAGGTGCTGCCAATATCATTAAAAGACTATTAACAAATTGATCATTTACATAGTAGAGAATGAAAAAACTGCTTAGGCATCTTTATAAAAAAGATTAAGTTCTAAAAAAGCCCAACCCAAGTTACACATTTACCTCTCAACAAAATTTTACCGAGCCAGAAATACTCCTTCTTTTTTAACCCATGTTTTGAGGATAAATGTAGGAATTACTATCAGAAGCAGGTTGTCCCGGAAAGCGGATCCAGGAAGCGGACATTGTGAAGTATTGCGGCATCAAAAAAGGAATACAGGTTAGTGCCATTGGTGGGCCCCTCCTCTATTCTATTGGCCCTTATGCCAGCGCTTTAAATGGTTCAAAGTTTTGCTTTCAATGTTATTTACCCTATTGAATCCATGTGAAGAAAAAAGAGTATCAGAAGTGGAAAAATTGTCAGAATAACGATCAATCACAAATTTCATTGAAACGCCCATAGAAACGATAAACTGCTTGCCGAATTAATAAGAAACACTTGCGCCACAAACCTTAGTTTGGCATTGCCTTGTGAATTACTTTACCCACGAATATATCGCACAAAAAAAGGGTTTCGGATGGCAAGGCAACATCTGTTGACCTTCACAAAGCCCCCCCCACTATTTTTATTATCCACGCATAAAAAAAACCCCCAACAATCTGTAGGTCCTTCCATTTTCATAATTATAAGACCTTTATTCCTATGGATTTTCTTTTCGGTTGTTACATGGGAAAATCATTAACCTGAGAATTTTTTATATAATTATGGAAACCGATGACCCAAAGTCGTCACCACATTTAATCCCCAGAGGACCCTTAGGTACTTCTTTACATTCCCCCTCCCGCCAAATGGGCAGCAGCCAGAATTCCGATTCCGTAATCTCCTGCCATTTAATTACCAAGCAACCCAAAACGCTTTAATATCCCTCTCAAAATCCACTTATTCCTAGAAAGATTGGTATGAAATACCTTCCTGTAAATTGGATCATTTAGAAATAATGTAGCGTTGTAACACCCAGAAGTTCCAGCGGTACCCAATACCAAAATTGATACTTTCCTAAATAAACCTAAAGCGCCCTGTAGTTAAAATAATTTCCTTGAAGATTCCTTAAAGGCTAATGCCTCTTTAAACCCGTTGTAGGATGTTCCTAAAAAGGGTGGCGCAGCCATAGTTGTTTTAAAATATTTTTGTGTTTGGGATACAAAACTTCGTAGGTCCGTTTACTCTAAAAGCCTCTGATCACCATTTTAACTGTTTAACCATAACTAATAAGAATAAAAATCATGATAACGGGGAACAAATAAACTTGTCCACTTTCTCATATATTTGCTTTCTTAAGGACTTACAACAAAAAAAAGCGTTTGCTTTAATTTCACTTGACAAAGATATGGCCCGATTTTTTAAAAACCGAACCTATTTTAACGCAACGTTGTACAAAATTTATAAGATATTGGATGAATGACAACTATATAAGGAACCATGGTTCAACCCTGATAATCTTTTTGACTATTGATCCATCGGACATACTTGCCTTTATTGCGTATGTTGCGGCCAATGTCTTGCAACTTGTTGATAACAAAGTTTCCAACATTCCGACAAAGGAATAATACCATGCCTTTCAGAATTTAAAACGGCATCATAGCCGTAAGCGGGCATGGCCAATGGGACCAGGGGCAATCCGGCTACCTTATAGGTATTATAAGGTGAGTCCAATCCAAAATCTTGTACAGTACCCTTTTATAAGGTATCAAAAATACCTGAGTGTCGTTTTATGGCATAAATAACGGTAGGATCCGCCTGAAGCCTTCATTCCTGTTCTCAACCGGTTAAGATATACTCCTGCTTACCCTAGGCTTTCATCTACCTTTCGGTCTCTTTATGTACATGGAAGCCAAAGTAATGACTTCTGAAGAGTTAATCCAAAGATTTGCCTTTCTTGGCGTTATCGTTCCAAAACCTAGCAATCCTTTAACATCCTTTCCCTAAAATCCTTCAAGCCGAAGTATTCCAAAAAAAACTCATAACTATCGAATGTCATCGCCCAAGGGCAGGTCTTATCATTGAACCCGTTGTTCCTTAAAAAATCTTGATCAATTAAAGTTACTCAGCCAAAGTTGATACTGGTCCCGCTTCAATTCTCAAGCGATATTCTTCCTGCCAAATCTGCCAAGTATTCGGCGTTGATTAAAAGCAACCTTAACAGGAATATGCCACTTCTCAAGGAATTTACCGATATCATTATGTTCATCCCTTTTTATGGCATATTTTCCTGCTTTTACATTATCGCCTCTATAACCTTGTTTATCGGACGGCCGACCAAATGGTGTCAAATCCTTCAATAGCGCTCCATAATTTCCTCCTACTGTTTTCAAAGTTTGAAATTGAAGGATATGGACGTAGCCACCTTCATTGTCAAATTGAGTATTGATATAAGAAAAAGGCGCTGTAAACCCATATAGGCAAAACACCGCCAAAACCAAACATTCCGCAATAACAATAACCAGGTAAAATTTTCTTTATAGACATTAGTTATTTAATCTTTGAAACAATATTTCATTTTAAAGTACCGTGGTATAGAGCCCAATCTTTTTTACCACCTACTTTTTCGAACCCCAGTTAGAAAAACAAATGTATACTGTTGATATCCTCCAAAAATGCATAAATCTGTCTCATTGCCCAAAACCGAAAAGTATATTTGGTAAGAATCCCATCGCTTCAGCGCCACGCCTTTGTTTCTGTCAACCTTGCTGCTCCACGTATAATTCCCTTCCCACCCTTAAATTCTTGGGGTCAAAATCAAATAAATCTATTTAAACCAACTACGGTCCCTTTCATATTGCAGATGCATAACGCAATTGCTTTACCTCATAAATGTCTTTATAGCATTTTCTAAATATAGATTTAATACATGTTTAGAATAAGTGCTGTGGTTACCACTTTATTTCCCATATTTCAGGATCGTTTTCAGTTTATATAGGAAAATCAAATTATTCTGGCTCAGCCCCTTATATATTATATGCTCCCCTTAAGACTCAACATTTATCCCTCCTTTTTTAAAAAAACAAGTTGCTGCAGGCCCGTAAGCCAAATCTGGTTAATTCCATTTTTCTTTGCTTTGAAATTCACTTCGAAGCGTACCACCGGGTTGTAACTAATTTTTACACTATTGCTGTTGGTTTTAGCCCGAACATGGTGCGATGGCCCAGGGCCACAGCGGTAACTCCAGTTTCCACAGGGATAGTGTCTCCATCTTTCAACGCCACGTTCATAGGGTCCTTTCACATTAAAGGTATCCTCTCGCCATGCTTGATCCACAAAAGTTAATATTACTTTCCCTGCTCACCATATACCCCTAGCAAGCTTTTCACCTCTCTTCACGAACATTAAAAATCCTTAAGACCATCTACCAACTGCAACGTGGTGGGAGAACCCGCTATTTAAAAACAAAAGAATTGCTTTACCTTTATTTCTTTTACCTCCTGCATTTCCAAAACTAACAATAACCATTTTCTATAGTAAGCGCATTAGAAAGTCCGTCTGACAGCCATAAATAGGTGTTTTATCTACGATTACCCAAATAATGGCGAAGGCCACAATTACACCTGCCCCCGTTGCCACACATGAACTTTGCCGGCCATGCTGAATATATAAAGACCATTTTAAATCCGTTGTCTTATCATTTTCCATAAAAAAAGTCAATCGCCGCCAATGCCAAAGCTTTCTATCACATAAAAATGAGACCAATTTCAACATTTGTCTTTTGGAACCTTCTGGAGGATTATCAATGATTACAAAATTCATTTCCCGTTCCTTGTATTATAAAAATACAATAGCATATCGTAAATTAAACGCAAAAGATATAATTTTATTAAAGGTTTTATTATCAGTAAAAACGCTGTTAAACCCGAATATTGGTAATAAGAATTATTAATTACAAGAGCAAATTTAAAAAAAATGTTTTTATGAAGAGATATTGGAAGTTTATTATTGGTTCGCTGTTTGCAGTGCTATTACTTTAGGTGCCTTACAAACTTTTTTTAGAGAAAACCCAACTATGCAGTAATCCAGAGAAAACGGGGGCAAAATGTTACAACTATACACCGCAACCTCTTGCAAAGGGATCTGGCATTAAACGAAATTGATTTACAATACGGCACAAAACACTGTGAATTTGCCTGTAGTACACGCTTAAAAATGTTTCTGCAACAAAGGCCCACCGAGATAATGGAGTATTTCTACGGTACAGCGGCAGTCAAACCACCTCAGTAGGAACTGGTTCTGGAGTAATGTATCTCACAGGACGGTTATATTGTTACTGAACAACCACGTAATTGCCAATGCCGATCAACTGCAGGTTACATTAAAATAATTAACAAAACGTATGACGCTGACTAATCGGGCACCAGACCCTAATTCGGATATGCCCTTATAAAGATTGCGGTTGACAGGCAATTACCGTATCTGGGCATTTGGGAGATTCGACAACACCAAGGTGCGAGAATGGGTGTTGGCGTCGGGAATCCCTTAATTTAACTCCACGGTTTTACAGCTGGAATCGTTAGGCCAAGCTAGGGCATTGCCAGTCTGGATTCAGTCATTATACAAACAGATGCAGCTGTTAATCCTGGAATTAGCGGTGGGGCTTGGTAAACACCAATGGTGACCTCATAGGGGGGGGAAATTTCAAAAAAACCCCCAACCCCCGCAATTACCTCCACAAAACGGCTCCTGTAGGTGATTCCTATGCAGTACCAAGTACATAATAGCAAAAAAAGGTAGAGGACATCATGGAATACGGCAATGTACAGAAAGCATTCTAGGCATTCAATTACCGTCCCCATGAACAGTCCCGTAGCCGTTGAAAATGGCATAACAAATTGATGGGTTAGATCGCTTGGGGTCGGAGGAGAGATTCCGGTGCATTTGAGCCCGATTAAAGAATGCGATATATAAAAAAAACATCGACAATGTTGAAATTTCACAAATTCGCGGACCTAATAGGCTATATATCTTCCAAAAGACCAGGAGATGAAGCTTTTGGTTACCTATTGTCGTAACGAAGAGCGCAGGGATTTCCCCGTAATGCTAAAGAAGACAAACCATCATAATTCCTGTTTTGGGTTTTGAGGTCAAAAATTGACCGAGGATGAGAAAAAGAGGCTTAAGACCAAGAAAGGAGTTAGATTATTGTCTGTCCCGAAAACATATAGAAATATGATTGAAGAAAGGTTTTACTTCTTGGGATGATGAAATAAATTAATATTCAGATTGCAAAAAGCAAATTTGGTAAAATTTCTAGATATGATAGAGCAAGTAATTCCATGTTGAATAAAAAAAAAGGGAGAAAAGAACGCCTAATATACAATTAAAACGAAGATATAAGACGAGCGCCCCAAACTGGGCGCGTTTTATGCATTTATTTTAAGAAAAACGTTTTAAATCTATTAATTTTAACAAAACCATTAAATCCACAAAACCTATGATCAACTGCTCAATTACATGAAAAAGAATTAGATTACGAAGCAGTAAGAGAAAGGCAATCACGAAACGAGTAATAGTAAGTACATAAAAAACCACAGTTAAAAAATATGCACCAGGAAGGGCAACTGGTTGAAAACCAATTAAAATACCCCCTCAAACATCGAAACTGGATTAAACAGTATAGTTGTAAACTTCGGCCACCGGCCCTATTATGACAAGGTGCTTGCAAAAGTACATTGTCAAAAGTCCGCCAGTAAAACTTATTATTAATAATTAATTTGAACATAATAAATTTGCTAAAATAGTCTTATCCTAATAAAAAAAAAAAAAAATGTAAATAGTACGTTGTAATCCATTTTTTTGTTAATTATGGGAATATTAAAATTTTAGCCCTCTCTAAAATGTCATTATTACAATAAGAATTACATAAATGAAATCGAGAATACTTCTTTATCGTAAATGGCTCTATTTGTCATTTAACCTACCACTTTGCCCAAGATTTCGAGCGAGAAGAATGAAAACTTTCCTTGGATGAAGGCCCAATTAGTTCCCAATTGAATACGTCTCCAAAAAAATCATGGTAATTATAGAGCCGAATGTATAAGCGTATGAGGTTGTAAAAGAATTTAACTTGGGTAAATTTGGAGACAGAATGTACTGGACTCTATAATTTGCCTTTAATAAAAAGGTCAATGAAACTCAAATGGCAACTATTACAGTCATGTTTGAAACATTGAATCATTGAACAAAAAAATTGCAGAAAACCACCAACAACCTTTCTTCTGACAAGAGGAAAAAGGATAGTATTGTCGTTTTTAGGAATTCTAGTGGCAAAAAGCACCTACAATTTTATCCTTTGGACTTATTATCGTGGATTATTAACTGTTTCGTATTTATTTTTTATATATTAAATTCAGAAATAGGCAATATTCTTACCCAGAAGCAAATCAACGTCTGCCAGAAGTGGAACCGAATATGAGGACCACCGGAGAAGAGCTCTGGAAAGGAGCAAAAAATTAGGCAGGCAGCTCCAAGACGAGATCAATAAACACAAAAAATCCAAGTAAATATGTAGGCTCCAAAAATTGGAGGCCTATTTTTTTTGTTTTAATAGGTTAGTAGCGCCCTTTCCATTTGGGTCAGGATTTAGAATAGTTATTGCGCTGTTTTTCTAATGCTAAGCCAACAACAAAAATTTGGCATTAGCTCTTCGAATTACCATGCCATTTCTGAATTTCTAATTGTAATTGGGTTGTCTGGGAAAACAAATCCTAAATAACAGGATCAAATTTTAAATATTAGCGGATTGCTGCCTAATTCACTACTTTGAACACGCCTTTGAAAAAAAACATTAATTGTTATTTATTTTAACCCATGGAAATATGATATAATTACCGTATTGCCGGAATACTAAAAAGTTCGTTTTGAACGGGTCCATTCTAAAAAAAGGGCTATTGAAAAGCATTGTGGAAGTGCATATGCATTAATTAAGGGATTATACCCGAGAAAAGCTACAATGTCAGGTTGATGATTATCAGTTTGGAGGCAGGTTGCCGTATGGTCAATGCATGATCGAGCCATCGACAAATTATTTCTGCATTAAAAAGTCAACGCGAATACGATGAAGTTATTTTATATGGACCCCGGATGGAAACTTTGAAACCAAAATAGGCCAATGGGCTTTTCTTTGCTAAACAATGGTTAATTATTCTATGTGGCCACTTAAGGGTGTAGTACCAACGGGTCAGAGATCTATTTATAAACCAGGGAAAAATATCTATCGGCGATTAGTATTGTCGGTGAGCAGTTGGGGGCAGCAAGTGCTTTTGCGATACCGTTATAGGTTAATCCCGGGAGTACTGAACAACGAAACCTCGCGCCCTTACAGATACATTTCAAGATAACTTGCTTGCCCACCGTATATACCAGACCTGCAGAGTATAAGGGATATAAAGTTCCAGATCTTTTTACTAAGCGGTACTTTCCTGAGATTAGAGAAAACATGGCGAAAGACGCAGGCTTACAAAGAACAGCAACAGCTACGTCCCGACTTGCTAAGTGAATAGTCCGTTATATAATCTAATAGCTGTTTCAAACGGACGTCAATGTAAATGCTTAAAATTTCCACATACACTAATAAATGGTCGAATAGCCAAACCGGAACATTTTTTAGTGGATATTTACGATAAAAAGTTCATAATTCACTTGTAAAATATAAATAATTGATAATTTTGCACGCCATTAAATCAACCTCTGACGATGATCGTGAAAGTTTGGCTTGAGCAAACTTAATAAATTACAATGGAAGGAGTTATTAAAATGTGTAAGAAAACGGAATTGTCCAGAAAAAAGATTTTCCAAAAAATTTTCAGGCTGGGAGACACCATTACTGTTTCTACTACGAAATTAAGGAAGGTGAAAAAACAAGAGAACACAGTTTTTTAAAGGCTGTTTGTATCCAAAGAGAGGATCAGGGGGCAACCGAAACATTTACTATCCGTAAAATGTCCGGAACAGTTGGTGGTAGAGCGTATTTTCCCAATTAATATGCCCGCTTGAAAAGGTAGAGGGTCAATAAAAAAGGTAAAGTCCGTAGATCACGTATATTCTACTTTAGAGGTCTTACCGTAAAAAAGCAAGAATTAAAGAGGTCGCCTCTTAATAAGTATAGTCAATATAGAAAAAAGCACCCATTACTCATTGTAAGGTCTGCTTTTTTCATTTATGAACATTTGTTTAAAACTAAAGTTTACAACATGTGATATAAATCCCTTTACAATGCTTTGGTTTTAAATAAAATATTAAGCTACTTTTAATATGTGGCTGTAATCGTTACACGGATTAATGAATGTCATATAAGTTTACGTCTTTTATCCTCCTTGTTATTTGTCCTTTTTATTGTGTTCAACATAATAAATTGCGGTCAAATGGCCATATTACTTGCTTTAGTAGGTAGTTGAATTGTGGATATTTTGATATTGTTAGTGTGAAAATCTAGGTTGTGCATTAGAATAACAAATATTTAAACATTGAGGAGGAACATTTTTTGTCGCTTGGTTGAATTATTAAGGACGAAATGTTTCAAAACGTTGAAATAGCGACGGCAAATGCAAATCAATGGTGCCGTTTTTTGTTAAAAAGCAAAAATCAACAAGTTTGTAAAACTATTTCTAGGAAAGCCATATCAAGGTAATTTATACTATTGATATGCTTTTATTTTGATGTAATATCAGCTTCCATTATAAAGAATATTACCTTCTCTTCGTTTTCACCTGCTACCATTTAGGCAATTATTATAGCTCTTCCCATGTTTGATTTGGGCATATTTAAAGAATTGTATATTTCTCCGCTGAAAACTTAAAAATCTTAATTATAATGCCAAAAAATTTTATATACCAACAGACGAGGCCCCTGCATTGCCAACACCAATCATTTCTAACCTATTATCAAGGCATTTACAAAACAGCTGATAGATGTCCAACTTAAAGATATTTTAACTCTAGCCGGTAGAATAATTGCCGAGTGTTTCAGAATATTTTAAAAAAGGAACAGCAGATTTCGGACGATTTGGTAGAATTAGGGTAATTGGCCAAAATGCCTGAAACCAACATAATTAAACTTCCCAATGTAAGTGCCTTCCGTTCCACAATTGCACGAAAGGCCATTACAGATTGCAAAGTAAGGTTATAATGTTCCAGCTATCGGATAATCCAAAAGAATGATATTGAAAGGACGTAAAGCTCAGAAGACAAATAAAAGGAAAGTGGCCGTGAATCCTGTTTTCTGCGGGAAGGCAACTCTGACGTAGAGCACTAGAGCTGTTAAAGAATTATGCCAAGAAGCATCCCACATTCCATGGGTGCCTGGAGTTCAGATTCCAAAACCCATTGTAGCCACTATGACTCATTGGCGATTTTTAAAATCCAATGAAAGTCGGTTACACTTAAGGAACCTACGTCCATATTTAATATAGAACTTACTAAAACCAATGGCCCTCTAAAGTTTTACTAAAAGAAGAATATTAAAACTTCCTGGAAGGTGAAATAATAAGCCACTGCTTACAAGTAAAAATTGCTCTTAAGAACCTTCCTACAAGAGCAAAGGGGAAAAGACGCTAAAGAAAAAGGAGTCTTGCTTTCCGTGCATTTTGGAAAGCTGACGAGGATGAAGGTTTTCCAGACCCCCATATTCTTCGGTCATGCCGTTAAAAGTATTTTTCGACGATTTTTCCAAGTAAAACACAGTTACCACATTTAACAATATTGGAATCAGATGCCAATGGATGGACTGGAAAATTTACGTTTTAAAAAAAATAAAGGTCCTTCCAACGATTACTGAAAGACAACAAATAGAATCGGATATTGAAAAAATTTCCATTAAAAAATGTCCTAACTTGGGCCATTGGTAAATTCGGATAAAGGCATTACCCAATCACATTGTTCCAAGTGATATTATATTGACGCTTCCATGCCTGCCCCATGATACGTAGTTCAGGTTAAAATGTGGGATTCCAAGGAAAGCTCAAGATACCAAAAGCTGTAATCCCAGATAGTAGTAGTTATTGCCGGAATATATTACCGAAGGGACCATTAAACTGCTGCAAAGAAACCATGGTGCCTTTGGACCCACTACTATGGAACGGTTACCCCAAAAGGATTAATGGCCCAAAAAGCGGAGGAATACGGGTCAACATGATAAAACTTTGGAAAATAAAGCAACGTTAAGTTTTTCCGTAATTTGACGTTAATTCCGGAAAAATTCTAGGTTGAGCACAATGTAGAGGCTGGAGATATTTTGGAGAATGTGCCAGGTAAAGGGATGGCCCCCTATCCAAGGATTTGGGTAAAAACTTGCCGTATCTAGAGCTAGAGCAAAACTAATGTACCCGCTTATATTTTGGTTGGATGGAGGATTAGGGACATTGATTTGGAAGCTAATTAAAAAGGGTGAATTTCTTATTTAACGATTCATGATTTAACTTCTGGATTGGATATCCAGGATCTGTCTCCCAGGAAAAAAGCTACCGTATTTTACTTTGAAAGGACTAAAGATGGCAAGGATACTATATCGGTATCCGGCAATGTGCTAAAAGAGATAACCTAACAGATCTTATTCCCCATTTTAGAAGTGGTACCAGTGCTAAAAAAAATGTTATCCCATTGTTCCTCTTATGAACGGCGGTGGACTTTTTGAAACAGGCGCTGGTGGCTCCGCTCCCAAAAACACGTACAACACTTTTTAATCCGAAGACAATCTAAGTGGGGACTCTTTAGGCCGGGTTTTGGCCCTTGGTTTTTCTTTGGAGTTTTTTTGGTGGGAAAAAAAAAACAAACAATACACAGGCATTGCGTTCCTTGCGATGCGTGGATTAAGGGGCAAACCGGAAGCAATTTTTTGGAGAAACGGGACAAAATCCCCATCCGAAGAAAAAAGTTGGAGAAAAACTGGGACAATAGGGGAAGTTCATTTTTTATTTGGCCCACTATATTGGGGCGGAATGGCCTTGGGCCCAGGCCAAAAACAAGACCAAGGAAACTTTAAAAACCGTTTTATTTTACCCCCTATTGCTTGAAAAAAGCTTTTTTCCTCAAGGGGAAAGGATGGGAAAATTCTTAAAACAGTTAATTGATGCCCAAGGGGGGGGGCAAAGCCAGGTTTACAATTTATTTGGGAGGTTTTATTAATTTTACCGGGGGGGAAACCGCCCCCCGGATCTGTAGAAAAGTTTTAAGGGCCCAATTTTAATTCGGCTCCTCGGTGGGTTTTTTTGTGTTAAG
>Ga0163217_1082610_pt1 | contig 11729 bp, 15 predicted proteins | sample SynspAceP_FD_185933 | JGI IMG/M metagenome (GOLD analysis project Ga0163217, IMG submission 185933) | Saline lake microbial communities from Ace Lake in Antarctica - Synechococcus sp. Ace-P (PacBio error correction) | ecosystem: Environmental > Aquatic > Non-marine Saline and Alkaline > Saline ... | reverse complement strand
CCGAAAACAGGGCTGTGCAATCAATCGTCGAAAGTGCGTTCCAGTCGGCGGGGCACGCTGCTCTGCCCTGCGCTGCCTCTATGTTTCAGGAAACATCGGCCAAGAGTGATCGAAATGTCGAAGGGGAATGGACGCATTGGTTATGGGCAACCCTTGGAGTCTCGACCGATGTCGGCGTGTCGATGGGACACCGCGCAGCAGGCATTGCCGACCACATCGAACCGCGCCCGCGCTGACGGTCGGTTATCGCCGAGCTCACAGCGCCCGACTGCCGGCACCTTTTATCGCGCGACATATCCGCGTGAAGGGCATCGCCGATCGGAGCGGCGAGATTATCGGCCCCGTTCTGCATATCGCCAACCAGTCAGGCAACCGAGGTACTGAACAAGGTCGTCGATGCCATCAATGCGACGGCTATGGCTGACCTTTGGCTGCCACACACGGATCGGACGGACCGTGTGCAACATCTCTCTGAACGGATTCGAGCGGAACATCTAACGTCAACGCAACCAGATCGGCGCGCGTCGGCAGCCAGCCCTTTGGCGGCGGAAGGTCTTTTCAGGCCGGCCAAAAAGCAGGTGGGCCGAAAACTACCTGCCCCCGCTTCAGCGCGCCGACTTCAAGGGTGGTAGAGAAGCATGGACAGCAACAAGCGACCTTGCCCCGTCTGCCGGGGGGGGGGGGGGTTTCACAGCGGAAGCCTTCTCCGGAACATCACCGCTGCCCGGGCCCACGGGCGAAAATCCAACGGCTCAGCCCTGCCGCGTCCGGCGCTGTGGGGGCTGGGCCCGGGCAAAGACACCGCGGCAGAGCAAGCCCGCAGCCGTCGACGGCCCTGGCGGCAAATGCGTCGCACTTTTCGGCAGCATCGATGCAACGGCGCTGGACCCAATGGCCCGGCTATGGTGGTGTCCTATGTGGGGCGACGAGGCTACCGCACGCAAACTGGACAAGCCCTGTCCTGAACCAAGGGCCGATCATCCCTTTGCTTTGCGCGGGCTGCCTGACACCGCCGTGTCGCGCAGAACGTCACGTTCTGGCGTCCGACACCAATCCGCCTCCGGCCGCGGGGAACGCGGCAGCTTCGGGGGCGCCGGCTTGATCTGACCAAGGGGCGGAGCGTTCCGACGGCCGCCCTTGACCACGGCGCGCAATGGGCTAAGGGTCAGCCATGTTCCCCATTCGCGATTCACAAACCCGTCCGGCCGCACGCCCTATTGTCACCTACTGCTGATGGCGGTGAAATTATTTGGCGTTTTCCTCGTTATTTCGGGCTGTTCAGCGACGACGCGCCTCAACATTCTTTCTTTTCGACCTGGGCGCTCATCCCCGGCCGCGTCACCACGGGGACGGCTATACGGCATCGCACGCCCAATGTTCTCGCGCGGCATCGGCCGGTAACATGCTGTTTCCTCTATATTTTTCGGTGACAAACATAGAAGGACGAGATGCGGCCACGGCAGCTATTTGCTGTTCCTACCTCGGCCTGCGGCCTGCTGTCGGGCACTTGGCCCATGTAATCTCGGCCCCCTATCGCCAGTTCCGGACGGTTGGCGGCTCTGGGGCGATCGCAGGTTGTGCATGGCGGGCTTACTCCTCTTGCTGTACCCAAAAGCCAAAGTTCGGACATCCTGATTATTTCTTTATTGTGTTCTAGTCGTATTCTTCCCCCGATTCCCCGCATGGATCATGCTGGGCCTGTGGCTGGGGATGCAGTTTATCGGCCGGCCGTCGGGGCTGGACACCCACTGTCGGCGCGGCGTGGCCTATTGGGCCCATGCTGGCGGGTTTATCGTGGGGATGGTTCTCACCATTCCGCTTTGGCTACGGTTGGGTGGGCCCAAAGTTTCGGTCGGACCACCGATGGGCACCCGCGCATCCCGCAAGCGACCTATCCCGCAAGTGCCAGCCGCATCCAAAGGTAGACGGCAAATGACCGCAGCACCCACACGCGGCCTGTCACTGCTGCAGTGTCACCCTCACCGCCACCCTACTGCGGGCTGGCCTCTGTGCCACGCGCTTGCACCGTTCCTTCTGCCGCCCGCCGCGCGGCAACCGGCCGTCAACGGCAAATCACCAGTGCGCTTCAAGGTAACCCAAAGGCGCAGAGCATGCGTGGACGCTCTACACCTGGGGCTCCCCATACGGCGAAGCATTATTTCTGTAAGATTTGCTGGCATCTATATGATACACCAGCGACGATCCGACCCGGCGCATGCGGGGGTCAATCATGGGGATGTATCGGAAGGGCTACGGCCCTGGACGCAAGGGAACCGATCCCCTACAGCGACGGCATAAACCACCCGTCAGATAAATAGCCGACGGGCTGTGCTTCCCAAATGGTATAAATCCCTCGCCGAAGGGCCATTCCCGCCCCCGGCAACCGGATTCAACCGGCGTGCGATGGTCGCCAAATCGCTTGAAACAGCGCCTCATTCGCGCAGACGATTCCATCGTCCAGAATTGTTGCCTTCAGGTTGCAGTGGCTCGACCATGCCACGGGCTTCACGCACGATCAACAGGCCCGGCTGCCACATCCCATTTGTTCAACCGGCGCTCCCAATAGGCATTCGTAGCGACCGGCGGCCACCATAGGCCAAGAATCCAGCGCGGCAGAGGCCCCAACGGCGCACACCGCGCAGAACGGCAGGATGCGGGCCCAGATCAACGCCAAGTATCTGGCAAATCTGCGCGACCGCGCCGAAAAGGCAGTCCAGTGGCAAAAAATCGATTCAATCATTACCGCGAACGGCCGAGGGGACGCCGGCAGGACGTCCTTCGTTCATCCACGGCACCGGCACCCTTTTCAGCAAAAGACCTCATCCTTGGCGGGGTCGAATACAAGCAGCAACGATCTGGCCTTTTATGCTCTAGCGCGGATGGAGACCGCCCAATGCGCAGCCCGTGCCAAAAAGTTGGATGGTTGCCGTCCAACGGCGTCGACGATCCAGCGCCGTGTGTGGGGTCTTGCCCCTCTTTCGCCGCCGCCTTCCTCGGCAACCCAAGCCATACGGTCAGGGCCGCGCGCTCATCAGTTTCGGCTTTCAGCGGTCTGATTCGGGCCTGACTATATCAGCGCGGACTGACAGTCGCCGGCACCTTTTCATGGGAGACACCTGAAGGTTGCTCGACTCTACGGGAAATCGCTTGGACCAGTCGCGCCCGCAGGCGGGCCCGCCTTGATCATGATGTTTAGATTTGCACTGCCAACCATATTCCGTGTCCTTTGATGGAATCAGGCCGTGCGTATAAAGCCCCCGTTACGGCATTTTGCCAAAAGGGGCAGCATTCATCTGACGCAACGTGCGCGGCGCACGGTTCCCTTGCCTGCCTTTCCGATTAACATATAACGTGCCAGGAAAACATTGCTTAAGGAGGATAAGCAAAATGTCCACCGACCAGATGAAACGAATTGTGGCTTGCATCGCGCCCTGACGGGGCCCCGACGGCCGATAACTGCCGCCTCGAAGAGGGGGCCCTGTCGCCCACGCCTGCCGACGGCGAAGTGCTGGTCCGCATCAAATACATGTTCGCTTGACCCTACATTTGCGCGGGCCGCATGGATGGACGCGAAATCCTATGCTTGCACCGGTGGCCCGGCGGCGGCACAATGGAGGGCCGGTTCGGTCGGAGAGGTATCGCCTCTAACAGCCCCGATTCAAACCGGGCGACCATTGCGTTCGGATGCTGGGCTGGGCCACGCAACGGGTACTGCCGCAACCAGCTGCGCAAGTCGATTCCTGATCAGGTTTGTCGGATCACCACGTCGTTGGGCGTTTTGGGCATGCCGGATTTACGGGGATGGCAAGGTTTGATGGGAATATGGTCGCCAAAGGAGGGTGAAACACTTGTCGTCGCCGCTGCAACGGGCCCCGTGCGGTCTATGGGTTGGCCAGATCGCCAAGTCGCCACGGGCTGCGCCGTTGTGGCATCGCGGGGCGGCGCGGACAAAGTGCGCCCATGGCCAAAGACCACTTTGGTTTTGATGAATGCATGACCAACCGCGCATTATGATGACCGAAATCCGCTGCGCGCGCGCTGAAAGACGCCTGCCCCCAAAGGCATCGACATCTACTTTGAAAACGCGGCGGCAAAGTGCTCGAGGCCGTTTATCCCGATGATGGAACCCGCACGGGCGTATTCCCCGATCTGCGAGGCATTTGATCGCATGTATATCGCCGGTGGGTTGGGCGCGAATGCTGGCCGAAAGAGGTCGCTGACCGCGCCGGAAAACTGTGGCGCACGATCCTCGTTGAACTTCCTCAGCGTGAATGGGCCTGCATCATTTCAAACCACTGGAACAAACTTCCCAATTTCCTCAAGGGAAGTAGCCCCAAAGTGGCAAGTATGGCTCCATTCGCGGTGAAAGAGGACATCACCGAGGGCCTCGAAAAACGCGCCACAGGGCCTTCATGGAACTGTTGACCGGCGGGCAACAAGGCAAGGCATCGTTAAGGTCGGCCTAATACCACATAGGCGGGGGCGCACGCGCCCTGCCCCATACCCACCCGATGCGAAACAGCCCCCGCCACCCCTTTGAAAACCACGGGCGTCACGTGTTCATATATTTTACGACACATGACGAAAAGGAGTGCAGCCATTTGGTGCGACGCCTTTTCAAATCCGCAAAAAGTGCAATTCCCTTGGATTCGACGTGGATGGCAGATGGTGCCCTGCGCGGCGTTTCACCTGCTGGGGCGGCGCAAGGTGATTCACCAGACGGTGCGCCAACTTCGTTGAGGCGCATGATGTGAATTGTCAAAAGGCATCTCGGTCCCAGGCGCTACTGCATCTGGTCGATTTACCGGTTGTCGGTGCTGTCCTCGGGGCGACGCGACTGAAACAAAGCGATCGGGATGAGCCTTGCGCACCCTGCAACGCAAGAAGGCCGGACAAAGGGCAAGGATCGTCTGGTCATTCGAGCCAAAGCAGCCGTGGCGTTGGCGCTTTGCCGAGCTACTAGCGCAGGCGACGATGTTCTTTGGCGTCAAGGAGGCCGCCGGAGCGTGGGCATGCTGGCCCCTCCATTCAGCTTGGACAACCGCCGTCCGATTGACCTGCTGTCATCGGCCGCGGGGGTCGAAGCCGTCGAAACGCCCTCACCCGGATGGAGTAGGGGTCTACGCTTGACGCCCTTTGGCCGCCGCCCTCGGTCAGGCGCACTGGTTTTTTGGCGGCATGGATCAACGGCAGCATGCACCCACCTGCATAGCGGCGTAAAGGCGCGTACGTGTGCGGGCGGCGCTTGGAACAGCCGCGGCGTGCGGCCGTTATACCCGCACTTAGAACCCCTCCACCGCGATCCTTGAAGTTGCTGTGCACCCAAGGGGTTCAAGGGCGCTGGACCCACCGCGCATCATGTGCTGACATCCGGCGTGTGAGGACCCGACCGCGGTTGTCATTGTTAAGTACAAAGCACGGACGTCCCGAACACCCAACTGGCTGGTGCCAGGCGCACATTGGCGCAGGCAGAAAAGCTTTGGGCGATTGCGCTGCTGTGGCGCGATCATCTGTTCGTTGCTGACCCGTTCCACCGTTCGCGCCACGCTTGGAACCGATCTTTGACGCGCATAAGCCGCAAGCGCCAGGTATGGGACGATGTGATGCCAGGGAAGACTTCGCGCTTCGACCGCGGCTGCACCTCTGGACGGCGCCAGCCGTGTTGATGTCAGGCCCGTTTGCAGCTTTTCGCGCCTCTTCCCTTGCCCAGACAAGCAGCTTGGACAGAACGGCTTGTCCAGATCATCCTCGCGCACGGCAGCATTCAAGCCTGCGGGTGATGCCGTTGTTCGGTCCAGGCGGACGCCGGTGACGTTAATCATTGGCTGTATTTCACTTCGCGCACGGACCCAATCGGGCAGCAGCCGACACGCCCTCTGTTTGATGCCACCAGCAACAGATCACCGCCGTCAGTTCTACCTGCCGGATTCGCCAGCGGTTCGACCTTGGCGGGGATCAAGGCAAACTGGCTGAAACACATCAAGACGTGTGCGTTCCACCGGATAGTGGATGAGCCGTCTCGCCCCCGAAAATCCGCCGCCCATCGACAAAGGGTTTCTTGCCACGGGTTGCGTGCTCGCGGCGACGAACACGGGCCTTTTATAGTCAAAAAAGCTCAAAACAAAACTTCACGCCCGGCAGATTTTCGGAGATTCGGGAGGGACACCACCAGATCTACCTCTTCGCGCAGAAGGCAGGCAAAGGCGTCAAAAGGCCAGGACCGGGGCGAATATCGACATCCACATCGGGCCGCTTTTGCGGAATTGTTCGAGCACAGGATAGGCCATTCGAAAACAGGCGTTGACATTCAATGGGATATGGCATTCCGCCTGTGCTGCCCCGGCCCGCCAACCCCATGAAGTCCGCCGGTGCGGCTTTCTAGGCTGCGGGCAAGACCTGCTGGCCACTTGAGCAACCGCAACCCCGCAGGCGACAGCTTTAGCGGTTTGACCGAGCGCACGAAAAGTTCAAACGCCAGCCTGATTCTTCCAAGCCCTTTACCTGTGCGAACAGGCTGATTGCGGTTGATGTTCATTGTTCTGCTGCGCGGCCAGCCCGCCGGCCTCGTGGAATCGCCTGAATGGTGCGCAGGGTTGGGCGTGACGGAACTCAATATGCATATGAGGCGTTCCTTCATGTTGAGATGAAAGTTATGAGTTGTTCACAACCACATCTGTGCGACAAGAGTTGAAGCTTAAAAACAGGATTCGTAAAAAATGACCAGCCCCGCCGTTTCATTCGAAGTCTTCCCGCCCCCAAAGCCCGTGGAACGCGTATCGTTCCGTCTTTGGATACGGCGGCAGCCTTGCAACCGCTGGCTTCCGCGTTTCTTTTCCGTTCACCTACGGTGCGGGGCGGATCTACCCGTGGACTGACCCATGATTCGGCCCATGTTTTGCCGCCTGCAGTCCGGGCTGCCGTCGCCGCCCACCTGACCGTGCGTGGGTGCAGCAAGGCCGAGACGCTGGAAGTCGCCAATAGTTTTGCCGAGATCGGCCGTGGAACCGATATTTGTCGCCCTGCGCGGTGATCCCGAAACGGTTGCCGCGACCTTTACCCCCATGGCCCGACGGGGCTTTGCAGATTAGTGTCGAGCTGATTCGAGGTGCGGCTTTGCCAATACCGGCAAGTTCACCCTGCGCGTCGGTGCCTACCCCGAACCGCACCCCGAAATCCCGGATCAGGCGCAAAAACGTCGAATGGCTAAAGCGCAGTTCGACGCGGGCGCGGACGAGGCGATAACACAGGTCTTTTTCGAGACCCGGAAAACATTCCTAGCGGTTCCGCGATGCCTGCGCGGCAGCAGGCATCACAAACGATCCACGCGCGGCATGTCATGCCTGTGACCAACTGGAAATTCGGCACCAAACTTTGCCACCCGGTTGCGGGGCCAGCGTTGCCCGTCGCCAACTTGGGACGAAAGCCTATGCCGCTCGCGATTCCGGGGATGGACCCGCTCATGGACCTGCTGTCCACCGCGCTTTGCACCGAAATGTCGCAGTCGACACTGGTGTCGGAAGGCGTCGAGGGAACTTGCACTTCTTACACGCTTCAACCGGCCGAACTGGACCGGCGCCGTTGTCGCGCCCTTTGGCGTGACGGCGCAAACATTCGGCTGTCCGACGTGGCGTAAGGACACCTCACAACTTGCCCTTGGGTCAAGAAACAAACGGCATCTTCTCCGCACGCAAACTGCCGGAAGATTTTTTTAGGCCACGCCATGCCGAAACACCCCAGATTTATACTGAGCCAGTCCGAAGCGCTTGCGCTAGGCGGGCTGGAGTATCATGCAGAAAAATTCTGGACGGTACCAACCCCGGGCCGCCCATCGGGTGCGGACTATGGGCTATATGCTGCACTGAACCATGTTCGGACGGGCGCGCGGTGTTCGTGGCACGCCCGAGTTCAACGTGACCAAACCCCATGGGGGACAGTGCACGGCGGCTGTACGGCACCCTTGCTTGATTCCGCGATGGCCTGCCGCTGTGATGACAAAAGTCCCCCGCGCGGGTCGGTTTATACGACGCTGGAAATACAAGCATTAACATTCTGCGTTCGATCCCTTGGCGCATGCAGGGTTGATTGGCATTCGGGACGACGGATCACGTCGGCCCGCTTCACGGTGTGGCGCAGGGAAATTCGCGGGGTCGAGGGATTGCAAGGGCTTTACGCAACCGGTTTCGACCACCTGTATCGTGATGAAGATCGCCACTAAGACGAAGGGCATCGGGGCGGTCTGGCGCCGCCCCTATGCAACCAAGGCTTATTCTGCTGCGATTGCGCACTGTCGTTCAGCAGGTCCCACCTTTATGCGGCGTGAAACGGCATATCGGCCTGACGGCCACGCCACGCGTCCCACAACGCATCTTGTACCCGCGTTCGACACGGCCCGCCAGCGCCGGCCGAACGGTTCCCGCCTCGCCGCAGCCTTCAGCCCCATTCAGGTTTCGTCGACGGCCACGGGTCAGGAGTTGAAGGACACAAAACGGCACATTTCCCGCCGCGCGGTGGGATCGCATAATCCATAAAAGAGGCTGTCAGCAGCTGTCCGTCTTCATCATATTACCGACTGTTTCCTGAATGCTTGGGCGATTACTGAGCCACACGCCATGGGACCTGACCTTCGGCCCAGCCATCTGGGTTGGATTCAAATTGCCCGAAATCATCGACGACGGTTAATAGCGATTCGACGGTCACAACCCCTGTTCGGGTCAATCACGACCTCGGATTAATGCGCCCCGTTGGGCATAGGCTACCGCCCCGGCAGGGGTCGGCGTTCGTGATGCTCAACAGATCGTCGCCGGCCCTTTCTGGCGGGCCATCTCGGGCGACCTCCAGCGATGGTGGGCGTCATGTTCGACCCGTCTGCGGCGAAAGCGTTCATCGTCAAAGCTTGATCTGCGCGCGGGCACGCCATTTCCTCGGGACAGGAAGGCGCGTTAAAAGCATCGGTCTCTTGGCCACTGTGGCCAAAGCGTCGCCGTGCTTTGCGTTGGCTGACAAAGCCGCGAGCCGCCCGTGCCGCGCCCTGTTTGATAGATCGCTTCGCCCTGAATGACGTGGATCAGCTCTGCCGGAATTGCCCGCTGTTTCCGACAAGGAATTGCGGCATAGGACGGTTTTTCATGCCACCTGCCGTTAGGGACTGGGTGCCGACATAGATAAACGGTGACCATCGGCATTAAACTCGACCTTGGCCCCCTCATTGCCGGATCGCCACGGAGGCTTTCGATATAATAGCACAAGCCCCTGCCCGCGCAAGCAGCCCCTTGGCTGCGTTCCGCCGCCTTACGCCGGCAACAAAACACCGTCGTGATCCGCCTCGACCGCAACACGTGTCAGCAGACGGTTGAATCACCCACGTCGTAAAGCTCGCCCGTGCCGAAGGTATGGGAAACTGTTCGGGTTTGATAAAGTTTTGATCCGCCGCAGCTCCCACGGGTCGACACCAATTCCGCGCCGAACGGTCCATCAGCCGCTCCAGCACATTAAATCGCTTCGGGCCGGCCAGCACGCGATAGGCGTCGTTCTGCGGACAGTGTTGGATTGTAAATCCTTCGAACCTGCAGCCACGTGGTCTGCACGTCATTAGGACGCCCATCAAAAACCTTGTCTGAACCAGGCAGCGCCTGAATTGGGCTGCCGAACTGGCTGTTTAGGCACCGAGGGTTACATTTTGGTGCTTGACGCGGTACGCGGGTTGGATCTTGTTGTTTTCGTTCAAAGGCAAATTTCCGCCAGTGGACTGTTCAGATCGCGCCCGCCATTGGTCGCTGAGCATGGCTTCCGGTTCCGGTCGGGACATCCAGCGCACCGGAGCCCCAGGGCCCGCGCGCCTTTGCGGCAACGAGAGTATTCGGGATAAAGCCGCGGGCCTTCATCCGAAACCACCGCCCGTATCGGGTTGGTCACTTTGCACATGATCGTCATCCAGGCCGAAACACGCGCTTGAGGTTGCCCTATTGCACCCAAACGCCCTGCCGTTGTTGGAAACATTGCACCTTGCCGTCGGTCCCATTCAGCATAAAGCCGCGCGGCTCACCGCGTTGACGATGATACGGGTTATCTCCGACGTTCAGGCTGGACCGTTTTTTGCCGCCGCGATCGAATTGCCTTTGCGTGGCCTCTTCATCCCCCATACCCCAGTCGAATGCCATATTGTCCGGCGCTTCGGCGCTGCAGCGGCTCGCCGCCACGATTCCAGCGTCATATGGGTGGGCAGATCGTTCCACGTCGAAAACCATTGTCAGCTCTGACCGCGTCACGCCCTGTTCATCGTCTCGGCGATCACACCGCAAACAGGTTCCCAAACGAAACGCAACGGTCCTTGGCAAGCATGGGCGGCAAACGGGCTTGGCCCCTTCGCTGCCCATTTGCGGTTCTGCAACACCGTCCGCGGCCCAAGAATATCCATGCCGGCAGGGCTTTCCGATCCTTGATTGTCAGGACAGCGTGCACACCCGTCTGCCTCAGCCCGCATCAGCGACATCGAGCGTCGTGATCACCCCCATTGCGCGACAGGAGACGGAAAGAAAATAGGCATGCAGACGCGTCGGGCAGGCGCGATTGTCATTCCACATAGCGGCCCCTCGCGGTCAGAAACCGACATCCTCAACCCGTTTTGACCGGTTGGCGTTTTCCCGAACTTTTCCATTGGCGGGCATCCTTTTGAATTCATCTTCGTTGGCTTTTGCGGGCCCGACCTTAAGCGCGAAACCGGCGATGTCCCAGTATGATGCGCGGCGAAAAGCTGGCACCGCGACGCCAAGTTTTCAACGCCCCCAGCTTCCCTTACGCCCCGCTCGGGGCTAGATCAATCCCAAAAGCTTAAAGCGCTACGCTAAAGAAGGACGTGGATGCATGGCCCTCGACAGAATTTTTGACGCCGCCCAGCCGAAGCCGCCTCTATGGCCGCAAGGGGGAAGGCGCCGGTGCCTTCAAGGCCGGTGCCAATGCCTCGCGCAAGGAAAAACCTTCTCGGTCTATGATTTCCCGCCGCAACGTGCAGGGTCGCTGCACATGGGCCACGCGTTTCAAACAATACGTTGCCAGGACATTTTCTGGTGCTGCTGGCACGCATGCGGCGGGTCGACACGCTGTGGGCAGGCCCGGTCAGGGACCCACGCGGGTTTATTGCGGGACCCAAGATGGTGGTGGGAACGCGAGCTTGCCAAAAGACGGCAAAAGCGGCCGACGGACCGGATTTTCCCCTGCGAAGAATTCACGCTAAAGTCTGGGAGCAAAAGGCAAAAAGTCCGGGGGCACAATCATCGGCCAGCTCAAACGTCTTGGCACCTCGCTTGATTTGGTCGCGCCCAATTGCCGTTTCACCATGTCCGGCCCGCCCCCGGTGCCCCTGGCGGGCGAAGAAGGTTAATTTCCACGATTGCCGTGATCAAAGTGTTCGTGGATATGTACAAACAAGGGGCCTGAATCTATCGCCGGGCAAAACGTCTAGTTAACTTGGGACCCGATTTTGAGACCGCGATTTCTTGGACCCTTCGAGGTCGAATCCACGGAAGTCGGACGGGTCACATTTGTGGCACTTCAAATTAACCCGTTGGGCCAGATTGGCGCGAAACCTAACTATGTCGAAAAAAGACAGAAGGGACGGTAATATCCACCTGGGACGAAGAGCGCGGCTATAATTCTCGATCGCACAACCCGCCCCGAAACCATTGCTGGGCGATGGCGCGTCGCGGGTGCACACTTCGGATCTCCTCTCTGTG
>Ga0163217_1037496_pt1 | contig 11729 bp, 14 predicted proteins | sample SynspAceP_FD_185933 | JGI IMG/M metagenome (GOLD analysis project Ga0163217, IMG submission 185933) | Saline lake microbial communities from Ace Lake in Antarctica - Synechococcus sp. Ace-P (PacBio error correction) | ecosystem: Environmental > Aquatic > Non-marine Saline and Alkaline > Saline ... | reverse complement strand
ATGCATGACCTATGGGCTGGAAGGGGCCCGGCGCATTCACAAAGAAGGAAGCCCGACGCGCAGGCCTATTTCGACGAAATGCCGCCATATTGCTGGCCCACCCAGCGCGCTGGCGCCAAACAGCCCGCAGTGGTTCCAAACACCGGCCTGCACTGGGCCTACGGCTATCGATGGCCGGCGCAGGGACATTATTACCGTTCGGATTATCAAACGCAAAAGCTGACGAAATCCGCCAGCAGCTATGAAACACCCGCAGCCGCATGCCTGCTTAGCCAAGTTCCGTTGGTGACGATCCTGGTAAACGAAGGTGGCTTATAGACCTTGTGAGGTGCCGCGAGGGCGCGGCTTGTTCAAGTTAGGGCTCGGGCAACTGGCACCAAACTTTTCCAGCCTGCGCGGCGAGGGCCGAGAGCCTGTCGGGCTGGCGGTAAATCCTCTGGCCTAGATGGGGTTCTTAAGAATGGCGCGACCGCGCTGCGGGGTGCGAATCAAATTCTGGCGGCACCAACGCGCCGCGCGGCCAAGATGGTCAGGTCGTTCGACGCCGGACCATCCTGACATCGAACAGTTCATCAACTGCGAAAGTCATCGAAGAGCAGAAAGTTGCACGATTGTTGCCGGTTCAAAGATGCCACGCCGTTACCTGAAAACGCCATCTTTTGCCGCGATCAAAGGCATGGGATGGCAGTGCCGATGACGCCTAATGATCCCAAGCGAACGCCAGCCTTGCGACCGCTATCAAGAGGCAAAACGCTCTGCATCCCACGAGACTTACATCAAGGCGCGTGCTGGACTATGCCAAGCAGTGGCCACACCAAGCAGTTCGAATGCACGACTATTGACACCGACTGGATCGAAGCCTTATTCCAGCGTCTCTGGGCGCAGAACTCCAACAACTCTATCCGGGTGACGGACGCCATCCTGGAAGGCCTGTCGCAGGCTGACGCGTGACGGAAGTGATCAACCGCCGCAACGGCGAGGTTGCCAAGGATCATTAAGGCCCGCGATGTGGGAACAAGTTGGCCATTGCGCATTGGGCCTGCGCCGATCCGGGCATCCAGTATCACGACACGGTTAAACGCTTCGCATACTTGCCCAGAGGAGGTGCCATTCGGGGATCGAACCCGTGCTCTGAATACATGGTTCTTGGACGATTACCGCCTGCAATCTGGCGTCATTGAACCTGCTGACCTTCTACACGGACGCCAGTTTCAGCCGAGGATTACATCACGCTTTGCCGGTTTGGACCGTGACGCTGAATCAGCGTGATGATGCGCAGTTTCCCGTTCCAAGGAAAAACGCCCAGCGGGTTCTATGATTTCCGCACCGCTAGCGTCTGGGCTATGCCAATATCGGCGGTTCTGCTGAGAACATGGGGGCTTTGGCTTAATGAACAGCCGCGGAAGGCCGCGCCATGGGTGCTGCGCTGACGGCGGATCCTTGTCTGGGTTGCCTTATGCGAACCTCGGCCGAGATGGCGGTGCGAATTGGGTGCCTTCCCAGGTACAAGCGCAACGCCGACCACATGCTGCGCGTTCATCCGCAACCACCGCACCGCCGCGCAGGGCAAGTCGACGGCTATGAGGCGCTGACATTAAACCTGTGCCGCTGGACCAAGCCAGGCTGCCCCGATCAAGCGGCCTGTCCCTATGGCGACTGGTTGCCTGGGACGAGGCGCTGCGCCTTGGTGAACAACCACGGTTACCGCAACGCGCAGGTGTCCGTCATCCGCGCCGACGGGCCCATCGGTCTTGTGATGGGACTGCGTACGACAGGGATCGAGCCTGACTTTTGCGCTGGTGAAGTTTAAGAAGCTTGCAGCGGGCGGCTATTCAAGATCATTCAACAGCGGTGCCCGCGCGCGACGAAAACTGGCTATGGCTCTCCCAGATTTGAAAGAAATCATCGCTATCCGTGGGTCATTAGGCAGCATCGGCAGGGCGCCTGCGATCAACCATACATCCTTGATCGGGCCATGGCTTTGGTCAGGCAGAAATGACAAGATTGAAGGCGCGCTGAAGGCTGCTTTCGACATTTCCGCTTGTGTTCAACAGTTGGACGCTGGGCCGAGGATTCTGCGCCAAGACGGGCTGGGGATTCCGCTGGAAAAGCTGAACGAATCCGTCTTTACGAATCTTGCTGCGCCACCTTGGCTATTCCAAGGCCGACCATCGACGCGGCCAAACGCCATGTTTGCGCACCATGACGCTAGAAGGCGCGCCGGTTCCTGAGGCAGAGCACTACAACGTCTTGATTGCCGCCAACCCCGCTGGTAAAAATTGGCAGCGTTATCTGTCGGTTGACAGCCACATCACATGAATGGCGCGGCGCAGTTCCTTCATCCTGGCCGCGATTTCCAAGACGATCAACATTGCCCAACGACGCCACGATCGAGGACTTGCCAGAAAGCAATACGAAACTGTCGTGGTCGCTGGGATTAGGCCAACCGCTGGTTACCGCGACGGATCGAAAATTGTCCTGCAGCCATGGCTTCGGCTTTTGGTCTCGAGGATGAGACGAGGCGGCAGGAGATCCTGACCACCGGGATCGGAACCACGAAAAGGCCGCGCGTGCTGGCCGAAAAGATCGTGAAAAAAGATCATCATTAAGGAAATCGCAAAGTCTCGCGCGATAAACTGCCCCAGAACGCGGCAAGGGCTACACGCAAAAGGGCCAGTGTCGGCGGTCACAGGTTTATTCTGCGCACGGGAATATCAGACGGCAAGCTGGGCGAAATCTTTTCGATATGCATAAAGAGGGCGCAGGTTTCCGCGCCCATTTGATGGAACAAACTTTTCCATCGCGGTTTCGGTCGGCCTGCAATACGGCGTCCCGCTAGAAGAGTTCGATCGACGCCTTTACGTGTACCAAGTTCGAGCCTGCCGGCGGCTTTGCAGGGGGTTAACGACCAGCATAAGAAAACGCGACGGTCCATTCTGGATACATCTTCCGCGAAGCTGGCGGTCAGCTATTTGGATCGCCAACCGATCTGCGCATGTGAAGCCGAAAGCGCAGCCTTTGACGACATCGGACCGCGGCGTGGAAGAGGCGGTCACCAACGTCGCCACCCCGTCAGAGGCCGCTGCCAGCGTTGCTGGGAATGCTGCGGCACAGATCAGCTCTACGGGTATCTCGCAAGCGATGCCGCAGGGATACTGCGTCCGTCCTTACAAGCGGCATTCTGGCCTGACGGTTTGGCAGATGTGCGCAAAGCGTCACGGCACCGTCGCTGTAAGCCAATCGACCCACGACAGCCATCGCGTCGGGCACGATAGACCAAGCGGCAGCCTGACCCTGCGCGACAAGGCAAAGATGCAAGGCTACGAGGGCGATCCTTCGGCGAATGCCAGAACTACAACGCTGGTCGCAAACGGACGCTGCATGAAGTGCAACACTCGGGTGCACCAAGCGGCTGTAGCTGATTAGGCGCACGTTGTGTTGGCTGTGGAGGGCTCGTTCTTCAAAGACGTGGCAACGTCGACCAAAGTTGTCCTACGAAAAGCTGTAGGCTTTTAAAAATACAGTCTCCGAGGCGCGTTGCGTGTCTCGGAGCAGTAGCAACCAATTCGAAAGAAGGGTGTGTTAGGCGGCGATTCCGTGACACGGGCTACGCGACTTGTTAAGAGTGTCGTCAAATCGGGGCAGCAGATTCAGCGCATCCGTCGGACTGGCGATCGGTCATGTTGCGATTGCAACCGTTAAATGGCAGGCCGTCAGGCACTTGGCCTATGAGCAACATTTTCAGGCAAGTCGGCAGCGTGATTCCGCGTGGACTGGAAGCGCGGCCGAAGATCAAGCACGGGCGAATGCGTTACTTCGCCTGCGCGCGTGAAAATTGAACCACCCATCCTAAAAGCAGGACGTTGGCTGCCGGGCCGGGCCGTGTAGCGATCCTCTTTTGCCGCCCAGATTCGAAGAAACGCGCTGGATATGCATCGCAAATATCGAGCCTGTTTGCCTTTGCGCCATTTGTCATTGTGGAAGTGGTTTGCTAGGGTTTTTACCGGCCTAAAGACCCTGGGTGACCCACCCCACATACTGAATTGAGGCTTGCCTTTACGACAGAAGCTGTGTGAGTGCGGCGGTCAAATCTGCGTCGCGGAGGCTTTGTAAAGGACCGCATGATCCCCAAATCCTTCCCCATATCGAGTTGCTATTTCCGGTGCAGAAAGATGAGGGGACGCCCCGTTCCAGCAGAGGGCATGCAGCTACGAGATTGCTGTCTTCTCCCACCCAAATCATGTCTAGCGTCGCCGCATTCGAAAAGACTCGGATTCGATCAAAGAAAATCGCTTTGAGCAACCGTGCTGGCTCCAACTGAGCGTCCCCCCCATGGCATCCGAATCTTGCCAGGATAGGCCTCCATCAAAAAGAGGATCAGCGACTTCGTCCTCAACGACGAGACACGGCGAACCAGATAGGCAGATTTTCACTCATCGTCGGGAAAACGGGTGGCAGGAATTGCCATCGTGCAGACAACGCCTTTTGGCGCGATAGTCTAGCGCCACAGTGCCACCCAATTCATGTTGCAGCCCGCTCGATCACTTGGATCCCCAAAGCCCTTGCGCTCGGTGTGTCAACCCAGCCGGTCCATCCTTTTCCGTCCAGATCCAGATTGCAAGCCGCCAACCTGTCCGGTGAACGGCGCGACTGTTCCACTCAATTTCCGGATCAATCCATTTTCGTTCGAGAATTGCGCCCATACTTCACAGCATTGGTGGCTAAACTGTTGAAGGCGATGCAAAGCGCCAATTGCCGGACTTTGGTCCGAAGCGGGATGTTATCGCCGCGTAATCTCGACGCGGCGCGCCCGCTCTTCATCCGCTCCGAATGCTCTAGCGCGCATTGATCACATCTAAAAGCCGGCGCTGCCCGCCACTTTTCGCGTGTCATAGGTCGTGCGACCGGGCAAGTCATACAGGCGTGTCGGGCTCAACGCTTCCCGCATTGCTTTGGGGGGTGCGCGTCGCGCGCGCCGCCTGGCGAGGACGATCGAAATTGCACCGTCGCGAGGGTTGTTCTTAACGCTGTGGTTCAGTTCATCGATAAGCATTGCGCGATTGAGCCTTGCTCGTCCTTGTATGCGGTAAGATCCACGAAGAGCAAAAGTTTCTGATATAATCACATCGTCGTCCCGGATCGACTGACGAAAGAGGGGCGGCCCAAAAATTCGCTGGCCTCCTACGGCGGTAAAGGATCTCGCTGCGGTGTCGAGTGGTGTTCGATCCTCGCGATCAGGGCCAGTGCATCTTCATCCCATAGTTGGCATGAGAAAGTTTAAAGCTCTGGCCCGAAGACTTCCTCGCGTTCGTAACCTGTTTCATGTGCAGAAAGGCGTCGTTGGCGAAGATGATTCGGATTGGCCGTCTCGCAGGCGTCCGTAAACACCAATCGCCATCCCGTGTCGTCTCCGGCAGCGACGACAAGGGTCCTAAGCGTCTTGAAATCTTCGATTTCGCCCTCGCGGTTTCCTGATTTCCTCTGATTTGTTGACGATTTTCGGCATATGAGCACCTTTTGAAAACCATGCGACGTTACCGAGTGCATTTCCGGTTAATGCATCATGACATATTTTTAGTCATTCGCAAACAGGCGTCCATGCGGGCTGCACGTAGGGTAGTACCAGACCTTCATCTTGGCAGCAGCGCCGCCCAAACTGAACGCGGCATGCTTTTTCATCCGACTGCCAAAGAAGAGTGTCCTTGCGCGTCCGGACTGGACCGTCGTGTCGTCGCACCTACTCCTTCTTAAGGGCTGCATGCTGACGGAAACCACGTCCGGCCAGCGGTTGCAATCTTCGTAGAATGCACCTGTTGCGACAGGTTAGCAGTCCATCGACCGTTCTGCCTCCATCTGCGCTTCGGCCTTTCGAACAAACAGTCGGCCCGACAACCCAGTGGTATCGAGCGAAGATACGAGGACTGTGATTGTCCCACCACGCGCTTGAATCGCTAGGCCCCCAGAATTGCCGGAGTTTTCACCAAGACGGCAAAGCACGGGGGCCCCAGCTTTGAATACAGCAAGTTCCACCCCACGCTTGAACCGATTGCGCTCGCTCTCATCCATTACGTGTCCCTTGTGGAAAAACCAGAAACCGAGCGGCCGGAGCAATCGCTTCATGACTCTGTTTCAGCATCCCTTTAGTGCCTTGGGACCGCTTCACGATTCGATGGATGATCATCGTGATTTCGCAGATACCACCCGATTATCGGTTTCCGAGAAGTCGTTGCTTCGCGAACAATTGCGATCGTCCGGGAAAAAACAAGGGCTGCAAGCGTTTCCCAAGTGGATGATGATTGCAGACGATGAGACAGGGTTTCGTCTGGGAATTCAGGTTCGCGGCCCTTTTCGGCATAAATCCAGCCCTACGATATGCTTCAGCCCGAAAAGAGATCCGCGCACCCATAGGACGAGTTTGCAGGCCCGAATTGGTTTTTGCGGCGAGCCAAGACAACCAAAAAGACCAGCACCCCCAAAGCGAACAAAGCGGTCAAGCCAGCAAGGAACCCGTCGACAGAAAACGATTTTCAATTTTATCGCTTCATAAGAGGATTTAATCCGCATCTGATGGGTGAGAGGTCAAGTCGCGCCGCAAGAGGTGGGAAGATTAAAACTAACATGTGCCAAAAACGAACGATAGAAATGGAAGTGAGGAACAAAGTGCATGTCGGAAATGCTGCTCTGAGACGGTAAAGTGACGCTTCATGACGATCAATGCCGTAACGACATCAAGCTGATTGGTTCCGCCGATCGGCTGATTCGACGTTTCGGTCGACGACAGCTGCGCGATCATGAACGTCGGCCTAAGGAGGAGTGCGTTACGCTTAGACTGTCGCTCGCGATATACGGAACGGGGATTAGTTGGCATGCTTCGGACTTGAGTAACCGTAAAATTACCGAAAGGGGCGATATACGCTCGCTATATGCCCGCGCGTCGGCAAATTTCCCCTGATGCCTTTGGCGGTTAAATTTGTTGAAAACTAGTAAAAGGGGTTTCAATGTCTTTAGGTATTATAAGTAAACTGAAGGACGTTACGGAAAGGTGCCTCGGTGTATGCTGAACAGCTTGGCGTGAACGCTATGCCTCGCCGTCGCCTTTCAGCCCTCGATTTACTTGGGACAACGGCCCACCAGCCCGCTAGCGCCCTTGCAAGACACTGCGGACGCCACCAAGCTTTAGGAGCGACCAAAAGTGATTTACGTCAAAAGGTCGATTTCAGATGATCAATTTCGGTTCGCCGCATGTGCGCACTGACGGGTGTGCATTTTCCCGCGTCATTACCGGAACCACTGTTATGGAACGGGGCGATGATTTCGAGTCGAACCGGTCGAGCCGCGATGGAATGAATCGCCGTGGGCAGCGTCGTCATGAACCGCGTCAATTCCCAGCAGCTATCCCGGACACGGTCGTGGTGTCGTCCGCGCAGAAAAATCCAGGTTTGCACCCGGGATCATGTCACGCAAAATGGACGGGCGATCTGCTGCATTGTCCGCGAGGCAGCAGGTTTCGGTTCTAAAAGGTGAACGGCACCCATGATCGCGCTGGGCGCGTTTTTCCACGCCGCAACATACCCACGCCGCCCTACGACAAAACATTCCACTTACGTTCTTTCGCACAGGCGCAATTGCCTTCTACGAAAAACGCCATCCGAACCGCGTCACGCAGTCGACACCCTTACACCCAGATCGAGCGGTATCACGGGGGCGATAGGGCCACTGAAAGCGGCGCGGCGCGTCTTCGCCACAGCATTAAAAAACGAGCGTTGCGAACACGGTAATCCGCACGCACCTATGTTGTTTGTCTTTGTTGAGGGCCCGTCATTGTAGAATGACATTTCGTCTGCGGCGACAGCCGTGCAGTCTAGGTCATGAGCTTTTCAAGACAGTCGCGTCGGTACAATCATTCTTGGACGAAATATCACGGCGCAAAACCATTGCAATGTCGGGTGTGTGAACGCATAGAAAGCGCCGCCTGCTAACGGGCCATTTTACTATTATTGGGTGGATGGCCAGCTTTCCACTTTTTTCTGCGCTTCACGCAGAGAACTAGGCGCGCTGTCGGAGTCGCGCGGCCTAGCGCAGTATCAGTGCCTGGTGGTCAGCTTGTAGATTGGTGCCCTCATTCACGGAAGTAATAAAGACTGCCGTTCGGTCCCAAGGACAACGAGCGGAAGCGACCAGCCTCCATTGGCAGGGTCATCTCTGTCACGTCCTTCGACCGAAAGTGTGCCATCGTCCTCAAAGAACTCGATGACGTCGATCCGCTGTCCAAGCGGCGTGCCGCCAAACCGATCCCCATTTGATGCCGACAACCAGTCGCCACCGTTCCAGTCGCCCCACTTGCTCACTTCGAGGAGGCCGCTGACGACGTGCCCTGCGACCCAGCCGTTGTTTGCCCATACAGGGGATGCTTCGGGATATGTTCAGCGAAGCTGTCATCGGCATAAAGGCGGCCCGCTCGTAACGATTCATACCCTCGTCTGTTTGGGACGTATCCGCAATTACCCGTCGGGGCAGTCGCGCGGCGCTGCCATGTTGCGCGTGGGTCCCAGCCACCGTTGCCACCATTCACAGCACGGTGATCTCGTCCGGAATGCCAAGGGCCTATGCTCTCGATGACGGCCTGTCGGTGTCAGGGTGAAACGCGATGCCCTTGCACGTTGCGGTGCCATTAGGTATAGGTGCGCGGTCAAATCCTTCGGGTGGGGCTGTTGTCAGGGTGAGCCTGCCCATCTGTATCCATGCGCAAAACTTTGGACCCCATCAGTGTCGGGCTTTGCGGGATCTCCTCGTTGGGTTGTCACCGTCGTGAGCCACAGCGCGCCGTCTGGACCGAAGCGAACGCGTCCGCGTTGTGCGCACCGGGACCACCGAAGGGATGTCCGACGCTTCCATTTTGTATGGACATCATCACGGATGTCGGTCCGGTCCCGCGACGCTCGTAAATCGGTCGTTCAGGGGTGAAAACCGCATCAGCCGGTTTGTATTGAGGCGCGGGGACATGTCGAGGTCGCATTAGACGTAGATCCGACGGTTATTATCGAAGTCGGATCAAAAAAGGCGACGCCCATCATCCCGGCCTGTCCCTCGCAAAAAGGTCAGCGCCATTTTCTGCGTAACCTTCCGTCTCGCCACGCCCCCCATATAGCGCTTGACGGTTGCCATCGGGCATTGCGCACAGACAGGCCACTGATTTCTCGTGGAAATAGCATCGTGCCATCATCAAGAACCGCCATATCCCCACGGATTTTCTAGCCCCTCCAGCACGAACCTTCCTGCTGAAGACTCAGTGTGTTCATCCCGCTTGCGCAAGCGCAGGCGTTACAAGAATGGATGTTCCTATGAAGCAACGATGTAAAAAAATGGACGGATAAAGTGATGATTTCCTCCCAGATTTCAATGAGCAGAGAGGTAATGACGTCTCGCACTGGTTGTCGCTGAACACACCTGCCGTTTCCAACCAAACCCTAGCAGGGTCTGAAACGTGAATCAAGGTAAAAACCCGCGTTCAGTTAATTAGCCCGAGGGCTGCGGAGTTCATTCAAAAAGCGTTGTGACGTAGACCTGCAAGGCTCGCGATCGTCTAGGTCCGAGAGGCCTTTGCGTTCTTGGATCATCAAGACCCGAGTTGGTCCGCATCCGCCTCTCCTGGCCGCGATAGGTTTCAAGCTTTTTCAACCAATGTATTCCGGTGTCTTTCGGATAAGCTGGCGATAGCTCGCGACGCCGCTGCTTTGTTGCCATGACAACCCACGGCAGCTTCCGCGTGAATATCGACTTCGCAGCGGTCCAAGTCCACATCTTCGCCATGACCGCGGGCGTTTGGTTTGTTCAGCTTTCCGTTGCGCGGTGACTTTCAGCCGAGGCGACAGGAAACCGTAAAAGCCCGTGATTGCGGCAAGCGCGTAAATTCTAACATCTGCGAGTTTCCTCCCCAAAAACAAGCTCTCCTACAACCTTAGCTTGCCCTGCGCCACGCGTCTAGTGGTAGCGCAATGACGTGGCGGCGTTTCAGTCGCAGGCCCACACGGCCAGATTACGGCGCTTCACGACCAGTCCGGCGCTATTCAGCACTAGCTAGATCATGCTCGGTCGGCAGTGTTGGATTTTTAATGGCATTGCGCTGACCGCGCACATCGTCGGAAGCGAAGTCCGAGGTGCCGCACCGCAATTCGGCAAACAAGGTGGGCTTGGTCTTTATCAGGCCGCCTTTCGTTCGAAAGCTTGTGCGGGCAAGGCGGGACACCTCGTTATGGATCTATGGATAAGCGGTGATTCTGAAAAAAGTCCCGTTACCGCTAATTAAAAGCTGCCAACTCGGTGCCCTCATACATGCGAGCGAAGCGCATTAACGACGAGGGGATGCGTTGACACAGTATTTGTAAATCCATATCGGAGGTCGCGGTCTACCCACTTCAGCCAACGCCTGCGGCGTGCGCGTGCGGTTGCCTCCCTTCTTGGCGCAGTGCCCGAGGCATGAACAGACGCCGCTGCGCGACGTCCCCGCTCTTGCTGAAATGGGGTGCCCGCTCGCGCGTGACGCATCAAGGACGAACGCGGTTCGCATGGGTCTTGGCAGTTTCCAAAGCGCTGGGGCCGCCTATGCTATCGCGCGGTGAGGCTCCTGCCCCGGCTGCGGCGGGCATTGACCAAAAAGCAAGCACTTGACCGAGAAACGCACCTAATGTGAGACTTGCCAGCAAAGCTGGACCAATCACGGCCTGTCAGTGCGTTGCTGGTCGCGCGCATTTTTCGTCGCTGCGCAGTAACATCTTTAGTTGCGGACACCGTGCCTGAAAGTCTGTTGCCGCGCGGTTGCGGGGGGGGCCTGATGGGTGCGCAGGTCGTGCAGTGCGGGTGCGCGAGGCCTCTACGAGGCGAGGCATGGTTGCAGCGGGTCATTCGGCAAGGCGCAGGGTTGGACACTGCTGTTCGACGGGTAGGCATGCGCCGCGGGATATGTCGAACCTGCCGTTTCGGTGATGGAAGGCTACCGACCAGATCGGACGGAAATCGTGGGCAGATGACCGACCGGCCGACCCAGGTCCTGTGCAGGCTGCGTCGGCGGCCTTGCCGGGCGGTTGCGGCGGAACTGCGCCTTGCATGGGGGTGGACGGCCCCCAGATGATCGTGGTCGAACCCGAAGCGGCCCCGGCGCTGATGACAGATCCGTGCGGGGCGGGTCGTTTGACATCGGGCCCGTCTCTGCCCGATGGGACGGCTGGACTGCAAAACGCCGTCCACTGCTGGCGTTGGCGGATCTGGGCACGCGACGCCGATGGCGTTGTCACCCTTGACGGAGGAAGAGGCGGCGGACAGGAGCCGAAGGCCGTCGCCGCCGCCGGATTACCCATCGACCCCCATCAGTGCGGCGGTGTAGCAGCACTCTTGGCTGGGCTGACTGGGATGCATATGCCGAAAACAATGCAAACGTCGTCTCCTGGCAGTCACTTAGTCGATCAGGGCGGGAAAATGCCGACGTCGATTGATTCTTTTCCGGCGAGAATATCGCCGCCGGATCAAGGCGCTTCCAGGCCGAAACTAGCCAATCGGCGCGGTGATGGACTGTCCTGGCCCCAATTTGACGTCCACCGCGTGATAGTTTTCTTACACCAACAGTTTTTGACACGGTTCTTTCCGCAAAGCCGCGCGGCCATGGTTCATCGTGTGCCTGCGCGGGCCGATCCGATTGCGAGTTCTCATCCCGACGATCGGTGCCGCGCTAATGG
>Ga0163217_1084772_pt1 | contig 11730 bp, 15 predicted proteins | sample SynspAceP_FD_185933 | JGI IMG/M metagenome (GOLD analysis project Ga0163217, IMG submission 185933) | Saline lake microbial communities from Ace Lake in Antarctica - Synechococcus sp. Ace-P (PacBio error correction) | ecosystem: Environmental > Aquatic > Non-marine Saline and Alkaline > Saline ... | reverse complement strand
CGCGGTCAATCCGTGGAAGCTTTGCTTGGCGTATCGGCAGCGGTGGTTCGGAGGCAGCCCTCGGGAACCGGTCGCCAAAAAACAGGGCTTGCCAGCGATTGCAGCTTTTTCACTGGCGATGACCCGGGTTGAGGACGAGGCAACTGGGCCGATCAAAATCCGGAAAAAGGTCAAGGAAACTCCGGGCGTTGCTCGAGCAGCAAGTGCAAACGGTCGCTGCCACGCCTGTGCCCGCGTCTGACCAACGATCGGGACCGTCGAGATCTAGCTCACCTTCCCAACACGCGTTGGTTATCAAGATTCAATACTCTCAAAAACTCTCGAAATTACTTTGTTTCCGAAGCGTGTTGGTGTTGACGCGTGTGGTGGGCCTCGTTCGAATCACGGTCGGCCAAATCCGACCACCCGGGCTGACGTTCAGCAAGGTGACCCCGTCCCGCATGGTCTGGTGGGAAGATTTCCCAACCGCACTCGTTTCACGGTGGGTTCGAAACAGACTGGCATACAATGCCCACGCTGCGGCATGTTTCTCCCATTCTTCCACCCAGGATGACCGCGAATCGTTCGGAAGGCAGCATCTTCGCGGACGCCGCCATTCGCTCGCCGCACGTCCCAAATCCGCATCGCGTCTTCGTTTGCCCGAGGCAAGGCGAATCGACGACGGATGTGCAACCGTTGCCTTCGTATTCTTGTGTCCACTGCGTCGGCCAATTGCCACGCGGTATGGGAACAAAGCCACCAGAAACTCGATTCGGTTCGCGTTGGACGCGATTGAGCCAGTGTTCTCCCATGCTTCGCTCGATGCTTGCACGGCCGACCAAAAACGCCGTCGGGCACGATCGCCGCGAGATGCCCGCCTGCGATGCGCATCCCATTGACGACTGATTCGAGCACTTCGATTTCCACTGTGTCGCGGCTTCAATCGCTTCTCGAATCCAGTATGGAGGACGAACAACGGTAACCGCGAACGGACGTTGGCTATCAAACTCGTCGACCTTGCATCCAACCGCGTCTTTCACGGAAGCGCCGATTCGGGTGACATTTCAGCTGGGTGGCATTGGGTTCTCGCTCGGCCAACCGCCAATGAATTTTTTGCCGAAGTTAAAATCCCGCCAATCTGCCGCTGCCGTTTCCACCGCGCGGGGCACAAAAACCACTTGGTCGGTGGGTGGATCACTCGCTCGTCGGGCGGGCGCGGAATCGAATACGGCCAAATCATTTCAGCTCGATGGTTTACTCGGCCGGAGATCAATTACTCGTTTGTCGTTCTTCAAGAAACGATTGAAACATCGGAACGCGTGGACTCGAAGTTCGGGTGGGTCTTGTGGGGGCCTTCGGTGGAGTGCAAACCGAGATGATCGGAGTTCGCCGTAAAGTTCGAGGACATCGCGAACTGACATGAAATTTCCGAGCACACCCTCGAGCGGAAAAATCGGGTCTTTGCGGTGCTTGGAAATCAGCAAGCCGAGGCGCCACCCAAACGCCGCCACCCCGCCCGTAATCCCCAACGGTAGGTGTTGACCATGTACATTTGCAATCGCAATGGCCTTCGACGCATCCGTCCACACATGGAATTTTTCAGCCGTCGTGATCCCGGCGACCGGGCCACGGCGACTTTGATTTCGCGAGTCCAGTGCCGCGAACCCACCACGAATATGCGCCGCCACCGGAGCGGGACCGGTGATTGCCAAACCGATCGGCATCGACCTCCTCGCGAGACCCAAGTGAATTCCAATGCCACGGATGCCGATCCAGGCTTTCGACGCCGGCGGGTGTGTAGCCTCGATTTGTTCCACCACCACCGTCCCATCCGATTACGTCCCGTTGGTGATGTCCGCGAATTCACCCAATTGAATTGGTGTCGACGATCAAACCACGCGTACCCGTTTCGCGCGAACCCAAACCCCATGGTGGTGATTACGCCTGCTTTGTTGCCCGGACGCACGCCGTTATCGACGTGTTGGCATGACCGCCCACATGTATAAAATCGTCGGCAGCGGTGGTCCCACGGTCGCGGCAGATTAGAAGTTTTTGCGGCGACATACAAGTCCGGTGGTGAAGGTTGGAAGTGCAATCGCTGCACACCGAAATTCCGTCCCGCGCCTCGGCAGGGTACGACCACGACCGTTCGAGCGGCGTTCGGTCCGGCATCGGATGCCAAAACCGAGCATCTCGGCGAGCCGTGTCGCGTCAACGTTCTTGCTGCGTTTTCAATTTCATCCAGAGGCTCATTGCCGGGCAAACAACAACTTCCGTGGACAACGCTGCCGTTCCAAAACGAAAAGTACTCCGCCCACCATTCCGGTCACCCACATCCGTGTCGGCACCGGCAACCCGACTGCGCCCATGTTGCTGATCGGAGCAAGCGAGCACCAGCCATGGACAAGGAACGGCGTAGGAACCGATTCAAAAGCAATGTTTTCATCGGAACAGATTTCCTCAATGGGAATGACCGGTTTGATCCGTTCACGAACCACGTGGTTAAAGCGGCAATTTTTCAATAGAATCGATTTCGGCCAAGTTAGCGTGACAATCGAACCCGGCGCGGTTTAGTTTTTTTGCAGTTACGCTTTAGCCACGGTAGTGGCGACAGCGATTTAGTTATCCCACTAATCGCTGCCGTGCCTACCGGCACTATTTGAAAAGCGCGACTTCAAAAAACGGCGTTAGCGAGGGGACTCAACCGCAGTGCGTTTCCACGAGCTTTTCAAAAACAATTGCCAGCCCCATTTCCAATTTGTAGCAGGACGGTCGGCTTGAATTCAAACTTCGATTTCAACCCCTTGCGGCTGTCGCGCGAGATTGAACGATTGGGCTTGCGTGGTCGCCGATCACCTGTCCGCTTGCGCGTCCCACTCGAGTGTGCTCCCATGCTCGACGCGATGCCGCCGAGGGATTGGGCAAAGTGGAGAGTGCCCGGTGGGGCTGAAGGACTATCGGAGATCGGTTCCTTGCCCGCATCCACGGCCTCAAAAAAATTCCTGAAATGGGGTCGGTCAGAGGACGGTCCTTGTTATGCCGACTCGGTGATGGGCACCTTCGTGACTTGGAGTGGCAAACTAAGTCCTCGACACGGTTTGCCGGACAAACGGCCACGATGATGAACAGACGACCTTCGGTGCCCTTCGAGAAAGCAGCCCGTTGTCACCGTCGTAGCCGGATCGTCAGTTCCATCCATCGGAATACGCCGCATGAGTTCGAAATGCCGTCGCTGGTGTTGTACTGGATCGTCCTTCGTCGTTTTAGCCATCCTTGGAATTCCATCCGGATGCTGTGCCAGCCACCGGATCGATTGAGACGGGACCAGTATCGAGTTTTGTCCATCCGCCCACGTTTGCGATGTCGAACCATGATGTGCACCCCCAAATCGCGTCAATTTGCCGCCGGACGTATTCGTACCACCAGCAAACTCGTAGTACCTCGCGACCAGCTTTGGGTTTTCCGCCGTTGGGGCCGGCCAGATAAACGAAACGGAACTTCAGCAACCGGGCCCTGCAAAGAGATTCCAATAAGGTTTTCTTTGGGCGGATCGACCTCAGCCAAGCTTGGCTGTCGGCCCACCGCCCACGCCGCACGTGACCCGTTCAGTTGCCCCGATCCGTCCGTCGCGAAACCATTCGCAATCGCTTTGACAAAAGTGAATGTACTACCGTTGCTGGGTACCGATCTTGCACGATGCGCCCGGTGGCGACGGCAGACGGTCAACCTCATTCAGCCAGCCCTTCGTCGAGGCGTGAGCGCATCGGTTTTTCAACAGTACACGTCCTTGCCCGCCAACATGGCTTCAATCGCGATTTTGGCGTGCCAATGATTCCGGTGTGGAAATGTGGACGATTTGTCGACATCTTTGCGCAATCGATCACCGCGCGATAGTCCGGCCTGCCAATTCGGCGTCGTTCCCACTCCAGTCTTTCGCCGGAGCCCCTTGGCAAGTTCGGACTCGATCGGCATCGGCATCACAGACGGCCACATAGTCACCCGAACGTTTCGCATCTTCCTGGCCGAACCAGTTGCGGCGCGTCGATCCCGGTGGCCCGCTGGGCTCCAATCGGCTTCCGGCTACGATCGCCAGCGATTCTTGGCCCCCGACTGCTCACGTTTTTAAAATCCGAACGCAACGACCCTCACGCCCGGTGCCAAAAACCGCGCGCGCCGGGCCCAAGCGGACGTGATGACTTCAGTGCGCTGCGGCGCGAGATCCGTGTGGTTGGGCATGGCAGAGTCCCGTAGAGTATCGAGGTTGAAAGGCAACGTCACACCAAACAGCGTTTCACCGTGCGGCCATCTATTGGGATGACCCCCTTTGACCACACCCCAAACGAAGAAAACCTCAACTAAGCAGGGATGGAAAAATGTTACAGTATCTAGCCGGTTTTGGCGCGTTAGCACGGTTCTTCCGCATTTTCAAACCCGGGGCTAACGCCCAAACGGCTAATGGAGTTATGCGGAATGGAATTTTCCCATTTACCTGCATTCACGGGATCGAAAAAATGGGAAACGACGGTAAATAATTGCTATATGATCCAAAAACCCTCCTTTCCGAGGACCTGGGGGCAATCTCCGTATGGCGGGACTCCAGCGGTACCTGGTGTGGAAACAGCTGTTGTTGGAAAAACCGAGCCCTCGGGGCGGCATTTCCTCCTTGCTCGATGACGGAGCGCGTATTGGTAACGCGGAGCCAATGCAGTCGACGATGTGCCTGAAATGATCACGTTACGAGGCGGCGGATCGTCGGCTTGCTGGCCGGTTTCGAACTTGAATACCGAGCGTTCGTTGCCCCAGATCCAATTCGCGTCGCCGTGTCCGAAGTCGGAAATGATGTTGTTTGGCGATGATCGAGCCGCCGTACGGTATTCGTCGGTTGGGCTAGCCGCACCCGGCATTCAGGCCAATGGGCCCCACAGACTGTTGCGCGTGACCTGAATTGATTCAGATGATCAGAACGTTGCGCGACCCGTGCATTGCTTTCTGCCCACGAAGGAGTTCACGACGATATTTAATTGGCCACCGTGACATGATCGCAGATGCCAAGTCGATCCCTGTGCAGCCGTTTCGATGTTGTTGCCAATGATGACGCCGTCAGGTCGCTCGTTTCAGGGCGAGGTGACAAGATTTCCGAAGCCCTGTTGCCAGTTAGGCGGTGTAACGGGCATCCCACATCGCTTGGTTTTCGCAGATTCATGCCTTTTGTTTTCGTTTCTTCTTGACAAAGTCCACCGAGCTTGTGAAACGCTTGATTTCTTGGGTTGCACGAGGTCGTTCGATGACGCGGTTGGACTCGATCAGTGTGCCCACGCAGCCCGGAAACGCGTGATGCCTGTTGGCCATCGGTGCAGTGGAAGGGCATAAACCCCAGTCGGTGACGGCGGTTGCGATTCGTCAACCGTGACACGCATATTAATTCCGAATCAAAACAGGCGAGAGATAGCGCCTCCATCGCAATCGCCGTAGCACGATGCGGCCGGAAAGCGCGAGCGATTGTTCGATCACCGCGCGACGTTTCGATCACGAGGTCGCGACAATGGATGGCGAGGTTGCCTTTCACTGTTCGTTCTCGGCATCCGTCGCTTCGCGTCAGAGTCAGATTCGCGAACTGGCCGCTCCATCCCGGCGGTTTCTCGATTTCAATCACAGGTTGATTGGGCTGCGCTTTGGAATGATTGCGTCCCGGACGAAAACAATCCGGAGGCCGGCCGCCACGAACTAACGCAATTTCGGAAAATCTCGTAATCGCCCGCCGGCACGTAACCAGCCGGCCGCGATTAGCGTTCCAAAGCCGCCTGCAACGATTTCATAGCTGACAACGAGAACGATCGTCCCGCAACCGCCGCCACCGGTCAATAAAGTGGCCAGCAAGACGAGGATGGCGGGACGTGGAGTGCGGTTCTACTACCGAGGACGTTATTCACGGTTCTGCTCGAATGGTTCATGGTAAGAGAATGACATGTCACGCAATCGAGCTCAGGCTCATTCGCGAGAATCAAAAAAAAAGTGGAGCGATCCAAAAAAAAGGGCAGTGAGGCAATGAAACGCGATCTATTCTAACACCCTCTCCAAAAGAACAATTCTCTCTTTTCGAGCCCCAATGGACTTCGTAGGGCCTCGTCCAACTACGTTAGTCGTGTTCCCGCGATCCTTCGACAACCGCGACGACCGGGAGGCCGGCGATCGGTGTGTCGAGGGGGTTCGCGGAATGAACCAACGCTTTCCGGAAAAACCGAGGCGCACGGTGCATTAAAACGCGTCGCCCCTTCAAACTCGGACCTCTTCCACAAATCCCGCGGCATCGTTCCCCGGGCAATCGGAGCCGGCGTCGAGGTCGCAGGAGTTCGGTGCATTCGCACGTCTTCGGGGCGCAGGGATCGATACCGCTTCCATCGGTGCCGGTGAGCACGTGACGCTGCCGAAAAAACTCGGCTGCCGCGGCACGTTTCCATCCGGAGCCTGTGCATAGATCGCACCGGAGTGACCGGTTTGAATCACCACGCCCTCGCGAAATGAGACTGACCTGATCGCTCGCCACCAAGCCCTCGTGGGGATCATGGGTGACCCACAACGTCGCCATATGGACGACGAGCACGTCCATCGTTCATCCCCGGACTTGGTTCGCGGAGCCGGGATCGAGCCCGAGAAGGGGGTTTCCGTCCAAGAGCATTACGGCGGGACGCCGTTGCGAGCGCTGGACCAAGAGCACGCCGTTGCTGCTGACCACCGCTGAGCGTTGTGCGGGTAGGCATTCCGGCTGAATCGGGCAATTGGACACTATTGAGTAAACTCGATCGCCCTGCGCCCGTCGCTCGAGCGAGTCCGCTCGGGTCATCCCGAACATTCAACATTCTGAGCGACGTTCATCGTGGGAAATAACGCGTAAGTCTTTGAAACACCAATCGAATTCGATCGCTTTCGCGGGGAAAAACGTGAATCCCGTCTCCCGAGACGCATCGACCGTCGATGTTGAAATACGCCCCGCGGTCGTCGTTTCTAAAACCCCGCCCACCATCCGCAACCAACGTGGACTTTGCCGTTGCCGGATTCGCCGAGTAAACCCGGGACTTGCGCCGGGACGAATTCGCAGCATGCGTGCTTGACCGCTTCCAACGTGGCCGTAGCAGTGAGCAGACGTCATGCACTTCCAAAACCGACACCGTCATCGGACGTTTCGGGTGAGTCAATCATGCTTGCCGTTCCCCCGGAACGCACCGCCATCCACCGCGATAAAAATCACCACCGCGGATCAAACTCCGCCAAAATAATCCACCAGCGCCCCGTGGACGCTTCGCTTGAGTCGTCCGTCCGAGGCGAGTTGATAGACGCGAACCGCTAGCAGTGTTCAAAGTTAAACGGTCGCAGGATCAAACGTCGCGGGCCAGTTCTTTCAAAAACATCGACCATTCACTAACAACCCCGCCGCAACAGGCGAGCGTGCTGCGGGAGCATCGGAACATGGATCGGCCGAAGCGGGCCAGTCGCGACTTGCGAGCGTTTGTGCGGTTCTTGCATCGATCGATGGCCGAAATCCGAAGTTAAGCCGCGATGGATGTGCCAACCGAAACGCTGAGGAATCGCGATGATAACCCAAACAGCACCGCCCCGTACCCTCTCAAGAAACAAACCTGGGACCTAACTCTCTCAGTACGCCTGCGTGGAAATCGTTGACTGTTTCCGATCACCCAAGCGACACCAAAAATTCGATCGCATCTACATCCTCTCACCGTATAGCCTAATTTCGAAAAACCCACCGCAGTCGCCCAAAACCGACCCCACACGCGTCGGGCTGAGCCGGTCGCCGGTAGGCGAGCAGCGTGCCAAGCACAGCCGCGCCCACGCGGAAAGCATCGCGGACCGTTCATGCTGTTTGCGGAGTTCCAAATTCCCACAACAGATCCAACGGCCCTGGCATTCGCCGTCACGCGATCGTCATGGTAATGAAAAACGCCAACAGGCAACCCAAAACCCCAAACACGATCGGCACACCGCAAGCGGTTCGACGCGGCGATGCCCAGTGGTAACGAAAGCCGCTCCGGCGAGAGCGCCCGCCCGCCCGCGGACGATCGCCTTGATGATTACCGCCGCCCGGAACCGCGAGCCCAATGTTCATCGACAAACAGAACCGCAGATCACCGCGAAGCAACAGCAACGACAATTGGGCGGCCGCCGGACCAACGGAACGCGCTCATACCAAGTTCGATAGATCCCGGTCGCAAAACCGTATCGACGGCGCCAATAATCGACCGCGCCAAATTCCGCCAAAACGTTCCATTTCAGCACACGCCACCCGGCGATGATCGACGTCCGGGCCAACGGCAGACCTATCCGAAAGAAACCGCCGGCAGGGCGGACCGACACGAGCGTCCGACGGCATCCAAAACCGCAGAACGGACTGTTCAAGAAACGAAAGTCCGCGCGCCAAATAAACGTTAGGGGTAAGTACACAAACTCCAGGAATCGCAATCGCGCCGGGGAACCGTTTGCGGGACGTCGGGGGGAACCAGTAATTCTGCCGCGACCATTGGAACGTCTCACGAAGCCAGGTTTGCACCGGGCCCGCTGAATTGCAAAACATCCGTCGCGCGTACGCGAGGCAGGTAGCTGGGGAAGCGCCAGCGGCCAGCAACAGCATCCACCGCGCAAAAGCACGGCCTGCCTGGAACCGATACATTCGTCACCAACCAAAGCCGTCGGCACGCCCATCCAAAAGCGTGCCGAACCCGACGCGACCGCGAGTAAGTAACGTGTTGACGCAGTAACCCACAAACACGGTTCGGCGAGATGCTGCCACGTCCCGTCGGACGGTTTGCCGATGTGAGTCCGCCAACGACACCAACGGCAAAACGCGACCAGCGACGCGATTGCCGAGACAGAGCAACGGCCCAAGCCGCAGTGTTGCCACTTGTCGCGTCCAGGCCCAAACGAAATCAACGCGGAACTGAGCTAACGCCATCCCGGCGCGATCCATTGTCCGGATCGCCTCTTGGTGTTTTACCCGAATACGGCGGCGTTGAGTTTCATCCTCTTTGAACTCGCCGAGATTCTTCAGCGTCAAGGTTTCGAAAACCCCCGGCACGACCGTGATACTCATTGTTCCCGGCCGCGAAGACTTCTTGAGCCTCGTCGCTGCTTAAGATTCGATAAACTTGACCGCCATTGTTTTGTTCGGTGCCGACTTTCACCACACCGACGCCCGGGGGGGGGGGGGGGGGGGAACCCCAGGTTTCACGTGGGTACCCCGTCCGTCTTGCTTGGGGAACACGATTCGTCGACTTTTGCGGCGGAAGGCTCGATCTTCGTCGCTTGCCGGTCAACATGCGGGCGTAGGTAGTAACGAGTTGGGACGGCAAACGTCCCTTCGCCGGCCGCGACCGGCGCGGATTTGGTCGGTGTCACCCCTTGAGGTTTGCGGGCCATTGTTAGCGACGACGCCTTCGCACCCACGCTTGAAGCCTGGTCTTTGCCCAGCGTTTCGATCAACGATCCGAACGCAGTGATTGGTTTGAAACGTTGGACGAACTGCGATCAGAAACGCGTCCTTCCATTTCGGATCGGCCAAGTCTTCGTTAGTATCGCGATGTCACCTTCGGACCGTGCGTGTCGGTCGAGCGATAGATCGCCCCGGGCACGCTTTGCGTCAAACGAACACAACCCTCGGGGTGCCGCAGCGTGGACTGGAATTCCGCTCGTTCAAAACGGAGGATTCGCATCGGTTGAAAAACACGCCTTGCTGTTCGGCTTGGTGGCAAACGACCGGCATCGACGGTGAACGAACACATCGGCGGGACTGCCGTTGGGCTTCGCGTTTGATTCGTTCGAAGGCAACGCGTCGGAATTTGCCTTCGATCAAATTTGACGTGATACCGGTCTGTCGGTGGAACTGATCGTAGATCGCATTCACTCGGTATCGTCGTTAGTGACGGGCAGAAGTTAAACGTTGACGACTTCTGGCGTTCGCCAAGCCGGCGGGCCCGTTAAATTGGCGCGGTTGATCAAACCCCGGTCAATGAGGCCACGGCGGAAAAGGTTGCCAGGAGGGACCCAACCGGAGGCGCAGAGATAGATGCAAACATCGATTCGGTGATTTCCAGCAAAAAGGGGGCAAGGCAAACAACGGGTGCAAACGATCTTGGCTGGCTGGGGGATCACCGAAGACGCCAAGCTCTCGGATCGAATTGCTTGCTATCACGCGGCTCGCTCGACGAGTCCAACCTCAAACGGAGACTGAAACCGAAATTCGATATCGACGCCGGAATCGATGACCGACGCCTCTCATCTTACCGACAGTGGCGTCGAATTCGGACCAAGCCGTTGTGGGCGGGTTATTGAGCAAGAACTTAATCGCGTCGGCGATCACGTAGCCGTTTGGTGTCTTTGATTCGAAATTCGGATCGTGTGTAGTCGTTTGCGGCTTGCGAACAAAAAACTACCCACCGACTCGAAGATGCCTTCGATTTTGGGGGCGTTCTCGTTGGTTCAACGTGACGCCGTCGATTCGCCGCCGGCGTTGGTGGAATCGTGACCGGCACGTTCGTGGCCACGTTGGAATGGCTGCGGTAGGCGATGCCGAACTTCATAACGACCGCCTCCGTAATTACGTACGATTAAATCGATCGACTGTTCACCCTTGCCGCGTTCCGCGTCGTGACGATAGGACGAGCCGAGAAGGGGCGGCGGAGGTGCTGGGGGAATCGGAAATCCGCTTCCGCTTGGCTTGTGAGTCGTCGATCACGAGTCCTTTGAAATCGGCTAGTCAGGCGTCCCGATTTGCGGGACGGTGAGCGGAGGGCGACCGCTGTCCACTGGAGGACTTGACCGTCGCGAAGCAATCGCTCGTTGAGTCCGGGCCGGTTTATTCAAATCTCCTGGACCGGCACGCCTTTGCGTCGAACGCGTGGACCGCTGCGGTGGCGGCGGATTGGCCTAACACCATGAACACGGGTCCATTCGGATCGAAAGCCGAATGCCAGTGACTCGCCGACAAAAAACAAACGGGACCAGCAGATTCCCGCACTGTTTGATTGGGTACCAATTGGACTTGAAATCAAATTCGGATAGGGTGCAAACCGCCCGACTTGGACGTCGCCCTCGTTTTCGAACCTTGCCTTCGGCGGTGACATTAGCGTTGGGGGACGTGGTGCGAAATCCATCGTGTAGGGCGGCCATGCCCACCGGTGTCTCGGGCGAACCTCCACGCCCTTGACAGTGATGTTGGGTCCATAACGTAATCGCTGGGACCATGCGGCGTGCCTCACGGATATTACAGTTGCTGTTTGCCAAACCGTTGCGCCCTTGCGGTGAATTTTCGTCTCGGCACATTCCCCCAATTCGTGATTTTACGAATTGCGAATTAGATTCGCGGCACACCGGGCGGATATAAGCCAACGTCCACCATCAAACCCTCTTGGCTAGTCCAGATGCCTGGACGCCGATTTTCGTTTCTCGGCGCTCGGTAAAGCTTTGCCGTCGGGGGTAATTTCGTAAAGGTTTTCTGGCCGATGAAAAGGTCAAGTGGGGAAACACCCGCCGAAGTTATTATTTAAATTGGTGTCAGTTTTTATCCGATTTGGGGCCATGGCGGCCGATGGGGGGGAAAAGTGGGACTTTCTGTTTTTCGGTTCGCCGGGCGCCTTCAAAAAGGTTTTGCGGGAAAGCAGTAGCGCTTCATACCCAACCTCGGGGTTATAGTTTTTCCGGGTTTTTTACAAAAGGGCGATTTGCGATTCCTTCTCCCTCCACTTT
>Ga0163217_1058043_pt1 | contig 11730 bp, 11 predicted proteins | sample SynspAceP_FD_185933 | JGI IMG/M metagenome (GOLD analysis project Ga0163217, IMG submission 185933) | Saline lake microbial communities from Ace Lake in Antarctica - Synechococcus sp. Ace-P (PacBio error correction) | ecosystem: Environmental > Aquatic > Non-marine Saline and Alkaline > Saline ... | reverse complement strand
AGGTTGATTGATTCAAGTGTTCAATATTTCTTGACGGAGTGCAAGTAAATCGCTGATATGAGGGCTTGGCATATTGAACGACCACATTAACACATCCGTCAAAAATAATGGGCATGGATTCAACACTTCAATCTCTTCCCCCATCTCTCCACTATTTGACAATGTCACCTTGGCGCCTCGTAAGCTAAAGGGAATGGAGCCAAAAATGGGCCCGTGAATTGGGCATGGAATTGCTTGACCGGAGTCTGGCCTTGCTCAAAAAGCGGACGTTATTCCTAAACTGTTAATCAGGTGGTCCCAAAGCAAACGAGTTGGGCCATTGCTCGGGCGCTGGGCTATGAAGCCCAAAGTAATGTTATGATGAAGCGACGTCCAGCCTTGGACCCAGAGCTGTTGAAGAGGGTTTAACTTCGGGTAATGCGATGGACTAGGCAGGAAGAACATTATGACCATGTTGATTGTCGGACACATTGAAATGGATTTGCGCGCGATGTTTCCGGACTGGGCCATGTTTATGATGGCGGCGCGTAGTGGTTGAAGAATGCCCGCCACAAAAACTGATTTTAGCAAATCCAGATCAAGACGCACTCAAAACTTTTGAAGACACGATTTGAAGAGATGACGAAGTCGTATATAAATCGTCAAAAGCACCATTATGATGCCTGCGGTACAAAAGCATCATAATGTCTGCAAAATTGAACCTTTCTATAGAGTAATAACTCCAGTCTAAATATTTGAAAACACGCTTTATTGAATCTAGAGGGGAAAAACAATGAATAGGAGGAAGATAATAAACTCGCGATAAAACCAATTTTACCCGTGCTGAGGTTGCCATTTAGCAATACCGTTTGTGAATCATTCGTCATACAGACACTTGGCGATATTCGGAGTGGTGTCTATAAGTAGGTTTTCTCCCCTTGCTACGGGCTAAGCGAATAACAACCTCATCGCCTTGTTGTTTTTTTCAGTAATGCCTTCGCACTGGAGAATCTATACTGATATAAGAAAAATCATGGATTCTAAACTCTCTGGACCCCAACGATTCGGTGTATGTGCGTAATTCCCCTTCTTCATTTCTCTAGCGTTACCCAAGCACCAAAAAATTCGAGTCTGATCTGTTGGCCAACGATCAACCCACCGCTTACAAACATCCAAAACGTTTTTCTAAATATCGAACGCGGACCATCAATTGCGAACTGGCTTCTTGCATATATATATTCCGCGTTTTCTGAACGATCGCCTTTGCGCTGCGGCTTCTATCGAACCGTTTCTGGTACGGCAGGGCGCTTCTCTTTCCACAAAAAACGTTTAATCAGACAACAAGGCTTGCAGCACCTTCTTTGGTGATATAGGCAGACTTTTGGCGGAGGAGGCGGGCCGATAACGGACTCATTTGGAAAAAACAACTCAAACGGTGGCGTAATTAAAAATAAAATGCCGGCGGTTAAACAACCCAACGGCATTTTACTTAGGCAAGAATATTAAGATTTCTTGTTTATGAACATTGGCACATCCATTTTGGGTATGGGATGCCAACACCACGTTCGGTCAAATGTGTATTTGATTTCTCCAACAAAATCCGCAACGCACTGTCCCAGTTAATCGGCAACAAGACGCAACCCAAGGCGTAAGAAGAAGTTCACTGAAAACTATCCCGCTAATCAGACACCCAATGACACAGGCAGGGTCTTTTAAAAATACGCTCATCCGCCATTGAACAATGTCTTCCATATTTGATTTTGCGTAGACGAAATATCGGGCGCATAACTAATACCAACGACAAGGATCTAAACGACGAGTAGACTCTCTTGAGAGTTCACGGATGAAAAACCGTTCATTACTGAGGAGTTTGGCACGATAATCACACGATTATCAGGTTGTCTGAGAAGAAGTATGGAACAACTCTATACCGATTTCACGGTCCCATTTGGCCACCCGCATCAATAAAAATCGCTCTGAACGGAATGGGCGTAACAAAATGATAAGAACACCAGAAGCCCAAAGTTTGACCAGACGAACCTTGCAAATGCAAGGACCAAAACCGCTAAACCAGCAGCACCCAAAATCGCAATAAAGGGATGTTTCGTTTCAACACAATTTGCCCAAGTGCCATTAAGCAAATACCGCAAACATTAAGGCGAATAAAATACTTGATTGCAAATCCCGCAACTCGCTGTGTGTGTTATCGACAGAAGACTTTAAGCAGTCGATTTCACACCATTTGGCTACTTTAGAGGCAATATAATTTTACCCACCAAAGAAATAACCAATACCCAACAATTAAGTTCATACACTATCAACCAGCCAGGCATTAACTCAGAGCTTGCTCAAAAAACGCCTGCATATCATTCATCCATATCTAACCCAATCCACTTCAATTATAACTCAATTAGACCAAAAAAATCGTTTTAAACCGCCCATTCATCCAGCAGTACTTCTAATCGTTCAATCCCACTTTTATTAAAAGGGACACACAGAGTGCCCATCAACTAAGCACGTCCCTCTTAACCCCAGGACTCATTCAAGCAAACAAGCATGCTTCCTCGCAGAACGATCTAACCGCTTCATTATCTCTAATGTTCATTGCCAATGAAAAGCATGCCACTTCATGCTCGGAGCAAAACAACCCTTGAACAGCCCTTACTAATAGATCGACCATTGTTCTTTCGTTAATCTATAGTTAAGGACTTTGACTTATGACGCAATAAAAAAAACCATCAAAGAAGCTAAAAGTAGGAACAGAGAAAAAAAGACAATAGATTACAAGGCAAACTCAATCAACATCGCTAAAAAAGAGTTAAGCGCATTAATGCCACTTTTGGCGCGCGTCAGATGCTCAGCATGTTCTTTTTCATACGCGTCCATTCCTTACTAAATTCACCTTTGCCTCTTAGGCAAGTCTTTTCCATTGCTCATTGCGTTTGGAAATCAGCGTCTTTTTCCGTAACGATAAAATAAAAGCAGAAATATCCGCATGCCCCGATTAAATCTTCACTCAAATTGATCAAGTAAATTCTTGATTTCTAATGGCTCGCTTTCAATCCAGTTATTTTCATCCGTACCCGCCACTTTTAGCAGCACACGAAACGCTGTCAAATACGCTTTTTGGCCCGCTCTTCATAAAGCGATTTCGCCCGCCAGAAACACGCGTCTTTCTGACGTCGGTTTAACTTAAGTTTGGGGACGAATTAAAACCAAAGAGAGATCGCCATAATTCCCAACAGATAAAAGTAAGGCCATTAAAATGGCAGTAAAAGACATTTAATTTCATCCAAATAAATAAAATATACCGTCTGCGTCACCATAATGATCAGCCTGTATTTGCCAGTTATACCATCATACGATTACCAGTTACTCAGAGAACGCGCAATTAAAATACTCAGGAACGGTACTGAAATATCTAACACGTTCAAACAAATCATCATAAAGCGCAGGGCGTCGAGCACAAAAGTCCTTTCACCACACCACCTCAGGCAAGCGCCAATTTGGAGGCAAGTAACCGCAAAAAACCGTTGCACCCGCTTCTTCTGCCAATCAGACCCCAGCCGCCATATCCCAAAGGTTGTACCACTTTCAAAAATAGGCTTCCAGACGCCAGCTTGCTAACCCAACATAAGTCCAGTGCAGCAGAGCCATTACGGCGGATATCTTGCGCAATGATGCAACACACGAGAAACACGCTCCCAATATGGAGACAACCCTGTTTTTGATAAGGAAAACCATGTCGCAACCAATTGCATCCTTAAGCTCTTGGCACCCAGAAACCGACAGTTTTTATATCATTACAATAAGCGCCAGCCCCTTTAACCGCCAGAAAGATTCCACCTAAGAAAGGCGCATTTCACCACACTAAAATACGTTGCTGACAATAAAAAGACCAATCGACACAGCTACATGAGGATGACCCATCGGCAAAGCTTTACAGACCGTTCAATAGGGATCAATTCACCCAACGTTCATCAGAAAATTTCCCCAAGATCATATTAGGGGGACGATTCTTCTGACAATGATACGATGAGAAGGATAACGGCTTCAGCAACACTCGAACATAGGTACTGCATCCAACCGCTAAATCGTCGATGTCACAATTCATGATCTTTGCTTATAGTTCACGGACCAAAACACTGCAGTTTGCCTTCGCTTCTTATTTGACTAACCTTCCCTGCCGTCTATCGCCAAGATTTTTCGCAAACCCCAACCACTCTGCATGATCTTTAGACATGAAAAACACCTTGTATAAAAAATAGTGGGGGTTAAAGCCCATCTAGCATGTTTACCCAGCTTTTGAAAAATATCCTTTACTTGCTCAGGACAAAACAGCATGAGGCATGTGCATTAACTCTGATACGAAACCGCCAAAGTTTTTTGACAGGCAGACGATCGCGAGCTTGTATTGGCCAACCACTGGAGCCACTACAGCATCTGGTAAAACCATGGCGTGAATCAAATTGGAGTTCAGACCATTAGGGCCACTCCGACGCATTCTGGTACGCGTGCATCGCCATTCACTAGATAAGTGTAGCGCCATGACGCCCGCTAATGTGAATGTCTGAGTTCGTTACGCGCGCGGTTTGGTAAGCAAACCACCCCACCCTGCTTGAAAAAACCCAGCCAATTAATACGGCTAGGGGCAATCCCCTTTATCAATCTTGATCCTGTATCAAATCCCGCCACTTGGGCAACAAGACTCATCAATATTTTCCATGTCCACTTTTCTATCTAGCGTCATTTCATAAAATGTTCGTACCACGCACGCATAACCATGCCACCGTTTACCGTCACGGTCCTTGGGAGCATGGGGAAAAACAAAAAAACGCACCTTTAAGGTCTGTTTTGACAACGACATAGCCGGAAAAAACCAAGGATTCAAAAATCGTGTCCGTCCGAGCCAAGACCGTGTGCAACCAAATTTAATACCCATCCGTGCTGACTGTTCGTTTTCTACTAAGTCAGATGGCAGTAATTCGCTCATTCTTAACACTCCAAAAAAATAGGGCTATTTCGCAATTTGCCATAAGGCCGTATCATTATTGAACGTTTCCACTCGGCGGACTGTTGACGAGTAACTACCTATCTAGTGTTCAAACAGGAAGCGCATTTCAATATAACTTCCTGCTTTTGTATTTAATTTTAAAAAGAACATTCCGCACGTTCCGCATCCACAGCCAACATATGACGTGCTCAAACGCTGCGTAATATGCCATTAAAAAACCGTTTTAATTCATCACAAGGACATTATTTTAAATTCAATCGTATTCAAGCAAGATCCCATGAATGTCATGGAAGATGGTCTTTCCAACATCGGGCTCCTGTTATTACGCCAATGATAGACCACGTCATAACTAGGCGCTTGCATCCATGCCATGAGGTCTATTTTTGCAAACAGCTTCTGATAATCGTCTTTCAACAGTATGATTAACCGTGTTTCGCCACCAAAAAAAACCCCCCCATCGGCATCCATTTCTTTCTCAAGTTGTTAATCGGACGACGCATTAGCAGTGTCATTTATAGCGGCGCACCAAACACACCACCCTTCGGAATAAAAAACCACATCAACGGGGCCTGAAACTTCTTGCCAGAAATGCCACGCTTTTTCGGTCATCAAAACCGATTATCAAAACAATGGGAACTTCATTACCTCCCCATCCTTCAGTGTTTTTCAGTCTTTCAAAAAGCGTCAACGCAAAAGGCAACATCATGCGTTCCAGGCACACCTCGTAAGAAAAACCATACGAGCGTCGTATCGTTCGAAAATTTAAGCGATTCATTGATACGTGCGTATAATCATCTAAGCTCAAACACAATACAATTCAGATTCAAAACCTTTATTCAATATTGCGGCTAACAAACACTTACAAAAAGTTGTTTTACCACACCCTTGCGCACCGCCAACGCCAAACAATTAAGGGCCCTTCTTCCACTCTCGATTTTTGGCTCAACAAGTGGCAAAAAAGCAGATACAAAAGGATTATTGATCGATCAAATTTGACGCGATCCGCATACAAACAACTCCAAGGTTTGTCCACTTCAAAAGGCGTAACCGATGGGACAAAGGATCAGGGCCATACTTTAGATTCGTACTGTTAAATTTTTCCGCCTGTTTTAACATATTAAGCCCTCCTTGCCACGGTTTGCTCTTGCTGAGTATAGTAAACCCTGAGGAAAGTTGATCAAATTTTTAACACAACTAAAAAAAGGGTAAGGTTAACTGAAGCGGTTTTGCGTGGTGACAATGCGATAACCAACACCAAAATTAAGGGACGCACTGGACGTCTATAGCGCTCGATATTGCTGTGTTGCAATAACGCCAAAAACACATTTTCATTCGGATAATTTAATTTTTGGATGGCTGCTCTATCGGTTGTGGCTTTAAAATCATCAAACTTTCATCTTGAGATAATTACTTACTCAGGTTGTGATTCAAAGTTTCAGCCCTGTCATACGTTTTTTAAATCGCCTTAGCAAATGTAGGCAACACTGTTTGGCATCTTTGAGGTCCGGTAAGTCTTTTGAAAAAGTATGCTCGACTGGCAGAGATGCTTTTCTTTCTCGCGGAGACGGAAACAGCGGCGATCATCCAATTGCCAAGTGCGAAACTGAGGACAAACGAAAAAGCCATGCTGCCGAAGTTTTTTTGTAACACAAACCAAAGTCTAACGTTTGTAAATCAGCACAGCTTAAATACGCCCAAATACGGCCAAGCTTCTCCTGCGGCTTACACGGCCAATTAACCAGAAATTGACGTTAACAGGTATCGTGAGCGACAAATCAAACTGCTTTCTCAGGTGTTCACCGTAACGTTCGGCTTATCGCCAATCACTTGCCAACCCCTTCGCAATAAACTTATAGCCGCCACTTCCTGCAGGAAACCGTATAATACCAACTTCCAACCATATTCTTGAACGTATTTCCTCAGCAATCCGTTGTGGCGCTGGCCTTGAAAGTGTGGCGATCCGTCACATCAGATACGCTTCATCAAGGATAAAGGCTTCAATGAAAATATCGCGGTAAACTCTCGGGGAAAATACAAACGTGCATTTGCTCAGAGTGCCGTCGGTACTTATGCATTATTACCAGGTAGCACTCGCAAATTGCTGGCTTAGGCGTTTGGCAACCGATGTTGGCCATAGCGGAACGAACGCCCATAACTTCGAGGCAAGCAGCATAATTCGCTGTAGAAAGAACGCTGCGAGTATTTTCCGGCCCTCCGATGGCGATAGGAATATCTCGCAATCTTGGGTCATCACGCATTTCTCAGTACGCGCTATTGCCCAGACGGTGATACCCCTATCGCAGGCGTTAAAAGCAATTCCGCATCCTCAACATGAATAATGCTTTGTCCCGAATTTTGCCAACATATCTTTGCAAACAAGACTGTATAAAAAAAACATATACATAAATTAATAACAGACACCTCCCACCAGCACAACCAAAAAATGTAAAATTTGCCTCTAGAAAAGACCCCCTCATACAAAATCCCCTAAACAATCTAAAAAATGCCACCTAAAGAGCCGTTTGTACTATCCAAAAACAAAGAAAAAAGCGTATTTTTTTCGCAAATGCCCAAACCATGGACGCTAGAGCGTAACAAATGGGTCCCTTACCATTTTGTTCACCTTTAGATTAGCCATGTTGAAAAACAAAGCGGAATTTTACCTCGAAACAGCAAATTATTCAGTAATTTCCTTGCAGACAGTATCTCGGCTTAATTGAAACAGCACTATGCAACACATACTATTTTTTTTTCAACGCAGGGATATTAGGGGTAAAGGACACCATACAAGGGCTACCACCCATGACACGAACACTGTCCGACAATTTTTTTGAATAGCCATAGTGCCAATTAATTCTCGCCGGTGTCAAAATCTTAACCAACCAGGGGAACGGCGGGGCTCCGTTGTTCACTACTGCGCTCCGTTGTAACGCTGGGGCAACCACTGTTGGAAGATGGAAATTAGGCTCAGCCTTACGGTTACGCTTCAACCGAACGGTGCGCTAAAGCAAATAATACCATGTCCGTTTATTAAACAAGAGTCCCTATGTTGTCACTATGCCCACTGGCTATAGCCGCCATGATGACACAGGTAACCCGTTATTCCAAATTCTTCAAAGCTCGCATCCATGACGCTACCGTAGTTCAAATTGCTAGATGCTTTACCGAAACTTATCTGAACGCTGGTTATGGCTTGGACTTGAAAATGCGACCGGCTCAGCTCGTCGTGCAATATGGGTGATGCCACAAACGATGAGCTAAGGAACGTATGTTTGCATGCCTTAGTCTTGTTACCCGTGGGCGGGCTGCCAATAAGCAGTTGTCACAAACTAGTGAACATGAAAAGATTGGTACGTTCGAAACAGTCGTTGAAAATGGGCGCTACAAGAAAAATTTTCCCGTCAATGTATAAGCTCTTCCTAGACGGCATACAATCTAATCCCAACAACCTCGTAGTGTTCTAAGCCTGGCTACCGTGCAAATCCTAACGTGCAGAAAATTCCCTCACCGACGACTAACTTCCTGATAGCATTGAAAAATGTGATACTGTCCTTTGAAGTACTCTATTAATCATTGCTATCGCCTTATCTTTTACCTCTCACCGTTTTTTCTCAAAAACGGTGAATGCGGTCGGTTGAAAGCGGTGTATTTATAAACGACGATGCTGAGCCGATGCGCGCCTATCGGCACACACTCAGAAGCGAAATAAACCAAAGCCGTTTCTTGAATCAGGGCTCTAGAGGTCCCAATGTATTAAGATGAAAACTTTATAATGGCCGAACTCGAGCTTCTAGTCTGAGAAAATACCGGAAGTTCAGGACACGTCAAAAGGCCCGTTATCATTTCTGAAGAGCCAAAACGGCGTTTCTCTAGCAGGTAGTCATGGCTCCGTAGTTGTATGTCACACCCAGACTCTCAGTGCAGGCAAGCAGGCCCAACAAGTTATGTATAAAAAACCGTTGGTACTTGACTGGGTTTCAGCTACAAACACACCCCAGCACAGCAAGGGCACTGGGGAGCTGAGCAATATATCTAGGAACTTCCCAAAGGCCTAGCGGGATGAAATAAATAAGCAGCGGCTATCTACGAGCGCTGACAGCCCACCCAAACATTGCTATCTGACCCCGAATCTATTACCTAATGCGCCTTCTTCTACAAACTACGATGGTCCTAAACGGAACGTCACACGAATCAGGCGAACAACTTGGCGCTTTCAATATTATTGTCAGCGGGCGTTATTAGAGATATCGGTTGAGCCTACGTTATTTAAGACGCCCTTATGATTAAAGACGAAAAAAGCACGCTTTTAGACGAAGGAATTGAATAAAGAAAAAACTTTTGTGCGTCGATATATATATATATGATGGTTTTCAGTGGCGCGCTATTGTTCGAGAGCCAGATACAGCGAGATAGGGGAACCTGGGGATATATCGAATCACGCAAGAATTGCGTTGGAAGCGCAAAAAATTCTGGACAGGCCATTATGGGCAAAGTAGTTACAGCAAGCATTAAAAGAAAGCGCTTAGTACAAGTGAGCAGCTTTCGCTGCCAGCCTTTTATTGGCTAATATTTTTCGCACAGAAGGTAACAGAAATACAGTATATCAGCAGTGGTCATTGGCATGGAATCAAAACAAGGTGATAAGTTCAACGTTGTATCGTCGTTATGAGGATTTAAATCAAACTTCAATCCCGCTCCAAACTCGCTGAATAAGCCAATATCAGTGTTACCAATAAAACAAGTACAACCCAACTTCTTTCAGTTGGAGAATGCTGATTGTTGACTCTCACATTTTAAACGTTTCAACAACAAGATGTCCCGTGAATAGCCTGGTAATTTTATACAACCTACGCCCACACAACCAAGGGCGATTTTTTTTGATTTTTAGGGACAGATTACAATGAATAACGAACTAACTTTACACCACTTAGAAACAACGCGATCAAATGAAGCTGTAGACAGAGATTGGTTCACTACGCAAACCGCATTGCTCGAATTAGAAATGCAAAACTATCGAACTTAGCGAAGAAAAAAAGTGACATTCAAAACGCCCTAACTCAAACATAAAGAACAAGCAATCTAATTGGTGAGTCTTCTCTTTCCCAAATGCTGAACGCTTTAAACCAAATGGGATGCACAAAAAACATGAAATCACTTCTACTTGCAAAGCTTAGTTCTAGTTAGTTGCGCAAGGCGCATCAGCTGAAGGTCAAAATTGCGAGTTTAGTAAATTTTGAATCGCGAGCGAGCGAGCGCGAGCCCCAGACAGTCGGCAACGAACAGAGCAATGTTACCTCCATTGCTACGCCGCCGCAATGGAATACCACCCTAGCCTGAAAATCATCTCTTTTTTTATTGGTGGTTTTCATTTGTAATTGGGAGACTAATTGAACAACGCGGGGCGCGACGGGTTAGGGTCTCGCTTTTTACAGTGCTACGCCAGCCTTTCAGATATTCCCAGGCATTCAATGTGGTCATGTTATTGGCGCGGTATTTCATTTTTAGAAGGGAACACCCGTATACGTACCAGAAGCCGGATTTCGTTGATTGCAGCCTCCGGATTACATCGCACCTCAGATGTCTATGTAAAGATATTAAACAGTTAGCCATGAAACCTATTGACAAACACGTCATTGATTTTGCGGGCAGGACTTACCTTCTAAGAAAAATGAAATTATTACCTATGTTTATCGCTGCGAGCTCTAAAGTTACGACGGTTTACGTTTGGCAGCAAAACGGGAGGACACTATTTTCTGTCACCCTACCAAGTCGAAGCATCAGCAATAAAGAAATGATTTGGCCACAAAAGCCAATACACAAGTTATTTTCGCTGACTCAATAAAAAAATTTGAGCTTTGTTTTTATATGGACACAAACTTATTATTCCAAACTCGAAGCAAGAATTAACTGGGCCTAACCAAAAAGCAGCATAGACAATGCTAACGAAAGAAATACAAAAATTAAACGAAAAAAGAACACTCATTCCATTGGGTACAGCGCATCGATGGATTTATTGAAACATTATGGACAGGTCGCACACAGAAGATCAATTGGCAGCTTTATATTGAAGACTCTCTTGACCTTTTAAGCCCAGCGCCCGCCCCTAAGGCCAAGCAATTTAAAGTAGGATTGCGGTTGAACCACCAAACTCAAACTTTGACTTATTCGCAAACGAGGCATGCTGATAGGCAGGCAGCACCACAAACCCACGGGACAAACCAGAAACAGATTGATTTACGATGGACCACACAAACAACACTGAGCTTAACGGCTTGCAGAAGATTGACACCCAGACTAGTCGATAACGACCCAGCTAGGCGTTACCAGAAGGCAAAGTGACAGGCACGACTAAGAACCGCGACCGCTGACGCCAGAGCAAAAAAGAACGGGTCCCAAAAAAACTCAAAAAAAAAATCAATTCGCACGACTGATTACGCAAAAAAACCCCATCGCCCGTCTTATTTTCGCAAAAATGCCTTGAAGACCCGTTATCCCAAAAGCGTTCGACTGGAAAATTTTCAACCTAAAGCCACTGAAGGTCGGGTATAGGACCAAAGATATTGGTGCTGGACGATTGGACCTTTAATACCAGCAAGCAAAAAAACGCGCTCTCGCCAAGGGCCTACACGCGCTCAGGACAGATATAAGAAGTGGCCTCTCTATTCTGCGCCAGCCTCGTGTAGACTTAGAGGGTTGTCGCTGTAACAACGAACACTTTAGTCTCTCCTCTCTCTCCT
>Ga0163217_1040456_pt1 | contig 11730 bp, 12 predicted proteins | sample SynspAceP_FD_185933 | JGI IMG/M metagenome (GOLD analysis project Ga0163217, IMG submission 185933) | Saline lake microbial communities from Ace Lake in Antarctica - Synechococcus sp. Ace-P (PacBio error correction) | ecosystem: Environmental > Aquatic > Non-marine Saline and Alkaline > Saline ... | reverse complement strand
ACCATCACCGCCCATGTAGGTGCACTTGGAGGCCGCCGGCGCCCAGCCGGAGGCTGCCCGCTATTCACCCCAAAGCCGAAAATCTGGTGGTTTTGCCCCCTCATTGCCGCCATATTTTCTTGCTGGGTGTCCTGCTCGCCTTCCGCCGCATGGGCGCTGGACAATCCACGCCCATGCGCTGTGTCCCGAAGCCGTGGCGCAATCAATGAAGGGTTCATCGCCTTGATGCCAAGAACGGGTCAATGGTGGTGAACCAGAAAATTACCGCCGGGACTACCACCCTCCAGATTGCTGATTGATCGTCCCCGGTGCCAAGATGAGACCTGCGTGCATTGCGCTCCGACCGGGTCCGAATCACTTGATACCGCGGCAGCAAACATTACTTGGATCCGCGAAGCGTCTTGCAGAGTTCCCAATCCCGGCACTGGCCTTTTTTTGGCAGGATAGCGGATGACGGCTGGCTCAAAGTGGACAAGAGGCCAAGACGCCGGCATGGCTATACTCGTTGGGCATTCTGACGGGATTGTAACGGTCGAAAAACGCCGCTCAGGACAAGCCGCCGAAGCAGCCGACCGCGAAAAAACCGAATTCCTTAACCAATGTGTCTCACGAGTTGCGCACCCCGCTAACGGTGATTTTTGGCCGCCGCCTCCTTTATGGGCCACAGCGATTTAAAATGCCCCAGTCTCAGCGTTTGATGATGCACTTGAGGCGGGGATGGTACGCGGGCTGCCCGGTGGCCGACCGCCGCCGCACGCGACTACCGCGTTTTTATGACGACCAAGCGCTGGCATTGCCGGAATCGCGCAGCATATGATACGTCTGTCGAAGATCTGCGGATGGACTAAAGTCTCTCGGGGGCAGCTTGAACTGGATATGGCCCCGATCCAGCTTGATGAATCGCCCGCACCGTGGACCCAAGAACTGCAACCCGCCAGCCGAGGCCAAAAGGGCCTGGAAGTTACTCTACGTTCGGCGACGGCCCGTTACGGCGATCGCGGATGAAAGTTGCGGAGTTAAGGGGGGCCACGGGGGGATTTTGTATAACCTGATCACAACGCCATCAAATTCACCAATGAGGGCAAGGTCAACTTGTCGGTGCTCCATTTCAGCCGACGAGATTGTGTTCAGTGTAAGTGACACCGGAAAACGGCATTTCCAAGGCGATGCCGCGTCGCGTCTTTCAGCGGTTCCAGCAGGTCGAGGCGTTCTCGCATGACGCGGCACAAACGAGAGGATTAGGTCTGGGATTGGCGATTCTTCTGAACCAATTGGCCACGCTGCAACTGCGGATCGCTGTCAATGGATAGCGAACTTGGCGTCGGCAGTACCTTAGCCTGACCCTGCCGCGGGACCACCGGCCAGCACCGTCCAAAAGCGCACTTGATGATCAGCTGGCCCAGGATAAATCAAACTTCTAACGATAAAAATTTGGTTCCGAGGACGGCAGATTTCGGTTATTAACAGCCAGATTAACGATTTATTTTTTCCCACATTTAAATTTGCTTCAAAGGATTTCTTTTTGGATCCCAAGCGAACAGTTATGTCGTGGATGGCCAGAAACCGCATCATTTGCACGTTTGGGTCTGAATGGGATCAGTTCGCGCTTTGAAAATGATGCACGGGGGCGACATTTCCGGGTGATTCGGACGCGAGGTATGGCGATTTTATCGAAGGCGATACACCCGCGCCTATCTGTTCGGCGTGTTCCAGGACCTGTCGGATGGAACAGCAGCTGTTCAGGGGCATCCTCTATTCCCCCCACTGCGAACGGGGCCCGATATTTGCGCCGGCTTTTTTCGACTGACGCGGTCTGGCCCTCGCCAGATCACAGGCCTGGACTTGGGCAGCATGTTGGTCCATTTCCGTTGCCAGCCGCCCCCGCCACCACCAGCGCGTTCGAGGGGCTATCTATGACACCACCCGATGTTCCGTCTGCTGCGCCTTTCAGATCGCGCGAAAAATGGATCGATTGCGCACGCCGGACCCAGGGTATTTTGCCAAAAGCTATATCGATCTGCCCCTCCTGCAAAAAGATGCAGATTCAGGAGTTTGCCCGAATGAGGCGCCAAAAACAAGACGTCTTGCATGGTGCAACGCAAACATTAGCCCCAAAAGAACAAGGCCAACCAGGGCCGTCACAGCATGCGCCGCCAAAGACGCCAACGCTGCGCGCCACGGCGACTAAATATTCTGAAAAAATATAAGGATTAAGTGGTGCCCCCACCACGGATTGAGAACAAGCAGGTTACATTGTTGCATGTTGTCTCATTCTTGCTTTACCCTATAGGCAATCCGGACCGACACTGGTCGCATGCTGGTCTCGACCGGGGCTTTGGCAAAGCGGCCTCTCGTCTTGGGGGGCTGCTGGGGGATACAATGGCGTTAACGGCGATCGGCATTAAAAAAAGGCTGGAGACGCGAAAAGCACGAGGACGGCGGCGGGACTTCGCTTGGTCAGCGCTGGCGAATTCTGGCAGCTGGGTCTACCGGTTTTCGATCTACGGCAAACGCAAGGGAGATGGGCTTGGATCATGGCCGCGGTGACGCTGGCCGATGCCCGCAAAATTTCGGGCGGGATCAGTTGGGCTTGCGAGGTGAGGCAAGGAAACGCGACCCAATTTCATTTCGCCATGCGCAAACGAGATGCGAAAGCCCCTTGCCGCTTCAACGGGGCCGATCCCAACATTCGCCGACCTGACCGAAGTGGTTATTCGAAGCGCGGGAAGGCCCAACGCTCTGGGCGATGGTACGCGCGGTTCGTTGGCGAAAGCCCTCTCGACAACCACATCATTTCGAAGATCGGCGCCGCAAGCGATATCGAGATTACGGGTCAGAGATATTCAGGATGCACTGGCAACGATCTGGCAACAAGAGCCCGTCAGTGGGGAGAAGGCGTTCAACCGGACGCGGATGATCTTCACGAAGGCAAAGTTGATGGGTTCACGACTGTGCGACCCCTTCACGTCGAGGCCGCGCGGGCTGAGGAGTTCCGATCTTCTTGTGTATGAGTAATTTGGCCCATGCTCATTAACGAAGGAGCATGACGACAATGACGATATCCAAGGAAGTTTTAGACGAGCTGCTGAGCGGGTCGTTGAGAACGCGGGACGATTTTTACTGGCGATTCAGGGCATTGAGAAAGAGCTGGAAGGTGCGCTGATGGAACGATGCTTGGCGCTGAACTGACCGGCATTTAGGTTATGCGAGCCTGACACCCAGGCCCCACAAAACCTACAGAGCAACCGCGCCAATGCACGTCGCGCAAGACGTTGAAGGCAATGATGGGCGCTGCCGATTGAAATGTCCGCGCGGACCGTGGATGGCAGTTTTGAACCGGAACTGATCAAGAAGGTCGAAACCCGGATTCGACGGTATGGATGACAAGGATCATTGGCTCTATGCAGCCGGGATTATCGACAACGCGACACCGCGCCCATCTCGAAGAAGGTCTACGGGCTAAGGTGTACTGCCGATCTTGTCAAGCCCGCGTCACAGATGCCTTCTGCGGAAGTATTCAGAAACTGGCAGAACCGGGGCTTGGAGCGATGGATCCATTGTTTTCCTATTGATGGCTCTTCGGCGTCAAAATCCGCGATGCGAAGCCGTCAGGTCAAGAACAAAAGCGTTTACGTTGCCCTGGCGTCACTTCCTGAGGCGAACGTGAGGTTCTGGGGCTATGGGTTTGCCAATAATTGAAGGGCAAAATCTTGGCTCCGGTGATTGAAAACAATTTTTGCGCACGGGGGCGTCAGAAGACATCCTGATCGCCCGTTTGTGGGACGGGCCTCAAGGGCTTTCCAGATGCCATCAATTTGCCGCATTTCCTGAGACCCACAGTCCCAAACCTGCATGGTCCACCTCGTGCCGCCATTCCCTGAACTTCTGCGGATGGAAAGATCCGCTAAAGAACGTCGCAAAAGACCTCAAGCGGATTTATCAAGCCACGGATGACACCGAGGCGGAGAAAGCCCTGCCTGATTTGAGGCCGAATGGGTCCAAAAAAGACCGGTCCAATCGCTCCAAGCTGGCGACGCGCGTGGCAAAAGAAGTCATCCCGTCTTTCGCCTTCCCACCAGCAGTGCGGCCAAAATCATCTATACCACACCAAATTTGCGATTTTGAAAGGCCTGAACCGCGTCATTCCGAAAAACCACCAAAACCGCGCGGTTAAGCTTTCCCACTGATTGATGCTGCGGAACAAAGCTGATCTATCTGGCCATCCGCAGAGTTTTGAAGAAGACAGGCAGGGCCGTCAGACGAATGGGTTGCTGCCCGACAATCCAGTTCGCTATCCTATTACCAGAAACGGTTTCAACAATGAGCCGCCAAAACTCGCATGGGTAAAGGCCTCATACACAGGTTTTCGGATACCCCGCGCGGGAGGTCCTTGGTTGCCAGTGGATTACACACCCACACCAATCCCCGCCCACCCGCTGCAGGAACATCCCGTGCCCTATATGCAAAGCTTGCAGACGGGCGGCGACGTGAGCTCAATGCTACGCTGATTCATCTTGACGGCTGGTGCGGTCGGATGCGGCCCGCGGAACGCCACATGTCCGAGGTCTCATAATGGCATCTGGCGACCGTTTCCTGCGGATCGGTGAAGGCAAACGGAACAAGGTCCAAGGACTTCCGTGGGTGCATGTCCATCGAGGCGCAGGCGATATCATCGAGCAACAATCGCAGATTCACGAAAGGCCTGATGTTCCACTGGGCACGGCGGGCGACCTGTGACATTCGCTCGTGGCATGGAAAAGCACTTGGGACAGCTATGGGGAAGTGGCAGACCGCACGGGCTTCCGCACGAGCTTCAGAACATGGGTTCAGTGATACGCAGCTGCAGCTATGAAGTGGCGGAGACGGTTCTTGGACACTCGATTACCAACAGTCGGTCGCGAAGTCTTACGCTCGATCGGACCTACTAGATCGCCTGGAGACGGGTGATGAAAGCCTGGCGCAGTTCGTGACCGCCACCCCACCCCCCACCAGGTCAGGCTTCTGCTTACTGGACCCACGATCTTACCGATAGTAATCTGGAGTTACGCGTTGCTATTGCAACGATGGCCTCCTGTTCCAAGCATCGCCGAGGCCCAAAAGAACCGAGGACGCAAAGCTATAGATACTGAAAGTACGTGGGAAGAAATTGCACAAGCGTAGAGCAAAATTGTCTTGTCGCTGTTCTGTTAGTATGGCTCTCATCAATATATCAAACTTTGAGCAACCGCTGCTTGAAAATACATCACTACAAGGCCAAACCCGGTAGCAAAACGGCAAGCCCCGCACCCAAAGGCGTAAATCTGTTAACACGCTGACGGACCTTCGGATAAGTCCAATAACTCCACCCTCTCTCCTGTCGCCATAGAAGCGACAAAGCCAAGCATAGAATTGCCGCACCACCGTGAGGAGAAGGAAGCGCCTTAGCGCCGCACCGGAAAGAGATTACCGCGGCAGCGTTGCTCGCCGCTATAAAAGTCTGCATTTCCTTAGACTTTTGACGTTTTTTCGGTCAGTGTGTTCCTGTTCGCTTCATTTCCTTGCATTCTGCTCCCGCCTGACGACATAGTACGCGTAGACTTTGATCACATTTTTCGATTTCGTCAGCGAAAGTTATCATAGTCTTCCGGGCCCCAGAAACTTATGGTTTCCACTCATGTTTATCAGCATTAAAACAAGCCTACATGGCGCGTTGTCGCGAGTTGAAATACAGGCGACAGATCGGCTTTCGATTATGTCGTCCATTAAAATTGGCGCAGTAGCTCTATTGCGTTGCGAATGGAAATTTCCGGTTGACAGGCAACATGGCGAGGCGCCAATCGCCCGACTATCATTGGCAGAGATTTCCTCATCAGTCGTAACAATATCGCTTTCAGACCTTCATCGGCAACCACCTCCTCTGGCTTCCGAAAAAACCTTCTTTTCCCCATTGAAAGCGACCCCTAGCCTATCTTGGAATTCCTGTCCACGGGATTACCTTCTTCCAACGCGGCTTGAACCGCGGGGCGAACTGCTCAGTTGATGTTTTTCGTGACTGACCATCATGAATTTGACGCGCGACTACACGAAACAAAGTCCTTCACTGGATCTTCCAGCTGCTTACGTAGATTAATCCGCTGCAGCGCGCGTGTACTTGAGGTTCGAAGCCGCCTTCAACAATTTTCATCGATGGCGAAAGGTTCGGTTTTGAAAGCGCGCCAACTCATCCCACTTGAGCACGATCAAAATTTTGGGAAATCCAAACTTTAAAGGAATGGCCGGCGTTATCCATTTTGTTCGTTCGTCGGGTCTGAGAAAAAACCCCAAGCCTCTCGCCCATTGTGTGAGGAATTGCCAGGCGGGCCTCGGTTACAGTGAAGTAGCGGAAAGCTGATTGAACTGAGTATTCCCCAAGCTTTTGCAGTTGAACTGGCTTTGCGTCAATCAGCATCGGCTATTTTTACCGTCTATCTTTACCGCAAAAGTCGACCTTTTTTCACCCTTCTTCGTGCCGACATCAGCAATTTAAATTCCGGGAATTACCTCATTCAAGTTAAAGACATCGAAGCCCAAAGCGTCTGCAAGAATGGAAGGATCACAAGATGTCTTGGTCGCTCCTCGGTGAGGCCTGTCGCTCAGCAAAAACCTTAGACCGGCTCGATATCTGGGAAATGCGTTCATTAAATTCGTCATCGCGGGCCATCTTCCAAAACTGAAAATCTTCATGGCAATGTGACGCCACTTCCCCTTATAATTGGCAAACAACTGTATGCATGTATACCCTCTGTGGGTGTATGAGCACTGTTAGCCGTTGATGCAATCGCAACACAGTGCGCTCAATGGATATGATAAGCTTAGGAGATATCGCTTTAAATCGCTGTTTTTTCAAAAGTTCCGAAACGAACAGGCAGCAAGCGCTGCGACCGCAAAAGCTTGCCTTCATGGAGATGACTATCAAATTAAAGCAGAGCGGGACTTAATGGCTGATTTATCGAGGAAATTTCTCAGCAATATTTGGGGCTCACGGTGCTATCAGGCTGTAATCCTGGTGAATGGCGGCGCTGCAGTTGCAGTTTTTTGAAGCCAGTCTCGACGCTTTTACTTGCTTGTTAGACCATCAAATTGGTCGGATATGCAGTTACTTGCCTTTTTGATAGGGGTCAGTTTTCGGCCTCGTGACTGGCTCTCGGATTTATTCAGCAAACAGGTACGTCGATATTGCAGAGCGATCTTGAAATCCCAGACCCATTGGGGGCGACCTTTTTCAGCGACTTGGAGCGATCGCCTACTTTTGGGTGTGATCGGCTTCCTTGGCGGAGGTTTCAATTCTTCGCCGTGAGTTTTGCGGCTTCAGGATCTTGCTTTGGAGCAAAAAGGAGAATTGCTGATTGGTCTGGCCATGACTATTGTTATGCTCGACGAGAACGGAAAAGAAGTTACGCTGGAAGCAAACCTGAATCGGTGACCTAACCCCTGCCAACCCATTTTACCGGCCTCGATTTTTCACAATGCCGCCGCAAAATCTCGTAGACGTCCCTTGTCTTAATCTCGTCGTTACACTAAAACAGGCCCACATGCAGGGTTTTTAGGCCGGAATATAGCCCTCTGGGGCTCGTTCTGCCCACGGCTCTACCTGCCTGATTGCCACAGACCACAACGGATTTCAGGGGTGTGGGCCGTTGTTTCGCTAGTGCTCTGCAGCTGGTGTAAGTTCTGGGCTCAAACACTGCAAAACCGCTGCATTCTGCCCCAAGCCCAGGAACCAGCGGCCCGGGCATGCTTGATCAGCGAGCGGCCTTGAACATCATCTCGTGGCATCACGTTTTGATTGCGCCTGCGCTTGGCAACATGACGGGACAGGCCGCATCTGGCTCGTGGAGCGTGTTTTGCCCAATCATGCGCCAGCAAATATCGCAACGGCCGCCAATTGGCACACCAGGGTAGTTTGTAATCAAACTTGCCAGAGGGCAGACGCTCCAGGATTCCATGTCGGGCTTGAACTCGAATGAAAACTGCTTCCATGCGTGGCATTGCTCGCCAGTTACAGCGTAATGACCTCAGGCCGGATTCAATGCGCGCTGCAGTGTTGGTGTCCAAACCCTCCAGGCATATACTCAGGCAGCAGGCAAAGTGTTGCCATGCTTGTCAATTGGTCCTCTCGGTCAAACGTAGACCCGGCGTTGCCGGTTGGCCTGACTGCCGACATTGACCCAAATCTAGAGGCTCTTGCAGACCGCACTCAGCTTACCAGTGCGATGATCACCCACTGCCGGTCTCGGGGTTCAGCGCTTCTGCGCAGCAATTGTCTCCACCGGTGCGCGGCGCTGGGTTCCACTTGATGAGAAGGCAATCGCGCGCGCCAGCGTTTTGGCTTTGCGCGCTTATTTCCTGCATTCAGCTTCAAGGAGCAAAAGCCTCCATCTGCGGCAAAAAACCCAAAAAAAAAACAAAAAAAGGTTGTAGGCACAAGGCTGGCTGCATCCGGCATAGGCGCGCTCAAAGTTGTATTCACTCTCGATGCAGAATGCTGCACACCCGGGCGCAAAGCTAACTCAGGGCAAATACCCCAAATGCCAGTACACCGCAAAAGGGCAGTAGCCGTTCCAACCGCCAGCGTAGGTACGCCCCACCAGCTCTTTTTTTGGTCCACTGTTGTCCATAGCAAGGTATCGAGATCGAACTGGGGGTGTAGCCCACAAGCCAGGTGCCAAAATCAAATGGGCTTGCCGTTGATTGGTGCTCGAGAGGCAATCTTTTGGTTCATTGAGCGGCCAGATCGAACCAAGAAGCCGCATTGAGGCATCCCAGGCGCTGCCGTAAAGTCGGGCTCGAAGGCCACGCTGTTCAGACCAAGGGCGCGCTTGAGAAAGCGTTACCACGGAAGGTCTTCGATGGCCTCAAAATCATTTCTGCCCAGACACAGAAGGCCAAGGTAACCTTTAATGGACATCGCTGATTGGCGACACCAGAAAACGCACCGGAACGCTGGATCGACTACAGCTTGGTCTTGATGCCGGCTTTGAGATTGCTTTGCGATCAGTTGCCAGTCCGCGTGGGAACATGAGAGCATAGGGGCAAGTTTCCTTGACAAAAAGTCGGTCATCTGAGCTCACCTGCAGGGGTTTAATCTCAGATGAAGGCTAAGTGCTTTACCTCATAAAGGTAAATCAACAAACTGTCGCTGCGAAGTCACGGATTCAGGGCAATTCAGCGAAACATATTGGGGAGCGTAGTTTATTTCGCTTCCGCGTGTGCACCCAGCCCGTTTCCATTGGCATTTTTCAACAGGCCTATGATGCATTGATCTGTGATCTTTTACCTACCGGGGGCTTATCGGGCCTTCTGAACGCATCGAGCCAGGTTTGCGAAACGGGGACAATTACTGCGCTTTCAAAGGCCTAGGCCTAGGGGTGACCTCGGCACGTGATGGACACCAATAGATTACGCAGTCGCTGAAGAGTATGGCATATATCCAGCTGTTGCTTTCCCTCGAGTCAGATTTCAGGAAAGCTGTCGACACGCCAACGGAGTAAGCTTGTTCAGGCTTCGTAATGACAATCCTGCACGGAAACTCCAGCGCTTCGTCCGAGACGTTAGAAGGGAGCTTGATTTCTTTTCCTGAGTGCTTAGCGGGGTGATCTGCCGCAGCTCCTGCAAATGAGGCTTCGACGGCCCGCATCTGTGTGATTTCACATGAAACTGGCTGGCGATCATCGGGGTCGTGGGAATTATTGTTGCCGGATAACCCTTTGAAGCGTTGGCTGACTTTCTTGACCCAAAAAAATCGTGTGAACTGATCTTATTCTCATCATACGAGCTGTGTTAGGCCGTAAATAGGGATGGAGTTTTAGAAGGCTGCATCTTTTTTTAAAATTTTTCTTTTTGAGGGCTGGCATCGGAAAAGTTGATCTCAATTATTCTTTCATCCGAAAGGTGATTTAGTAATGTCAGGAATTCGGGAAGAAGGACTACAACTTACATTTTGATAGACTGGACGAAGGAAGGGTTTGAGCTAAATCCGGAGTGGATATGAGAGACTTTCGTCTTGGACACATTTGTCCTGATGAATTTACAGACCGCGCGCTCCAATTTTCGAGATAAGCAACAGAAACACCGAGCTCGCGAAGGGACTTGTTGAACGTAACCAGCATCTAGCATTCTTTCGTAGCGCCATAGTTGCCTATTTGCCGCTGCTATGCTTCGACAGGCGCTGCCATTCCGAAGCTTGATGCCAAGAGGTCTTTGAGGAACGAATTGATGTATGACAGTCACAAGCGCCTGATTAATCTTCGGAATACTTACGCCGCCCATGCCGATCGCAACGATCCTGACGCGGGTCACATTGGCAGTAAAAGATTGATGGAGAGAAAAATCTTAATAAGACATTTGATTACGAAGCGCAATTCCTCCAATGAGATGTCAGATTTCATGGATAGCTGTCGGCCCATACTGAAAACTTTGTGATTCCAGTTGAAACAAGCACTCAATAAATTTAAAGCCTGGAGCTCGGGAAGCCACTCTTTTTGGACTGACGCTAGCTGAGATACTTCCCCGAATGTTAATGTCTAGGCTTTTATAGGATGGAATAAGGGTTTGTTCAGCTTCGATCCAGCAGGACACGTGCATCAAGCGGCCCGCCAAGGATTTCTTTGCGCTTCCAAACGTCCATCATCTCCGAATTTGGCAGAAGTTGTGCCTAGAGGAGTGTCTGGAGTAAGTTTGCGCCTGTGGCCAATTTCCGGAAAAACGCGCATGCTGATTGCCAGCAATTTCCGTATTCGCGTCAAGCAAATTATAGTGAAGTCACCAACGCTGACTGCACCGTCGGCAACTTTGCGGACACATGCGGCCAGCCGGTGCCGCACTTTTCGCACTTCGGCCCGGCTTCGGAATTCGTTGACACAGGATCCCCGCAGGCAGTGATCGGTTTAATCATCGACCGCAATGCCACAGGGACCGCACTCGACCTTGATGATAGTTGCATCGGGCGGAATGCGGGCATTTAGGCGGGTTGGACATACCCGCAGGCAGGTATCGATTCCGCCGTGGGTGATCAAAGGCCACCACCCTAGAAACACGAAGAAACACTAAAAGCGGGTTTGACTTCCGGAAATGTGTCAGGGGACTCACCCGATGGACACTAAGACTTCAATGTTCGTTGTCAGTCCATGCAGAAGAGACGACCCAGCCGCCAATGCCGCTCGACATCAGCGAATTACGTGCAAGGGATTGTAACCATCCCGTTCGGCTTCAGACAACCCGCTCTTCCATCAAGAAATATCCGCTGGTGTCGCTCGCTGGTTCTGCGCATCTTGCCAGTTTTTGAGATGTGATCGGCGCAAATGAAAGGCGCTTTACCATCTTCGATTTTCGCGGTAAGAAGGTTCTGCCATATTTGCCCCCCATGAAAGGTTTTTTCAATGAGTGATTTAAGCCGACCATCAGCTAGTCAAGACACCAAAGTAACGGCAGGGGTACTAAAGTGACTATATGTCGCATCAGGAAATGGCCGACGACCATCATTCGCGGACTGGCAAGTTTATCCAGAAGAATCGCCAGAGTGATCCAGCATGACGTGCGAAAGCCTTCGTTACCACTTTTCTTAAGGAGCGGGAAGGGTGACTCATCGGCGCATGTGTGGATATTTGTGTAAGGTGTGGTGTGAGCGGCCAAGCGTTGTTACCTTGGGATTATGGATGGCCAAAGAATTCTGGGGGGGGACTTCCAAAAATTTCCTTTCCCTGTTTCCCTCTA
>Ga0163217_1005327_pt1 | contig 11730 bp, 4 predicted proteins | sample SynspAceP_FD_185933 | JGI IMG/M metagenome (GOLD analysis project Ga0163217, IMG submission 185933) | Saline lake microbial communities from Ace Lake in Antarctica - Synechococcus sp. Ace-P (PacBio error correction) | ecosystem: Environmental > Aquatic > Non-marine Saline and Alkaline > Saline ... | reverse complement strand
CGAGACTCGATCACCTGTTCAATTGGAAAGCTTATTATTAGATTTTGTAAAAATGTGAAGATGCTTCAAAAGAACTCTTCTTTGGAGGGAAAAAGAGAATTCGGAATCATTACCAAGGAAAACAGAAACAGCTTTATGTTCAAGTAACGAACTTGAAAAGTTCCGCTTATCAATCGATGAGAAGAAGAGAAACGGTCAGCAGAAGAACCTCTTCGTTGATCAACTGCTGAAGTTTTGGATCAAAAAGCTGAAACTAATCAGAGCTTTCAGATAATGGAGAAACCCGATTATTCTTCATTTACTTCAATATCTTGAAATCAAACCTAAGATTAGCCCGAATTGAACCTGAATTTGAAAAGTATCTTGAAGAACATTAACGCTGCCTAGAGTAGGACCTCGCCAAGTGATGAAGCGGTACAGTTATGCAGAACGTTATAGAAAGTAACATTCGAATGTTAATCCAAAAAAAAGCATTAGAAGACTTCGACACGGCAGGCAAGCAAGTTGAATAGAATTCAGAAGACAGAAATAAGAGAGAACATACCAGTTTAGTTTCCTACCTCCTGAAAATACATGGAGGAGCCTTTCTTTGCTTGATTTTGATCTTGACCAATTTGAGAAACTTGAGGACGAGAAATCGTCCAACTGAATCAAAGCTCATAAGATTAAAGAAATCTGCTATTGTCTTTACACCATAAGCGAACAGGTTGTAGTGAAATATGGTCTAATATTGAACATGAGCTATCTAATCTAGGTATATTCGCATGCCAAAACTTGCCCGTTCGAGTAGATGGCTTCCAAGTCCATCTGGAATGGATTTGACTCCTAGATGGATTAACCATAAGATTGCACCGAGTATGGATGTGATGATGTGCGTCTTTTTAATCTCACTAACAAGGAGAAGAACCAAAAAACCCTTAGCTAAAGATTAGATTCCAGGATTGGAGAAATTTAGTTCGCGTATGCTAGTCTAAAACTTCTTGGCCGAAAGAACAAAGTCTACCAGTAATGATTTTGATGAAATTGAATACTGGGAATAGTCGGTGGAAGTATCTGAGAAGTAGGTCGATTTCAATGCGATCAGAACGCCTGAGCTGAATCAACACATCAACTCAAATATAGGTTTCAGGAATCATTATAAAGTTTAGGCGAAAATGAAGAAGAGGAACGAACTAAACTAAGATTCATCCCTCTTCTAACGAAGAGCTATTGATAGCGAATTAGATGAATTCGTGGAGCCTATGAGGTAGAAGAACCCTGATCTACGATAACAAATCTAGTGATAAAATATAAAATGCCTATCCAAATTGATTATACCATTAGGATGAGCACTACATTAAATGCTGGGATTTCCATAAATTAAATGGTATCTTGAGCTCTGTCCCGAAGAACATTTTCAACCTTGCCTCACTAATCAATTGTCCATGTACTGTAAAGATTGAAATGTATTACTGGGTTGGCAACTGGGAACATCAAATTGAATTTGTGTACTAGGATGAATGGATTTGGTAGTTTACCAATCAGACGGAAATTCTTTAACTGTCAGTTAGTTCTAATTCATTGAAGTAGCTGTTTGCATTTTGCTCCTTCTGGCGATCCATTGTCTTAATAGTTGAATATCGCTATCAGTTAAAGTTCCACCTTGTGGCCATTCTTGCTTTACCCATTGCTCTGGGTTCGGTTCCTCAATTTTATCAAACTAAAGGACTTACCAGGCTGGATCATTCGGAATTACATTGGTTTTTATCATACTTTGTTTGAAGCACTTGTGCTTTTCCATAACAGCAGCAAAGAACTTGAAATTAAAGTTATTTTTGAACCAGATCCATGACATGAATTAACATCTTGCAGTTAAAATTAGTCTGAACTTGAGGACCGTAATCAATTTGTGCGAATGCAGAAGTAGAGGCGATTAAGTAATAAAATCAGGAATTAGTAGTTTTCTTCAATAATTAATTTCTTAGTTAATAATGTTGCTTTAAGTAATTGATACCATATTTTTGTTTTCAACTCTAATAGGATATACAAATCGTAAACATGTTTACAATCATGTTGACGTTTTAAAATAAATTTAGAACTCGTTTATCTAAATAAGTTTGGAGATAACCTTAACTTATTAACTTTTTATTTCTAATAATTCTCTATTTAATTAATAGTCTAATTTATCAGACGGAAAAACCTTATGTATACTATTAAACGACTTCTTGTAGTTTGGAATTGACAATTCACGACGAAAGTAGTTTGTGATTATTCAAATCGAATAAACAAGTTTATTCTCCATTGAAATCAATTTTATTCCTTCATGTTGCAGATAAACCTGATGTCCCAAAGAACTAGTTTGAAAAAATACCCAGGTTAATTCCACAATTGATGATTCAATAAAGTGCATTTCAAAGAAAATTGAAAATTAATTCTGAAGATATTATTTCGTTAAAGAATTTGACTATCAATTCTTGATGGTTGTTAAACTTCGAAGGTATATCCAGCTGTTGTTCGTGAAACATGATATCGATTTACTTGTTTATAAATAGAAGTGATTGAAAAATGACAGTGAAGTTTAGTCGTATTTCTCCAAAAGTGGTTCGAAAGTGTTGGTTGTACTATTGCATTAATTCACACCTTCTCTACCTGATGAAATCAATAAACTTCTGTGTACCTCTGCGATTTTCTCAAAGATAGCCTAATGGCATTAGAACATGCATTCAATTAAGCTAAGAAAACGTCCTTTGGAATTGAATTCATGCCCTTCATGTTTATAAAATTCCAAGTGGATATTTTTAAAACAGGGCTAATCGATTGAGGAGTTTTTTCTGAAGGAGAACTCATTAAAATTACCGTTATAAGGTTCGTCTTCGAAGTTTTTTTATCTGAAAAATATTATGAAAATAGTTTTATAATGCATTACAGGCTCCAAAAAAGTGATAGCATTCCATATCATGATTAATCGCTATTCTTTTCAAATCAAATTGATCGCTGTGATAATTGGGTTCTAGGAGAGTTCGTAATACACTTTCTTTCTTTTGTTCTTGGAAGTATTACTGAAGCACTTTATTGATAGAGATCAATACCTTACCATGATTATAGTTAAAAATAAAGGCAGAAGTATGAAGCTTTTGGGATTGCTTTACTTAGAATTATAATTCGAATTTCTTCTTTTCCTTTTATCACGATCTTCATCAACGATTGCTAAAGCTTGGCAGTGCGGCAGGGACTTGGTGCATTTAAAACATGGAATTTGATTATTCGCAACTTCAAAATAGGGAATTCGTCAAAGAATCTCTCCTTTGAAGTAATGCCATTGCCCTAACTCCCAGCGGGTGCATGTTCAAGAGGATGTTCTTACTTCTGGGATTAACTTCTGAAGGCCTTTTACAAAACGCTTTTTGAAAACGAACGTTTATACTATTCAAACCCATTCAATGCTTAGCTGCATTTTTCCTAAAGCCTTTAAAGAATAAGGCTTCGAAGCCTTCTTTAAATCAAAAGCGAACTTTATCATATCCTTCTCTCTAAAAACAAATACTGCATTTTGGCCCCACATTGATTCCAAACTAGCCATTCGGGTAAAAATGTACTCTAAAAAGGGGAATTCAGGATTTTGGATGGGATAAAATTAATGGTTAACAAATATTCTGCATCTGGTTTAGCTCATAATATTCACCTTTAAAAGGTGACTATTTTTACAGGTGATTTAATTCCGGCAGATTTTGCACATGGATCACAATATAAACAGCACAATTAATCAGGTATGTAGTATTAAAATTTCTCTAGTTGTCTCTGACAGTAATCACATCACAGTTTCAGATATCTTATCCAAACCTTTTGGCCAACTGAACTCTTCCATTTTCTTTGCTTCTATAATCTCTTTAAGCTTAATGCACATTCCTGCATAGTCTCAATTTACCGGCCACATGGCACTTTTTAATTAGCCGCTATTACCTTTTACAATTGTGGCTCTATCTCAGAAGTTGTTTTTCATAATCTTTTTCATTCCTTCAATTTCATTTCAAGACCGCGTTCATTAAATTTTTCTCGAGTCCTTGGCAATTCTTCTTCTTCAGTAGCAAACAATTAACTTTTTCCGCTACACATCAATTGGAATCCATATTTTCTCACAAAAATCTACTAATTGATTGGTCTACCATCTTTTACAATTCTTGCCTTATAACTTCCCAGGCTTATAGTAAATTACCTGAGTGAATAACCCAAGGAATCTTTCCTGTTGGATGTGCTGCGGACCTTATCCTCTTTTTTCTTAAAACAAGAATGTTTGCATCTGGGAAGCTATGGATGTTTATATGCGGTTGTAAACCAAACTATTCCTGCCCCAATCTCTAATAAAGTTCACTTATTTGATTTTGCTCTGATGAATTTTGCATCTTTCATAAGATAAGGTTATTCTTATAAAAAGCACACGAAATGATTTTTAAAAATAAACCTAAAATGTCTTCTTGCATTCTCTATCAGTTCATTAACTATTCTCAATTATACTTTTTTCACTCATAAACCTTATACTTTCCGTTTTCAAATTATTTAAAGTAATTAACATGACAAAATATTTTCTTATTCCTCTTAATTTTCAGTATTTCATTGATTGTAACCATTTCTTGTGAACAAAAAGCAAAAATCCTAGGGAATTATCTTTTGAAGAAGAAGCTCGTATGAAGCCAGTATTGCAAAGAGCGGCTTTTCAGACTAGGATTGGTTGAAGAGTTTACCTTTCTGATTTTGCTTGGTAACACAGTAGTAAATGATAGATTTCTCGAAGAAAACTGGTGTGGGGACCATGTTTATGGTTTTTCCTGCATTGGATTCACTCAAAAAAGAACTATGGAGATGAATTCTGTTGTACTAGCGTAAAAATACACTTACCGCTGATACTGAAGTTTGATGTCAAGAATTCCTTGATAAGAATAATTATGATTTCTCTTTTTCGCTGATGTGAATGATATTGGCGGAAGAAGTGCATTTCATTTAAGGTTATACCTTTAAAGGTGTTTATCGATTCCAAAACGGCACCAAAGTATAGGATCATCAGGAAAAAACAGGAAGGTGATTACTTTAAAGCGAAAGCGGATTATAGAAGACAATAAAAATTTATAGATATTAGTAAAAAATTGCAACAAGTAGAAGAAGAAAATTGGGCCTATAAAGTCAAAAAACATTTAACGACGCTAAAATATGGTTCGGTCAAGGAGATTGTCTTGCTGAAGCGAAAATGCCAGGGGACTCATCGCTTATCCGTGAAGGAATATAAAGCAGAACAAACCTTTGAAGGGTGCCCGAATTGCTGGTGTCTTCATTATGACTATTCAAAACTGCTGTTTTGATAGAAAACATTGGTTTGACCTAGGCGCAGGATGTAACCTGGTCTTCGTGTAATATTTATTCAAACTCAAGATCATGGCAGCCGCAGCAATTGCAGCAGCAGGCGTTTTCCTGTTTATGCTTGGAAAGGAATTGGACTGAAGAGGGAATCGACTGTGTATTGAACAACAATATTTTTCCCAGACGGACAGCCATTAAATTATGGATTTTCTTGATTTGATTGGTGGAGATCTTACCAACCATGGTTCTGACTAACTACCCTTGAAAATTAGTTGAACGGCAGTCAAGGTATTTCGGAAGAAACTACAACAGGTGTTCAAGATTGATCGAAAGAGGAAAAGAAACGGAACTCTACCTATCCTGCGATTAATGTTAACGGGACTCAGTAACACACCACTCTCAAACGTTTGATAATAACATATGGCTGTAAAGAATCTGCAGTAGATGCAATTCGTCGAGCTACCTGACACCAATGCGCCATGGCTGGTAAAGTTGCTGTTGTTTTGCTGGATATGGGATGTAGGTAAGGAACTGCTTGCTTCACTTAAAGAGCTGGTTGCTCGTTGTTATAGTTATGGCAATTGACCAATTTTGTGCACTTCAAGGCAGCAATGGACGGTTTTGAAGTTAAAACGTATGGATTGGATTGCTGCGCTAGAGCAGACATTATTGTAACTGCCAACTGCGAAATAGGACATTTTAAACCAAGCGTCATCATTTCGAAAGTTGAAAGACAAAGTTATCGTTGGTAACATTGGTCACTTGATAATGAAATCGATGTTAGCTTGGTGAAAGCAAATTCTGAAGAAGAGAACATCAAACCACAGGTTGATATCTTTTGACTCTTTAAATCAGGTTAAGCAAGTAAGTACTTTCTTTCACAAGGGCGTTTTAATTTGAACCGTGGTTAATGCAAACTGGGTTCATCTTCTTTGTGATGAGTAATACGTTTTCGCTAATCCAAACTCTTGCTCTCAAATAGCTCTTGGAATACGGACCAGAAGAATTCACACCTGGTGTTATGTTCTCCAAAAATCATTAGATTGCAGAAAGTAGCTCCTTATCCCTTTCAAAATTGGTGTTGATCTTGAAACGTCTTATCTGAAGGACCAAGCAGCTTATTATTGGCGTGCCTTATTACTGGTCCTTATAAGTCTGATTGAGTATAGATTAATTGATATTCTAGCTGTATAAATTTTCGGCCTCGTTTTATTTAATTTAAACGAGGCTTTTTTTATTATCTGTAACTCTAGATGTACTCCTCAATATGAAGAATGAATCCTTCGCTGGTGTACTTGTACAAAACCTCGCAATTCTAACTCAAGCGTCTTCGCTTGTGTATTTCGACCTCCTCTGTCTCCTCCTTGCATAAGGAGGAGGAAACATCGTTTGATTGAGTAAGGACTCTAGCAAAAAGTTCCGCCTCCTAATGGTAGGAGGGGCGAAACTACATCGATCAGTAAATTGGTTAGGAATTGGGGAGGTTCTTAGAAACTGAGGTGGTTTACCAGGTTTTCAGGAGCTTACACAGATCCTGAATCAGTCAGGATGAGTCGGGGTTGGATAGCAGAGCTTCACCGAAGCATTTCGCAGCGGAGCTACGGACGAGGTAAAAGGAGGAGGGCCCATAAAAACCTGGTTATTTCATTTATATAAATAGATTTTTAATCTCCCTGGATGTCCTTAAAAAAAAGCCTTCCATTTTGAAGGCTTTTTTTTGTGAATTACATTCTATCTAGTTTCTAAACTTAAAATCCGCTTCGATATTTTTTTCTATACGAGTTGAACTTCACGTAATGAGTTCTGTTATAAGTTCCAAAACTAAAAGTGGACTTATCTACGATCAATTCTAGATTTCAAATCCGTACAGTTGTAATCGAGCAACGATGTTGGCATCTGCAGGGTGCTATTAGGAAGCGTCAGTCACGAGCATTTCCCATTTCTATCATATAGGCCACGCTGTAGATTCGCGTCTTAAACTTTCTACCGTTTTTCAGGGAGCAGCCATACTTCACTCCAAACCGATTCTGTAATTCCCCTGCAATTAATTCGGAATAGTCATTACTTTTCTGCCACCAAATTTTAATTCTGCATTTCACGAAATTCGAGCCAAATTTCTCGAGGACTTGTAATCTCTGCAAGTAATGAAAGACGTTGAATTTGAAATAGTGTCTGATGTAATGGAAAGTCAATACGACATTTACGTATTGGTAACTCCCCAATTGGCTCCATCTGTTTTGTACCGAACATTTGATAACCTCAGGCGAAAAGCTCAAAAGCATCTGTTGAGAATACATCATCAATTAGAATTTGTAGCGCCTCTTCTTGGGCGAGCTTTATCACATTAACAAAAGGTCCACGTTCATTTTGGAATCCCTTTATGGTCTCTGTATTGATATTGACAACCCAATAACTTCACGCAGTAAGAGGCCGCTTTGCGTACTTTGATTTTCCTAATGTTCTGAAAGCATCAGTAAACTTCAAAGTTAGGGGCTTATTATCAGTTAATACTGTGGTCAGGAAGATCTTTCCAGTGTTCTTGATTAATGCAAGTTCTTTTCCATCCCCCCGCTAAAGGATCGCTACTTTAGTCAGTTACACTTTACATCTGGATTTCTAATGCTCCAAACGCGTGCATCTTCATCAGGACCATAAGCATGCCCGGAGTTGCAGCTTGTCGAGCAAGCTCTTTCTTGCTCTTTGGTCCACTTGGGTATAGCCGTAGAAAGAAATTACCAAAGGTCATATGGAACCAACTGAGGTCGTGAATAGTAAGTATCCTGATTTTCCATTTGGAGAAATATTAATCCCTGGGTATTCCATCACCGAACTAGCTAGTCCATTTTCTTTGTGTAAGCTTTGTCATGTAATTTATCGAAAGGGAAGTATCAGCTTGAAGATCTAAAGTTGTTGGACGTAAACCCAAGTATGACCAAGTCGTGCATGCGTCACTTCGTTCATGGCTTCCATCCACATAGAATTTCGGTACAGGATCACCTGTCCAATTTCTCAGAAGCGATTAACGCTGTTCTCCAGTTAATGTTGCCTTGAGAAGAGATTTCATCAGCTAAAGAAGCCATCTCACTCCGTTTCTCAAACGCCACTTCTTCCTCAGCAGGAAAAGCTCAAAAACATTTTCACTTATAGCAGTGGTTTAGGAACTTATTTTTGTTTATAGAAGTTTCTTCCACCCTTGAACCATGTTTGCTTTCTAAAGAATATCTGCATCTAAAATTTCGCCAGTTCGGGGTCAACTAACAGAAGTCAATGGCTTCCATATCCTGATTGATCAGAACATTCCAACGCATTGTCGCATTATCTTCATATCCTTCAGGATCAAATCCTTCAGAAGCATTTTTGGCATCTATCCCATTTCTAATCCAGCAGCCTCAAAAGCACGATTGAATTCAAGGAATCCCATCCATCATAATTTTTTGGCGATTACTCTCTGGAACGGTATGATCTTATAATAAGTGATTTTTGGTTTTTTGGAAGACATAACCATCAGCTCCCGCTGGTTCCATCACCACTCTAATTCCATTTATTTACATAACGACGGAAAAAACTCTTCCTCATCATCCAGTAAAGTCTTTATGAACCGTCATTGAAATACCAGTTTCTATCATCTCCATTCTAGGCAGTCATAGGTACTTCAGGTAATTGTAACCAGACTATTAATGAACAACCAACAGGAATATATCTTGGAATCGGAACCGTTCTTTGGAGCTCATCCTCTGATTATTGGAAAGTTAAATTTTACTTCATATTTGTATTCCATTGGAAATGACTTCACAGTACGTAACATAACTTTCCCTTTATCCAAAGAAGCTCTTCCAGGTTGTCCGGTTCGAGAAGACAACAGCACCGTTTCACCGATTACTAACCGTGAGATTAGATCTGATATAAACCATGAATTAAAACATCAATCACATTTACCTCCATCATCGCCTTTGTAAGCCGCCTACCTCTGCTGTTTTCAAGTACTGAATTTTCCAAAGTTAAAGCTTCAACAGCCATTGGCTTGCGGTGTTCCTTCTTCAGCGGTGTAACGCATGAGGTTTTTAACAAAAAGACTTTTCCTTTTCATTTGAATTTCTAAAGCAGGACTAATAATCCCTCAAAAATATTAAGCATGGTACCACCGAATTAATCCCGAAGAACCTATTCCTTGTTGAAATTTCGAAATCATGAGAAATCCTTATTTCAAGATTTCCTTTCTTTTGTGATGGCCATTATATAATTTTCCCACCTTTTTGATATAATTCAAAAAGCCCTCCATCATTTCGGTTCCTCTGTTAGCTCTCGAACTTTACTTTGGCTCTCATCATCATTCTCTGAAGCCATTTACACCAATCGGCTTGCAATAAACATGGCACAAATGACAATGTACATTAGTTTTCTCATTAATCTCCATCTTTAGTTTTCGTTCTGATATTGATATAATAAGTTAAAAAGAGTGATAGTTATTAAGCAATTATTTAATACAAAAATTTTGGACATTCAGATAGTAAAAGTAGTTCATAAAAATGGTTGTAGGAGGCATATTAAGGTCCTTTATATTTGGGAAGCTCTTCAAAAAAAAATGCACCCGTAGCTCAATTGGTTAGAGTACCTGGACTACGAATCGGCGGTTACAAGTCGACTTCTTGTCGGGTGTACAAGATAAAAAACAGCGGCTACAGCATTAATTTAAAAATTGTGGTTTGTCCGCTTTTTTTATTTCTTCGGGACAACAAGGGGGACAACATTTTTTGAATTTACAATAAAAAAGGCTTTTTGAAAGTTATTGAATGGATGACATTCTTGTTCAGACAAACCAATATTTGGTGAAACCTGAGATTTAGTCCTAAGAAATGTCGCTATTCGTGAATCTTTTGATTTTTCCCCATATTTGCAAAAAAAAAAGTTAGGAAGAAAAAGAACGTAAATATAAAAAACTATTCACGTTTCTTGCTCCACACCTATTTAAAAGACGAGATACTTTTAGCGAACTATAAACAGCTTGAATCAAAAAAGACATTAGAAAGCGAAACCATATCCAGTATAGTAATGTTTTTTTTATTTAAACCCAGTTTCAAAGGATTCCATAAATACGTTTTCCCTTTTCTGCTTCATATTTTTACGATCACTATGATTTTTTTGAGGGTTTATAAGGAGTTACCATGGGACGGCATTAGAATTTGATTCAATTTAAAGCACCATGACATAGTTCTTATTAGAAATAGAATTGAGTGTTTAATCGAAGCTAATTTACGAAATTTTTAGGAAGACCCTTATCGCGAATTTTGAAAAAAAACCATACTTACCGATTTATGGTCCAGAATTATCACCTTAATGAGTACTTGTACAAATATGTTGAGAGAATACAATCTGATATTAAAAGTTCTAATACAAGATCAAATTCAACAATGACAGATTTTACACCTGATTTTTATTGATTTTACTCACAAAAAACAACCAACTAGTTTAAATCAATAGATATACCTAGTTATTTACAAGCTGTAAAACGGCATTTTTTAGAATGCTAATCCTCAAAATTTGTTTTCACTTGACATGCTGGCGGTTTTAGACATAAAATACATTGATTTTATAATTACACTATATCATGATTTAGTGAGTTCCAATTCGACAAGATGAATTCTTTTCCGTTGTAATATTAATCACATAAAATCCACTATCAAACCTTGGGGAAAAACACTCTAGATCTTTAGCTTATAATATCTTTTTTACAAACTTTTGAAAGATTACGGAAGATATAGGGAAACTCAGTTCGGAGTTTAAAAATGTATATGAAAGCAAAGTTATTTGGTAAAAAAAAGCTGAAGAAGTAGCTAGATAACTAGCCAATTCAAGAGTTATCAGTTAGAAAAAAAAATGTAAGTCGAAGGTATCTCGGGGCATATGGTTAGCTAGTAAAACGAAGAATGGTATAAGGAAAAAAAATCTTAAGAAAAAACCCAAACTTCGGGCTTAAGGATTTACTCCGCGTATTTTTGATGTTTGGAACTTTCAATAGAACAATGCGGCTAAAAAAGGCACTTCTAATCTATTTAAAAAAATTCTCTAACCCATTTTACCGGCCCTTCCTATAATTTCATGAAAACGTTCTTTGTTATCTCAGAATGTTTCTTATTGGGGAAACTATGTTTAAATTGTTTCCTATTAAATTTATCCGAATTCTTACTAATCCACACTTTATAAGGGGGAAAATTTTTCATTTTTTTTCATTGGGGACTTTTTAATTAGCGTTTTTTTTTCATTTAATTTTTGAGGGGAAAAAAAAAAAAAACCCTTCTTTTTAAAATTACAAAATTTAAAAAAAAAAAACCAAAGGATTTTTATTTTTTTTTTTTTGGGGAAAAAAAAAGAATCCCCCAATTTAGACCCCATCTCTTTCTCTTT
>Ga0163217_1103154_pt1 | contig 11731 bp, 10 predicted proteins | sample SynspAceP_FD_185933 | JGI IMG/M metagenome (GOLD analysis project Ga0163217, IMG submission 185933) | Saline lake microbial communities from Ace Lake in Antarctica - Synechococcus sp. Ace-P (PacBio error correction) | ecosystem: Environmental > Aquatic > Non-marine Saline and Alkaline > Saline ... | reverse complement strand
AGTTGGACCGTTTCCTCTCTATATCAAATTAGGCTAATCCTCGGAAAAAGAGGAATGGAGGTATTGAGAGCGACCACCGAACTTACCGAGCGTGACTGAAACAGTTTTCACAGGATCTAGGAATTAAAAAAACTGCAAGCAGCTCCTCGTGAGTTGCATAGTTGATCTGCCTTTACTGCTCAAATCAAATTGCGCTGATTCGATCACTCGACCCGCGGGAAAGTAAAGTCGAAAGCCGTCGAAAAACTATGTGAGTGGGGAAGCTGGTACGCGAGCTGGTCAGCTTGATTTCTTTGTGCCAAAGCTCCGGGCGGCTGGTTAAAGGGCGCACGCGTGTGATTCCTGAGGATTAGCTTTGGCTTAACCCGGTGCTTCCGGCTATCCCTTTCCCGCATTCAGAGCAGAGGCGGGGACAGATTCACCCCGACTGATTATCTCCAATATCTTGGAAGCGCATTCGATCCATGAAGCAAAGTAATCTCGAAATATCATCCGACTCAACAACCTGAAACTGGGGGCCAAGATCATCAGCGAGCAGCTGAAGCATGGCCTTCATTTGGGCGAAAAAGGACTGGGATAGGATTGAGTTTGAGCATTTATCGATACTACGAACCTGGAGATACCCAAGCGGATCGATTGGAAGTATTATTCCCGCTCGGGAAAGCACATGATCAAAGATCCCAAACTGAAAGGTCATCTGAATATCCGATGCTTCAGATCTTCGGGTTCGTGAACTATGTCCGAAAAATGGCTTCAAACGCTGGAATTATGCCAAGAATCTGATTGCCTCCATTGCCTACATGGCCAATCAGCAGGCATTCCCTATCCTTTTTTACGTTTCAAGATGGAAAGTGAGCCAAAAAGTAGCTCCTTCGCCTAAGGCCTCTTCAGCGAATTATCTATCAATGGAAAACAAGATCAAGCTTCCGGTTCTTGGCCGATCAGTAAAGCAGGGATATTCCCGGAGTTTGAAATCAAAGCAAAAGGAGTTGATCATTTTTCGTTTCGCGACTTTCTCAAAAGGAATCTGATGGATCGAGATCGGTGAACAGATGCAGGCATCAAAAAAAGAGATCGTGTTATTCAGGATTTTTGGGTGATCAGGAGTTGAATTTTGATTCAGAAAGGAATTTCAAATTTTTGAAGATTTAGAAGGCCAATCGAAGTATTGATTTGGGATGGAACAGTCCGAAAAACCCCTATTAATGAAGCAATCAGGCTATTTGACAATTTTGAAAGAAAGCCTTGTCAGCTATCACCCACAGGTTCATATTAATCCAGTGAAAAAGTCTGAATCCATCGCGGATGTCCATCAGTAGATTTAGCTTGACCGTCAAACTCTGATGATTTCCCTGAATCCCATAGCGCTTTGGGGATGTTGGCGATCAGCATTCCGATTTGATCCAATCTCTTGGAATATGGAAAAGCGAGGCCAAAAACTATTGCTTGGGCGGCCATGGATTTCTTAACTGACGCCGAAAACCGGGTTCCAAACGGGATTAAATTAGAAAAAATTGGCTAATACTATTGCTCCGGATTCTTACTAATGGGGTTTTACTAGGCGATCTTTGGCGGCCAACTTTTTTGGGAATCGAAGCGAGATTGCTCAAGAAAGAAAATTGCTCATGTCCTTTATGGAGAAAAAAGCGCTTTGGGAGAATTTAGATTGCAGATTCAGTCAGGCTTTTGAAAAGGAAGAAATTGGTATTTTGTCTCAGAAATCCCCCAAAGCATCCAAGACTTGGAATTTCTTTCTTACAATAGAGAATTCTCAGAGCGAATTTGCAAACTACATTGGACGAATTACCAGTAGACTTGGACTCCCTAATTATAATCTTCCAAAATTCGGAATTTTGGCGTTATCTGCTGATTTTTTCAGTACAGCACTTGTTCCGGAATTTAAAGATCAGTTCCCACAGAACCTAACCGCATCCCAATCCAATAGCATCCAAACTAAATGCTGGGTCTTCTAAAGTAAAACAGATGCTGGGCTTTAGAATCTCAGACGCTTGAAGGTGGGAGCAAAGCCACTTTTGATTTTTCTCAGCCAATCCAGTTGGTTATGTTATCAGATTCAAAACCGAGGAAATCTAGTTATAGAAGCTGCTTTGGGCTCATTTTCTAAGTTTATGCTTTGAATTTCGGGAAACAACAAACATGGATTCTGCTTCTTTGATTCTGTTTCAAATCAGCAGATTAAATTCAGATCAAAGAAAGCTCTACCTTTGTCACCAACAGCCCTTGGCTATTCGGGAGTCAGAAAATCAAAAACCTTGTATTCTGGATCGGTGGAACTTTTGAAGATTCAGAGAAATCCGAAATGGGCAATTGCCAGAATTGATTTTGAAAAGGCTATTCGCTTTTATTCGGTGGGAAAAAAATCCAAATCGATTAATTCGAATGAACTTAGCACAACGGTTTTTACTAAAAGGACAAACAATCAAGCACTCAAAAAGCTAATCTGAATAGTGGCTTTTGATGCTGTTTTTTGGAACCTTGATTGTGAACTTTACTTAGCCTTCAAACAAGAATGTTGAAAATACCTTACAATCCATATCGCCGAATGAGAAGCAAATCGTAACAGTGATTTTTACTTAAATTCTAGTTTGATAGGATAGTCTGGCTGGATTGTACTGGTTTTGGGAAGTACCGGATTCCCTTAGCTATAGCCTTGCAGTAAATCGGATTTTGGGATTAAGCTTCTATTCTTGGAGTTTTCAACCACAGAAAAAGCTGCCAATTACTCATTTGCATTCTACATGCCAAAGGCTGGAGTTCAGTTTGGAATTGCTGGATAAAGTCAATTTAAATATTGACTGAGCTATTGCAAATCGAAGCACAGATTGAAAGGCTCAAGTATTCCAGAGCCGATTTGGTTGGATTCCGAAAAAGGTGCCCCTTCGTTTGCTTCCTACGCTTCCTTTGCTCTGTCTTTGGAGTCGGCCGAAAATTATCCAAATAAATTCTTTAACTATCGAAAAACTGGAAAAACGAAACCTATTTCGCTCCAATCACTTGGGATAGTCGCAATTCTTTACGATGAGATGTTTTCTTTAAAAATCATTCCACCGCCTACACAGGAATCTCCGAAACCACCCAAAATACCCTTCAGATTTCTGCTTTGAAAGGATCTCGAATTGACTTGTCGCTTCAGTTTTCCGATCGAATTTGCAGGTTTCCTAATCAATTCTCTTCGAGATCCTTGGCCTTTTGATCGATCACTACAGTTTTTCAATTATCGATCAGGAAATTTTCTGGGATTTATGCCATTCCAGCGTTTAAAGGAAGTTTGCTGGTATACGAATCCGCATTTTTTCAATTGGAAGCTATTCCGATTTGCGCTCGTAATCACTCCTTCAGAAAAAAGAATTGTACGCATCACTTTAACAAGGACGGTTACTAGCAAGAAAGTAGAAGCGAGTTAAGTGATGATTTTTTGGTGGCCAAGTCTATTTGGTAGCCCACTTGCTCGGGGTTCGGGAGAGAATGTGAAGTTCCGGAAACTCGAATTCCCATTCGAAAAAGAAACTCAAGACAAGCGAAAGCTTGATTTGAATTTGATTAAAAGCACTGGATTTTAAAAACCTGGAAGATGAATTGTATACTATTGGCGGCTATTGGATAACAAAAGAACCTGAGCCAAATTTTTTCCAGATCAGACACCTTACTTTCTGAATTTGTGGCATTAGAAGCCTATGACTGAGGAGCAATTGATGGGTATGGCCATTCACGTGATGGCCTGATTATTTTTCCGCTCGCAACGGTCAGGATTATTATTGCATACGGAGAAGCTCTGCCTCAAACGATCTCATCACCGAGCGGACTTTCAATGTGACTTCAATTGAAAATTGGCTACGATCAAAAAATTAACTCCGCTTGCGCTATGGACAATATTAGGCGAAAGAGTTTAAAATTCGGCTGGCGTGCTGCCATGGAAGAACCGATTCCGACCGATTTGTGGCAGGTTTTCCGGCATGATCATGATCAAGAAGGATGAGGGGCGAGCGGATTGGCTAAGCAAAGCTCCTACTCCTGAAAAGGGTAAGAAGATATTACACGAGAGCTTCGAATGCATGTGATGGTGGGTTGGGAGGGCATTATGAGATGAGAATATGATACCTACTACAGAGGCTTCAACTAAAAAATATGTTGAAGATGGCTCGGAACAAATGTGGCAATCGGAGCTTATTTGAGACTTTTTTGAACCAGAGGAAAAAGCTTTGCCCTATCAGGAGGAAAAGCCTTGGAATACTTAAAGACGGCAACAAAAAAATCCCGCGTGTATGTGAGCGAACGGCATTACGATTCACCTCCCAATTAAGGAAGAAGAAAAGCGATGTCCTGAAATTTGGAAGAAGCTAGATTGCTCAATTAGAAGGAGCAAGGTTGCTAAGGAAAAGCTGATTGCACCCTTTGCTGCCCAAGTTTTGGCGCATGTCTCCAAAAAAGCCAGTTGGATGCTTCCGATTCCAATTGAAAGTCCCACGATTAGGTCAATTATGGGACTCAGCGAATGTACTCATTCAGGGATTTCGGTTGGTCGTCTTGCTTCATCTTCAGGAATTGGTAAAAGGGAATTTTTAAAGGGAAGAAGGCAAAGTCAGTGCTTAAATTTCAAAAAACTTTATCACTGCTAGCTTCCAATGATGAACTGGACGCTTCCTTTCAAGCAGAAAAAGAATTACAGAAAGCGTTTTGGAGCAACTCAACTGATGGAAATTTGAACGATAGTCTCGCCGATTTTGTCTGGATGTTTGGAGTTGTCATCTAGTTGTTGATTGGGCTTATAGTTTCGAATTCAGAAAGGAGATTTTTCCCCGCGAAGAAAAGTGCTAAAGCAGTTACTGAATAGCTATTCTTTTTGGATTGTTCGTTTTATAGTAAATCCAGTTTGGCAAATCGACAAAAACTCGCAATCCTGTTTTGATCATTTCCGAAGACTTGAAAAAGAAGCATTAATTTTTGGAAAGGACAGTTTAGGTGCAGAAAGGTAATTTTCTATTTCTGATTAGCATTCCAGTTCGATTCTGTAGATTCTTCTTGTAAAAGATCTTCTCAAGGCATTTCGCTATGGCACTTTCGTATCAAAATCTGTGAATTTGGATTTCCAAAATTCGATCAAGAGTTGGCGTTTTTAGACTATAAAGGAATCCTCCGTCAGGAGAAAGCAGAAATCAAGGAAGGATGCAAGGCTTTAAGAGGGTTCGATTACTGTCGATTTCACAGCTGGAAAATGGAAATTGAAACCCAAGTTCTGAACGAGATCAGGAGACTTTCAGCTCGATTTGGCGGCTTCTGTTTTCGGAAGAAATGAGTGAAATCAGATTAGATAAGCAGCTTTGGACAATTCACTTCTTTGTACTGCCTCTCAGCGATTGAGTTATTCAACTTCAGGTTGGCTTTCCCAAATCCAGAGTTCGCACTTTTGAGCAAGTTATTTGTATGGGAAAGGAGCGCAGGTTCAGGAGGAAATTCAGCTGTCTAGAAAATACTGAATTGCCTTACGAGAAACAGCCCCTGATTCGTTAGACGTATTTATCATTGATTTCCGAGTTCAGATTGAGGGAACTCCCAAGCTCAAAAGCAAGTGGAGGCGAGATGCTTCGTTACTGTTGATAATTATCAATAATCTTGAGCGAGCTAAAAGTATTAAATCGAGCATTTGGACAGGGTTTTGAAGTTTTCAGGAAGAGTGGACGTCGAAGTTCAAGGTTTTGGAGAATGTTTGGAAGCTTTGCCTTTGAGTGGAAAGGCAGTGCGAGTCAAGCGGTTTGCTAGCAGAAGATGCAGTGGTAATGCAGCAGATCGGGGATTCTAAAATCGGACGTGAGCTTATTGAAAGACTAGTTTCCTTTGGCTCAAATCGGGGATTCAGTAGGCTACGATAAAATTTGGAATCATGATTTTGGAGAGGGTTCAGCCTGAAAATAAAGCCAAACCTGGAGGATTAAATCATCCAGTATTCACAAATGCAAATCGTGGCCAATAAAATATTTCAATGGTGAGGATCGCTTCCTTTTTTGGATTTGGGATCTAATCCAATTACGCTCTGGAGGTCAAATCGCTAATTAACCAAAATTCTAAGCAAATTAGAGTGCTTACCAATGATTTCAGGTTGGCAATTAATCCTTGAATTTAGAATTTTATCGTAAAGAGTCAGTGGATTTCCCTATGTGTGTGCCGCAGCAGGAGCGAGCTGATTTTTTAAAATCAAAAGTTTGGCTGTCTTTCAAGTGGGCCTGAAGTCTGAGCATAAAAAAATCAATCCGTTTTGGGACTTGGGGATTGATTTTACGTGTTATACTACTTTACAATGGCTTTGGGTCGAACCAAAACTCCGAGATTGATCTATTTGAGCCCTTTTTGTTTTGGAAAAATTTAATCCATCGCAATACCTTCTCGAAATAGACTTTTAGCTCCTTCTTCTCTATCGTTAATCGGCTATATGCATCAGTGAGACCTGTTTGCATGCGCGACATATGTACTTGCGAGTCTTATAGTTCAAGCATTATCAGCAACCTCCTTTTGTTGTAAGGGAAATTTCATTTTTCAGCCATCCTTATGAGCATATCCATTCCTCATATTTATTGATCTCATCGTCTGCAAAAATCCCGATAACAACCAAATTCCCTGTAGAAATGCAGTCCGGCATCGGTGCTTTGGTCAGACTAAGAGGAGGTTGATATTTCTTGATGAGTTGAATTCATCTCAAAATTCCTCAGAAAGTCATCAACTCCAAACATCCAAAATTAGATTTGATTTCTGAAAAAACTCATCAAAAGAAAACGGCGATTTTCGCAAAGTCCTTGATGGGCTTGGCACCAAAGTTCATTCGTTGAATTCAGCTCGGCGATAGGTCCCATCTGACGATTCCAAATGATTCCTTTGAGGTGATAAATGGTTTTGTCTGTTTGAGTTGAACGTTGCCATGATTTCCTTTTTTTCAAAAGATACAAAAATCAATTATTTTAGCAAATAACCCTTGCAGGGTAAAATTTTAACAAATAAGGTTCGGAAAAATATCTGAAATTTTAATGTAAAAAACTGTCCGCGTAAACTGCGGCCTTGATCGTCATCCTTAGGAGCCCTGCTCAGTAGAAGTTCAGCGAAACGCCAAACATACTTTATTAGGAGCATTTATTGTAAAAAATTGCCGGGGGTCCCTAGTCCGTTTGCTGATTCTAATGATGATATATATGGCTTAGCTCAAAGAAACCTAAAATTGTTTTCCCATGGTAATGTGGCAACTCCAGGTCTTGAAATAATCCGGAACTTAGTTACAATCGGGAGCTTTCTATAATCTTGAGCATTTGCATTCGCCTCCAAGCACAGATTCAAAATATGCCTCCACCCGCTTGAAAACAGTTCACTTTCTTAAAGTTTTGGGATCGGCTATTCGACATCGACTTTATGTCAAAAGTTGGGCAACCCAAGCAGGAAATGACATAGCGACCGCGATAGGGAGTATTACTTTTAAGATTCTTCATTTCCAGCAATTTGTGAGCGAATGTTGATCCATATAGGCGCTTTCCCAGGTTGCCTTGTAAATGAATTTACCCAAGCAGCAAAAAAAAAACAGGGGGAAGAGGGCTCGCCTAGTCCTGTTGGATCTTTCGTTATTCTGGACAAAAATGTACCTCAATTTTCTTTGGACGCTTCCTATTTGACGAATTCATTCGGTAGTATCAAAGTTGATTTTGTTAGTGAACGCCATTCTCAAAAGGCCATTTCCCATAGAATGCATTTCAATCCCATCCAACAATTGCACCTTCGCCCATGATTGCTGCAGACGTCTGACTTGACTACTATTCCGCAATTCCACGCTGCATAACCATTGTTCAAACCACTGCTGATGTGCTTTCAGTGCTAACCTTCACCACTTCTTGCAACATAAGAATTATGACAAGAAATAGGCTGAAAACTCCTTTGTGAATTCCCGGAAGCAGTATTTCCCCAGTTGGACTTTTCTCTTACTAATTTCTAGCAACTCCCGCATTAGCGTTTCGATCATAATCGTTGTTTTCACCAAACCGATTTGTTTCAGGCCCTTTTCAGTAATTCCAAACGAATTCAATTTGGATCCTTCTGCCCAATTTCCCAGCCAACATTCATCTAGGAAAAACTTTGCTCGCTTCCAGGCGATAAAAGTAGATCTCTGGTGCCCGAATAAAGCTCCTATGGTGATGTTGGGAGTTCGATTTGCCAACCTTCGGCCACGGTAATTGCGATCGCTCCGGCGGGGAATCGTCAGCTTGATCGGAGATTCTGGAATTCCCCCCAGCCTTTCACCATGAAGCGAAGTAATATTGTTTTCATCCAAAGCTGGCTCGGTAAGTAGCGAATAAGCAGGTCGAAATAAACCCCCGCGGTCATATTCATCTTCACGGGCTATTAACCATTTTTACAGGAGCTTTGGATTTTCTTGAAGAGATCAAAGGCTGCTCCTCATATGATGACTATAGGCTCCTTTTCCAAAACCCCACCCATCCGGGCGAGGTTTGTATCTGAATGTTTTCTCTTGGAATATTCCGAAGGGCTAACATCTGCCTCTATCGTACGCTCTGAGATAAAAGACATGCGCGAGTCAGCTTGGCGCTTCTGCTACTCCGCGAGTGTAAATAGTTTGCTCTGTATCGCCTTCACGAGTCTGCGAATACGCAGTTCATGGCTCCATTATCAGGAGTACAGTAGTGAGTCCAGATCATATCACCTGCTTCTGTATGTGATTAGTCTTCTACTCCAATTATCTTTTAGTTACCTCATCCAACTCTAACCTTTTGAATTAGACGCCCTTACTAGCAGATTCTCTATCTTTTCTGCAAATGAGCACTGCTTTTTATACTCTTGGGAGTTATATTATCGGCCATTTTAGCTTGTCGTCGACATGTAAGTATGAAGCTTTCTAAGCCTCGCTGTGTACTGTGCTCGAACCAATCCAATTACATGTTGGTTCACCCAAACTCACTCGAGTGTATGGAAAGTATCATCTATGAGATTTTTAAGCTATTCACCATTCATCTGCTTCAGTAGAGTATTATTCGTCTATGCCCCCTACTATCAGCTCTCAGTACTGATTTAAACAATACGTGTATCGTATGCGCACAGACTTTCTATGTGTGTAATTTATTGCTAGGGACGTGTGCTCGTCACAAACCCATTATCACGCCTCAAACACACTTGTAATTAATCATTGATCCAAAAACATTCCTGAATTCCAGCCAAGGAAGTGACGAACTCTATGTCTGAATGTTTAGCTTCATTCCAGTTAACAGCTGGAGAGGTGTGGTTTCATGACCGAATAAGCAGCGCGTAGTTTCCATCCCTTCGGACTCTTATGGTTCTATTCCATACATAGTTTTCCGGTGACTTATCTTGACTCCTCAAACATCTCTGCTTCTTGGAAATTGTACGTGATAATCTAACATTACGATTCCTTTTAATGGACTGTTTCATAAGGATCTGGCTACTAAAAGTTCCGCGCTATTGAAGCATTTCCCATAAAACCGGCTTTTTTACCAGAGCTTTATGTACAGCAAGGCATTCCAGCACTGGTAAGTGATTTTCTTCATTGTACACTTGCCATAGCGGTTCTGTTCTTTCTATCTATCATTCACAAGTAACTTTGCTTGCTGTTCGCATCCTCTTGTTTCGTTGAAGGTGGAAGCCCAGAAGCCCTGTCGAACACATTGCGCTAACACCATTGTGAACTGTCCGGTCAAAACGCTCAGGATATTATTTCCGCCTGTCCGACCAAAACACATTCTTCCCAATCCACGTATCTCTATCTATGAATCATTGAAGGTAAGTTTTTACATGATCCAAAATTCAGGGCATTAATGGTTATATCGGTATCTGCATCCGTATTTCAACCGTACTCTTTGATTCAATCACACAGTCTATATTCATGAATCCGCGTATCGTATGTGTCAGATCTTCTGTCGAGAGTGATATAACCTTCCTCGCCTGCCTTAAGGTCGTGCAGATATCTCAGTGCTCCAGGAGAGCCAGCCTAATTAATCGATACTGTGAGTCGAAAACAATTTTCCATGCCACCCGCCAAACCGGAAAAACCTTTTCCAGGATACGGAATTCTTCTGCGAATCCTATCATAATTCCTTACATCGTTAATTGCTCGAAGCGGCATTTCCTAATTTCTTAAATCGCATCTTCACCCCATCTTATTTCATAAGCAATCTACAAGTTAATCATATCAAAACCAACGAGTCTTACCTTGAATTTACAGGAAATGCTTCGGCATCCTATACTTAACTTCAAATGCTTCTCCAATCGGTTTACAACAAAGGAACATAATCCAGCTATGTCTATATCCCACCCATAACTGGAATCCCAAAAAAAGCTTAAGCGCCCATAACATTGCTTCGTCGAGGGTACATCCTCCCAATAAGTTTAAGAAGCACGAGAAGCCTTGCCAATGCGCCATCGATTCCCTGTTGCCACTGCCGCATCCAAACTCAAGCACGGGTTTCACCTTTTATATTTTTGTTTTCCGCCAAATATATAATATCAGCGCAGCCTTAATTTAGTCAGCAAATAATAAGGTCTGGAAATTGAGAATATTCCAAATTTTTAAGTGCTGTTTTATTCACAAATTTAATTAAAGTTTATTAGGCATTGGAATCATAAGGGGGGACCTTTGACCCATGAAACCCAATGGCTGAATTTGGAAAATACAAACTGTTCCTTCTCATATACCGAGACACCATTGCGTCAAATATTGTCACTTAGTGTGAATTTTCATTGCAGCCTAAATTATATTTCAAAAAAACCTATATCCTTCAAAAAAACAGGGCTTCCATCTTTTGATTTCATAGATGCCAAAATGAGCTCTCCCTCTTTCCACAATTTGCAATTATTATTTTTCTTTCTACTAATAATCCAAAATCAACATAATCACAATCCCGAGCAGCTAAGGTAAAATCCCTTGCGAATTGGTTATTGCTTTTGGCTAAAAAAACAAATATCTAATAGATCACGTCTTTCTTGTTTTCTGCCTTTTTTCCCGATTTTTTGTATTTTTCCAATTTATTAGCCATTTTAGGCCATGGTGAGTTCTGGTTTTATTAACCATGTCAGTTATTTCAAAGCCGAGTGAAGGATTGGTTAAAGATCTTGGTGCATTTTTCATTTTTTATACTACTTTCTGATAGCTATTGATTGATTTTTTAACTATCTTTACTATTTCCCTTTAAATTTTCAATTAATTAAATCCCTTTGCTAAAAAACAATAACCACCATTCAATCCTAATTCTTTCGTTAGGACATGTGCTTCTCAAAGGGTTCCCAAAGAAAATGCAAAACCAAAAAATAACAAATTTGCATAAAGAATCCCAGCGTTTTAGCCTCAAGCTGGAGACTTTAGATACATTTTCGCATTTTGGTAGAGACCACTGTCAATTGAAAATATTGCAGCGCAGCTATGAGGTACACATATCCCAATACCAAAGTAAATATTTTATTAAAACAAAAATTATTTTTTTTTTTTTTAAAATTTATAAAAAAAATAAATTTTTTAAAAAATCGACCACAAAATCCCAACCGAAATTTAGGTTTAAGCACCCAGGTGAAATAAATAACTAATTCTTTAATCGAAAGCTACTGAATGCTGATTACCCAAAAGGATTTTTTTTTTTTTATTGTAGAACTTAAGTAGAAAATTAATGATCCACCAGCGGATTGCTCGTGGTTTTTTCAACTTAGTATCACATTATAG
>Ga0163217_1086587_pt1 | contig 11731 bp, 9 predicted proteins | sample SynspAceP_FD_185933 | JGI IMG/M metagenome (GOLD analysis project Ga0163217, IMG submission 185933) | Saline lake microbial communities from Ace Lake in Antarctica - Synechococcus sp. Ace-P (PacBio error correction) | ecosystem: Environmental > Aquatic > Non-marine Saline and Alkaline > Saline ... | reverse complement strand
AATTGTATTGGACGCTGGCGGCGGGACCGGGATGATGTCCTTGGAGTTCGCGCAAGCTGGCATAAAGTGACTTTATGCGATGGATTCAGTAGAGAGGTGGCTTTGATATTGCAAAGACGTTTGGCAGATGCAAACCAATGCGTGTTGTGAGCACATAGAACATTATTGTTCGACTTAACTATCCTCAGCAATTTGACCTTATACTTTGCCACGCTGTGCTGAGTGGTGCAAAGCTCTCGTTATTATCGACAACTATTTACTTCAGTTGCGTGAAGGTGGCGGTTATCTCTGAGTTTCTTTAATCGAGACGCCGGCTTTGTTTCAATAATGCTATTTGGGGTAATTTTTGGGACTATATTTGATGCTTGGCCTGAAGCCCGCAATCCAAGTCAGGTTAAATTCCAACACAATGCAACAACTTAGTTCCAAACGATATCATTGAGAATATTATTAACCACAAAATTACCCAACCTGCATTAATTAGAGCATTAAAGCGGGAGTGCGTGTTTTCATGGACTATTTACAAAGAACCGCAGAAGCAGTTGATTGAGTATGACAAAATTTACTGTGCATTGGATTGAAATATTGGGGCACGAGCCTTATATGTGCCTCGGTAAGTATTTTCATTGATTATTCGAAAAGCTTAATGCGAATTAAGGCGTTGTGCAAGTAGGCGGTTTAATGCCAGGCAGTGATGTCCGCTTTCGAATCTGTTCAGGTGGTTTGTGGACTATAGCGCTTTAACAACTTTTTTACCTTGTTTGTATAAGAAACTTTAGTGAAAATTCCATTTTATTCGTTTGCTACCAAAATGCCGGGGTTGCAGCATTTCTTAAAGTTTATACAGAGGAAGCTGCATTGTCGCCATTACCTCTACTTTTTAGAGAGGGGAAGGATAGGTTAAGCGCACCCCCCCCCCTTTTCGCAAAATTGTGCAATATCGCTATCCGAACCGGGTCTTGATGACCAAATTGGTTCGCAAGGAAAGCCAATAACTTTTCAAGTCCCTTTTCTATAGGTTTATATAAAGCCTCTAAACCATTCATATTGAGGCGTAAAACCCGCATTTGCTTGCAGTGTTAACCGATGAGGACTACTTTTGCCTTCATTATTGCTTTAAATGGACTTGTTTCGCCGCTATTAGCAACGTAATCTAAGTCATAAATGTGTTAGCCATTATTATTCTCTGAATTGAAGTGTTTGTTGTATTGTAACCAGCGAGCGAATATAGTCAAGCAATTTAGCTCAAATATCACTAATTTTTTTAAGCCACGTTTTCGATAAATGTTCTTGATTAATTGGGGCATGCTATATGATTCAGGAAAATCATTTTATCTTTTTTTTCTAATCCAAGTTATAAAGTTTACGTTGGACTCAGATAAATTTGTGTTCCTCAATTCCTCTACTAAAGCTAAGGTTTTGTTGGTCCTTTGTATCCGCTTTTTTTAATATCACTTAAAACACTGCAATAAATTAAGTGCTTAAAAGCAGGGACCGCTAGCGATTTAATTGACGTGCTTTTAAATAATTCAATAGCATCGTTATTGATTACCAAGACTAGAACACCCATGCCTTGATCGTTAACGCGTTTCGCCTTTCCTTTTGACAGCCCCAATGATTTTTCTTGGTTTCTAAAAACAAGACTACCTGATAATATTTGATCAATTTGGTTCGTTCTTTGCTGGCTATTTACGAGTCCACCCACTCCAAAATTTTCACGTGCTTTTTCTTCATGCCCAGTCCAAACAAACTTTAATTTGCATTCCACCATCGTAGCTAGTTTTGGCGGTTTTTTGCATCTCCCACGGTTTTGTCTGGATTTAATACGTTCAGCTTTTTGGGCGGTATCGCCTTCCAATATGCAAGCAAGAAAGCAAGGCCATAAAAATCACGCTTGGTGGTTGTGTCTTGATATCAAGAACGCTTCTACTTTGCGTTTGCCGATTTAAGACATTTCGCCCGCCATGTAGTTTGGAGCACGCTCATGCATTGCAAGAATTCTCGGCAGTTGTAAATTTGCATACCCGAGCGAGCTCAATAGTTGTATTCGTTCAAAGCGTTCCTTTTACAAGTTAGTTACTGTCGGTTTTCTCTCTAACAGTCTTATTGCTTCCTCACTTCGGCCCTGCATTTTGTAGCGAAGTTCTTTTAGTTTAGTGGCTGGAATGGTCAGATCATTTTCTTTAATATTGTCGAGTATTTTTCTCTGCTAAGTCATAATTCTCTTTTGCCCAATTTCAACACAAAAAAAGCCATCCATTCATAAGCTTTTTCCTTCGTTAACTGATCGTTTATGAGGCATCGAGCCCATGTTTTGGCAATGACGCCATTGCTTCCAGATAAAAACTCACTCTTGATTAGTCCCCAAATGCGCCCAGAGGACATTAGATTGAACGCTCTAGGTGAATATCGCGCATAAGGACGATTGCCTCAGTGTTTGTAGCTTTTGCTCACAATCACTTAAACGACCTTGAGTTTGATAAGTCCGCTCGGGCACGTTTTGCTCAACTTCCTGGAGCGAGTTGTTCAATGAACTTAGTGCCTTTGTCGGCTGTTCATTATCTAAATATTCGAGGCGCCGGCTTGTATTTTTTGAACGAATGCTTAGATAATGTTAGTAATAGATGTGTGTAGTGTTTTTATGGTTGTAAGCTTGATAATAGAACGTCAGGGTGGATATCTAGAATTTTGACTAATGTTTGGGTACTCGGTCGATGTTTAAAAACACAATTACCCATTGAGGGCTTAAATCAGTTTTGATTCTGTCCAAATACTTGTATCCATTTTCAAACTCCATTTTTGTTTTGTTTCCTAAATGAAATCCATTTTGACAACAACATCAAAAAGTCTGTTTGTTCGTAAAACCATTTTCTAAGCTCTTTACCAATTAGTATAACTGCGATCTTCAAACTCCCATAGACATTAAGATGACTTCGCAGATTTAGGCGCAGCAGTTGTATTGTCCTCAACTTATCGCTATCTTAATTTTATACTTTGTCAATAATTAAATCCTTATTTTTGACCCTTTCGGAACAGCTTTTAGCAATTTGATGCCCTAAGTTGCATTCTCATGAGCGAATTTTAGGCCTGTTTTTGGGTATGCACTAAAATACATAGGTCTGTTAGAATTGTTAAAAGTGGTTTATACATCGGAGTTTTGTAACAATCACTTTACAATAAAGAAGTGGCTCGGACTATACTTGAACGTTTACGTAAAGTAATGCCGGTTTACTGTTAGCGGCATATTCACTTCATACAATCATCCTAAGGTTTACTATGAAACAGAACAGATAGCCAATTAATTTTGATGGAACAATTTGTCCAATCTTACAACACCGATTTTATTGAAGGACAAACCCAGCGAACAAACCCAAGGTTATCGCCCATGCACTTGCGCAAACAGTTGCTGAAATTGAAACAAGCTGTAAGCGCAGCAACGACCGCTTTTTAAAACGTGGAAAAAAGTGCCAGTTCAGGAGGCGTGCCCGTTTTAATGATGCGTTTCAGCATTACTAAAAGAAAACCATGATGAAATAGCAAAACTTATTTCTTGCAGAGAAACGGGTAAACGTTTGCTGATTGCTAAAGAGATGTTTGGCGCGGAATCGAGAGTAGTTGAGGCAAGCGGCCAATATTGTTCCATTGATGATGGGCGAGACCCGTAGAGAACGTGCTACTAAACATTGACACTTACAGCATGATTCCAACCTCTTGGTAGTTTGTGGGGATTACACTTCAATTTTTCCCGCTATGATCCCATTGGTGGATGTTTCCAATGGCAATTGCCTGCGGCCAATACATTCATTTTGAAAGCCGTCGAGCAAGATCCTAATACACCGATGAAAAATTAGCCGAGCTTTTTCTAGAAGCTGGGGCACCTAAAGGTTAGCTTAAACGTGCTTCACGGGCGGTAAAGACCAATTAATTACTTGCTCAAACATGATTGCAATTCAAGGCAGCTGTTCTCATTTGTCGCTAGTGTGCCGTTGGCAGCATATTTATTAAAACAGAGCAACGCGGACAATATGAAAAACGTTGCGGGGGGCCCCCCAAAAAATTGTTTTGCTGGCGCAAAAAAATCATTCCAAGTAATTATGCCCGATGCGAACAAGAGTTTGGTGGTTGAATAATTTTTGGTTGGTGCAAGTTGTGGCGCTCGGGACAGCGTTTGTATGGGCAATTTCAGTTGCCGTGTTTGTTGGTGATACTGCTGATTGGGATCCCTATAGCAAAAAAAGATAGCAGCGGTTAAACCAGGACTTTGGAATGACAAAGACGCAGGGATACTGCGGTCCGCTTCATAAGTCCACAGGCGAAAAGCTAAAGTATTGGCATTGATAGAGAGGGCAAACAACAAAGGTGCGACATGTCTAGTTTGACGGTTCTGGTTTTACATTAGAAGGATATTGAAAACGGTACTGGGGTTGGTCCCACTGTATTCTTAATGTAACGACTGAAATGAGTATATATCAACAAGAAATATTTGGTCCAGGTGTTTATGTTGTATGATAGTCAACACGCTGAAAGAGGCCATTAGCACTAACCTGTGAATGCGAATCCCATTTCGGTAACGGTACATCCATACTTTACTGCTAGCGGCGCGGTCTGCACGTTAAGTATCAGAGTGAAATAGAGTAGGTCAGGTGGTATCAATGTGCCTTATTCCCGTTACCACTTCCATTTTTCTCCTTTACGGGTTTGGAAAAACTCGTTTTATGGGTGATTTACACGCCTTTTGGTAAAACAGGGCTGGTGCGTTTTTATACCGAGACCAAACAATTACCGCTCGGCTGGTTGGATGACGAGTATTCCTTCAGGTCCAAATATTGACTATTGAATTAAAATAATAGAATATTGTTGTATATGCCTTATTGCTCAGACTAGCAATAGCAATTTATACGATATCTAGGCCTAGCTGTTGACTTAAAAAGTGATTAAAAAGAGCGAGCAATATATGAATTTTGAGTTTAAATGAAGATCAAACGCCTTTCGCTGCAACAGCGAAACAGTTTTCTGACCCAAGAGCATAGCCCTTTTGCGGCTTCAATGGGACCGCGACATCACTTTCCTATTGGAAAGCAATTAAAAAAGGCTGTGTTTGAACTCGGTTTTCGGCTTATATACGCCAGAAGATTGAAGGCGGTTTAGGTTAATCTCGCTTAGATCTTCCTATCATTATTCGAACAGCTTCTCTATGGGCTTTGCACAACAACGACCGCCAATGCTAAACCATTTCATAACATGGCAACGTGGATGATTGCGACTTGGGGGTACAGCATCAGTTCCCAAAAGAACGTGGATGTTCAACGTTGTAACGGGTGAAACCCATTGCAAGGTTATTGTTTAAACTGAGCCGGGGTTCAGGCTCGGATGCAGCGTCAATGCGTTACCTGCGTTAGAAAACAGAGTCAGGTTACGTATTAAATGGCCTCTAAAGTGTTTATTTCTTGTGGCTGAGCAACCCCAAGTTTTGGTTGTTATGGCTCGAACGGGCGAAAGCGGTGCCGGTGGTGTTTCTTGCTTTTTGTGGTACCCGCGATGCACAAGGTTGTCGAAATACGGTAAGCAGAAGAGAAAAATGGGCTGGAATGCGGCAACCAAACTAGAATTGATCACTTTTCGTTGATGTTAAAGTTAATGCCAAGCGCATTACTCGGCAACGAGGGCGAGGCCTTTCAAGTTTCGCAATGCAAGGGCTTGATGTGTGTTCGATGAATATCGCTTACTTTGCTCAATAGGTACTGCGCAACAGGCATTGAATACAGCGCAAAGGCTTTACATGCCAGAAAGAACACAGTTTTTTGGTAAACCCTGGCTAGTTTTCAAGCATTACAATTAGACTGGCTGAATATGCCAACGGAATTGGTCGCTGCACGACAAATGTCAGACTAGCGGCGAGTAAGTTAGATAATTAATTCATCCTGATAAAAAAGCAGTACTGGCGCGATGGCAAAAACGTTTTGCTACGGACCGTCGGTTTTTGATGTTTGTTAATCAAGCGCATTGCAATCATGGTGGTTACGGCTATATTCCAAAGAGTATCCGGCTGGAGCGCCCATTGTGCGTGGATGTAAGAGTTTCATCAAATACTACGGTACTTAATGAAATTATTGCGCGTTATTATTGGGCGTCGCCTTAGTATCAATCTATATTGAAATACTCTGATATGCCAGTTATCTGAGACCAAGTTGCTCGCTCGCAAACAAAAACTGGCGGAATAATAGGGTGTTATTACGCTTAATTAAAAAAACAGTCGTTTAACGCGTTAAATCTTTGAAATTGGTGCAGTTTATGACGGGCCTGCTTGGCGCAATGCGCAATGACAATTCAGTTGTCGCTGTGTTGTCGATGGTGCAGGTGGAATAAAGCTTTTTTGTGCAGGTGGGTGACGTGGTTTCAATGTATTCAATCAATGAAAATTGTTCGCACGAGCAAGGCTTCGGGTAATCCAAACTTGAAGGCATCCACGCAGTTTTTAAGTGATTTTTTTAGCCAAGAATACAGCCTTGACTATTGCCATACATACTTTCCAAAAACCATTCATTACTTTGGGGGGCGGGATTGTAATGGGCGGCGTGGTTTTAGGGCCTGTTCGCTGCCATCTAATTTGCCTATAAGCTTACAGGGACACATCAAGATTCGCGATGCCCGAAATTAGCAATTGGCGTTGTTTTCCGGATGCTTTGGTGGCAGTTAATTTTTTAAATAAAATGCCTGCTGGTGTCGGTTTATTTTTAGCCTTAACCGGAGCAAGCTTCATATGGCCTTGATTGCCTTGCGATGTTATCTTGCCAGCCATAAGTTGTCTCTGAGGAGTAAGCACACATTGCTAACTCAGCTAACACATATGAATGAGGTGTCTGGAGGAATTATATTGAAGATGCTCTATCTGCATTACAACTAGTTGATGAGCCAGCATATTAGTTATGCTTTGAGCTAAGCTGCAGCGAGTTTCAATCAATTTGCATCTGCGTTAGGCTGATGCGCGCACGTTTGCAGCAGCAGGTTTCACCAATTGGCTAACATTGGTTAGTTGAAAAAAAAATAATGATAGATGGTGGAACAAAGCGCTAAAAAAAGCTCGACCAATGGAAGCCCAATTACAGCCAATCTAGTATTTCGAACAATTAAAGCGTAGTAAAGAACTACCCACCTTTAGCTGAGTGTTTTAAGGCAGAACTCAATATAGCGTTTGAGTTGCAGTCATATGGAGGAATTTGAAGAAGGCAGTGAGAGCCTTTGTTGATTTGACAAATGAACTTCACCCAAGAATTGGGTTTATCAAATAGAGATGATGTGCCGGCAATGTCTGGATCAAGCTCATTTTACTTAATTTCGCTGATTGCGGTGAATCCTTTGCATCAACTTGAACAAACTTATGGAGGTTAACATGGCTAATATGCAATTTTTCGGGTTGGGCAACATGGGAGCGTCCATGGCCAAAAACTTTGGTTCAAGGGCACAGTTCAATGTCACTGTTTTGATTTACTTGAATCAACCAAGTACTTACTGTTAGCTGAAGGCTGGCGCTAAACCAAGTACTAGTGTTGCAAAGCGGTGAGACGCTGATATTCGTTATTTCTATGCTGCCAGCAGGAAAACATGTTGAGTCTCTTTATTTTTGGCAACGACGGCATTCTTAAATAAATTATTTCAGGTAACGGGTTTTGTTTATTGATGTAGAGTTTACTATTGAATCAAGCACCTGCAATTAAGTATTGGTGACAACTGCAGGCACTGGCCAATCGATTTATTGATGCCACCGGTTCCGGCGGTGGTGGCTGGAAGTTGCCGCGGGTAGGTTTAAACCTTTATAGGTGTGGTGGTTGATAAAGCTTGATTTTGATGACGCTCAAAGCTGCTTGCAAGCGTGGGTAAAAATTATTTCATGCAGGTGGCATTGGCGCAGCGACAAGTTGCTAAAATCTGCAATAACATGTTACTCGATCTTAATGGCAGTACATTTCAGAAAGCATTACAAATTAGGCATCGACAATGGTTAGGGACCCTAAGCATGTCCGATATTATTGTGCAAAAGTTCAGACGAAACTGGACATTAGAACTTTATAATCCGTGGCCCCGGTGTGATGGAGGAATGGCACCATCATCGAATGGTTATCAAGGTGGATTTTGGTCGATTTTAATGAACAAAATCCTTGGCTTAGCAATCGGGCAACTGCTGTCAAATAATCAAATCTGTTTACCTTTAGGACCAATTGGCTAAGTCTTTGTTCCAAAAAATGCATGCAATGCAGGGCAATGGCAAAATTAGACTTTGTTTAGTATCTTCAATGCCTATTAAACATAACTAACGTAGCCTTCTGAGAATTAGATTGAGTGTGTGCAGGGGTTATCATTGCCTTTCATATTAACACACGAAGCTTTCATAATTATGTGCAATGGCCCACTTTGTAAATGTCCCTTAACAAAACACATCCCCAAGTCGATGCGCCTGAGCGGAATCTTTAAAGGACATGGTTTATGTGAAAATAAGCATAGTTTTCGATAAAGCAAAAGCAGGCTATGTTAACTTGCTTACCAGTGCAAAACAAGCGGTCAAAAATGCAGGCGATGATGTTAAATGGTTGCTGCGAGAAACCACCTTTTTTGCTGACAAAACCTTACGCTCCATTAGTTAAAAAGACTATCCGACGTATAAGCTCTGTAACTTTGCCAACAATGTAGTATGGTATTTGCGTGCCGCGTAACGGGTTTGATGTAGCTTACAACCCGGTTAAAATAATTGATTTCAGGCTTGTGACTGGGGTTTTCTTCCTGCTGAGGCTTTCAACGCTTCTTCTACGTCCTGTATCTTGATGTGATAAACGTCGTGAGGTCGACCGTTTTCTCATTTTCGGGGCATGACCATTTCTAAAAGCGCAGTGTTGCGGCAAGCAAAGAGAAATAAGGACAAACAGTTAGTCGTTGCCGAGTGCGCGCGACCATATAATATTCCTGTCTTGCGACTCGTTCACAAGATATTATTTTACAAGGTTGTCCGCTTCCCGCATGCGCTGGATGAATATGCCAGAATATTGCCATCTCAAATGGTGTTGTTGATTTACAGTTGATCCAGGCACCCAAACACTTGTTTTTTGAACTAAAAGAATAAGTGTTATGAAAAACCTTGAACTTCCATCAAAATCTTACAGTTGCAGTTTTCTCAACGGATTTGAACCAAATTAGTCTGAACAAGTATCATCTTGATTTCAATGTTTGCGGTGAATGTGCAGGAGGGCGCGTCTGGCATTGTTACAATTATAGACACCATTTTTTATTGGGAAAACAAATGAGACACCCAAACGCGGTCTATCGCGCAAGAATTTAAAACACAGGTAACGCCGCCGGAATTTGTTGATTACAGTTTTTGGCAACAAAGCAAAAAGGATAGAGCATCACTCAGCGGCTCCTTGCGTTGCTGACGTTCCTCAATTTCAGCAGTTGCAGATTGATAATGCCGTTAGGGTCAGAATTTAACGGCAATAGGAAAAAGTATTATGAACAAAGCGCTATTTTTAGACCGAGTGGTGTAATTAAATGTGATCTGCATGTATAATCAAAACCCGCGACTTTGATTTTATCGATGGCATTATTCGAGCTTGTAAAGCGGTGCAATATGCAGGGTTATAAAAGTTCATTGTCGTTACAATCATCTGGCATTGGCCGCGGCATGTATACCGAGGGTCTGACTTTGTAGCACTAAGTGCATGGATGGTTGCAGAATTTGCTAAGCGTGATGCTATCATCGACATGTGCTGTTTTTGTCCGCATCACCCGCAAGCACCGCTCGAAACAATATAATGAAGTGTGTGAATGCAGAAAACCCTAACACTTGGTATGCTTCACATATGGCCGGCTGCAAAAACACCATATTATTTGCCTTGCAAAGAGCATAATGGTTGGGGGACAAGGCTAACAGATGATCGAAGCGCAATAAAAGCAGGTCTTCGTGAAGTAGTGTGGTTTAACCCTGAGCCTTCATAGGACAGGATAAAGCAAGTGCTGCACAAACTGGAAGTTGAGTTGTTTTTCTTCGGAGCTTCACACAATAACCATGGACCACATAGGCTTCGAGGGCAATTAGTTAAACTTCCTTGCCGGTCTAGTTTATCGTGCATGCGAACTGCAGCACGTCTGCTTGACGCCATGCCAAGAAAAACTTGCATTCGCGGTTTGGACCCAGAAGGCTTTTAATACCACTCTACCATGAGTAAACCTTATTTATTAATTAAGATCAGCCTGGACTTTCATTTAGCCATCCATTGTTTTTGATGTTTCATCTGAAAAACATCACCGATTCGGATATGTTGAACATTGTCTTTGTCAATACCAAATTTTTTGGCAAATTGTCTTCAATTGTTTTTTTAGCATTAAGCGAGGGACTTTCAGAGTCACATTGAATTACTACTCCGTGCCGTATAAAAGAGGTTGGTATATAAACGAATCGGCATCAGATACGTAAACCAAACTTGACCGTCTTCAGGATGTTCACCAAAATACTTATTGTCGTTGGATTATTTTTTTATTAGTTCAGCATTTAAAAATCCAATTGCCACTATAATTTTTTTTGTTAAATCTATTCATCCGATTATTACACCATAATAGGATTGATAGATTGACACTTATGATGCTTACATTATCAACAATAGTATTTCGAATGTTTGATTTGCGTCAAAAACTTGGCAATCTAAATGTTTAAAAAAATTGATTCCCCCTTGTGGCAGACCCATGCATTTCACTTAAAGAAAACACGGCCTTTAGGTGGTCTGATTTCTATCATGTTGCTTTACTAACATCATCGTTTCAGGTTTGTTTAGCGGCTTTTGCCCATTTTCCAATACGGTTTTTTTTTGAGCCGTCGTTATAAGATCTGTTTCCGCTTACCTTTCGTGTACAACTCATCTCGCGCTCGAACGATTGATGACGTCTTAATATATGAGCTATTATTCGAATCGCAATGCTGTGCAAGTATCGCCGACTCGGTCCGCGCGTGGCCGCGTGGCGCTTGTTTGCGTTCTGATTTTTGGTGAAACCGACTCATCAGTGAGATTGGTAGTTTCTATGCATTGTGACTCTCTCCGGTGTGTCAATGCTCACTGCTTCGAGCACTAGTGAGAGCGTGCAGTGCTCTTCATACGCCAGGAGAGATGCTCGCATGGGTACCGCGAGTGTATCGCAGGTAGGGCAGTCATCTATTATCATGGATGGGTCCTCTTTTGAGATGACCAATACAACATGTAGGCATAAAGAGAATTATCCTTCTGTTTTCATTATTTACGGACAAAAACGTCGCATCGGTTCTCGCCGAACTTTATCCAGTTTTGCTGCTCGATAGCATTGCTGCCTTTGTATTTAGTTGGTTGTTCAACAAACGTCTCAAATCAACAAAGGGGGCGACTATTACCCCATTGAGTTGAATTTGCTCCAGCATTTCAGCCAGTTGTTGGGCTTTGGGACAAATGGGAAATTCCGGTTTTTTTTTTTTATGCCCAAAGTTTTTTTTTTTTACTTCTTACCCAGGGGAAAATAAGGGGGGGGAAAAAAAAAAAAAACCCAGGTTATTCGCTTCGCCAAAGATGAAGACGGAGAGAGGTAAAGACCAATTTTTGCGCGGGCGCGCGGGCGCCGCGCCCGCCGCGCGATATTATACTTTTTCCCCTCCCCCCCCCTCTCCCCCCCCCCTTTTGTTTGACAACGCCCTTCTTTTCAAGATCTCTGTCTATCCTCCTCT
>Ga0163217_1066650_pt1 | contig 11731 bp, 9 predicted proteins | sample SynspAceP_FD_185933 | JGI IMG/M metagenome (GOLD analysis project Ga0163217, IMG submission 185933) | Saline lake microbial communities from Ace Lake in Antarctica - Synechococcus sp. Ace-P (PacBio error correction) | ecosystem: Environmental > Aquatic > Non-marine Saline and Alkaline > Saline ... | reverse complement strand
GGGTCAACCAGTTGCATAGGCGTTGCGCGTTGAGTCCCCGGAAGCTCGTGCAGTCACCGCGGGCGTTGGCTTCTCTGTTGATCGAACCCGGGTTTCGCGAACCTCAATGGCGTGAAATCCACCCGCACTTAAGGTGTCATCCATTATTCAAGTTCAGGCCGGCGCAGGCGGATAACTCCGCCCAGGCTGCAATTAGCCGCAAAAGGAATCGCGACAACCAGCCCCGCCGCCGGTGGTGAGTCAGTGCTTCGTAGATTTAACCGCGCTGAGTTTGCGAGGCATTGGCCTGACCTTTCTGGCACCGACATGGCGCTAAAAAAGCAGACATCATATCCCATTAAACCGTGCCCAGCAGGCCTGCAACGGCGCCAGTGCGGCAAATCATTCGAATGGACTTTTCAAGGGATGCTCGAATGGCTTACAATGCTTGCTTGGGATGGCGCGCCAGTCTTCACGACACGTCTGTTCCAATCGCGGCACTTCAAGGCTTGCTGAGTCATCGCCACGGGAATCATTTTGTGGGCAACGGGTTGCATCGGGTTAAGCCAGCCCGAGACGTCGTTCAACGATTCAACACAGTGCTGTGACGGTTGCGCTGGCCACCGGTGAGGGTTTTTCGCCAAGCGTGAAGTCAGGCGAGGTGCGAAAGAGCGCCACCGGTGATGACTAAATAGACGAACGCACCAGGCCAAGAAAACTTGCCAAAAATCCCAGCAGCACCCACAATGACGGGGCCGGCCCATTTCGGTCAGTTGCTGCAGGGGGTTTATTGGCCGCTCCCTGAAATCCGTGGTGAGGTTCATGCGCGATCTGGCTCCAAGAAAAATAAAGCGCGAATGATAACGATTTATATTGAAGTAGTAAAGTGTCAACACCTAAAACCCGGAAACCCTTACGGAAGCAAGATCATTGCTATTAAAGTCAGGGCCGCCCAAAGGTCCGTCTTCTTGCTTGGCGTCGCACTGTTTATCGCACCTGCTGGAGCCGCGGCTTTATCATCGGAATTTCAGTCCAGCAGACCTGCCTGCTTATCCGGCCGATATGTCGAGTGTGATGTGTTCAATCCGATTTGCCGCTTATTTTTTTCCTTGTATGAATTTCTATTTTCTAAAATTATCGAAATGATTAGTGATTCAGTTTGGTTTCAGGTTTGTATGTTGTAAATACCTGAGCTTTAGGTGCCACCAGCACGGAATAACAGTGGCAAAAATGCTTCCGGGATTTGCGTTTTTGGGTTTTATTTTCCGCAGGAGCAATCCTGCGTATTTTTCTATTCTGCGCGCGCTCAATAACTAAGTGCTGCAACACCCTCTAATCGAGTACCGTGTTGCCATGGAAAAACACTATCATTCACGAGTACACCGCCGCGTATACGCTCATGTTTTGAAGCGCCAGGGGCCTCAGCCTTCGTGCCATTGCTAGTGAGCTGAACCGTTCAACCAGCACCCTGAGCGGGAATTGCAGCGGCGTACGGTTGAAGCCGATTCCTACGATGTCCGAAGCAGCAGGACTCGCAGCGCGTTCAGCACGTTTGCACTGCCGGGCCCCGGCGTAAGCTTGGTTGCGGGCACTGACTCCACAAAGTGGTCGTCGACATGCTGCGAAACAGGTGGTTCCCACCAGCAAATCAGCGGGCACACGAGAGCCATGTTTCCTCGTCGTCCTGAGTTTCAAGTCTCACATGAGACCGTGTACAAAGCTATTTATGCCCAGGCCTCCACGGCGAAGCTGCGCAATGAGAGCTGATTACCTGCCTGCGTCAAGGGTCACACAAGCCGGCCGCCCCCGTTTGCCGGCGGGGTTGATCGTCAGCCAACAAATCCCGGATTTGGTCAGCATTCCACTTGCGACCGCGGAAGTCGAAAGAGCGGTGCTTGCCTGGGCATTGGGAAGGGCGGACTTGGATCAAGGGTGCTTCAATCGCTCGGCCGTTGGCACCTGGTGGAGCGTGTCAGTGGTCTGGTGTTTCCTGGGGCCAAGATGGACGGTGGCACCGCTACAGCGGCCTTTCAGGTCTTCAGTGCTGCGTTGAATCGGGTACCGCTGGGAGATGCGCCAGGACTTTCACTTACGGACCAGGGCCGCGAAGCTGGTGCGCCATGCTGAAAATCACCCAAAAGGCCGGGCACGGCGATCTACTTCGCTGACCCGCACAGCCCCTGCAACGAGCGATGAACGAGAACACTATGGCTTGTTGCGGCAGTACATGCCCAAGGGGAACCGACCTTCTGTGTTCAGCCACCCCTGGGATGAGCTGGACGCTTTTGCCTTTCCAAGCTCAACACTTCGGCCTCGAAAGCGGTTAGGCTTTTAAAACCACCGCTGGAGGTGTTTATGGATCTGATCAAACCGTACCCAGAAGCGTCATCAGGCGTTCATTAAACCCAAGTGTTGCACTGGAGTTGGGAACCGCCCCTGTTTGAAATCTCTGACGGTACGCACTTTCTTTTGTGGACTTAGGAAAGGTACTGAAGACTTTTTCAAAATTTAGCGATAGTATGCGATGCGCACGGGGCAGATAGCCGAGGCACCAGTCGCGGAGACCGAGGAAAGGAAAGAGCGGTGCCAAACGGCATAAGTTCGGCGTACAGATTGGCACCGGTTTCACGGACTTTCGCTCCCTTGAACGTGGCGGTGAAAAGCCAGTATGTTCGTCTCTCTGTACCTGCCGGGGCATGAGGGCAAAAAAACCAGCCATGCTAAGTGGAAGACATGGCTGAGACATTGTTATTTACGATTTTCTGGTGTCTGGTGTCTTGAGCACGCAGCTGTTCTGCATGTTTGAACCCGATGAATTCGAGTTAGTACGTATTCTATCATCATGCACGCTTCATACTCGCGTATTCCCTTCATGATGTATTTCCTTATCACTGCTGCGTATGCAGCATTTAGGGGTAACGGTCTCGACTGTTTTATTTGGTGATAGTGTGTGCGCCTCTTGGTCTCCGCTCCGTAAAACAACCCGAGTTGGCTCATTTGATCGGTCATTCTGGAACAACACAGTGACATGTACAGTGTATGCCTGAAAAGTACAATCCAAGTCAGCTATAGTGAAGCTCTCTCTCATTCATTTGAACTCCTGCGTGCTTTAGAATTACTGTTCCCTTAGTAATAAGACGTTAACTTCTCCCTCTCAGCGCTCCCGTCTCGCTTTTTGTGCTACATCTCCCAAGGCTATCATCTCCAGTGACAGCGTGAATTAAAAACTGAGTCGCTGAAACAGAACTCATTGATATCTTTCTGGCTCGATCAATCTTCACAGCCGTGATGAGCTTGACCTCGCGGCACGAGTGCTCTCTTATTCCATAGACATTGCGTGCTACTGCACTGCTCTACCTTTATCTCTACAGTCTCTCTCCAGATCGAATCTCGAACTCGTCAATATACTAAACATACAGCACATCTGCGCTCGCTGTGCAGTGTGTCGATTTATCTCTCCATCACTAACGGCATATTGCGAGTTGCTGATTATGTCGTTGGGATAAGCACATCGGGTCTGTCGTTGCCCGTTTTATTCAGCCGACTGTTCACTCGAATTCATGTTGATGATTCACCCTCGTCACTACCAAAAGGCATTAGAACCTCTGACATTGGATGGGCCATATGACTTCCTATCGACCCTTGGCGATGGGCTCGAATAATCTCTCTGGTCAGTCGAAAGACGCGTAGCTGACTTATGTGCTACTTGCTGCATGTTATGACGGTCTATATAAGACAATACTGCGAGATATAATAATATATATGTGATTGGCACGTGCGCATAACAATAACACACATGATGGATGTATATTTACTATGTCGATGCCAAACTCGCGTTTGAGCGATATGGAAATGGCATTTAAGTCATATATTTCGTCCCGTGAACGCAGCCCTGAGAGAGTCAATTTATAAGACAATAAAATAGTAGATAGGACAAGAGTTGAGTATTACCAATAGTTAATATCGATTGCACTACATGATCAATAAGGATATCATAGATAATAGCTTCTCTGAAATTAAGAAGTCTGTGAGTTTCAGGATCAGCTCAATACTATCTCATTCAAGTCTACGCATTGAACATTCGCTAACCTACACTCAGTGGAGTATTATATCTCTGAAATTTTTCCTCATCGGATGATACTTATACAAGAGTTAGATCGATCTGTGTTCAATCAGAGAATGCGCGTGTCGTAATTCATAGCGATAGTACTATGGCGGTGGAAAGGACGCTTTCGCAGGCCATAGTCTTTGGGATACAAGTGAAATCGCTTATTGGTACGCTCCGCCCCCCCCCTCAAATATCATCTGCCGATAGCATGAACTCCTCGCCCTCACTGCGCCCTTAGAAGGAAGACAAATCTGCATCATTATTGCCGATGTCGAATTAGCGCAATTATGTCCCCTGGGCTAGGTTACTGCCTATTATCAGCATTTATCGCATGACGATCCGCGGCGCTTCTTGGATGAATCCGGGTTGCCATCATGTGCATAAAAATCACCCCAACCTTCTCCAGATCCATATTACGCATACGGTTGAGCGCGAGGAACCTCCCACTGATACCTTCAATCCCAGAATACTGAGGGCATGACATACATAACGCCAACTCTTGAATGGTGCCTCTATCAGCCATGAACGCATCAATCGTATAGTGATGAATAGATCCATCTTGTCATCTCGCCCGCATAGAAAGCAGAGCTCGCGGGCCTCTTCCTCCTCAGTCGGTCCATCTCAGCATGAATGATATCTGACAGTGAGCTCTCAATAGTCAGGTGGTTAGATACCAGGTAATTCCTTAACTGTGCTGCCATCTGCAACTGTTGGACAAGCGGCATGGGGAGTATTCGCGAAATGATGACAACAATCGGGGCTCTCTATGTACGGCTAGCTGGACGGCCAGACTCTCTCGATGAGAGCCAGAGCATTAGCATCTCTACAGCTCAGTGTACCTGGTCGGCAAACCTGTGTCGCCCGACAGGCAACACAGATCATCGGTTCTCTTCGCAGGATTAACCTCGCCTTCTTGATGGAGCACCGCTTAACGGGGCGCAGGTCCACTCGTCATCGTTGAGAAAACCGCTTCAGGAAGAAGCCGGAGAGTGGGTCTGTGGCCTGATACGTTCGTTTACGGGAAGCGAACGGATCCCCTCTAATCTGTTAGCCAAGCTTGTTTAATTACCGCCGTCTTATTACAACGGCAACGCCGCGAATCACTCACTCCGTCAATTCGCGCAACCGGACCAGTTGATTTGATTGCCGGGTCACTCGACATTGAGTTGGCTCGTCAGGCTTACAAGCCTAGGAAATGACCGTATCGGGCAGTATGGATATCTGAGTGTGACAGAGCGACACGGCGAGCGCAGGCGCAAGACGCGGACGGAGTGAGTGCTAACATGTCTCCGTGCGAAGTGACTTAGGGCAATATTTGACCCATAGCCATTTTTTCTCTCAGCGGCGCCATAGATCTGGCTCGACATCGCGAAAACGCATATCGCAACATCGCTAGAAGCGCATGCATGAATCGCGCGAAGCCAATCTCAAACCCCAAAATCCCGGAGCAGCGCGCGCCGCATGTCGGTTGGAAGCGGCGAAGTCTGATTCGGATTGCTGCAGGTTCGGCGGACTTACAGCCGAAGCCACGGTGCGAGCAAGGCTCGACCGAACCTCTAGAAACGACTCGATGACCGATCATGCTTTTACCAGCAAACTGCTGCTTCCGCTAAATAGCGGGAGCAGCGAATGCAGCTCTATCAGCTTATCCTGAAATCCAGACGATGGATAGACTATTTCTTGTCCTCCGAAGCATGTACCCGTCGCGCGTCGAGGTCGCGGAGCTCAACGCCACAGGTTGTTTCATACAGGATGATGACGCGACTGATCCCACAGCAAAACGTCTCTGAGCATAAGTGTACTCGAAACTTTTCGCTAGTCACTCACTCGACCTATCGATGCCTCTGATCAACGTCTCCGCAATTGACCTGTAAAAATCCAGGAAGTTAATACGTCTGGGCACGACCATGTTAAATGCGTCAGCACCTCATATAGGACATTCTCGTGTGTTGAAGTGGTCGGGTGAGCGTCGGGTGACGCCCCCGGTAGCAACATGATATGGTGCTCCTTGCACCACCATGCACAGAACCAGCACGATCAGAAAGGAGTATACCGTGGCGCATCGATCAGGCGACCGAATCTCTCGAGCGGAAGAGCTGAGATGGTCACGAGTAAAGAACCCGTTCCATTTGGGGTTAGCCGCCACGTAATGGCACCACACCAATCTATATGAAGAAACTAGACAAAAGACGTGTAACAGATCAAGCACTCACCTGCCAGAATGCGCTAGCAGTACTCTCCTGGTACCGCTCCACTGAGTCTATAAGCGAAAAGCAAGGGTGATCGCGCAAGTAAACATCAGGCGAACCGCGCCGAGCGCACAAACACCAACCAGATATTTCGATACTATTCACCCGCGAGGTGGTTTAATAAACCTGGGTGTGCGGACGGCCCCGGTCACCAGGGGCGGCTGCCGAATAAACTTTAACGACCGTTGGGTTACGTTCAATACAGCGAAGCGATATGGCTCATGTCCACCCTCGGGTTGAGTGCTGGAATCGAAGAAGCTTTATGTGAAGGCAGGGGCGAAGCGGTCGAAAAGTGGCAAGCCTTGATATACACTTTACGCACTCACATTGGTCAAGTCCCGGAGGATGAATTAGTTCCTATGGCTTTAAACCGGGTAATGAGCGTCCAGTATGAATCCCATGCCTACAGAGCAGCGAGCGGTCATACGGTGACCTTCATATAGTCGCCCGAGTGTGAAAAGACAGCCTAATACACGCGTGACCGAACCACGACGCGGAAACACGGCAGTACCTTACCCAACGATGGGTATGCGCTCCCACCTCCGGCTTGTTCATCCGACAACATCGACTCGTTCCAGTAGAAGGCTAAATCCACTCTCATATATCTAAAACCACAGAGAATGATCGCGTGCATACTTGGCAATCAGTCAGGCGTCACCGGATGATTGGGTACCATTAGAGCGTAACGCTTTGAACCACGTCATACCGGTAGGCTACCAGAAAGCATACCGAAACACTCCGCGGTAATAGAGAGACAGCTGGATACTACCTGACCTGAGAGCGACAAGATCGCGTCCATCGTGCGGCTGACGATGAGAAATTATATTCACGTACACGGAACGAAATTCCAAGACTCCGTACGGCATCCACGAGAGGTGTGAAGCATTACGACTGAATGGAAAAACCTACGTGCACACCGCCGGGAACTGAGAGCATCTTTGCTGCGGGTATGTTGTAGCATTAAACATTCAGGGGCAAGGGCAGACCGGCAAATTGCTCGGTGCCTCGCGAATCGGTTATTCGACGGGGCCAGAGCGATCGACTGGTCTGGCGTATGGATGGCGGGGGCATTCAAATTCCGTCAATGTGGATGTTGGAGGATGGGCGATCAGTACGCCCGAGAATTCTCGGAGGTGTTTTCGTATCGGGCGATTACGGTGGTCACATTCGGCCCCAGTGTCCTGATTGATTCTGAATCCAGTAAGACTCGGATTTCACGCATTGTCGGAGATGGCCGGCCGGCACGATGGATCACGGCGAGATGGACACGAGACTATGGATCGTGAGGAGCCAACTGATGATTACAATCCATTATCATTGGTCATCCGAAACACGTTTTTTGGTGTTGCTGGCGAGCCTATTTAATATCAGGGTTGGGTCTGTACTCACTCAGTAAAACCCCGTCGATGCGCTTCCGGATCTGTCCGATGTGCAAGTTATCATTAAAAACCAGCTTCCAGGACAAGCACCGCAAGTTAGGTTTGAAGAACCAGGTCACCTATCCCTGACGACCCGCCATGGCTGTCGGTTCCCGGCGCGGAAACCGGGCGCGGCTATTTCGTTTTCTTTGGCGACTCTTACGTTTACGTGATTTCACGAGATACCGATATGTACTTGCGGCGGCGTTCCAGAGTTCTGGAGTACTGTCGCAAGTGGCGGCCCAACCTGCCAGATTCAGCGAGGCCGCCAATTTGCGGCCGGACGCCACCGGGTGTTGCTGGTTTATCTTGATGACATTGGTTGATCGGACAGGGGCCAAAACGACCTGAGCCAGTTTACGCAGCCTGCAGGACTGGTTTCTTAAGTACGAATTACAAACGGTTGCCGGGGTATCGGAGGTGGCTTGCGCTCGGTGGCATGGTTGAAGCAATATTATCAGGTCAAGGTCAGCCCTTGAAAAGCTCCGCGCCGGGATATTTCCCCTGTCGCTTATTCCAAACAGCGATTTCAGCAGGTAACCAGGAAGTCGGAGCGTCGGTCATTGAAATGGCCGGAAGCCCGAATACATGTGTGCGTTACCTCCGGCCTACATTGGAATCCCGGGAAAGACCTGATTGTGATTCGCTGGGGTCTGGATGTAAACGGCACACCGATCCCTGCTCAAAGATGTGGCAGTTCGAAGTGGGGCCACAAGATGAGGCGCGTATTGCGAACTTAACGGGGAAGGGGAGACCGTTGGTAGATCGTGGTTGATGCGCTTGGTGAAAATGCCCCAGGAAACATTAATTGGCGTCCAAAGGCCCAAGCGGGTCGAGCTGCAATTCGAGCCTGGGCCCGATGGCGTGCGTGGAAGTGCGTCACGGTTTTACGACCGATCGGCCTGATTGAGGCGCGCCGTCGATAACCTCTTTTTTAAGCTGCTTGAAGAATTTCTGGTCGTCCGGCCTTGTGTGTATCGTCTTTCTGTTCCACCGTCCGCTCTTCGTGGTGGCGACTTATCAGCTTACCTGTGCATTTGATGGCGTTTACGTCATGTACTGGCAAGGCATTAACGCCAACATTATGTCTCTCGGCGGCATCGCCATTGCTATCGGCGCCATGATCGATGGCGGCCATTCGTTATGATAGAGAACATGCAACAAGCATATGGAGCGAACGCCACTCACACCCGGAGAACCGATGGGAGATTGTCGCCAAGTCTGCCTCTGAAGTTGGGCCCCCGCGCTGTTTTTTCTCGCTGTTGATCATTACGCGTCCAGTTTCGTTGCCCGTGTTTGCGCTTGAGGCGCAGGAAAGGGTGGCGAATTTTGCGCCACTGGGCGTTCACAAACTTACGCAATGGCAGCCAGTGCGTCCTTGCTGTAAACCGCTGGGTTTCCCGTGCTGATGGGCTACTGTATTCGGGGTAAAGTTGCTGCCGAGCATAAGAACCCCTTTCAACCCGGACAGTGTGTGCTCCATGTGTTGACGTGCCTATCATTTTTTGCCCGGCGTCTTGAAACCTGCTGCTCAGGGGTTTCCCATGTCGACTTGGGTGCTGGCATACCCTAACTGGTATTGGCTGTGTGAACCTTTTAGGGACCATTGTGACTTTTCTGATTTTTTATGCAACTAAAGAAATTGACAGGGTAGCGATTCTATCATAAGTACCGCACACACCGTTTGGAGGGAAGAAACGCAAGGTGAGTATTTCTTGTGGACTTACATGGCAACAAACTCTCTTATCCTGCCAATCTGCAGGGTCGCAAAGGCCCAAGTCAGATTCACTCTCAGCAGCACACGGAAAAGACTGCATTTGCATGTACTCGCATAGTTCGAAGAGTGAAGACCGTGTTCGGCAAAATGTAGGGGCGTGGCGATACGGCAAACCGGATTAAGCGAGCACATATATACGATAGATATGAAAGGATCACTTCATATACAGCCTCAAACACCCGCGAAGTGCGCCGTTGGTGCTCGCTTAGGAGGGCAATTGTACTCTCAGGAGCAAGCCATCAGAAGAGGAAGACCTCATCACGATTATCATATCCTCCTCGGTGTCATCCTTTATGCGGTTTGATGATTTTTGGATATGGTTCCGATCATCCGCAGCTTGAAATTGCTTGTGGCAACGGAGTTATAGAAGCACCCGTAGGCCATATGGAAAAATCGTGGGATCACACGCGGATCTCTTAAAATAGCCCATCTCGAGTATTTGTCTGGAGAATGGAACCGCGGTTCTGCCGAGAAGGGCGGCAAGAAATCTCTGGCAGAACGGGTGCCCGGCTCAGCTCGCGGGTACGGTTGACACTTCTTAACTCAGGAGGCGAGTGCTAGGCGGCAGTGGCCCGCTCGAATATAATAAGGTGGAATAATAAGTGATCGTATTGGCGACAAGTCTCCGAACTTGCCTTTATGGCGTAGCGGAAGTATCTGTGCGGACGATTACAGCAAGTGAATGCCACGCGTCACATCTCTCTCGGGCTAACTAGGCTCGGAAGTTTATGCCATACCTCAGACACTCAGATTCCGTGCGCTGTCCAATTGAGACGTGATTGTAGCCAGCATTTAGACTTTTTTTATGCGCGTAAGACTATCGGAGTATCTCTCCCGACAAAACCTTGGAACAGCTTCCTATGGGCTTGAAATAGCCGTGTGCGAGGCTCGAGCGGCATTTTTGCTGCTTGGGTCTGATGTCGCCGATATTCCGGATAGAGATGGGGCCGCCGGCGATCAAAAGTTGAAAATGCTCGCATACATAAGCGGGTGGTCTTTTGTGGATATAAGAGCGTTATGTAGGACGGTGAGGCAATTCTAGCGCGGTCTCACATCGTCTAGCAGTAGGCACTGCGCTCGTTGCCAGGGAAACACTCGGAGTAATTATTGACGCCTGCCCGTTGCAGGGTTTACGTTAGTTGCATGACTCGGTCGGGCCAATATGGCAATAACATAGCTTCTTGCGCCAATAAGGAGAGACGACGCTGACCTAACTGGTGGTTAGCCTCATTGTCACTTAGGGAGACAATTGATACAAATATCCTGCTGTTTATATTCTAGATTGGTTGTAATTGCTGGTGAATGCCCTTCATATACAGTGGAATGTCAGTCGTCTCATAGCTCGTCTCCTGTGAGCGATACATTCTACATTAGGACAATGCTCGTGGGATGCGCTCTAGGCCTCTGCAGATATATATAATCTAGATCGCCGGTCTATAATCTCGTTGTCAGTGTCACCAGCGGTGTCCTCCAGTGATTGGTCTTTTTCGCCGAGGAGATTGGAGTTCGCTGAGGTGGGCGTTATCCCTACCTATTTTAGCTTGCTTGCGGCTCCAATTCAATCCATTCCGGGAAGATATCAGTTGCTATTCAGCCTTAAAGTTTATCGCAAAGATCAGTGAAATTACATGCGGGTCTGTGAAAGTAGCTCTTGAATGGACAGGGCTGGCCACTTAGAAAAGATCTTACATTCATTTGCCGCCTGCTTAGAATTCGATATCTTCTCCGAAACTGCTGAGGATTAAAATCGGAACTATGATCTTGGGTGAAGCACAAAAGGATATTGCACAGCAACTGCTACAAGATCTCCAAGTCTATCGAAAAGCGATCAAGAGTTGGAAACTCGAAAGAACAAAGATCGATTGATCAAAGAGCTGCAGGAAGTCTATGCCACAAGTAAGTAAGAACTGACTTTGATCAAAAAATAAGAAATTGGCTGGGGAAGAGTGGGGCGAAAGAGGTGCAGCGCTACCAAGATTGGATTTTCTATATTTTTTAAATCAGAGGATAAGCGAAATCAAGTTCAGGGACGTATTCCAAGTTCACATTTCGGATTCCCGTATTCCAAAAATTGCCCTTCCGAAATATGAGGCTTTGGGTGATTATTGAAATGGGGACTCTGGAAAATGCTATATAAGCAGCGCTAAATTCCCTTTTTCCTATCCGGTGGGAAGTTTTTCCTTTTCAAACGACGCAAGGA
>Ga0163217_1035808_pt1 | contig 11731 bp, 10 predicted proteins | sample SynspAceP_FD_185933 | JGI IMG/M metagenome (GOLD analysis project Ga0163217, IMG submission 185933) | Saline lake microbial communities from Ace Lake in Antarctica - Synechococcus sp. Ace-P (PacBio error correction) | ecosystem: Environmental > Aquatic > Non-marine Saline and Alkaline > Saline ... | reverse complement strand
TGTTTGCCAAATACTGGCTTATGTTTAAATACACACAATTCATTAAGACGTCTTACATTAAATAAGTAAATTAACTATGTTTTCACAGAAGATCTCGTTCAAGTTTGCTGTCAAACCATGCGTTTGGTAATAAACCAAGGTCGTATTTTGATCGACCTGCCAGAAGGCGTATTTACTTGTGGTTTGCAAAGAAGGTTGGCAAAGGCAAGCAGGCAATGGCTACAACTGTCACTGGAAATTTAAAAATCAACGGTTTAGAAAAAGCTGGTTGATCCATGCGTAGAACAACAGAAAGGAAAAAAGACGAGCGAAAGTACGTATTCGTTTTGGACTAAATATGAGAGTAGGCTTTCTAGGACACCAAAACAGCACACCATGTTCTCTTTATCAAGATGAAGCTGCATCGTCAGAGGACTTTATTGAGGCAATATTACCGACCTAAATCTCTGCCTAGCGGATTCTTGAAACGCTCATGATGCAGATAACATTTTTTGGGCGATGCCTTTTCCGCGAAATTTTGGCGCCACAGTTCCAAGACAGCTCCCAGAGCACGTCGATACGATCGCTCGGCAGGTATATACGGTTCATTTTGCTATCCATAGGCGCCGTTGCTCAGTTCTATTCAAAGACGGTTCAGCACGCTAGGTGCCCTAATCTAGAACATATTTCATCGGTTATTTTGGATTTCGGGTCATTTCGCCACACCAACCAAACTTCCGCATCTGCCATGAACGGGCCGCAAATCACTTTGCTCTGTCATATCGTTTACCTTATTCTCTTCCATACTTACCCTTTATTAAGCAGTATTACTCTTTTGTTTAGTTATCGCATATTTTGAATGTAAGTGACAGTATAATTAGGGAAATAAACGAATGCGACATCCAGAAAGACGATTTATCTGGCGCGAATTGCCAACTATTAAACGACACCTGAGATATGCACTGCATACCAGCCGGATTGTGCATGCCTTTGGATTAACGAATCAAAAAACCAAAAATTCGCTTCCTGACGTATTGGGAAAACACTCAATTATTGGGTTGTGGGCGCTGAAAACAATCGAACAATCCACGGCGAAATCAAATCATGGCCACCAGTGCCGTCGTAATAAAGGCGTTGCTTCTACGTTACTGAGCCCAGTTACTTCGACTGCTGTGGCCACAAGGATTGTCAAAAAATCAGCCTAGAAACCGGCCACAAGATTCTTGCCCCCGTAAACATGTTTTAATTATGCGGCCGGTTTTCCGACTACAAACTACGATCCTTACAGCGTATTTATGAACAAAAACTATGACTAGAAAACACTCAAATTAGACAAAAAAAAAAGCCAGCGCGACGTGGCCTGTTTTCGTTATTTCAACAAATAAAGAACTTATCTGATCTACTTAGGGCGCCGTGGGATTTGGCAGGATCCAAGCAAACAAGTAACTTCTTTCTCGACTAAGTCCGTATCTTTCTTTCTGCTACATCGACAACTGGGGACCTTCTTTGTTAGGGCTTGTTTGGCAATTTCGCGGCTTTTGCATAGCCTAATCGGATTAAGCGTGCGTGGACTTAAAATTGGGTACGATGCATGCTTCGTTTAATTTATCTTCATTAACGCTCAAATGTAATGCATAGCGTTATCAGCAAGTAACTGCCCACTGTTGGCTAGCAATTTAATGCTTATTCAGTGATTCTTAGCATCATCGGGCAACTAACGTTCATTCAAGTTACCGGATTGGAAACCAATAGTCAATCGCGGCATCGTTGGCTATCACTTGCGGCGGCCACCATAGCGTTGTTCTGGAATCACAGGGTTTACTTTACCGGCATAATAGAACGGACCTGGCTGCACAGCTGTAGTGAATCTCTAAACCAGCCAATTGGGCAGGAGTTCATCCACGCAAATCATTGGGCGATCTTTCATATAAGTGCCGAACGGCTTTAGCTGACCAGGTATAACGCCACCGCAGTATCTTGTGAACCGATGAGCGCAAAAAAAAGTTTTTACCATGAGTGTAAGTGACTTTTGTTAATAGACAATTCTTCGCAAAAAGGGCAGAATTGGGTGTGCTTAATGCGTACGACCGCCGTGCCCTGAGCACAGGTTGTGTGGTTTTACTTTCAATACATGAGGTCTGTCGATATGTCTTGCAGTTGAGCGCCCACGCATGAAAGTTTGATCCAGTCGAACCGGCATGGCACATCATGCGTACGTCCGTCTTGGTAAATCCCTTAGCGAATCGCCTTTTTCTATAATCGTTTCTTAAATGAACCAGCGCTGGCAGAAATGTCCCGGTTTAATTTACGTTGCACTTCAACATGCTATCGCGCTGGGGATAACATCGTTGCTGCTCTGACCTAGTTAATATGGTCATTAGGATTCACTGGCGCGCCATAATAGACGCTGGCTATGTCGGCAATCCACTTTCATTGGCATTCAGATTGGAGTGACCAGAACGGTTGGAAATACGTCCACAGGTGAAATGCGGCATGAATTTGTCATCGTTTAGCAGTTTCATTACAGGCATCTTGAATCGTTTAGCAATTCGTGAAGAGGCATTAAGGTTTCATTCGCCACGCGCAGCAGCGCTTGATCAATATAAGGAGCGGATAAACGCGTGGAATGCTTGCCACTAATAGGAAGTTATTAACGCACGTTGGGTTTGGACCGTAAAGCGCCTCTCTGGACGTCTAGTTCACCATACTGTCTTTTTCAATGCGCATTTCATTCTTTAATGGTTCCTTATTGTTGAAGGAAGAGGGTAAGTAATAACTGAGAACCGTAGACTATGTTCCAATTTTGAAGTAAGTTTCTCGCCGCGTTGATAACGTCTCCACAGGCTGACACGCTCCTTGCCATCCCAAATAATTTAAACGCTTGGGGGATTTGTTCAGACAACTTCAGATATTCGACTCGCACCTTTTAATACCACAACATGCGTGTGATCGTCTGACAGATACCTGCTCCCTATAGTCATCACAAGATAAGTGGCAAGCAATCCATTTAACATATTTGCGGCAAAATGGTCAATTCGTATAAACATTAAACTAAGTGAATTGTGTCTTTGATGACCTGTTGTCCAAAGGTTTTTATTTCCGCTTGCTATCGGAACCTTATTCCGGTTCATTATGCTTCAGTGCTTTTCAGTACCCCTACAGAGTGGGTTTTATGAAACCTTGCAGGTTCATGAATTCCCAGTTCAGATTGTCAAGATTCACATTACAGTTGTCGTTCTGTTCATGCTCATGCAAATATTTGATAAATAATAACCTATTAGATCAATTCAAAAAAATAGATTTTAATTACCCTCTTCCTTTGTTATTGGTCACTAATCGGGGACTGTTAATCTGGAGCGATTAATAGAAATAGTGGTCTGATAAGATGAATATTTGTATGTTTTATAATCTTCGGTTGACTCCTGGAACCATTGAAATGACTTGTCTCCGGAGTTACGTTATCTTGTAGAAGTAGATAATTATTCGAGGTGTTCCTGCGAATATCAAAGTGTCATCCTAAGTTATTAATACCTTTAATTATATGATAATTTTCAAAAGAACTACCAAATTAGTGGTCTATTGTTGCATTTATTGAATGCTTTATGCGCATAAGCATTGAAAAAGATTTTGAAAAGATGATTGGGTTAACTAATTTTTCGGTGTGCCAATTAACTTCTGTATGATTGCCATATGGTAATGGACTGTTCCATTAAAACACCAATATGCAAGAATGGAAACTTTGTTCGACAAATCACCTTTATGAATCAAAAACTATATAGAAAAGTGAGCTTTTGTTTTCGTTGGATTTAAATATTAGGCCACCGTTTATTCCCCGGTGGTAAGAGTATGGATAGTAGTGATCTTTTCGAGTTTTTTCGAGTTTCAGGTTTTTTTCTTGTTTCAGACCTACAAGGTTTAGGAAAACCTTGCAGGTCCAATATGTTGCAGATTAACCTAAGCTGCGAGGTCTTTGGGATAACTGTTTTCTCCAACCTTGGCAAGGTTCTGCGGACCTTGCAGGGTTTTGTTGTTCCTTTGCTATCGGCCCATGGCTCTTTTATGCTTCATATTTTTTAGGACCTACAAAAGTTTTGTTGGAAAACCTTGTAGGTCGGGGTTTTTGAAAAACCGTGGCAGGTCCTGCAGCCACTCAACCTTGAGGTCAAATAAAATTCTTTTTCCGCTTTCATAGTTCCCACCGTTGTTTCATGGGTTGACCGCTGTAACCGATAGTGGTAGCACTTAAGATGAGGGGTATAGCCAATTACCGGAATAAAAAGAGAAGAACATAAAGACAATTCCGTTGCCATATGGCAATGCTTTGTTCTTCGGGAACAAAGCTTAAACTTTTCGCGTATACTTAAAGTGACGCTCCAAGGTATAGTCCATATTTCCAAGAGACCGGCGTAATAAGGCTTTGGATTAGAAAATAGGCGGGCAGAACAGTTGAAGCCAGAACCGTATAAACGGGAATTAAAAGGCCGAAAATAAAACGGAGATGCGTCAACAAATTTTCCGGATCACCAGGGTGGGCTTAGGTGAATCGGATTTCCGGGCCGCCATAGTGTTCTCCGAAGAGTGGGGGGTATCTCGATGGTTTTCTGCTTGCGTGTTTCCTAAAAGGGTGGGCTTCTATTTTTCAGAAGAAGAAAACTGGGCTCTAAAGGGTGAGTGAGAGAAGCCATACATTTATAGCTTGTAATAGAATAAAGCCCAAAACATTAATTAATAGTCGAACCCAAAGATATCGCCTAATTAGGATTACCGTTGGGTGCTTCCCCAGGCCCAAGGGTCCACCGATGAGAAAGAAAACCCGCCACGTGTGCGAGCGAGTCCATAGGCAGATGGTGAAAATTCATGGTCGCTATTGTAATACTGATCAATATTGGAATCCAAAATAGTGCAAAGCCCCCAATTGGGAATTATTTTAAAGGTGCCCAGATAGGCATGTTAATATCCCGTCATATATGTTGGATCATATTAATGTTTTGACGTAAAGCGATCAATTGCAGTGACATCCTTTTATTTAATAGTAGGCGAAGGTTATTTGGAGGGCAATTTTTACATGTCTATTAAAAAACCTTTTCCCCTGAAATAAATGATAATTCCATATAGAATGATATATAGAGGAAGATATAACGGATAAAGGCGCTGACCTCCTGTTTTTTCCACAGGTGAGGGAATTAATTAATGGATTACGCCCCTCATTTTTGTCGTACTCCTTTACTGCATTCTATAAAGGCCTTTGGCGTACTAATGGCCACCATTGCTTTAGAGTAATTATCATCTCTCCTTGATGACCAAAGAAATTTTAAACTGATCATTTTATTTGTTCCTGTCCAAATATTCAAATTTGACCATCATTAATGAAAAGTGGACCAATGTTTTTAGTCTATAGCTGGATAAAAGTAGAAAAGCAGATCTTGCCGGTGGCCGTCAAAATTTGCCTTAGAAGTGTGATAAATATATGACTTGCTAACTAACCAGAAGTTAGCGTGCATTTACGTGCGGCGAACAGGTAATCCAGGCCAGGCCCCTTAGTAAGAAGACCTTACGCTCACGTTGGGCACCGAATAATGTTAGGGAACTCATATTTCTCCCAATGCAGTGAGACCAGCATCCTTTACCAAAAAACCGATTACGGAGCCTCATCCTTTAGTCCATCTATTAATCTGTTGCCTATTTATGGATTTATACTGGTGAACGACAAATTACTGGGTAAATTGTCCGGACAATGAGGGACCAAAACATACCTTCCCCCATGAATCGAAAAGGACACTGCACGGCATCGTACACCTGCCTTAACTTTTGCTTTAAGATAGGCAATGGTAACGTGATATTCGGTGTAAGTGGTGTTTCCGCTGCAGTAGTCTGATTGGTGCCGCTACCCGGGATATTGTATTAACAAAAAAGTTTTTCTTGGCTCTTTAATCGAGGAGGGTTTCTAACTCCGGCGCCTAGCCCTTTGTAACTACATAGATAAAACGGTTCCAAGGGGAACCTTCAACGCCGATCAAGGGGAGGTTATGCGTTGTTCGAAAAGCTCTTTTGTGCGCGCTTTAGTGGTTGCATACGTAATCGTAAATTCCACATTAATCTAATCTGGAACAATAACTTTGTCCACGCCTTTTTGATCGTTTACCGGATATGGGTTGACGGTCAAATAGCGCTGGCCAAAATTCAGCGTTTTCATCTGCCCATCTTTCGATAAATTCATGGCCTGCGGGTATGAGTCAAAACTAGAGAATATCGATCTGAACAAAATTGCAAAAGGCGATCCATGCCGAGCGGTGATGTCGCATGCGCTATGGGTCCTGATAATCTGGTTTGTACACGTTTTTATAAATTTCCACTGTGAAGCAAATTCAGTCGGTGGTGCTACAGGACGGCGCCTACCAATATGGAGTCGTATTTATCACGGATCTTGCTTCATAAGACTCTCGGGTCAAATATCTTCCTGCGTGGCGCATCATTCCAAACTGGTGGGCGCTCTCGAGATTTCCTCCTTTTTAAATGTGCTCCTTGTTAAGACATATAATCATTTTTTTATGGCTCTAAATTTCTGTTTGTGGCCGTTGCTTTCTTGTCTTCCGACACCTAAATTTCCTATGAACAGCATACCTCAATTGTATACTATTGACGGATAATGTTGGTGTAGTGTCGAATTGCAATAGTTTTATAGGTGTGAGGGTTATTGTTTTAAAAAGTCGCGGTTCTTTATAAAAACTCTATTTCCAGGGACACTTTCTATTCGGTTGGTTTTTGGGCAATGAATAGAGTATTTTGGTATGTCTTTTTCGTATATACTTACTGCAGCGTGGTTTGCTACCTATACAAAAGAGTACAATTCTTTAAATTGATTCTTTGGCTAAAAAGCTTTCAATGCACGACTGGGGCCTAAAAAACATTATACCATCAAAATCGTTAGAAAGTAGGGGACTTTGGTGTATTTTGATAAAGGTTCGTGTAATCCTAAACGGCCACCATTGTGCTTTTTTTAGATAGGATGGAATTTCATTCCGACGTTTATCACCGCACAAAACAAAAAAGTTTCTTTTGGGGCTTATCCCAATAATATTTACTCTAAACCCATATCGATCCCAATTCCTGCTCCATAATTGAGCATTTTCTATGACATATGCCTTTTTTCCTCTCCTTAAAAACGGACTTCTGTTTTTTTCACCAACACAAAAAAGGCAGGAATAAGCATTTATTTTTGATGTTTTGGGGAATTCGATTATTTTTGTCAGAAAAGCCTTTTACTGTATTTGGCCCTTTGTAAATATGATATTTTTTGAAATTATATTACAGCGGTCTATGTTGGGTGTTAAGGTACTCAATATTGATGGCGCATTGTTACTCCTCGACTGTTTGGGACTTATATATTTGCAATTGTTGGTCAGTATTGAACCTGTAATTTGCAATCAGAGGCTGGGTAGAAGATTTGTCAGAAAGATAGCTGTAGTGCTCATGGTACTTCGGTTTATAAAATTCCCCAAGTAGGTGGGGTTCTAAAATTAGCCAAACGCCTTTTTAATTTTTGCATCCAATTCCTTTACCGGCATGTCAATTATTTCTTGGCCACAGAACTTGGCCGAGTGTTCTAAAATAGTCCCGGGCGGGAATAGATTTCTTGACCTTTAATTTTTGTTTGACCGTCCAAGGAAAGTAGGTTAGCACCCTCAATAATGGAGGTCTACCTCTTGGGTTCAACGATGGCAACTACATTAGCGGTCCCCAGCAGTACGGTTGCAGTTACAGGCTCTTCCTCTCGATAAGTATATGTAAGTGAACTCCCGTCTCCAGACTTGGTGAGTCCGGCAAAAAATATCTGTTAATGGAATCGTTTAAGCGGTGGTAACCGCTTTTTCGTGGAAAACACATCTGATAAATGAAATTTTCCATTGCGGTAACAACAACCATAGGCCCGCATTGGCTCGGGTAGACTTTGGTTGGTCTGTAGGCCCATCCAAAATCCTCAGATAATATGGTTTGGAGGCCATATAGTTTACTCTCAATACGTTGCACATAACAATAAGCTTGGCAAAAATTACCTCAAGGACAATCCGTATACCCATGTAAAGGTTGTCCTTTAAGTTTTGAAGGCGGGTGTTTACATTTCCGCGTGGGGTAAATCTCGCACAAACTTCTATGTTTAATTGTAGGGATCGGGTATTTATTCAACCATTTGCGCTTGTCTTACGTAAGCTTTCGCGGTAAGCGATAGGTACCAATTGGATAAAAAAAGAGTTTCCACAATCTTATATAGAAACACAAAAAAGGTATCTTGCAGGTTTTTGTGCGTCTGCAAAAGGTAGAAACATAGACGCTTTCTGTATGTACCCATTCTAATATAGCGTAGCTCTTGGTATGGTACGTCTTTCATGGAATGCACACTCTCTCAGTCGATTATTCAATACACTGCAAATAGTAGGATACAGAGCTCCCATATCAAGCGGTTTTTGAAGTAAATATGTATTCGGTGATTGATGCTCCTAGTTCAGTATAAGGGCTTATCTACAGAAGGTCTCCGGTAATATTTATCAGAAATTTACTCCTCGTGTTAAAACCAAGCTTCTGTAATTGACTGAATAACCGGTTATGGGCTTGCCAGAGGGCTAACTGACTTATCGCGCGAAGCCGGTGAGCGCGTATATATTTATTGTTTTAATACATGGCTGGCACGAGATGTCTAGTTTGAAGTTTGAACAATAACGTTTGTATAAGCTCTAAACTAGGGTATCGGATCTATTTCAGTTATCTTTAGATGATGTGGCAAATTGCTCTTGTAATTTTCTGAATGAAATGAACGCTACTGAGATAAATGTCTGCTAATTGAACGGCATGGTCGAAATTCACTAAGCTTTAATTCTGCGTGTTGGAAGTCCAATTCCTCATGCTTCATATCTTTAAATTTTCTCTTTTAAGAGCCTTGTATGACATTGGATGCACTTAAGCCAAACTTCCGAGTTTCCAACCATTTGATAAATTCTTCCTTCACTTCTTCAATAATACACTTTCTGGGCCTGGGAAGTAATGATTTTCTTTTTCTTTTCTCCAGCGTTATTGTCGGTCATGGCGAGGGTGGATCAAGATGTATTACGTGTAAACATTTATCCAATTCAAAGGCGTACGGTTGTCAAACGAAAATTTTTAGGAATTGGACAGCGGTAGCCGTTATATTCAGACAAATGGTTTCTTTGTATATATCAATTTTTGAAATGGGAGTGGCGGGTGGGCCGACTTGCGGCTCCTTGTTGCAACAATAAGGACATCCGTTATCCGGGTGATTTTCGGATTCTGATACTATGCATCCGCTAGTTCTTATAACTATAAATGATTAGTAATGATTCCCTTCTTGCTATACGTCTGGTGCGCGCGCTTATCAAACTGAGGTACGGTTAATTAAATTAGATGAATGCGATCCATTGTTTGCTTCTATGTTCTTACATTAAATGTTTCACCATGTATTTCTATACTTTTCTCCGGTCTACTCGGTCCCAAAACAAAAGGATATCTTTTTTCTGAAATTATCGGGATAGTATTTATGATGGTATTGTTACGAGGCAAAGGCTTACTGATGTTGCTCCCGAAGAAATCTCGGTTTCGTTTTTTATTTCTTTTACTTGCCTGGATACAGAATTGCATAGACGCTCCAAGAATGGATTTGCAATACTTTGTGTTCTTGGATCGATTGAAACTTTGTCGCAATTGACTGATAATCTCAAAAGTCGCCCAAGAATTTTGGCTTTATCCAAGCCAGTTGAGGCTCCATTCTAAAAAGATTGGTTGTGAGAAAGTCTTAATTAGAACAAAATCAATAATATTACGTCCTTCCATATACATAGGCTTCCACCTCTTGCGAAAATTCCTCCACGGTGCCATGGGTGTTGTCGCATAATAATTTTATAAGTTGAAAGGGATGTTGGGCAAATCCATGTAATTCCGCTACGGTTATGCACCGTCCCAGAACGTTACCGAATATAGGCCTTTCCGTTCTTATAAGTTTTCGTCTTGTTGCTCACACCTAGAAACCTGGCTCTATAGAGCAATCTCTCTATCCCAAGACCTAAAATTTGCGCGGCGGCACCTCTCGCGGTCGGCATCGGCGTTTTTTGTAGTTAAGGCCAAATTGTATAAAACGAACTATGTTTGGAAATGTGATAATCTTTCATAGGATACTCTTGAGAGCCGCCACAAATTTTAACGGGGCATCAGCCAAATAAAAAATAACGCTAGAGGAACAATAAGTATCGCTTGTGGTTTTTAACGCGTGATTTTATATACGACCTAACTGCTTGAAATACCATATTTTAGCAGAGTTAAGGGAAATATATACAAGTCATTTATGTTAACCTTCTAGAATGTTTCTAAATAGTATAATTTTAATATAAGTCGACATGGAGAAGAAAATTTATCGCTCAAGGGTCTTGGTGTTGCAGGAAGTATTGATGTGGAAATGATCTCTATGATAGGTTGAATAAGTTCAAAACGATAGTGTTTACTAATCAGTGTACGGGTCTCACCCGCCGAGATTTAGTTCCTTTATACCTAGATTTCGTATAATCTCGTCCTTAATAGGTATGGGCTAGTTTTTATTATATTGCAATGAGCAGGGATAGGCCTCCTTTGGAAGTGACGGAAGATAATTCCCTGTTGTTATATAATACACAAGTAGATCTTTCCTCTTATCTTGTTTTAAAATACTAATTCTGGGATGGTTTCTAATTGTGTCGCATGACCTTATCTCTGGAAAAATTCCACATCCCTATTTTGCCAATGTGAGCGCTGATTGAGATATCCCTTTTTTAAGCTCAGACAATTAAGGTATACAATAACATAGTTATCATCAGAGGCTGTAAGTGTTATCGCCAGCGATAGCGTAGAGTTTAGTTTTGAGTGCAAGGTTATGAACTGGTATAACCTGCTCGTTCATTAAGGAGTTGTATAATTAAAGTTTTAAGGCTTTATGAACTAACATATTCACTTGTAATTTTTAATAAAAATTCAGAAGCATCTGATGTGGGAAACCAACCTGGTCCGTTTTTTAGTGGATGGGACAACGTTAAGCGAAATTAGAAAGGCAAGGAAAATAATTTATTTCAAGCAATGCAGTAGCCACCTAGCTTTACAAGAGCTACGGATTGAGAATTGGTGACTAACTTTGTTTAGAAATTAAGGAGGGATTTAAACAAATTTATGGGGATTCTGTTTATAGCTTTTTATTTGATACCAAAATGGAATATGCCCGTAAAATGCTGGAATCCGAGAAAATATAATTGTTAACGAGGTGGGCTTAAAAGTAGGGTACAGTACTTTCAGTCAATTTATTGCCGGCCTTTAAGAAAAAAATATTAGTTACCACTCCAAAAAAGTACCTGATGTCCTTAGCCAATTCATAGGCTGCTAAGTGTCATGTTGCTTAATCCTTCTAGGCTCTTATTCTCTCCCAGCACTCGACAGCCATGCTTGCGGCATTTTTTTTTGTTTTTTATTTTTTTTTTTTATTTATTTTTTTTTATTTTTTTTTTTTTTTTTTTTTTCAAACCCCCAAAAATCGCATAAAATCTTCTGTTACTTTTTGCTCAATATCGACGGCTTCTTCAGTGGGACAAACAAAGAAACCCGTAAAAAAAGTTAAAAGCCTTGGGGTCGTTATGTGTAGTTTGTATTTCTGCCGTACTCCGGCTTGGGGCGGGAATTCTTAATGTCCCATCGCTTCTCGAAATTTAAGCTGTTTATTATAACGGGT
>Ga0163217_1066835_pt1 | contig 11732 bp, 5 predicted proteins | sample SynspAceP_FD_185933 | JGI IMG/M metagenome (GOLD analysis project Ga0163217, IMG submission 185933) | Saline lake microbial communities from Ace Lake in Antarctica - Synechococcus sp. Ace-P (PacBio error correction) | ecosystem: Environmental > Aquatic > Non-marine Saline and Alkaline > Saline ... | reverse complement strand
CCGCATGAGATAGCGAAAGCGACAAATTTTGCGTTGGTTTTGGTGGAATGGATAGTCGTTCATATAAAGGAATTAAAAGCAATGATGCCGTTTTTCGTTTTGTCCAATTGTTAAGTCTTTATTGGCTTGATATTTAGGAGGAGTGGAGTCATACTGTGTCATCCTGCCACCATGACGCATGCAGCCTATTACAATAAGAAGAGCGTGAAAAAACAGGGAATTGTGTAGATCATTAATTCGAGATGAGTGTCGGTGTATAGGACATTGAGGACTTATTGAAAGATATAGAAAAATCTGTTGAGTTTTAATCTTAATCAATACGTATTGAAAAAAATAGTCGTTTTGCGGTTATTGGCTTTGGGTCAATTGAAATGTAATTGCTAAAAAACTCTCAGGAAAGAGGAGCAGCAGAAGTACTAGCGATAGATAATAGTGAAAGTAATTATCCGAAGATATTGCAGGCGGATGTGGCGCTGGCCATTTGTATGGCTGCTACCGATAAAAAGGCCGACTGATGGCACAAATATCCAAGATGTGGATGCAGTTATTTCTGTATTGAGAAAGCTTTTGAATGCATGACTGCACCCTTTGCTACTGTTGTATTGCCATGGAATTAAATGTTAACGAACTTATTTCCTCGTGCAACATGATGCCCTCACAACAAGAATTTGGAAAAAATGGGCGTGGGAAGATTAAATTCTTCACCCGAAGTGCAAGTAGCGAAAGTTGTGGTGAAAGATTGATGAATCAATCAGTTGTTTTTGTTTTACAATGCCAGGTGATTATGAAATTGCAGAAGTTAGCGCCGAAAGGGTGCTAAATCGATCGTTGCAAGTCATTAACTTAGCAGGAAAATACAAATTGAATTTGTTGACTCGTCAAACGAGAGTTGAAGTAATCAGAGCGGAGAAAATGTGTTTGATCACTAACAACATTTTTGGGGTGGCCGGACTCAAGAGACTGTTATTTATGGAACGGATACCATAGTGTTTTGGAACCTACAAAAAGACATTGGTCGACTTATAGACGATTAATCAATAATAATTGAAATTTATATTTATCAACAGAAGCAGGCAAGGTTTGGAAAAGCTCTTGCTGACTTTTTTTAACTGAACCATGAACTCGGGTATTGGCATGCGACAGACATCTTGCAGTATTTCACATCAAAACTAATACCCATACATTAATAGATCTTTCAAATCCTGAATTTGGTAAATGAGTTTTCATTTCTGATTAACTGGACGGCAAGAGGAAGTTCTATTTCTATTTAACAATGCTGGGATGCTTCAATCAATTAAAATAACGTGGGGGACTTTTTCAGCAGAAACGCTGTTTTCGACTACGATAGTTCAAGTGAAATTTGACCAGCACCTGTAACTAGTTTATAGTAAACAGTTTCATAAGCTCTCAGGATCTGGAATCAAAACGTTATGGTTTTAAACCATTAGTAGCGGTGCTGGCAAACGTCCATTGATGTTGGGCGGCCTTATTGCACCACAAAAAAGTGGCGTTAGAGATGTTTTATCAGAGTGATGCAAAGCGAACAAAAATTTAATTTTCGTAGCGTTACTAAATACAGAATAAGATTATTCGCACTTTCCCCTGGGATTGTGGACCCAGAGATGCCACACCTGAAATAAGACCAACCAGTAATAAGTCTGATTTTTCCACAATATTGATCAGAATTTATTGACTACAGAAAAGCGGCGAATCTGCATCTCCCCAACAAAACAGCGGAAAAATAATTAGCCTTAATTGCACTCCTTTTTCACTTGAAGAAAGGTTATTTGATTCATTAAGAGATTCATTAATATGATAAATATTTATTTACGAGCAGCATGAGGCATTTTGTATTTAAAAATACTAATGCTCAGACTATCTCGCATGGTTCTACGCGACGAAATGAACGAAACAGTATATTTTAGAGCACCCTGAGACCGAGCAGCAGCTATGAAAAGGTCCAAGCCAAGGTCTAGCTAAGTTCATGCGGCTAATTTTGAAACAAATGCGAAAGATTAAGGCTGACAGTATATAAACGATTCCTATTGTGTTTCCACGTTTATGCATCAAGATGGAGCAGAAAATATCTCAGATGACAGATTTACCGACTTGTGTGCTGGATCAATGAAGATTTTTAGGGAAAATTGGAAGTAAGGTCTTCTTGCTATTGTTCAAGCGTTTAAGGGATTTGCTGCACGATATGGAGATCCAAGTGGCTTTGCACATTGGATCAAATGGTATAATTGCACCAACGGTTAGATAGATTTTTTACAACGAACACGAATTCAGAGGTACCAATGCATCAAATTAAATCAATGGCCAAGAGGATAAATACTTTGAATATGTTGCGGTACGATACGCATTTTTAAGTAGCGGTGCTTGTCAGGTTATGGCCTATTTTCCTGCTAAGTACTGCTAGGAAACCCTGGACATTGATGGTGATTATGTAGATTTTGAACTAATTATGTTGGTAGTATTTGGTACAAGTGTTCCCGGAAGATCAAGAACGCTTACACATGAATAGGACATTATTTAAATTTGCCTCAAATTATAAGGAGGACAGTACTAACGATCCTGCAGCTTCAAAGCAATTGCAGGTCGATGGTGGTATCGCCAGCACACTCCGAATACGATAGGATGGGAAATTCTGTAATTTGAGTGGGACTTCATGCTGGATATAGGTAATGTTCAGAATTACCATGCTCACGTTATTGTTCTCGTATGCTTTTACGCAGGACAAGGAACTAGAATGAGAGCTACTATGACAGTTCCCGCAGGTAAAACTAATTTCATGGTCGAGCTTCAATTTAATTGCAACCGGAATCGGTTCTGCGCTGAAGCAATTGTGTGCTGCGTTTAATGCTAAACCTAGAAGTTGCGTTGCGAAGGACGATAACTGTTATTTTTTCTGATCCCGCTCATACCATACACCAACGTCCTGGGGACTTGGGAAGTTTTACAGGGGTAGTTCTTTCCTGCTACATATGGATAAGAATCTCAAGTATATATGCGCAAACCTGGAATTTACCTCACGCAAACTTTAATTTCTCCAAAAAAGGGCACTATCTCTAAACGGTATCCAAAACCTAATATCCTTCGAGTACTATCGACTAAAGCAGGATACGTATTTCGGAGTCATTCTCACTGAATCATTTTGAGGACCATTCACTTTTTTAAATGATAAATAACATTTTTAATGATGGATTTAGTAGATGGCAAAATTTGAACGTCCACTAGATTCGTCTATTCTGGTTCAAACACAGTATCTTTTCATAATAGTCTGACAATTGTGTCAAATCGAGTAGTATCATTTATTACACTTCATTTGATCTTGTTACGTTTTGCGTAATCCCCAAAATGATTATCTTTATTAATGCTCTATACTACGATAGATGGAAGCAGTAATGTGATTGACCACTATAACTCATCAACCGATTGTGTAAAATAATTTGGGACTCTCGAATTGGCTAGCTCGGGAACTGTCTAATGCTCTACAGCTTATTGCACCTTACAGGAGTTTTCCGTGTGCCAGCCAACTCATTTCTGAATGGTCGTAAATTTACATTCCCATTACCATCATAAGAGTTTTTAGCGATTAAGCGTGCACGATTTCAAATGAATTCAAGGTTCTGACACACGGGTAATAGATTCTTCTTTACTTGAGAATGAATTCTTTATTTACTGCGCTCAGCGAAGGTTTTGGGCTAGATCCGCAATAGATGTGGTCAGGCTGAAAGGTATTTCAGATTTTCCTTACCCTTGGTCTTTCAACTTCAGAGTAACGATTAGTTCTTTATCTGCCGAATCAGAACATAAAAGGTGGCGTATAGATGTGGTATCACTCTAAATGCGTTTAAATATGTGTTGGTTTGTTATTCTGAGTAGGTTATGGTAGCTACTGGAGTCTTTTCTCATCATCGCTTATAACTTTTCCACGGTATGTGGCTCGTTAACAGTGGAATTGTATTTAATAGAGTGATGAGATATGCCATATCTAGATATGGTTCATAGGATCGAAGAATCTTGATGCTGATCTTAATATAATATAATGTTACTGAAAAATGAGAGATTAATCTTCTCGTCTCGTAGTCTTTGCTTCTTCTTGCTTTTTTCTTATGTCAATTCGGTAACGGGCTGCACAGAAGTGGGGAACAGCACATACCGGGTGTATGGCGAAAATGATTGCAAGATCGTGGTGATGAAACCCTGCAGAACGTATACGACGCAGCGCAAAGTGCGCCAAGTGGAAATAAGCACCTAAAATAATCATTTGCCAGTTGTAGTGCATGTCTTCACAACAATGAAAAGGGATATTTCATTGGCACAAATTCAAGGATGGAAAGATAAAATCAATGTAGATTTGAACAAAATGAACGGTGATACAGTTCAGATTCGTTTTCTGTTTGCTTTCATTATCTGGAAGAGCTGATGTTGGAGTTTAGATTTGGCCAAAAAAAACGATCGAGTGACAGTACTGAAGAGTAAACTAGATGTAATTCTATTGTTGACTTATGGACAAGAGAACGAGTGAAAGCTGTTAAAGCTCTAGTGGATAAAATAAATATGTTCAACGTGGTTGGTTAAATTCTATTCAATCAAGTGGTGGACAGGTCCACGGCTAGGTTACGCCACAATTTCCGTTCTCTAGCTTGCAGGTAGCTCTTTAAATAGCAGATATTGGCTATCGTTAGTTAAGACATGAGAATTGGGGCGGATGGAACAGGCCCAAGGTGGTAATGGAAGAACAGTAATGATGAAATGGGTCCACTGTTTTTTTAATATTACCACACCTTCCAAAGGTGGTTGTGGATCTAATTGTTTCAAGCTTGGAGAATCGGAGTTGCGTGACACCCTCCTGCAGCCCATTGAGCGACATTTTTCAATGTGAGTAAAACAATATAACACTGGGTAGATAATGAGCATCAGGACCGATCAGCATCTCTATGCAATGTGCGTGATTTCAATTGGAAAATTATATGAGCCCTATTGACGTTGCCCATATTATGTTCACCACTTGGTCAAGTAATGTAATGCGTGCACTTTATCTTCCTCTAGTTATCCTTGGTTGCAAAAAATTTAGTTTCTAACTTCTAAGTCTAATCGCAACGGGTACGACGATTGATGGTCTAAGGTCGTGCAGCCGTTGTAAGCCAATATGCATTACTTTAGAAGGTCACCTAAATGTTGATGAACTATGCCTGATGTAGGACGATACCATCAATTCTACAGCTAAACTTTGATCGTACAATGGCATTCCCACTCCTTTACTTATAATTGGCTCAGTTCCACGTGAGACCGATGGTCCCCTCCATTCAAACTTCTTCAGCGGCACAACCTAGAATAGTACGTATAATGACTGCAGGCTACTCTATTGACATTTACATCTCGCATGTTTCTAAGCGCAGAGCGTTCTTCATCAACAGCTTTGTGTCTGGAAAAGTTACTTGTTTTAGATCCAAGCGCAAACCAATTATGACGGGGTTAACTCTATTCTGAAGAATTTTGACATCTGTAGGTAAGGCGTTTTACACGATTATGTCATAGAGATCCCAACCTGGACTAACGCGAATGCGCTAGAGTCGGAAATGTGGGTTGATAACAGTTCCCTTCCTCTATGAACAATACGAGAATAATGCCGAGAAATGGAGACCACGCCTTTACTCAGGCTTATGGAGACACGTAGAGCATTTACAACTCAAATATTTGATAGTCAAATGTAGAGCTCCGCAATTGATTTAGTGTTTGCGTATCAGAAACGTGAATCTACAGCTCGTGACAGATGATTATGAAATTCAAACTTCGATTAGATCGGGGGCATGACATGGCAACACCGATGGACTTCTCTAATAGCGAGCACTGTTGCTTCAAATGGGTGTTCTCAGGTGAATTTTACCCCCTAGGCTCTAGTTCACAATCGGACTTCAGTAATATGTGTTCACTCCTAGGTTGAGATTGAACGGACAGAGCGTGTTGTTTTTAGATTCATTTCATTCAGAGATGGGAATAAAGCCCTACATCGAGATTTAGAAGGTAGTACGGGCATTCCTGTTGGAAGAAGAGCGCATTGCACATCCGTTGCAACTTAAAATGTTTTTCCATCTGCAAAAGAATGCACTACATCTGAAGTTTATGTAGATCAAGCTTCAACGCGACGATTGTACTTACAGATTTGACTGGAAAGACTCAAAGACCTGTGCGAACATACACTACCACGTAAATAGTGGACAACAACAGATTTGATATAAATATTAAACTTTTAGCCAGGGTATCTATTTGATGACGAATAAAACGAATGGCGAATCGTTTAGTGAAAAGTTTATCGATCAATAGGGTTAACTAACGGTTAATGTGTAGTAAAAAATGGAAAAGGAAGCTAATTTGAGTGCGGCTTTTTTATGTTGTGTATCGTACAGATAAAAAGAATTTTGACAATAGAATTAAATTTACCTCCTTGCAAATCCCACTCATCATTCAGCTCATCCAATCCGAATATATGTGTGTGTGGGTGTTTCTGCGAAGCTTGACTTTATTTGTACAGTTCATGCTAGAGTTCCCATCTGTTTTACGTCAGTTTCCTCTCTCTCTATAGCCTGGCTCGACATATAGATAGTTTTATTTTTATTCTGATACGTCAAGATTACCTAGCCCTATTCTACACAGAACCGGATCAGAATAGACACACCTTGCCCCACGCACGATTGCAGCAGTGGTACATCTATATACTCTTAGAAAGCAAGCGCATATTCTGCTCTCCTCTGTGTCAACCAAGGATGCTCGCGCGTAATCTCTCATCGCTCTCTCTGGAGTATCGCGATCTCTCACGGCGATCATATGTGGCTAAGTGTGGTAAACGATTGCATTGTGAAAACACAAAGTTTGTGATGAAGAAACAATAGTGCTGAAAATACTAACTTCTTTCATATACTTATAGTTTAATGTTGGAATAATTGGTGTTTCGGATGGCCTTATTTTTCATTTATATTCAACAAAAGACCGCTTCATCAATTTCTTTCTTTCTTCGGCCTTCGGCTTGGCTTTTAAAACTAAGTAACTCTCACCTGCTCTTGTCATTGTATTCTGCCGTGTAGGTTGTTTGGATGAGTCTCTTACGGTGTTTCTCTGAATTTTTGGTAGAGTTGATCGTGAATTGCTTGTAATTGATTGGATACTTTTTGACTATATTGGCCAACATTTGATCAAAGCTCTTTACATGAGCCGTAATTGGTCACGCAATAAAATTTCTTTTATTTCTTATTACTTCAGATATAATCATTGAGTGCCGTAAGTGCAAAACACCTTCTATCCGGCACGCAATTACATAGAAGGCGTTTTCGCTTGCTTTTCTCTTCAAATTTAATTATCCATATCTAAAATGAGGGCGGGCAATGAATTGAATGAATTTGAACTTTATTTTCTCGATATTGGCTTCCAAGGCATTACGTGGCTTAATTAATTCAGTTCCAATTCCTAAATTTTCAGGAAATGTCTTTACATTACTGTGTCAGTAACCGATACGATCTTGGGTGCGTTTGAGATGCTGGAATAACTCAAATCGGCGCCCATACCCTAAAAGTTAGGGCTCTTTTCGATGATATGATAAGAACTTTTTCTGTCGGTGCGACAAAGGAAATGATTTTCAATTGAGCCCTGCTTTTTTTAATAGTATCGACTTAACTCTAAAGGAGAAGGGAACAGCATAAATAAGTCTTTAATATTTACATTCAGCTTCTAAGAATAACCGGGGTTTCAGTCAACCAGCCATCTTTTTTTCTTTCGTGCTAGTCACAAGGCCGCAACTAGTGAGTGTAGAGGGCGAAAATTATTAGAGCTTTCTTCATCTTTTTTAGGGAATTTAAAACAACTAAATATGTTAATCTAACTTAAATCGCAATTTAATGGGGCTCTAACCAATTGATGGCATTGTTGCATTCTTTACGGTTAGACGGCACTATGAAGTTTCACATGCATTTTCCATTTCTTTTTCACAATGGCTTGTATGGCTTTCAATTCTTCTTTGAAAACATCAAATTACCAAATTCATCATTGCACTTGGCAAAGCAACTTTCAATTTCACAAATTGTTTTAGCACAATGCTTTAGGGATATTAATCAGTCGCATTTTTGATAATGTCAGCAGCGGAATCCTTGGATCGGAGCGTTAATGCGTTCCTTTCGCAAGAAACCCCAACAACAGTCGTTCCCCTTGGCATTGATGTCGCTTAAGTGACCTGCGGCGCTCCATTATCGGTTTTCCACATAGCCTTTTTGCTCGAGCAGTTTCTATCGATTGTCCATATTAGGTTTTGCATGCCCGGAATATTTTTTGAGATACTATCTAATAATCTTCAGCCGCTTCAGTTCTAGAGTAGTATTTAATCGCTGTGAAAGGCCAAAAAGCACGAAATGCCGTAAATGATTCCAAAGATTCGCCATCTTGCTTTGCTTTTCTCATGTCAGCAGAGTCACATCTTTCGATGGTTCAATTACTTCAATCTAGAGGCTGTCGCCGTGCGTGAATGTCATCCGCCTCTGGAAGGCTATATCATGCTCTTTCATCTTGTTAGCTCAAATGCCTAGCAATAATTTCGCAAATTTCAATTGAGCAGAATCGGCTGCTAAAAGCGCTCTGTTAGTTTTCATTCCCCTTCTGGAATCTGTGATGCTTTCTTTATGTTGGCTTCACGTCCTTTTTCTGTCTCGGAGTAGGGAATGGTTTGAAGTTGCGGGTAGTAGGAACTCCAATCGACGTGTTCGCTGCAAACGGTTTGCTGTTACATGGTGTGTAGTCGGTGGAGTTACGGATTTACCCGATTCTTAGGAAGCGGTCTTAACTAGGTAAGATTTTAATTTTGAACGATCGATATTCTGAATAACGCCACATTTCAGTTTGTCAGCTAATTGTAAATAAGTTCTCTCTCGCTAGGAATACTGTCCTGTTTTGTTCTTCTTCGCCTTTTCAGTGTTAATTGCATTTTTCGAACGAATACTCTCTCCAATTGTTTCGGAGAATCTACGTGGAATTGTTTCACCGCTCTGTGTCAAAAATCGATTTGCCTCAGTAATCGCTTGTTAGGTCTTCAGCCATACCTCGGACAGAAGTAATATTTTAGTGCTTCTACTGTCTAGATGAATTCCTTCATTTTTCCATTATCTGCCAACACCTTCACCAATGGAATTTCGATGTTCGTAAAACGTTTTTTAAGGTTTAATTATATCGATTTCGTGCTCTCAAAAACAATTTCCTTTAAAACTGCAATGTAATGTCGCGCGCTCTTCGCAGCCGATATCAGAGATGGATGCTTGATCCATATCTCGGGCATGCTTTTCTGATTCTCTTCCTTTTTTACAATGATTCGTTTCAATAGAACTGGCGCATCGTCATAGAAATATGTTTTGCGGCTAAGAACTCCATGCCTGTTTCATGGTCTGGCTCGATCACAATGAATGCGCAATCATAGTATCAAAGAAAGCACCTTTGATCTACATTCTGTGCGTTTTTAAAATGGGCCACAATCATATTTCAAATTCTGAGCGACCAATAATTTTTTAGGATCAGACAAAAATCAGGCTTGAAGTACGGCGCACATTCCTTTTTTGCCATGGTTTCATGAATCGAGCAGAATCGGCACATAAACCCTTTCTCCTCTTTTTGGTAGAAAGGCGAATTCCTACAATTCAGCTTCTTGTGGATTTCAGGCCAAGTGGTCTCTATCGAAACAATATGGTGCTTAGCAGCTGAAAGTACTTTATGCAAAACGTTAAGCTTTGTCTCATCATTCACCAAAGTGTATTCATGGCGGTCGATCGAGGTCAATGGTTGGCATATTCAGTCGGGGCCTTTGCTCAATTTCTCTGGAGTAACGAAGCGCCGAATAATCATTCATTTGGCCATCAGTTAGAGGGTCGCGTGTGCACTCCACCACTTCCCACCTAATATCGTCCTGCCCAAATCTAACTCCAATTCGTCGAAAAGCTCTCCTAATTTTTCTTTGTTCATGGGGCTCTAACCAGTTTTGCTTTCATCAACTTCAACGGCGAGATCAATTGATGATAGTGGCGGCACTTTTTAGAAAGCAGTGCTTGCTCCACACTTCCCTCTACTTTCTCTTTCATTTTGCCTTTTTAGCTGATATGTTGTGTAGATTCTCATACTTCCGTATTCTTTCAAGAATTTTTCGCTGTCTTATCACCTTACCCAGGAATTCCCGGGTTATTGTCTACTGCATTCCAACACATCCCTAAGTATCGATGACTTGCATCGTGATCCAGTAATATTCAACTTTTCACACACTTCTTAATTCCCCTACTTGTTTGTCTTTGTTTGCCCATTCTGTGGCAGGCTTGTACATGAATTATTATCAAGAACATAATGCCAAATCCTTATCAGGAGTCATACTGTAAGTGGTGTTGGCTTCTTTTCGGCTTTTTTTGCCAAGGTTTCCAATTTACGTCATTCGCTTCAAAACCACTCAGCAAATTAAAAATGGGGATATCAAAACCTTCAATCAGTTGTTGAGGTACGGAATAGCAGAACGAGTATCGTCAGGCATCGCTTCACGCTGCGCTTTACGTATTCTATTGATTCGAATGATGTCTAGAAGTTGGTTTGTTCGGGTATCGAAAACCACTGCAATGCTGTGTTGAGTTGTTGTTTGCCAACATCCCAAAGGACGTATTTGCTAAACCCAAGGATGGCCTGAAGTGTTTCTGACCTTTGGATGATGAATTTGATTTGATAAATGAAAAGTAATGCTCCTGTAAATAAGTGCAAATGCATCAGAGAAGAGGCGTCTTTTTTTCCGACAGTTGTACGGTGTTTTATTTATTACTTTGAAGGTATGAAGTTAATAAAAAGCCTGCTTTTTTGAAAACTAAAATGTTACCAAATGATTTAGGATTTTTACAGGGGAGGGTCTCTTAACTTTAGCGGGGTTTTAATTATTTGTCGAGCCAGAAGTTTGCACAAAGTTTCTACTGAGCCACGTCGAGTGAGCCTAAGACAAATAAAATGGAAACTAACATTGTTTATACTTGGTCTATCCATCACTCTCGCCGCTCTCAGTTATGAAACTTCTCGCTAGGATGACAAGGTACGTGGTATTGAATATTTTACTCGTTCAGCTAAAGATTGACTTTTTCACGTGATTGAAATTAGAACTCATTCACTGATTGAATTACTCTCTGTATTCAAAATTACTTCTTCTCATAACCGTTTGCCAAAAACTACCGTTACCAAACTCCTTTCAAAGTTGTTTTGTCGATCACGTCCATGTGTGTCATCGTGGGTGTGCACGTGAGGATAACAAGGCACTTGTATTGCTATACGTATTGAATCATGGTCGTGCTTGAATTTTTGCCAATCGGTTCACATTAACAAATGGTGTCTTCGCCCACCGCAGCGTGGTTTGCCTAAAAGGACCCAAATAGTTTGGTGTAGCCCAATCGTGCATAGTACATTCCCATACTTTGTCTACTCGATTTTGTGGGTTGCATATTACTAAGAATGGTATTCTGAGTAAAGTCAGCCATTCGGCAGCAGCCAACCCATGTCTAAAGGAAGTATCCATTATTTTCGTCCGCCTGCGAGTGTATAGCCTTTTACGTCGAGGATTTCTCGCCAATACTGGCTACCCCAACGCAAGTGGGGCTTGTTTGGGTTCTGGTTTCCCGAGGCACGTGTTCCGTACTTCAAGCATCAATAAAAATACGGAGTCGTTACTGCAATTTCTGCAG
>Ga0163217_1105500_pt1 | contig 11734 bp, 11 predicted proteins | sample SynspAceP_FD_185933 | JGI IMG/M metagenome (GOLD analysis project Ga0163217, IMG submission 185933) | Saline lake microbial communities from Ace Lake in Antarctica - Synechococcus sp. Ace-P (PacBio error correction) | ecosystem: Environmental > Aquatic > Non-marine Saline and Alkaline > Saline ... | reverse complement strand
CCATTCCGCCGCCATGTCCTTCCCGTGGTTTCCACGATCGACGGACAGTTCTGAAACGGCGACGGCCGCCATTGGTGAAAAGGTTCGAACACGGGACATGCGTGCTGGAGGAACAATTCCCTGGACGCTTTCACGCCACAGGCGTTTCCGCTATGCCATTCGCTATTACCCAATATTAAATTCCTCACCGACCGGCAACCTGAGCAAAGAGGAGGCAAAATACTATTCGGGTCAGCAGGCCTTCGTTAATGGGCCCGTTCAGCACTCGCAAAGCCAACTTGGTTTGGCAAACAAAAACCCAGCCAACGGGTCAGGAAAACGGCGCGCCGCGCTGGCTTTTCCCAGCAGGCGATCGATTGTGGTTTTGCCGACCGGGGCATATGTGTCTGGATGGATCTGCAAAATGTAGATGAGGTGCCAGCGCGCGATGGACATCATTGCCTATTGCAACGCATGCGTTCACGCAAGTTTTCAAATGGCGGATTTCTGCCTGCGAATCTATATTGGGGCGAGTTTGCGGCCTGACTCCAGGGATCAGCTCGATTTAACGAGCTGCCGTTCGCATACTTATGGCGATCGGGACAAGCAATTGTGCCGGGATTGCCAAACCATTGGCTATTGCATGGTGCAGACGAATCGACAGCCATTATGTGATCGATGGTGTAAGCTGATGAGTCTCGACACGATCGTTGACGATCGCAACAGCGGCAAAGCCGCCGGTCTGGGCCACGCCATTCCCGTCACCCCCTCCGCTTCCGGTTTTCCCCGCCGGGCCACGCCGCGTATCTGCCAAAAACCACCGGTAACCGATCGCGGCCGCCGCCCTCGCCTGTCCTGTCGCCGCCGATGAATCCGGACACTGCGGTCGCCGCAGGTTTTTTTTTCCGGGGTGAAAAAGGCTTGATGCCAATTAGCGTTGATGCAGACATCTTCTCTCGATGCTTTTTACGCACAGGGGTTCCGCTTTACCGTTTCGCTATGTGCGAAACACAAATTCCTCCACCACCGGCAAACCTGGTCTGAAGAAGGAGAGCGAATAGGATTTCCGCTTCGGCCGGCTTCGCGCTGATGGCTGTTGCGCATGTCAGTAGTTCCGGGCTGGCGCCCCACCGGGGGAGCTCGGCCAAGCAGGATGGTGCTTTGGCTGTGCAGCAATCGGTTGATTGCGGATTGGCCGGAGGGAATATGCGTCTGGATGGACCTGGAAGCGGTTTATGGCGATTGCCACATCGCCGACGTCATTGCCTTTATTGCAACACATGGTTCACCCAAGTCTCAAAATGGCGGATTTCCTGCGACTGGAATCTATGTTTGGGGCGAGTTGCGGACTGACTCAGTATCAGCTCGAAACGAGCTGCCGTTCGCATATTATTGGCGATCGGAAGCAGTTGTTCCGGATTTGCCCCCCAACCATGGCTATTGCATGGTGCAGACGATCAAACAGCCATTTATGTGATCGATGGTGTGAGCTATGATCTCGACACGATCGTTTGACGATAGCAACAGCAAGGCCGCCGGTCTGGGCTGCGGCCAATCTCGGTAGATTTGATGCGAGGGCGATGACCATATTTGTTGCCATAGCCGCGCCTATCGCGATGCCGATCTTGCAAAAAAAACCGTCGCTGATGGCGTGGCCCAAAGCGCGATGGCCGAAGAATTGCCATTTTGGCATTTGCTGGCATATGCGAGGGCGATCCCGCTCCTCCCGATGTGGGCGCCCTGCAAAGCTGCGGCAGATCGATGTGCCCTTGGCAGGAGGCAGGGGGGCGTGCTGGGCGCGGATCAGGCGCTGTCCTTGTATTTCAGGGTTGAGGATTTTCTGTTCAGATTGATTCTCCACCACCGGTTGCGAAACATTGGGGATGGCGCTTCGTTGAGCCAGATCGAAGCAAGCCAGGAAACCAAGCCGTGCTAACTGCTTATGCTCAGGCCTTTGAATCCTCGGAATATTGCCTTGCGGCGGGATTGCCCGGACAATGATGCTTGCTCAAACGCGATTTACCAAGCAGGGGATCCCGACATTTTCGCGCAGGCCGCTCGCCCGGAATGGCGCGGTGGGCCGCCACAGCGCGCCCGCTTCCTGTCGGGCATTTTTTATTTTTTTATACGCTCGGCAGTTTGTCGATGAGGTTCCTTATGATCCGACCTCTATTTCAATCGGGAGGGAAAATCGTTCTGGCGGTCCGCGCCTTCACCCACGGCTTTCCCTTGCTGATCCCCTCGGAACATTGTTGATGTGGCCACGAATATAGCCGGACACAACGCGTTATGCATGGGGATGCACCATCAAGCGGCGCCAGCGTGATTCCGCCAGCCTGAGGCAAGGTTGCGGGCAAATTCTCTCCGGGTTGACATTAATGGCCGCTATGGGACTGGTGTTGCTGCCGCAGCCTAGCCGAATATGGAAAAACCTATGCCGGGATAGGATTTTGCTTCCGGGGCGGGCGTCAGGCGGGTGCGTTTAAAGGAAACGAACCGCCCGAAGCGCCGCCGCCCGCTTGGGCATTAGGGCTTGCCAAGGGGACTGGAACCGCGCGGGTTGAATTGCGCCGCGAGCATTTGCCGCCAGAAAGCGCTTGATCGGCCCGGCATTTTTGTATGTTGGATTTCATGATGCGGCGGGTGTGGAAATTGCCCGCGCTGACACGGAAGCAGGCAGAAATTCTGGCGGCCTGGCCAAACCGCTTGGTGACAATGTCATCATCCTGGAAACCAAAGTTCCGTTCGGCTCGCCCACCCGTGCGATGGACGCGTTGTCCCGAGCAGAGTTAAAAAACAGGAATCTGGTGACCCGATATATTGGCCCCACGAACACAAAGCATTTTGAGGCCGATAGTAAGAGGGAAATGGAAACGTTGCGATCCGAAGAAAAATACATTTCATAACGGGAATTGCGTTGCTGATTTCGCGGCAGCGTTCACTTGTGCATATGCTGGCATCTGTCGGCCCGGGCCTAAATTATTCCGGATTCATGAAATTTTTGTCCATTATGAATATGAACCGGAGGTCAATTGGTGGATTTTATCGCGCAGTTTGTCCGTGCAGGAAAAACCAATCGCACTAGCAGATTTTTCGGACGGAAGGTTGAACATTTTTGGCATGCCGCAGATGTTTCGATTTACAGTTGCTCATCGAAGAGGGAGGCATCTATTTCGATACGGACACGATGGTCTGTCGACCCAATTGCCGATTTGCCCGATGTCAGGTTGATCATGGGTTATCGATGGCCGGCAATGATCATTCAGATTTTCGGTCTCAGCAATGCTTTCATCGCCGCGCCTTTCACAGTCGGATTTCCTGATCAACTGGTTAGTACGGATATCGCGATTTTGGACGGGGGCTGCCGATATATCAGCCATTCGCGTCAAAGCTGCCGTTTCCGCGCTTGGCGCAGGAGAAAAATTCAGGCGTACACATCGAAACGCGACATGCATTTGCTTACCCCCACAATGACAGCAATCGGTTGCGAAATTTTATTCACCGCCGTGTGGACGTCTTCAAAACAGTTACTCTTATCCACCTGTGGAATCGGTCTCTTGGGATTATATTACGGACTGACTCCCGAGGACCATCGCCCGAGAGAAATTTAGACATATAAATGGTCTGGCGAACATTTTCATATTGTCGAATTTCCCGACCAAGCCCCGCAAACGATGCGGCGAATGGCCGGTTGAGTCCGGATTGATCAGGCCTCGGCTTGCCAAAAGGCCGCTCTCGATCGCCCGGCATTTGGATGTCACATTGCATGATGCACAGGGCAATCAGTTGATGCGGCTGTGATGCCAAACTGCGAAGAAGTGGAACGGCTTGGTTTGCAACGGGTGCCAGCCCAACTTGTCCTGGGGAAGAGCGGTCAAAGCGGGTGCACCCGCCCGCTTTCCTGGGTCTTGTGCAAACCAACTGACCGAGAAGGCAATGGCTCAATCGTCTGGAGGGCAAGGCTGGGTGCATGGGTTGGTAAAGGCATCCACTTAGTGCGATACAATGGCCGGAAAGGTTATATGGGCCGACGCCCTCAGGTCATGGCAACGCTTCTGCAATGATTGTGCGGCTATGAACCACCGATTCCGAGCCAAGGGGACGCGACGGGCTTTAACCTCGATGAAAAATCTGCGCAAAAGATTTTGAAGATTTCAGACCAAACCAACCTTCGCTAAGGCACGGTCACGGTAAATTGCGCTGGCATTTCCACCGTGATCTCGCCCAGCCAGGTACACATTAACGTGCAACTGGTATCCAGTTGCCGGGAATTTCAACCTACGGTCCCGTCGGTTGTGCCGGGGACCCATGGCATGGTGAGCGCCGGGAATACAGGGCGCCGGTGTCGGGGCGTCCCCAGTGCGGCGGCGGTGGCGCTATCACGACCGGGTTTGTCGGAGCGCTGGCACATGCCGAAGGTTGCACCGTTGATAATCGGGTTTATTGTCCATGAATCGTGCCGCACGGCCAGATTGCACGCAGTGAAACACGGTTTTTCGGGCAGGACGTTAAAAGGCAGTTCCGGCGTCATGCCCAAAAAAACTGCATGTCAGCATCGTGCCGGAGGTTTACTTCTGGTGTCGACATGGCTTTTTCCCTTTCCGCTTCTGATCATGCCAGAATAGCGCCCGTCTTTCTGCAATTCGAGGCGGATGCCATCCGACAGATCGCGCAGTTCAAACCGTAACAGGGATCCCGCAGGACTGCCAATAACGCGGGCATGGCGCAGACATTGATGATTACCGCCGCCAGACAGTTCGTAAATTTTCCGCCAGTTCAGCGAAAATCAAATGTCGTGAGCGATGGGGTGGTGAAGCCGGGGCTTGAAAATGTTTCCTGCCAAAAGCCGCAATCGCGGACGCTTTTGTCCGGGCATCGGGAACAGGATCGTCGATTGAAAGCGACGGGAAAAAGGCCTCGTCCATTATGGGCCGCTGGTTGGTCGCCAATTTATGGCGATGCCGGATGGGCTTTTCGAGGCCGCTGCAGCAAGATAGGCGATTTGCTGATTTGCGGAAACGCGTCGTTGGACGACGCGATCGTTCTTTTGCCAAAATAATGCGTCGGCTCGTGTGAAAAAACAGGATCCAGTCACGATCCTGGGCCTGTTTCAAACAGCGACGCCAGATTTTTTCTCGGTTTCTTCCAATTCCATTTGGAAACAATTTGCGACAGATCGACCGCGAATAGACCGGCAGGTATGGCGTTTGCCAAGCAGTCGGTCGCGGTCAGCGTCTTGCCAGTTACCGGGAGGGCCGCTGGAACAGGCAACGGTTAACCGGGCTTCAGTCGGCGCGCGAGGCCCCAGTCCTCCATTCAGGGTTTTGCTGTGCTTTATCCAGGAGGCAACCATCTCAATCTGCCTGAATCGTCGGGAGATCAAGGATTCAAATTCCCCCAATTCCAAGCGGCGTCTGACCAGAGTTTGCCGGAAACCCGCTGCCGGTTGGTGGCAAGATTAGCCTGATCGTATGAGAAGTTGATGGCAATCCCTGCGGCGACAATTTTTAGCGCGCCGGGACAATTTGCGGTTCGTCACTTTGCCGTTGATCGCGAGAATGACCCCGCTTTTGATCAACGGGTGGTTCAGGATTTCGAAGGGAATCTTCGAACCAGAGATTCATTGCCATTGGATTCAGATAATTTGCGGTCAGGCGCGCTTGGCAAAAAAAACCCTCCTGATCCTTGCTGTTCACGCCGCCAAATTCGGGTAAACGGACGGCCAGCGCAGCATTTTTTAATCAAGGAAAGGATCAAAGCCGCTCGGCGCCAGATAGGGGCGCCATCGCCAAATATTCAATGTCAATCGGATCATTCAGCAGACAATTGGGAGCCGCCACCCGATTGGCATAGGCTCCACCGGATGTTGCCAAAGATTGGCGGCTCGGAAATTTTCTTCCGTCGAGCCTGCTGATTTTCCCTCGCCATAAGCGGCAAAGCGCGACCGCGATGATGCGATTCGAGCCAATCCAGTCGGGAACGGATCACGGCCAGAATTGGCAGATATTTCTGCCCCAGGATCAACCGGTTCTTACCATGTTACGTTGAAATCGGCATCGCTCATCCAGGGATGATAAGATACGCTGTGTTCCATGGCTTATCTGATCTTTCAGGAATATCCAGTGTTTTACGCTGATCACCAGGGATCCATTTCTGGTTCGACATAATGTAACCGCCCCTTCCCGTTGCAGAAATGTTTCTCCTCAAACCGTCGACAGATGTTTCCATTGCAGAAGCCGGCCAGTTTTCAATATGCCAGCAAGCAACCCGTCGAGATTTCGATATCCCTTTGAACTCAGGTTCAATCCCTGATTGCCACCGGGCGTCCCGTTTTGGCAGGCCGCCCAGATGAATTTGTTCAGAAATAGCAGCGGTCTCGGGGTGGCTGTCTGGCCGGTGACCAGATTAATTGCAGCAGATGCCACGGCACGCGAAGCCGGCTTCGTTCGGTATCGACATAGGGGCTTTGTCATTTCTCGTCCCGGCCTGCAAAAACAGATCAAAGTCGTTCGAAGAAGGCGGCAAAACGGGTTGATCAAGATCAGCCGGCATTTGCAATTATAGATGGGGCGTGATTCACTGGGTCTTCGGTCTTTCCGGCGTCACGCATTTTTCCGTTTTCAAAAAACTTTCCCAACTGAGATCATCGACAATTTTCCCGGATGATCGAGCGACATCATGGCTCTGCTTCCGGAGTTGGCGTCCGGCGCAAGGCCGCCGCGATGCATAAAATATGAACCGCCAGTTCCGGCCAGGCAAGGGCGCGTTGCGCGGATTTTGGGTGCCAAACCCGGCCATTCCACCGCTCGCCGCATTCGGGCAACCAGGCGCGACAAAATGGCGGCCAAGTCAATTTTCCCTGGACGGGCCACAGCGTCAAACCACCGAAATCCATAATTTTTCTGGGATCCCAGTGGCGGCTGCGAAGGGTGCAGCAGTTGAGCCCCTGCGGTTGGTCAAAAGCAAAATCCCGGGGTCATTGCAGAATATGCGCATCAATTGGGCGGCTATCAGATATTAGGCAAGCGGCCCCAGCGGACGCCTTTGCGGCAATAGTCCCACCCAGCGTTTCGCTGCTTCCTCGCGGTAAAAATGCGGCGGAGATGTAGCTACAGGCAACTGGCTGTCATTGCTTGTCGAACAACAAATCGAATTGGCTCGCGCAACCGGGATATTTCGTCAGCTTTTACTGGCCTTCCATCCAGGCCATGCCATCAGATCTTGGCAGGTTAAACTTGTTGGGTCTCCGGAATTCGTCTTTGAATTTTCAGGGCCATTCCATTTGGTTGAACCTGCTGCAAAAATCAGGGAGCGCGGTCCGTCAATATATTCAAATCGATTTCGTTACTCACCAGTATTTGGCTGCGGCGGCGCGCCATAGCATGACCTGCTGATCTGCCTTGCTGTCGCCGATAAGCGAAAGCAAGCGGCCCTTTCTTCAAGCTGTGCCCAGCCGATTGAATAATTCCTGCAACAGGGCCCTTCGGGTCTTTTCCGGTCCCAAAGCGGCCGCAGCATTTTGGATTTTTTTGCAGCGTCCGCATTCAACCGGTGTCAGCAACGGCAACAGGCTGATCCGGCTCGGCCTGCGTCAGCCGCAAAAAAATTGTTTCCGGCTTATTATTTTCCGGAGGATTGCCCCATTCAGCCCAAGCGCTGCAACAATGCCAGACGATCAAAAATGCGGGGACGGGGCTGTTGTCCGTTCGATAGCATCGGCGGGTGGATGGAACGTCACCCATAAGCCAGGCGCCGCAATCTTCTCGATCCACCAACCTTCGTCTTTGCGGACTGAGGCGCCCTATGCATCAAGGCGGCGGGCAAGCGCCGGGCGCCAGAAAATGCTCAGAATCTCGTTGGCATAAGCCAGAATAAAAGCCTATCGGCACGGACCGTCGCATCGTTGGTTGATGAAAACCGATAGCTGCGGCCAGTTTCGCCAACATAGAGGATCTTGTATTTGCCGCGCGGACCAAAAAATTTCAACCTGATCCCGGCGGGCGCCCTTGCGAGATAGGCGGCCATTCGGGTTTCGCGATCCGATGGGTCAAATTTGGCAGCCCGATCCCCTTCAAAAGAAAAGTCGTGGACTGCTGATTCTGCGCACCGGGGCCAGGCTTCATCGGCGACATATTGTCAACAGGACCGCCGTCATCGGTGACTTCAGCATCGCGGTCATCTGCAATTTTCCGTTTCGGAATCCGCCGGCACGCGCTTTGCGCTGCGTTGGGGGAATGGGCTTGGCCCGCAACAGTGCTGCAATTGTTTTCGGTCACCAAATTTCATTTCATCGCCAGGAATTGCGCGCGCTTTGCACCAATGCGCTGGCACAGTCGGCGCCAAAAATTCCAGAATCTCGGGCGGCCTCAGCCATTTAATAAAAAAGCCTTTCTGCCACGACCGTTGCGTCGGTGGATGATTGAGGCCGACCGGCGGGCAAATTCTGCCAGCCATTTAGAGGCTCTTGCGTTTGCGCGCGAAACCAGAATTTTCACGCTGCTCCTAGGCGACTGCCCTTCCCGAAAATAGGCGGCCACCGCTTCGGATCGGATTGGGTCAAATTGCAGCTGCCCCCCTGGCTAAGGCAGGCGACGAAGTCCGGCATTCTGCGCCAACCGGGGACGCGCCTTCATGGACATTATTGTCAGGCAGGATCGCCGTCATCGGTCACTTCAGCCTGGCGGTCGTTCATCTGCAATAGCCGTTTCGGGTCGCTGGTTCAGTGTTGCGCTGCCAACGTGCCGATGGCTTTTTGCAAGCGCAGCAATATTCTTTCTTGCTCAGGCGCCGCTTTGCAGGAAGCCGGGCTTGCAGACGCGAGGCCAGGCTGGGGCGGACATATTGACGGATTTTGCAATCGATCAAGCAACTTCGCCCAGGAATGAAACGAGATCCATTCCCGTTCTTGCGATTAGCCATATCAGATCTGGCGATAACCAGATATCGGAACAAGTTCGGCAGCCGTCCTGGTGCATCGGAATGGGAATGCGCCTTGAACTTTGCGGCTCCACATGGCCTTGAACCCCGTCAAATAGAGGGCGCCAATTTCCCTCGCTGTCTCAAGCGCCTGACTATCGTCTCGAAATCACGGTTGGCCAAATTCTTTGCTGGAGCGGAGAATGCGACGGGAGCTGCGGTATCGCTGCACGGCAATTTTGACCCGCACAATGATTGAATCATCGGATCAAGCACCGATTGCTATTGAAGGGCGGTATTGTAATGGCATTGCTCAACGGTTTGCTAGCCAGTATTTGATCCCGGCCTGGCTTGGAAGGGCGGTTTGCGACCTGCAGCCGCCAAAATATAGAAAATTTCAGAAGCTGAGCTATTCGCATCATAGGGGCAGCAGATCGAATATTTTCCGTTGATTCTGGCAGATTTTTCTGGACGCCGACCATTTCAGCCGGAAGCAATGCTTCAAGACATATGTCCAGAGCGCTTCGAATCTACGACCGGACCCGGAATCATGCGAAGCCAGATATTCCAATATTGACCGGATTGGGCGCGGGCCTCTGCATTGATGCCAATGACCTTTGGATGTTTGCGCGAGAGAAATGGCCGCCTGCGGTCGCTGCGGCTTTCGGATCGCCCGTGGTCGCTGCCTGCAGGCAGCGTTTCCGAATTGCGCGGCGTTGCAATCGCGGCGAGCAAACGAGTTCGTTGCTTGCATTTCGCGCATAAGTTCCGGAGCAAAAGCTCTCCATTTCCGTGGGGTATCCAATATTTCTTCTGACCACATCGGAGTGATCCAGCCGGTTTTGCTGCTTTTCTATTCGCTTTCCGGTCGAGCGCTGTCTTTGAGCCGGATCGTTCCCGTGTGGCCTGCGCTTGCTTTTCTGAACTGTGATGACGAGCGATCTGATTTCCGACCAGTATCCTCCGCCAGGCAGGCCGCCAATTCCTGTTTCGGCCATGCTGTTTCCGAAGGGACAATATTTTCCGATCAATTTTCTGACCCTGATTTTTATTCATTATTCTGCGGCTGCACCGGCGGCCGCCAAGCAGATGTTTGGCGACAATGATAATGGAATTTCTACGGGCCCGTCGCCCTGCATCGCCAGATATTTCGAGCAATGCGCCTTGATTGATGCCGTTGCATCGGCACCATTGCGCTTGTGAGACAGCCGATTATGGAGCGCATTTGCATTGGCTGGCATGGCCGGATCACAAGATATTGCAAGCGCAGCAAGGGACGCAAATTCCTGCGGCGGACAGAAGCTGGCTGCGCAAGATACTTACTCCTGTCATCGGCCGTGCGTGACCGAGTTGTTTTGGTGCAAACAGTCTCCGCCAATGCGCGCACGTCGCTTCGCCATCCGCCGTTCGAGCGATGTCGGCCAGCTGAGACTGGAATGCGACGTGCTGCCGTCAATGCGCGCATTGGGCTTCAATGGCCAGTCGCTTCTTGCCGGGTGGGCTTGTCTCAGGCTGGCCCCTGCCCGCTTTTTGCTCCCGGCTCCACGCTGGCCGATGATGCCTCGTTTTTGCCGCTGCTGTCGACCCGGACGGCCGGTCCAGATGGCAGGATTTTGTCGTCGGCGGACTGGGTACTATCGACAAACAGGATATCGATGATTGTCGTAGCCAGTTCGCGTCAGCCACTGATCCGCTTGATCAATGACTCAAAGCTTGCCTGGTGACACCAATGTCAAACAGGGTTGCAATCTTTCATGCGCCAGTCCGAAGCGAGTATTTACTGCAACCAAATTGGCCCATGAAAACGATCCGCCATTTTTCTTAGTGCGCGTTGACGCCATGTCCGGAGTTTGAGATTTGAAACGGCAGCGCTGCCGTTCATTGCCTATTCCCTGCGATCAACAGCCCTGCAATCGCAATGCCCAGCTTCCGGGGCAGTGCCAGGGTCGCACACTGGGTCGCTTTGTGTACCGGGCCGACTGGTCACCCGCTGCGGTGTTCGGCGGGACCGTGCCCTTGCCCATATGCTTGTCGCTCCAATGTTGGCGATCCTGTTTCGACGCAACGATCAAGAATGCAGCGATTTTGCCGCTTTGGTTACTTGGCGCTGTCGGACAACAGGATTTGATTGACTGCCGCAGCGAGCCCTGCAATCGGTCACTTTGTCGGCTTTGAATATGGAAAGCACATGTCTCCATAGCTTGCGAGGGCGTCTGCTACCTTGTCGATATGGGCTGCGACATGCTCGAATATGGCTTGCGTCAATCTTGTCCGCTACGTCGGGTTCTCTACTCCGGCCGCTTTGCGAAAATGACCTCACGAGGAATTCTGCTTATTTCCAGAATGCGACCATCTGGTGCCCAGGCTGTCAGCAAGGCTTTCATATTGTATGCTGGTTAGCGAAGCCTCAAAACGGGACATGGTTCGTTGGCCCGGATTGAATCTTGACGATTGAACAGCGTTCGCCATTCCTCGATTTTGGCTTGGACGGCACCCTACGTGATTGCGCGCAACCGCTTATCCTCGGGTTTCTGGCTATGCTTGCCCTCTGCTTTCCATGGCCGCCGAGGGACATGGAAAACCCAGAATCAGGATGGGGCGGTATGGACGATGATCGGTCGCCCCCAATTATATGTCGGGAAATAGGGATGAAAATGAGTTCCAGCAGAGAGATTTTTGTCTGCGCGCCCAGGATTGGGGAACAATATTTGAGGTCAAAAGGGGACGTTTCGGATCACAGATGAGCCCCTCGCCTTCCACCAGAAAAGCAATGGTTTTTACCCAAAACTTTTTGCCGCAGACCAGCGCCGCTGAATCCGCTGCGGACGCATCTCTCTCT
>Ga0163217_1100217_pt1 | contig 11734 bp, 17 predicted proteins | sample SynspAceP_FD_185933 | JGI IMG/M metagenome (GOLD analysis project Ga0163217, IMG submission 185933) | Saline lake microbial communities from Ace Lake in Antarctica - Synechococcus sp. Ace-P (PacBio error correction) | ecosystem: Environmental > Aquatic > Non-marine Saline and Alkaline > Saline ... | reverse complement strand
CAGGCCAGACCCAAGACGCCGAGCGACCCGGAAAGGAACTGTGTTGCTCAACCTGCGCGTGCGGATCACGGGCTGATTCGAAAATAGTAGCCAGGAAAACAGGCATCATTTTTATCGTGTGGAACCGCGGCGTTACGCGGCAGGTCAATGTGGTGTCAGGCACCCGTCAAGCGCTGGTGAGCTTTAGATCTGTTCCTGGGTGTCTCTTCAAGTCTACGGCTTTCGCGGCTGTGGCGGGTGAGCAGGGCACGGTACGAGTTCTTGCCGGAAGTGCAGGCCAAGGAAAAACGAAGAGGCTCGCTGGATGGCCGCAGCCGCGGTGACGAGGTCATCACCCATGTGATTGGGTTCAAGCATTATTCAACGCCGGCCAACTGGTGCGCATTCTACGGGCCGTCTGGTGCCGAAGGGGGGCCATCTGGCCGCCGCAGCCGAGTTCCAAACAGCCTAGGTGATTGCCGGACACTGCCGCCAATGTCCGTCGAATCCGGCGCTGATCGAGCGCATCATCTGGAGTCCGATGGAGAGTTCGAGATCGTGCCGCTCCAGCATGCCTCGGCTGGATCTTCGTGCGGATTCGTTTGATTCGCTGGGTGATGTAGTGCAGGCACGATGCGACATCGGCGTCGGGTTTCACCAGGCGGGCAGGCGGTTGGTGACGCGAATCAGCGCACAATAACGAGTAATCCATGCGCGGCGATCCTTCCGAATCGGGGTTCCGCTGCGCGAGATCAAATCCAGCAGTTGGATCGCCCGCAGATGGCGGTGCGACGCAGAGTACATTATTCGCGCTACGCCAGGCCGAAGCACTGGGTAGCAGAGGTGCTACATGCACGCTGAAGGCCGTGAGGTCGAAGAGAATATGACGCAGAGCCCCGACGGCAGCAGCTAGTCCAGCGGCAGTATGATGAGCGGGCGCCCAATCTGCCAGGTACGTTGCGATGGTCGAAAGCGCGTCAGCGAAGCCCACACCAGGCTCTCGGTAGTGATCTGCGCCCTGCGACGGGAGCGTCTTCGCTGATATGGCCTCGTCTACTTTCCCAACTGACATTTTCGTCAGAGAGCGTGCAGACGCTTCTGCTCTGAAGCGCGTCACTAACGCGAAGTGTCTACGACCGGGCCAAGGAGCTGGGCGTGGGGCAACTGGCCCTGATCAGCAGGGGCAATCCCCGGTATCGGGCATGCGAGAGCGCTGGCGTACGGTATCTCCTACATTTCAACACGCTCCCCCTGGGTCCGGTGCCAATGAGTAACGTATCGTTGGGATCCGCTGCTGCTGTCTGCAGGCTTTCCTGGATGGTAGAACGTAAGCACACCCGCCTGTGCAATTGGAGTGAGATGTGCTCGCACACGTCTGGCGCTTCGGGCCGCATCTCGGCAGTATCGAATTGCGCCTCCGCTGATTAATGGCCACTGCAGTGCCGGCCGAACAGTTCCCCAGCGCATTCTGTCCACGCCCAGGTTGATGACGCTGGACAATGAAGAGCCTCTCTGAGAAGTTCGGTTTCGGCGCAGAAGTCCGCTTGCAGCCTTTCATTGGTCGGGCGTTCTGTGAGAGGACATTCCGGGGAAAGCACAGCCTTCGAACACCTTCAGCCGCTGAGTGACCTCCGAGGGCATCAAAAAGTTGAATGCATCACGACGTGCCAGATCAAAATGAGGCAACGCGTGGCTGCCTGCGCCTTGGAAATTAGCAGGAAGTTCTCTACACGCTTGCTCAAAGCGTAACCGGCGCAAGGCTGACTCGAGATTTCACCAAACACGCCCGCGACGCTCAAGGACGCACCCGCCGTATCCATGGTCGATGATAACGAACTTTGCCGATCGTCGCCTAACGGGCTTGGAGTTGCCACAAGCGTAGGCTCGAGACCCGTGACCAGGTCCCTGGTCTGCCGCGAGAGCTACCTCGTTTTCGTGAGGGCTCGGCTGCCTTCCGTTACGACACGGCACGTATGGAAAAGCGCACACCTGAATGGTTTTTTCTTTGCGGGCTCAAGGGAATCGTGGCCGTAAGATGCCGCCCTGTCGCAGGATTCTTACGTCCCCTTCAAATCCACACCCTTATCCACTCCGCGTATCAGCAGGGTAACGTGAGCAGAACCGCCAGGGCGGCCCTGTTGCCCGGCGAGATAAAGCCGGCCCCGTGCTGACCTGACTGGAACTATCCTAGCTGAAGCCGATGCCGCCGCCCTTTGAAAAAATCTTATGTCGTCAGGGAAGCTGAAATGGGTCCCGGCCGCCGTGTTTGCCCGCCCAAAGACCAGGCACATTCCCACCGCCCCACAGGCTGCGCAATAAGGGGTTAGGCGATGATGACAGCGACATGGGGTTGGTCTGATTCCCGATCCTGGTCCCCAGGCGAGACCGGCTATTCGGTTTGCCAGGCGTTTCGGCGTGGTGCCTGGCGGATTGCCTGTGTTTGCGTACAAGATCGAGTGGGATCGTGGTGCACTCTATAGAGCGTCCATCCGCGCGACCAGTATTGTTGGCTCCCAGGCACTGCTGGAATTGTCGCGTGCGGGCCATCCGCTGATGCTCGCATTGGTATTTTGGATTATGGTACGGCTTTTGCCGCGCGGTGTTGCCGAGTGTCCGATCGCCTCGAACGTTCGGCCAACGATGCCTACATGCAGTTGTGCGAGGGTCTAAGTGAGATGCCGACTTGAGTCGGTGGGCTAGTCCTTGTGAGCCAGAGGATTTGTGGAATCACAGGATGAGGCGCTCTCGATACTTCGGTCCGGTCCTGATGGCGCAACGCCGCTGTTGTCACGAATTGCGGTAAAGGGGAAAACGCCTCAGATATCCATATTCGAAGCCCTTTGAAAAACCGCCTGTCGATCCGCCTGCGGGTCGAATGGGGTGCTGCGCGAAAATCCTTGAGCCGCCCCCGGGGCCTCTGGCGCCAGGTACATAGTGTTCTGCGGATCAAAAGCAGCGTGCATGCCTCGGAAAATCGTGCAAAGAAGACCTTGGATTCCGCTAAAAAAGGCGCCTGCCTTACAGGGATGCGGATCGGCTTGAATGTCGTAGATCGCGGGCGATTACGAGATTACGGGTCCGTCCACGCTGCCCTTCAGGGTCACGGCGACGCGGTGGTGTTTGCGTCTGCTCGAACAAGAACTAGGCCGGGGGCAGCTGGAACTGGTATGGTGATCGGCGCAAGGATCACTACGAAGGCAATGGAAGACCGTGCGATCTCTGCCCGGCCGCATCGTCCCGCATCGTGACTCGCGCCTGCCGGCCCACGGGCTCAGGTAGAATATAGCACGCGATCGACGCCCTTATTCGTCCCTGATGCAAGGGCCGAACCTGCTCCAAGTGATCGCTACGTCGCATACTTCACCGGTCGAGAGACCCATCGACGTTCATGAGTGATTACCTGGTGATGGGCAGTAGTGGCCGACGCAGGATCAATACCAGGTTGGACATGACCCTTTGCTCGGGGGCGCGCGCTAGTCCTGCTCAGGATCCGGATGTGGTAATGTCGGCGAGGATCTCCGTGACGTTGGAACGTACAGATCGCCATTTCAAGCGAGCTTGACCGGGTCACCTGGTATTTTCACGCTGCACGACCAATACCGCGTAGGCGCAATCACGCGATCGCTGCGTGACATGGGGAACATCGAACCCTTTCTCTGTTGTCTTCACGGTTGAACCCGGGGGTTGCCTCCTGGCACAGGGCGCCTGGTGCGGACCCTTTGCCTGAGTGGCATCGCAAACGCCACTCCTAGTGCGTCGGGCCGCCGAGTGCGGCCTGATGGGCAGTGGCGGGAAAATGAGGCGACCTCCGATTCGTGTTAGCGCAGTGGTTGTGCGCAGCCCAGTAATAAGCAATAAACAATGGCTATAAGGCCCGCACCGGGTATTTAGTGACCACTAGATCGAGGGTGAGACAGCTCACCTTGCCGAACGGGGGTGAGTCCATTGGGACGGCCTCTGACATTGAGCAGGCAATGATCCGATTCACGCCGCGTTGGCGCCAAACGGGCCTTACGCCATGACGGACTGCGGCTGTGTGCTGCGCCGGGGCAGACGACCCTGGAAGAAGTGACTTGCGCGTCACCCGGGAGATGATCATGCCCGCCTACGAATACGTCGCCCTGGATAACGCAGGGTCGCACTCGCAAGAGTGTGTCGGAGCGAAGGTCTGATTCGTCCCTCCACGCTTTAAAGTGCGCAGCCGCCTGCCGCGGACAAGGGGCTGAGCCGATTCCGGCGGAGGTCACGGTGGCGGGAGCTGCCAGATGGGTGCCGGATGTGCTGAACGATGCCGTGGGTCCTGCAGCAGCCCATTTGCTAGTTCAAGGCCGTTGGAACTGGCCCTGCGTCCCACACCGGCGACAGAGATGGCGGACCCTGGCCCCGCCGGGCATGCGATAGAAGAAGTGTTGAGGAACCGTGGCCCGCGGCCAAAGTGAAACGCAGAAAGTCAAATCGACACTGTCTGCGGTGCGTACCCGGGTAATGGAAAGGCTTTGCCCCTGGCTTCATGCGACTGGGCTAATCTGTGTCCCCTCGGCTCTTTCCGGCGATCTACCGCACACGCAAGCAGGCGGGCGAGCATGGCCGGCGCCTGATCTGGTTACTCGAAACGGTCTCGTGGGGCCCGTGTTGGGGCCAATAAACGTCGAGGCGCAAAATGCATGCGCAGAATTCAACTGGCGGATGTTCGTACTCCCCGCGCACACTCTCTGACGGTGCCCTTGCCGTGCCCTGGGTGTACCGTCGCCTTCTGTTGACTAATGTCGTGCCGAGGTGGGGTTCAGGTGTTTGCTGGCATGAACCAGCAAACTGCCGTGGTTGACCCGCGCATTGATCGCCACCAGCGATGCCCGTAAGCGATTGTAACCCCTTTGGCGGAGTGCTTTCATGCTGGCCCTGGCGGTGGTTCGGGTCGCAAAGGTATGTATTCGCTTTGCAGCAGTCATGCTGAAAATACGAGGCCGATGGTTGATTTCTGCTGGGCATGCCGTAGGGCGAGGGCCTGGCGCGTGGTACTTCCATCGCCGTATCCTTGCGTGGGTCCCATTGATTCATGAGGCTGAATCACGGCGTTCCTTCGTCCGTCGCGTACGCTTGAATAATTCTGGGGGGCAGCGGTGTGCGTTGTTGGATGCGTTTTTTTGAACATGAGCCGCCAGTGTAAGCCGAGTGGAGCCGCAGCACTGCCTATGCGCGATCGCGGTTTACGGATGCTGCCAAGGCGATCGAGGCGAGGGTGTTCGGAGGGGAGTGCCGCGCCATGGTGGGCATGCGCTGGAGGGCGCAGCGGCTTTTTCCCGCGATGACATTAAGCCTCGATCAAAAGCGGTGAGAAGCAGCGGTACGCTTCGATCAGATTTGCTGGAGCGGGCGGCGGAACCCAGCGCGCGGGTAGTGGAGAGTACGTGCGCCATACTTCGCCATAGTGAATGGGCTCGTTTTCGAGCCGCTGCTGATACTTGCGCCCGCAATGGGCGGCGTGGGTACTGATTATCGTACTCGCTATTCCTGCTGCCGATCTTGAACTCAATCAATTGGTTAAAAACTGATTTCATCGCTCATTTCTGACGCCACTGTGCTCGCGTTGCGAACACACGCGGCTAGGACGCAATAGAAACAGCGCGGGCTCTAATCACCGCCTGCACTGCGAACAGTCGGATTCTTGGTCCGGTCTGTGGTTTTCGTGACGATTGCCTTGGCTCGCCCTCGCCGGCCGGTTGTGTTCCTTCGAGTGAAGTCCCGGATCGCCCCATCAGGCGGGTTACCCACACAAGGCACCAAAAAACGAACATACGTGCGCTTGGAAAGCGCCGGCTAGTTGAACTTCCGTTGGTCACGGGGGGATAAGCTGCGAAGTCCTAGTGAATCGATTCCCGAAGCCGGACGCAGGTGTTTGTGTGCGGCGGAGCTGGCTAATTACGCCCATTTCACTGAGCTCGGCTCGGATCGTGCCGGCCGAGAAGGGCGATCGGCCGATCGCGTATTATCGTCCACTCTCGTTTGGTCTGTGAGTGATTCCTTGCAGAAGAGTCCACTGGTGTGGGCAATGAATACCAGTATTGCGTCCAGCGCTGAACGGGCCGGGAATACGAATCTGTTTACGACGGCGGCTGGGCCTGATTGAGCCGGCCCTCCACGGGGGTGAAAAGACCCGCCAACGTCGAGTGAGTCGCTGGTAACTTGAGCTATGGATCTGGACGAGAAATCGCGTGAGCTGCGCCGGCACGGCCGCCCAGACACCGATACGCAACATCGGAGTTTACGCTGATGGAGCTGCTGGTTGTGCTGGGTATTGTCGGCATTGTGGCCAGCCTGGCGAACCTTGTCCATTTCGGGACGGGGCAGAGCGCCAGTTGACGAACCGAGGAACCAGAGCGGCCCTGGTCGCGTGCTTGCAATTGGGGCGCGTGGGACGAAGTTGCTGGTTACGCGGTCTATTGCGACAAAACGCGGCTCCTGGGATTCACGGCGGGAGGCTACCAGCACTTGTCTTGAGCTGGGTCATTAACTGAAATGACAGCCACCACTCGGAAAATGCGCAGCAAGGGTCCCGCCGATGGCTTCGACCATGGCAGTTCCCGCCTGCCAAGCTGCTTGGCCGCCGCAGAAATCACCCCTTGGGGCGTTGGCAACTCGAGCCTGGTTGTGGTCGAGCTTGAATATGAGGCAGGGAAGGTGAGCGCGGGCGCGTGCCGCAAACGGCCGGGGTGGGAGCCCAATGTGAGGCTGGGCAATACCGGAGAAATGACGCCGTCGGTGATCACCTTTCGGGTGCCCGGGCAAAACCTCTGGAGCGGCATATCCAGATTACGCTGGAAGGCCTATCGACGGTGTTGGATGCGCTCCCGGAAATAAGCGGCTTACCTTGCTGGAAGTGCTGGTGCCATGAACTATCCTGCCGTAGCCCTGGCGGCCTTGATCAAGGGTGGCTCCGATCATTCGCGCAATACCCTGTACCTGCAGGGAGCGCACGCGGCCCATTGGCTGGCCAGAATGTGCTGGCGAGTATGAGTTCCGGCATGCGCCCGGTGGCGGAGGTAACCGCAGTGGCGACGCCACTTATGGGGCCGTTCCGTTATGCTATGGGTGGATGTCATGATTATGTGTGCCTGGAGGCGCCGATCGTCTTTGCGGCGTCAAACGTATCGATTGTGACCTTGTGGCTCTTGAGCGGGGCGAGCAGGGAGCAAGCGTGCTTTGGTCACCGGGTATGCTTGGCCTATGAGGATGACAAGCGCGCGGGAAAATCACGCGGATTTACCTTGCTGGAAATGCTCCGTGGCCATGGGCGCGTATTTGCGATCATGAGCGTGGGTTGCCTACGGCGGCTAGCGCGCGTTGTTGAGCGCTGATCAGGGTGACCCAAGGAACATTGCTCGGCGTCATCCGCAGACCTGCAGGTCAACCTGAGTGTGTTGGAGCGGGATCTGGCGCCAGATCGTGGATATATCCGTGCGCGATGAGTTTTGGTGATCGCCATGCCGCGCTGCGTTGCGCGCGGGGGGCGGACAGCAAAATTGCTGGAGATAGTCCGCGCTGGCGCGGGCGGTGATCAACGCTTTGCGCAGAACAGCCTGGTTGATTACCGACCGGGGCCTGGAGCGCCAATTGTGGCCCGGTGTTGTAGATATCGCTGATGGTCCGAAAGTGCGCCGCGTGAGCCCTTCGCTTTCTGGTGGATGAGATGAGTGCTGGCATGCGAAAACCGGATTGCGCTGGTGGTCGCGCACGGCCACTGGGCTGGACCGGCTGGATGCAGGCCGCCAGCGGTAGCGACCGTCCGCCAGCCATTTGCCGTTGGCGGTGGAAATTGTGCTGGATATACCTGGCTATGGCGAAATTACGCCGCTGGTGATGGCGGGTTGGCTATGAGCCGCTCGGCCAAGCGGAGGCAAGGGGGTGGCACGTGGTGACCGCCCTGCTGGTGGTGGCGCTGGGCGGTCGCGGCTGCGGTGGCCATGGGCAATGCGCAGTCAGAGGATATCCGCCGCACCAGGCGCAGTATTTCGAGCGCGATCTGTCGAGGCAGATTGCTCTGGGCGGCGAGAAAATGATTCTGCCAGTTGCTGGAGCGTGTTGAGGGCCTGACGAGTTGGCCTGGGGATACCGCCGCTCGCCCACGTCTGCCATTTTACGGGTGGATGGGGTGCGGCTACAGGCCACGGTAGAAAGCATGCAGTGCCGCTATAACCTCCAATGCGGGCGGAGCGGATGAGACGAGCAGGCTATTTTGCCCAGTTGGTTTTGACGGGTAGGTTACCGAGAGAGCGGAGGTAACGATGCCCTTCTGGCGCCCAGTTGGCCGTGGCGGTGGACTGACTGGATGAAACCGGAAACCGATGACCCCAGCTACCGGCTGGACGATCCTCGCGGTTATTCGGGCAACGGGCGATGTTGTGCGTCCGGTTAATTCGGTTACGCGGCAAACCAGCGAAGCCGGGCTGCACTGGCACCTTATGTGACGGCTTATTCCGGGTCAGGCTGCCCGCATAGATCTGCAGCGCAGTTTCTGAGCTGATGCAGGATGTCTTCAGTGGGCGGGCGGGCTTCGGAGCAGTCACCCTGCGTTTATGCGGCTGAAACTGGTAGCCGAGTTGTGGTGAGCGGCGCTTCTTCCAGTGTTCGCTGTTGATGCGCCTAAACGGATGGTGTTCCTGCGAGAAAACAGAAACGGCCTGCGAGTCCCTGACAATAACGGACAAATTATGTTTGATAGTGCTTTTGCCGGAGAATCCTTCAATTGCCCAGATCAGAGCGGCGAATTGCGTTGCTTTTGGTGGCGGCTGGATCGAGAAGGCAACTGCTGGATTGAAGGCCAAGATAGCCTCGTTGATCTGCGTCTTGCGTTTTGCCGGGGAACGTTTGCGTGTCCTGGCACCGCGATGGCGGGTGGGCCTTTAATCGCCTGGATATTTTGCCGGTCAAAAAAACGTGCCGCTCGATGCGTTGCCGTTTGCCCTTATGGCCTGGAAGAACCAGCTCAGTCAGGAAATTCTGGAGCTGTTGCATTGCGTTTCCGGCCCACGCCGTGAGGATGGGCGGCATCGCGGCCGGCGGTGGTTGAGCAGGAGCACATGCAGTGTCTGCAAGCGTTGTTCCGTGAGTCCGGCGGCGTGGGGGCGATTCCTGCCACTGGCTGTATTGCATGCTGCCGACAAGCCACAAACCGGTTGCGTATCATTCCTTCGCCCCATGGGCCAAGCGCGACACCACAGGCGTTGATCACCGCCTCGGATCAGGAACCGCGTGATCGAGGAGGGCATGTTGGCCCTCTTGGCCTGCAGCGCCCGGATGGCTGATTTGCCAGAGACGTTACGGCAGGTGGAAGGTCGCAGTTTATCGCCAGAGGGACGCTGGGGGCTGGCCGCTGTTGATGTCGTCAGTATTTCGCCTAGTGGAGTCCGCTGTCGATCTGGCCGGACGTGCTGCGGCAGAGTCATGCGTGCCGGCGCCAGCGTTGAATCTGTTAAGTGGCCCTTATGCCGGTCAGCATGGCAACGGCCGCCCTGCGCCAAGGGCGCGGCCAGCTGATGATTCCGCCGCTGCGTGGTGGTGCTGGTTTTGCGCTGGTGCAGATGACCCTGGAATGGGCCGCATATCCCGTGAGCGGGAACAGGCTGGCGGAGGGCATTTCAATACGTTATGTCGAGCGCAGCCTGCGAACAGCCGCCGGGTGGATGCCCCGAAAACAGTTCCGGCAGGTTGATGCAGGCAGCGCGCCCAGGCGGAGGGGCAGAGCAGCGGGCCGGTACTCTATTGAGGTGTTGGCCTCATCAAGGAAGTTGACGGCGCGCGCATTCAGACAGTCCGATCAAACCCCCAACGAGCTTGAGTGAACTTGCAGCTCCAATTCATTTGCCGATCTGGAGGCGTTGCGCACCGAGGCTGGCGAGGCAAGCCGGGACTAGCGAGGCTCTGCAAGGCGCTGACGCCGGCACGAGGGTCGTGACTTGGCGTTTTGAAAAATTTCCAGGAGAGAGCATTGAGTTAGCTGGTGGGGCGCGGCCTGCTCCGCGTGAACGCATCCATTGATGGCGGGGACGTTGGTATTGGCCGGTTTCCTGCTGATCTGTGTTGGCGATACTCGAGCGCTCGCGGCCAAAGCGGAGCCAACCCTGCAGGCGGAAAGTGGCTTGCACTGCGCCGACCATGACTGGATGCAGCAGGTGCTCGGAAGTGCGCCGCAGAGCGGCATCCAGTCGAGGCAGTCGGCTGGGGCCGACGGGGAATGGGTCGGTTCCTGACTCTGTTGAGGTGTCGGCCAATGCCTCGGCAATGCGCGCTTCCCATGGAGCGCATCCAGCCGGAGGTCAGGGGCGCACGTCTGTGGTTCGATTGCGGTGTCTTTGACGCACTGATGGCCTGGCTTGGCGAGTTGCGAAAGCCGCCCAGGGCCTGCAGATCAGTCAAATTGGCTGTCGACGCAGGACAGAGCCGGGTGGTATCGGCTCGAGTGCTTGGTGGAGTCGCGCTTGATGAATAGAATGCGCGCATTGAAGGGGTTTGATATTGCTGGGTGTACTGTTGTACCTGGGGTAGTCTGATTCTGGTTTCTGCCGCCTCCTTTTCTGGAAAGCAGAATACAGGACAGTTACCGGCGCAAGGTAAAACGCTTGGGAAGGCTTGAACCGGGCACCTTGGTGGTCCGGACATGTCAGTCGCATGGCAGGTCCAGGGCGCTGATCGGGAGCCCTCAGGTTGGGAATTGGGCAACCTTCAGGGGCTGCTAAGAGGCAAGGATCAGGGCTGGATATGTATCTGGCCGGACCAGACCCGAGCTCAAAGAAAAATGGATGCAGCCCACCGTTGCCGGCCGCGACTGGCAGGACGTAGCCAACGGGCGATCCGAAGAGATCACACAGAGGCGAAAACAGCCATTGCCAAACGAATTACCTCGTGGCCACTGACAAAACACGTGGAGCGTTGGATGTGAGCGGCGCGATGGGCAGCCGGTCAACAAGGGCGCCCTTTGTTCCTGGCTGGCCACTGGTATAGACAATTGATGTGCCCCTGCTGGAGCTGAACGGACTGGAAATATGTCGCCAAAGGCCGACGGCCAACTGATGTGGAAATGCGGCTGGCGGTTGCCCCAAACGCATTGCCCCTGGGGCAACTTGATGGCCACACGAGCTTAGCGGGTGACCGAGAAGGTTGGTTGGCATGTTTCGTCTGAGTGATCGCGGAGGGCCCTTGGTTGGGGGCGTGCGCGTTAGACGGCGGTGGCGTCCAAGGCACTGGCCAGCTGAATACGCACAATGCAAGCGCCGGCGGACGCTGATGCGGCCCCTGCGTTGGTGGGCTGGGGACTGCTTGGCGGCCAGATGCCCAAGCTGGCATACACCTGGCGCGTGGCAAATCTGCAAATTGAAGCCTATATACCGTGAACAAGATTGAATCTCTGGGAGTGGCACATTCGAAAATATATTCTGCCAGTTGGGCCTGATAAACCAGTTCTGGCTGGCTGCGGCGGACGACAGCACCTCGTCCTCGCACGCAAGACGGTAGATAACGCTGCAACTTTTGGGTCGATGCCCGGGCCAAGGTTGGGGGCTCGGGACGCTGTTAGGCCTGGAGCTGGGCAATGAGATCCTCGCGGTAGGTAATGCGGGTCGTCTGGAAGCAGGGAAAGCGTGCTTATACCTTGGGCCTGCCAGGCAGGGGCAGGTCGATTTGCGGTGGAAGCGGCCTGTTGGTCTGACTTCAGCACTCGCCACTCCCAATGGGCAACCCAATTCAGGATTACTCCGGCGTA
>Ga0163217_1069537_pt1 | contig 11734 bp, 9 predicted proteins | sample SynspAceP_FD_185933 | JGI IMG/M metagenome (GOLD analysis project Ga0163217, IMG submission 185933) | Saline lake microbial communities from Ace Lake in Antarctica - Synechococcus sp. Ace-P (PacBio error correction) | ecosystem: Environmental > Aquatic > Non-marine Saline and Alkaline > Saline ... | reverse complement strand
GCATCATTCAGTTTGGCGACACCTGGCGGATGCACTTCAATGCCAATAAAATCTTTATCTCCGGTTGCATTTCGCCATTTCAAACAGCGATGCGCCCATACCAAAGGCCTACTTCAAGCACCACATCCGACTTCGCGACCAAACACAGCCACATAAGTCAATCGACCATCAGCAAGACTCAATCCATATATCGCCCCAGTTCGCATTTTCGTAGTTTTTCTGTTACCTTCCGGTCATTCGTCCGGGCCACTACAACAAAGCTACGAATGGTGCGTTTTTGTAATGGGTTCTTCAATGTCTGTACCTTTTTGCTCTTTGGCATGGTTTTTCGAAGTCGCTTAATGTGTTCTATAGTAAAGAAACCTAACGGCTATGTCCATTAGACTCAAATTCGGTTATTTATCACCATGATTTTATGGTGATCTGGGCGGGCAGGTTATATTACCCGAAAAACAAACATTCTGTCCTGTGCTTTGGTTTTTCTATGCGGTCTAGTCTTAATGCACTTTAGCGTATCAGTTGATCGCCACAAAACGCCAAAGCCAAGCAACACCAGCGCCATTTAAATTACACAGACCACCTATTGGCGTTCAACCGCACCTAAGAAAACTGTGATCAATCCTCGTTTAGTTGATTACGCATCGTGACCATCACGTACCTTTTAGCTGCGATCTGACAATTTTCAAAATGACACGCTGAATTACCTTAAAAATAGGAAAACTGCACATATGTTCCTTTGTGCTCTATACCAGTGAAGGTAAAATAAGAGGACATAGAGCGCTCAATTCGCGTACCGAAGTAATATGCATTAGCCGCTTCTAGCGCATGTTATGCATTTACAGGCTAGAAAGGTACTGACTACCCGGTATGCCACCCAGCCAAACGTGCTTTCATACATTAATGCAGTGTTCAGTGTAGGGCATGAGCCGCCAAGATCGCACCAGCTCGGCAACGATATTAGCCGCTGGATGGCTGAAAAAGAGCGCCAGTTTGAGAGAAAGCGCTTTCGTTGAGGTTCTTATTTGGGATGTATGTGTGATTAGTTCTTTGTGAGCCTTGAGAAGAAGATAACAACTTCGTGCACCTCCGAGGTCTTATTCATTAAGGACTATTCATTTATCTCGCAGCACGTTAGATAACTCATTACGCCTGAACCTAGATGGCGTACAATACCGCGGATCGTTCGCCCAAACCCCGAATGCAACATCAGGCAACTGGCATCGGAAGTGGGCGCCTAATTTGGAGATTAAGGAGTCCACTCTTTAAACTTAGATAATACCTAACATACGCTTGAACGAAGAGACACTAATTACTGTTCACTTATCACCAATAAGATGATCTAACGGTCTTGAGAGACAACAATCAGCTTGGCTAAATTCGTCGCGTATATTACGGTAATTCAATTGCACCGCCTCATCAGAGAACGGTAACTCTTCATTGCCCCGTTCCTTCGACCAAATTGCAATTCGATTACTACCACTTGGCGCGCACCCGAACGCGTATTGGTACCAGGGTCTGGCGAGACAAATGCCCACAACTGCCAATTACGAATTTTACTCTGCAGGCGGCCATTCGTTATCTCTTATTTTCACCGGGATTGCATATCCCAGAGAATCACATTCGAGGAATCGTCTAACCTGTGATACCAGCGCTCCATTCCGGTTGTAAAATAATCCATTCGGTCACGCACGCGGTAAGACCCGTTCGCCGCCACAAATGTTGTTTAATACCCTACCTCAAGTTTAAACATTCGAAGACCTGAACCAGCGTCCCCGTCCTTGATCGTTTACACCCTCAATTAAGTCGTAATCGCGGCCTATCTTGGTCAGTTTGACGATGAACATCACCTGGTGTCGTCCAAAAACACTGCCCTTAGACTTACCCCGTGGGTTGTTATTCCCAATGAACACGGTAACGTACGAGTAGTCAACGCCAGTAGCGGCATCTATTGGCCACTTCGGTCGATATCGAACACTCACACTCGATCGTACGGCAGTATTCATTGAGCAAATTAAGTTTTAAAGCGAGTACTGTTCACTGACGCCAATTGACCCGAATAAACTACCGACATTTGTGAATAGAACAACAACTAACGGCAGAAACGAAGACCCATCCTCCACCATCAACAGCGCACTGTGCGAGAATCCATTTAACACCCTGCACAGGCGCTCTTTCCTGCGTAACGTTAATCTGTGGCCTCTAGCGGAACAAGTGTCAATAGACACCAGCTTGAGAACACCACAACACATCCCAATAACTAACCTACGCTTTAAAGACGGCGGCTTGTTGTGTCAGAGGCATGATCGTCGCTTACATGTAATTCACGTATATTTCACCTTGATCCTTCCACCTACTGAAACCCATTTCCCAAAGAGCCAAGTACAGTCGGTCAGGACGGCTGTGGTAAGGAAAGGAATATGCAAGCCTCAAGTTGATTTGGCCTTATTTATTCGATGCTCTTTTCGTGTTCATAATTTGTCGTGTAATACTCAAATTAGGCCACCTTCTGTTAGCTGTCTTATAATAAGAGCGCCACCAATATAAGATTGCGCAAAGACACCTATGCTCAGAAGCCCTATTCATCGTCCGTAATCTTTCGCCAGGTCCGCCATATGTTCGATGCTGCTCAATATAAAACACCTAGTTATAGAATATTGAGCCCGCTGGAGGAAATGGATATGCACACCAGCGCATTTCCTAATCCGCACGCTTAGACTTCTTTATGCTGAGTCCGTCGAACGTAATCTAAACAACGCACGATCACGTAGAGACTACACTCCACAACTTTCTATTTACACTGACCGACGCTGAACTCTACAACACAACGATCGATCAATCACATGAACGTCCGCACCCATCGCTCTTGGGAACTGTTTTACAATCTTTCTAACATAAATGATAAACTCAAATACAGCGTGATTCATTATTCTAGCTTATCTCAGCCATATCCCGATACGATACCAATCTCCAACTGGCTAAAGACACGCCTGAGGCGTTTTGATAACCTTATTATTTAGGATAAATGTTTTTTGTTAACATCGTAATCGCAAATAAGGAATATATTATGCAAGGCCATGGCAGAACAAAAAAGCCACCAGGACCAAACCGCGGAAAAATACTAATACCCAGAAGAGTCCAAACGACGTCACCACACTCACCCGTTCCCATCCACCATGGCCTTGCATACAAATATATCTTGCCAATGGAAATACGTCAAAACATAAGCTCAGCCCTGAGTTAAAAACCGCTGGTAGCATCAATCGCTGAGGCTTTGCAAATACAAATGACGCACACAGCAAGGGCCGCGGCCAAAAAAAAAGACAATACCACCACCACTAAGAACATACTTTGTTCGCGCTTTGACTGGACGTTAGGGCGATAGCAAGACAACACAAACCCCTAAGAGAACAAAAAAAAGAAAATGCGCGCAAATACCCACACAGGGGACAAGCTTTCCACAAAAAAAAAAAAAAAAAAACGGGAGGCCCCCCCGGGCCCCAATTATTTATATTTTTTTTGAAAATTACAATTTTTTTTTTTTTTTATTTCCCATGGTTTTTTAAAAACATAAAAAAAAAACAACAACAAAAGCCCACGACCAAAAGGCAAAGCGGTCAATGCAACCAAACATGAAACGACGATGCACAGATAAAAACGTCCACAAACACTATACGTAACGATCCCTTAACACTGTGACTTAATATGGACAATTTTTAATAAAATAACAAACTTAGGACAGCAGCAAAGAATAGATTTAAAGTTGCAACAATTCATCCTACTTAGAACGAACGCTTTTGATGCACAGTTAGTTTGATACGGTGATCAATTGGAGAATGAAATACGATTGAGTGGCCTGATCTATTTAGTCATTTGACTGATGTTACCTTATCTGACCAGAGCCACAACATTTGCGCTACATACTATCTTCGCCATGCTGTTAATGTGCCAGCATAGCTATGTCATAAGATGAGCGACAAAAAAACGCGATTACCGGCTATGTAGAGTTAAACTTACTTCTGAACATTTTTGTCTTCTTTGTCAAATCACATAGGCATAGACAATCTCCAACTTAAATTAGCGACCTTAAAACAGCAGAAAGCATTTCGCCACAGATGAACAAGAGAAGGAAGTTAATTGAAGCAAACATTGCCACTCGGTCAGAGATATTGCCATAGTCATGTTTTCTTAAAGCTCTCGGACCACAGAACAAGTCACCGGGTGCCATCGGCACGTGAGGAAAACGCGCGCAGATGCTGCTATTGCCAGTTAAAACAGCGCTGGAAGAAGAAACTAGGAACAACGCCGGTCAAAGATATTATTTATGCGAGGCTTCGTCACTCAATAAAATTAAAACAATAGATTAAGCAATAAAAAAGACGCCGCTTGTTGTTGGTAAAATAACCACCAACAAGCGACGCTTTATTTCAACTAGCCAAAGCAAAAATTTTCGTACTAAAGCAGATTACAACTCTTTTTAATGTCATCCGGACTAACGTAACCAGACAGCTTCTCGCGTCCGCTTCGTTTATTAAAAAACTTCTCCATCTTGCTCCACTTACGTATTTTACGTGACTCAGGCTGCATCAAATTAATGCTTTTCATTGATCATCATGGTTTGCAGCAACTGCCATTCTTGCCACGCTTGCTTAGAAATGTTTTGTAGAATTTTCCTGACCTTTAGCACCGGGTAATGCAGCTGCCCCCACCCGGGGAATTTTTTTTTTTTCTAGCGCTTCCATTTCTTTCTGAAACTTTTTTACAAAAAAACAGGTATTCGCCATAAGGATCACCTCGCCATCATATAGCGGTATGAAATGAATAAATGGCGCTAACACAAGCAAAATTCAAGGCTTTCATGTGAATAAGGCCAAGATAAACAAACCCAAGATAGTTAAACCCCTCCCTAACCCTCCCCTTGAAGAAAGGGGAGGGAACTTTAAAGCTCCTCCCCCTGTTAAGGGGAGCGTTGGAGGGGTCGAGTTTTTTAAAAAAACCACTACAAATAACTTCGAGCGAGGTCCAAAGCAGGACAAAGCACTAATCAAAGCAGGCATTGGGTGGGCGTTGTACTTCAACCAAAAAACCCTAGGCCCACCAGCAACAACATCCACCAACTCACCAGGCTGATGTGCGGCCGATGGGGGTGATTACAAACGCCGCTATTAAATATGCCTACTACCGCCTGCGTTCAGGCTGCCCACTGCAGAACGAAAGCGGCGCCATGGCGAGGAAGACAAAACCCCTGCCATACACTTGCAGCACCTCAACATTAAGTAACAAAACCCGATAAAAAATACCGCTTACGTGTCGGCAATTCGCACCCGCCCACATCCAGGATAGCACCCCCAGGCGCAGCCGATGCACCCAGAAGCTGGCCAGTGGTAAACATTAGGTCCCGGAAACTGCCTGAGGCCGCTGCATAGCCTAATAATAAATTAGCATCAGACACGTTATCTGCGACAAACGCTGACTAAGCATGGGGAGCAACAACGTGGCCACCGCCAAAACCAGCGCACCTGCCTGGTAGAAGTCAGCAAAACAAACCACTTCAGCCCGTATCAATACAAAACTGACAAAGAAAACAGCGATTCGCAAGACAAAAAACTAAACCCTGCCCCTCTAATTTTTAGCAAAGTGTCATTCAGCGGCTGAAATAACAGAAGGCGTAAGCAGTCCAACGGAAGCCGCCCCCATGAATAAACAATCAGACTCGCAAAGCCAAATGGATAAAACACAATAAACGCCGCACTAAACAAAGCATTAGCCACCATTTGTTTTAGACTGGACAAAATGAAAACGCCACATGCTGACACAAGCATCCGCTACCACGACAACCGCCAACAGCTTTAAGCAGAACGACGCCACCAAACACGTATTGCCTTGCCCCAATGACTACCAAACTGAGCATAACCACATGCAATAAAGAAGGCAAATGGAAAACCGATGATGAACGCAGCCAAGCCACCCAGATAACCTGCTCGATGATAACTAGAGCAAAGCCCAAGCTTTGACTAGGAACCAGGGCCTGCCACATCTGGCTTAATGCTTACCTTGCGCATTATTGGCATATCCGCTCGCCCACTTTTTCGCTGGATAAAACGTTTGATTAAAATACCCCTAAATGCGGCCGCCGGCCCACCCAAAACTGGTGAAGCCAGCCTAGTAAAAACGAAAGGAAGACCCTCTGCATACACGTTGAAAAATAGCGGGGATTTTGGATGGGCATTGTCTACTTCCAATAAATTTTGTCGTCGCCGCACCTAGAACGCGCATTCTAAGGCCACTTATTTTAAATTATTTTTTCTAAAATACTTCTTCACCGGCGCAGCCCAAAAACCAAGTGCTAACGCCCTTTGTTGACTTGACCATTGGTATTTATCCCCTTTCCATTATCCAATTGGCTGCTGCCATTTGGAATTTGGGCTCGGGAAAATATCCAGATGATAATGACTAAAGTATGCTCTTAAAAAGATGACAAGGGGTATGACAGAGCTCACCTGTGCGCTTAAATTCGTTGACTCAATATGCAGCACCACTTGACTCGTTAGCGGCCAGTTCAGGCAGCTCATAATCCGCCCAAATCCCGTCTGAGGACGAGCTTTTCTAGTACTAGCTGTTCCTGTTGATTCATAATACAACAACTGAATGCTCTTTTCTTGGCTTGGCGGCCTTTTTTTTAGTTTACGGATAGGAAACTGAGTTGATCTTTTTTTTATGGCGTTTGTCGACCTTCCGCAGTCGCTCTATGGACAAGCAAACATTGCGGGTTTGGAAGCGAGTACAAAGCGTTGCCCTAAAATCCATTTTCATCGCTTGAGGTAACACCACAGCGCTTCACTTGGCATGTAATTTTCAGGCAAAGCTCCCAACATGCATTTTCGGTTTTCTTTTCACCTGGCCAAGTGGGCACAGCATGGAAAACGTGAAAAGTACCCGGCTTTACATTTGCCATCTAAAAATCGCGGCTGAACCACCCGGGAAATTGATAGAATAGCCGCCGCTGTCGAGCGATCCAATGCCTGGGCAACTCACACACACCTTCGACCACTTTTGTGGGAAACTCACTGTTCGGAATTCATCCCCAGCATTTTTCGCGGCTTTATGCATATTGCGCGCTCGAGCGTAATAACCCTAGACCACTCAGTGCGCTAGAACCTCGTCTTTGCTCAGCCTGCGCATAACGCTTCCAACGCTCGGAAAACGACGTTCATGAAAACTTATGGTAAATACGGAATTAACGTTGGTCACTTGCGTTTGCTGGCAACATGAAATTTCAGAAATCCAGACTCGATTACGGGCGTTTTATTCTCTTGCCAAGGCAAACTTTACGCCCGTGGCCTCATCCAAAACCACGCTAAAACGCGTGGCGCAAAATTCTTAACTGGTTTGCATTTCTCTCTCACGATTTACAGCGGTTTAATTATCAGGCAATTAAAACAAACTTTTTAATTTTTCTTTAAAGCTTCTCTTTTGCTCTTTTCTGCTTCGCTTGAACGTTTTTTCATCTAGCTCCGCTTTAAATCGAGCTTTTTTTCGTGTGCTAACTTAGCCTTCAATCTGGCTTTCTCTGCTTGTTTTTTTACTTCTAATTCCGCTTTTAGTTTCGGCCACCTTTTTCTTTAAGGCCTTACTTTTCCAGCCTCTAGTTTGAGCTTCAGTCATCTTTCGCCTAAATTTGCAAAATAACTTACCAAAAAGCTTTTATACAGGGGCCGACACAAAACCGGCAGGGTCATCGCTAAAAACTGTCTTTACATACAATAGCGAAAAGCCAGTTTTGGTTAACTTGGCATTTACTTCGACACGCCTTATCTAGTTCGCTCCAGCGACAACCAACATTTGGCCTGATAGTCCAAGGAAGATCCGCCAGAGAAACAAACCGTCGCCGGCTTTTACCTGAATACCCCCAGAACAATTTTTAAACCCGGAGTAGAAACCTTTCCATTTCACGATAATGAGCAGGAAAAACGCATTTGGTTTTCAAACGGCTTGTGGTCTGGACCAAAACTGGTCTTCCTTTAATGCTTTCTTTACGTATCGCGGCAATCCCTTCACAGACGGTTTTTGTTTAAATTGGTTCCCACCCAAAGCACCGTTTTTTAATTTTCTTCCAATAAGTCGCCTTGCCAGTGATGACATCAGAGCAATCGATTTGATTGCCTCTCGCACTGAGCTCCCCGTTTAAAATAGGTCGCGCCTGCGATTTTATTCCCATGTCCATAAATCGACTAACAAGGGTTGAATTTGGCACACCATCAAGGGCGCGGCGATATATCAACAACAGTGTATTTTGCTTCTTTACGTCCAAAGCTCACTTTTGAGGGACCGCTGCCCTTATACAAAGAAGCGCGCAGCGGGATATATTTCACCAAACCTCTGGCCTGAGTGGAATCCAGCTCTATTTTATCTATTTTTTCAATTTTTTTTGACTGTGAGACCTTCAAACACAACACCACGATGGACCGTTTAAGCTTCGCGATTTCAAATCGACTGAAATCAACTCACCGACATCGCCGCTATTTTTGTTCTGCACCAGCTAACAATGAGTATTCTTGTGCTGCCTCAGTAACATTATCGCTTTGGGCTGCGCGCGGATCTCTCTGGCTAGCTTCAACCGGGGTGGGGAAGGTAACGGGTCTACATTCAAGTTTTTTACCCGCAATACTGACCATTCCCAACCGTAGTTGGGGATTAAATCCAGCCACCCGCATTGGCTTCTAGTTTTCGTTTTCGTCCATCGCGAATCGAAGATAGGCTGAGCTGGTAATCGAATCCAAGCTACCCTCGAAGGTAATAGTTTGAACTCGCGTATTGGCAGGCGCCGCGTGTTTCATACTGACATATCCGGTAATAGGGCCAGATTCAACGCGTCATTAAAGTAATACGTCGGATTGAATTCCGCCTCCGATAAATACTCCCGAAAATTGCGGAGCTACATCAAGACTTGAATAAAGCTTGGAATCTTGGCATCAACATTTTCATCCTAGCGTACTGAGCTCCAGCCCTGTCTACCAGACATTTTCTTTGGGGGCAAATCCAATCGAATTGGTTCGCACTTAATTTCACTTTCTATTGGACTTAGTTGGTAACGATCACTAGACACATCCCCAGACAGCACAAGTGAGTCTAGCGAACAAAGATTCCCTTTCTGGAAACACCGCTAAATTCGCGTTCAAACGTCGCTTTTAACTGTAATGGGCGTGTCCCTTGCAAATCACTTTGTGTCAGCGCAACATCCATGGCCATTTGGCCAGCTTTATTCCCCACTGCAACATCTTTAGTTGCACGTTAAAAAGGTCGCTTAATCAATTGCTTAGTTTGTTCATCACGGTATGTGACTTGGCGCGTTTCAATGCGTAACCATCGAGATTGGATATCAGGCCAAATTCATTTGGGGTCACGGCTTCACTGGAGTCCTCGGACAAAGTAGCTGTCGTTGCAGATGGAAGTCCTGATGCCGCTTGAGAGTTAGAAGCGCTTGACTCCGGTAAGTCCAATTGCCAGTTTCCTTTGCCCTGTGCATTCTTTGTTTAAGCTTGCTTTAGGTTCACAAGATTTTCACTTTATTAACCTGAATCTTTTTTTTCTAATAAAGGCAAAAATAGCCAAAACCAATTCGCGCGATTCAAAAACTGTAAAATTTCCGCGTCTGACCAACGCCACGGCCGATGTTTTCAAGCTCAAGGCCAAGCCAAGGAAAAGAACGACAGCTGATATCACCCCGTCCAAACGTAAATTAACATTGGCTTTTTTCCAAAGCGGACACTTTTAACTCATCCTTAAAAAAATCATTTAGGATTCAAAACAGCATGACATACGCCAGCAGTACGACAATGAAACGCCAATAAACTGGCAACTAACTAATGAAAGTCGCTTTATCCAAAACCATGAAAAAACTCCTTAATGAATTAACCTTAGATACAAACATTAACCCCTCCCAACCTCCCCTTAGCAGGGGGAGGGAGTTTTGGTGTTCTTACTTCCCAACTTCTCCCCTTTAGTAGAAGGAGGGGCGTTAAAAGTCCCCTTCCCCTTTCTTCAAGGGGAGGGGTTAGGGTGGGGTTCTTACCCTTCCCAACTCCCCCTTTAGAGAAGAAGGAGTTAAAGTTCCCTCCCCTTTCTTCAAGTGGGAGGGTTAGGTGGGGTTCTGCCTTTAACAAATCACCTATAATCATTAGCATTCGAAGTAAGCGTTTATCGACGCAATTAAGAGAAAGTCATCAAAAAACACCCAAGATAAAAATTAGAAGCCAAAGAGCGCCCGTTCTATTAATAAGGCAAACTAGGTTTTATTCAGTGGCCCGGGACTATTCGCCACAATCCTGTGGAGAAACCCAATCAATGTCCCGATCGCAATTGCCAGTGTCGAGCGTAATACGCTTGAAAAACTCAGATCAAGGTGTCGATTAACCCTAGCGGTACCGGTAAATTTTAAATCTGGCGTCACAGGCGTACCTTTTTCTTGACCATATGCTGAGCAAAGTGGCACGTCATGGTCTAATACTTAGACATCACGCGGTTGGCGATCTTCACATTTGATGCTCATTCACCACCAGTGGAAGATTTGGGCATTTACACTGGACAAAGCTTTTTTAAATCGCCGTTGGCCGATAAAAAAGGTATTTTAAAACGCTACGGCCATGCTTATTGTTCCTTCGACGAAGCATTGTTCTCGGCGTCCGTCATCGATTTCTCTGGTCGTCCCGCTTTTAGAAATGCACGTGCCGTTTACTCGCGTGTTCAGTGGCGGTTTTGATGTGGATCTGTTCTCTGGAATTCTCCCACGTTTTATCAACCAACGCGAAGTTACACTTTCATCTAGACAACTTCGTGGTAAGAAACACCCAACACACCAAGCAGAAACCATTTTTTTAAAGCCTTTCGGTCGTTTTGCGTTACGCATGGCGTTTAGAGGTTGACGAGGCGTATGCAGGCCAAATGCCTTCCACTAAAGGGTTGTTTGTAGGATTCTTCTTAGTAATGAGTAAACGGCAAAAATCCCATGGGTGATATGAGGAAAAATCTTACTCGTTGCAGTCATCGACTACCGGTATGGGCACTACATTCGGTTAGCCAAAGCCGCTTGAAAAACAACGTCGCGGATGAAAACCACCCTTCCGTTTATTGTGACCAGGCGATCCAGCCGTTTCATTTGATGCCGCTGATCGTGTTTTGCTTCCTGGCGTTGGCCCGGGGCCCATTTTCGTGATTGTATTGGGTGAAATGAAAACCAATTTTGCGGGACTTGTTTCCTAGTTATTGTAAAGCGATGGCGGAGAAGGAAAACCGTTTCTCGGCCATTTGCGTGGGCCATCCAATCTTTAATGACTCCACAGTGAAGAAAACGGTGGTTGGGGACTGTTTGAACCACTTTCAAGGCAACCCGCTCTGTTCTTTTTGCGAAAAAACACACAGGACCATGCGGTTAAGGCAAAAACTTTAAAAAAAAGTGCCGCGCACCATGGGGTTGGGAATCAAGTTCAAAACATACCATTCCAAACCACCCGGGCTTTTGGGCTGATATTGATTTGACAATTGCCCGCTTTCTACTTTGTTACACAGTTTTTTTTTTTGGTTGTGCCCCAGAGGGAATTAAACAGAAGTCGCCGGCCACCTTGTTGATTACGCCTTTAGAAAAATTATTATGTGTGCCAGTCAACGTGGCGCGTGCGTCAGAAGAGAGCTTTGATGACGCCTCCGGTTAAAAACCCAAAAAAAAAAATTCTCCTCTTTG
>Ga0163217_1048652_pt1 | contig 11734 bp, 10 predicted proteins | sample SynspAceP_FD_185933 | JGI IMG/M metagenome (GOLD analysis project Ga0163217, IMG submission 185933) | Saline lake microbial communities from Ace Lake in Antarctica - Synechococcus sp. Ace-P (PacBio error correction) | ecosystem: Environmental > Aquatic > Non-marine Saline and Alkaline > Saline ... | reverse complement strand
GTGATCGGGAAGTTTTTCCGTATATTTTAAGTTCATGGAAAGAACGTTCGGGGATATCCTGTATGCACTCAGGTCGAACGAGATGAGTACCAAGTTTAAAAGACAGCGGCATATGTATGATTGGTATAATGATTGCGAGTGCGGAACCCCAGTAATGCATCTGATTCAAAATAAGTGCCCAACCGTCAACCTGCGTTAACTGGGTGAGGTCTTCTATCAGGCGTTTGCGTGGGTAAATTGATTTGCCGTTGGCGATTACTTACGATCCAGGTATGTGCTGAATCGCTTTGGGGAAAGTATGCGCAAACGACTTGGTGTTTCCATTGGTGCGCCGCTGCCAGGGCATAAGTGGAAAGTAAACGCTACAGCCGTTTCAAGGGATCCCGTGTTGCCGCAATCCTTGCGTTGTCGGTAGCGTATAATTGGTGTTTTAGTTGAATTTTAATGGAAGGTATCCTGGGGGCGTTTGCGCTTGACGGTGGCGTGAGATAGCTTTTCGGATCACCAGTGCAAGTTTGCCCTTGCATGGCGTGTCCCGCCTTCGTTCCCCGGATTCCGTTCCACGGTTGGCATCAGAGGGCCTAGCTGTAGATCCCGTTCGAAGTGCGTGTTGGTGTGCGTTTCGTAGGCTGGTGTGCGCGATGAGGTAGAGGTCCATGGCGTTTTGGTCGGTATCGATACCGGGTATCATCATTCGTGGGCTGAACAATGATCGGGTTCGCGAGGGGTGGATTTGCTCAGGGTGAACTTCATCCCTCAGCGGACGGCCAAAGTTGCTGTTAACACGTTGGGCTTACGGTATTGGTGCTTGGTGCGGCGTATGCATTGGGAAGTTGCGCGTTGTCCGGTCCGAGAGCTATTCCGTCTAATCGATGATGTCGGGGTATGGAACGCCCATTGTTTGGCTGAAGGATGTGAGCCCCATTACGGTTATCTGTACGTTGGTGAGTAGTTGCGGTAATGTGCTTTATGGTTGAATTCTGGCGGTGTGGAGCTGGATTGTACGGTAGTGGCTCCTTGATATGTTTAGCGTTGCATTTCTATGATTCAGGAGGTGATATTCTTCCATTATAATTCTTTACTTTATTGATTAGTAGTTGCAGGACGGTTGCTCTAGGGTCCGAGATTTTGCCATCGTCTGTGACGAATATCCCATGACCCCTATGACCAATACATTTCCAACCGTTGTTTTTATGTGATACCCGGTGGACTGTAATTGACATGGTCGTAGTGCCTGTTAACGTCGAACGCAGAATGTCCTGGAGTTGATCAGCCCGGTGAGACAAATATAAGACTGCTTGGTTTGTTATTGAGCCCGCCTGCCGCGAAAACGCTGGGCGATAGGTGTGCCCGGAGTCTTGAAATGGGTACGTTGCTACTGGGCCTTGGAAGGTCCCATGTGCGTGGACTGCCAGCCCGACGCGCTGTATTCATGGGAGGCGCCGATAATACGGACCGAAAGAGCGATGGACTCTGCCAGCCTTTGGAGGCCGATTTCGTTTACAGCTAACCGTTGGATCAGTGAGCGCCGGTACGCGTCCCCTGCTGTTTGGGATCTATTAATTCGACGATTTGATTCGTTTATGTGGAGGACGCTTACTGCTTGAGCAGCGGTAGTGGACGTATCATTCCAACGCGTAATGCGCCTGTTTTACTGGCGAGTCGCCATTGGGCGAAATTCATTTTCCCAGCGGGTGGCGTCACCGTGGATCCAGGAGGCGTCCGAGCGCCCGCGGGTGTTTACGTCGCCAGTTCCGGTTAGCGTCCCCGATTCGGTGCATGGCTTCTGAATCCAGGGCTTTATGCTAGATCCAAGGTTCTGTCAGCGTGTATGGCCGGTGTTGGCAGTTGGCAATTCAGTAAAGGGCCAGCAGGGCTAGCGAAGTAGTCGAGAGGGTTTGCCTGTTGCGGTGTCCCGAGCATAGCAGTGTAGGCAGTGGTGGCGAGCCGTTCGGTTAGGGTTTGGTCTCTCTGCTGGTGATGCCCATTCTTGCAATTTGATGTGGGCCCGTCCGATCGAACGATCGCCGAGCCTGTTTGGGTGGCAGATGTCCAAGTGTTGCTTCTTGTAGGCCGCAGGGGCAAAGGGGGGCAAACTGGATTGTGAAAAACAAAGGATAGTCTGCTTGGTAGTTGGGAACGATTGGTTTGCCCAGCTGCCTGACCATGGTAATCATGCTGTTGTAGCATCCACTTGGTGACCAATGCTGTTGAGGCCGCGAAGCGTATAGGATCGTTATCTCCACTGTGTTTTGATGTAAACTCTGTGAACGACAGGACCTAGTGCGGCGGTTCTGTTTGCCACTCACGGAACAGAATAGACTCTTCCTTTCAATCGTTAACAGGATAAGCGATTTGCGGGAGCGTTATGGTTGCGCTCTGTTAATGGTGGCGACGGATGACTTATCTGTTTTCGTACGGTGCATCTGGGCAGTGGTCTTCAATCTGATACGTGCCCTCGGCGCCAGGTGGATCATTTTCTCCCGGTTGTGACCCGGTTCTGTGGGCAGCTGATGTTTTGCGTGACGCGTTGGCGCCCGGCGTGACCCGCGGGTTATCGGCGGGTTGCGGGGGGGGTTGCCATGGCGGGTATTTGCCTGTAATGAGGTTCCATTGTTGAAGGTGGCGGAGTCTGCGTTCCCCGGTGCGCATGCAGTGACGCTGAGTTGTGATGCGTGGGCGGCGTTATTCCCTGGGCGTGGTAGCTGCGGTTGTGGTGTAGTGGGCGGGGGGTGTTACGGTTGACGGCATGTTGCTGGGTTTTTGGCCGGCTTTTATGATGAATGGCAAATTAAACCTTGAGGGGCAGTCCGTTACAGCACTGGGATTCCATGGAAGATCGCTATATCGACGTTCGGATTCTTCTGGCGCGTGTGGTTGTGTTGCGGGTTGGCTGCTGTTCGTTGAGCGAGGTTCGAACTTAGCCATGTGGCGTGCTGCTATGGAGGGGATTTCGGCCAGGCGGTCGGCGGTTTGCCTGGCCAAGGGGGCAACTGGTTTTCCGGGCACTCGCCGGTGAGTGAATTTTTCGACCGGGGGCTGTTGCTGACTGTGGTCTGGAGACACCCGCACCGTACTGCCCTTTCTGGGCCCAGTTGATCTTTGCGCGTGTGGGACAGTAGCGGGGGCAGGGGGCGCGCGATTTCCCTTGAGTTCGTTGGGGTGCTCGGGACAATAGTTGTGTTGAGGCGCAGCAGCTTGTGGTGGGCCGACGGCTGAGCTCACTACCTGTCCGGGGTGAGGTCATCCAGTTGATTTCTGTGCCGAAATCGCGACCAATTCGTTTGTGTCTGCGCAACTATTTATTGTTGTGAACTTAGGGCTATCAGTAGTCCGTATCCGCTTATCAGGAGAAAAGCATGGACACTGCGCAGGGGCCGTGGCCGGTGGATTGCGGATTGCGGTGATCCCGACCTTAGAGACGCAGTTAAGCAGGAATTGAGGCCCATCCCGGTTTTATCCAGGGATTACGTTGGCCCGTTCGGGAACGGCGGGCGTGTATGGGGATCGGGCCGCGTGGGATTACACCTGTTGGGCGGTTGTGCCCCCGATGCGGTCCGATCGTGGCAGGAGGTTGGGCCACTTTCTATGCATGCGTGGCTTGGTGTGCCCGGCGTGAAAGGGATGGCAGGTTGGAGCTGGAGTTATATCAAAGCGACAAGATGGCCGGGGATATCAAGGCGCCGGTTGAATGGATGATGATGTTTTGTGGCCCGAGCGGCTGAGGCTGCCAGGCAGGCTTCGTCAAGGGTAAGTTGAGGCCGGGGCGATGGTGGCCGGCCAATAAGTTGGGCGTTCATAACCCCGGTTTTTCGGTGGTAGCGCGGATCATTGCCGCGGAGCGGTATGGGGTTTTCCCAAGTTTCGGCGAGGGATGTGATCTGGCGCCCGGCCTGACAGAGGTGCGCAGATTGCAGGGAGTAGGTGCTCCGCCGCAGTGCTGTTAAAAGCGTGCACGGCCGATGGAGAGCTGAAACCGGCAGACAGTGAAGATGACCCGGCGTGACTACCGAGGCAGATTTGATGCCGTGCTGCCTGGGTGATTAGGTGCCTGAAGGCGGGCGTATCGGCCGTTCCCGAAAATTGGAGGAGCCCAGCGCCAAGTGCCATGGGCTTGAGCGGTTAGCGCGCTCAAGGGTGAGGCGATTCGACCTCACTATGCGCCGCGATAAACGGCCGTGGCGCTACCCTTACGGTTCTGGAGGGAGGCGAAGCTGTGTCCAGCGCACGCAGTACGAGTACTGGAACCTTCACTTTATCGGGTGCATTGCAAGGCTGGCTATGGCGCTAAGACGGTGCACCCTGTCTCGGGTTACTCCGATTCCCATGGCTTACCGCCCGATAAACGGCGAAAGGTCGCCATCGTTGTACGAGCATGCTCGTTGTGAAGTCGGGAAGTTAGTCACCAGATTACTGCTTGAGGCGTTTTTAGCCCCTACCCCTAACCGGGGTGGCTTCTTGGCGATAACGGTTGTAGGCAAGCTGATTCTGGGCCAAAGTCCAAAGGGGCGCTGGGGTTAGTTAGCCCCTTGACGTTTCGGCTCCGACGCATAAGCTTTTTTTGGCCCAAGTCACGCCGCCCAGTATTATTGCCGAGTTGGCCCGGGATATACAGGGCTCGGGGCCAGTTCAAGCTATGCCATCGCGTCGTGAATGATCCGCGATTCTGACGTAGTTTTCGTGGGGTGCGGCCGGGAATAAACGTCTTTGGGCATCGCGCAGGGAACGATAGTAGATGGAGGTATTAAAGGGAATTGTAGTGGGCTGTAGGTGGTTTGCGGTGTCATATCACAAAACAGTTGACTGCAGCTACTCCAACTGGCGGTTGGTACGTTACGGCCGGTTACAGGCCCTCGATGGCCAGGGCGTATTTTCTTCCGCGGCCACGATGGCGGCAGCGCACGCATGGTCAGGGCACAACCAGGTACCACGTTAGCGTTTGATTGCCGCTTTTCAAATTATCCGAGACGCCCTTTGCCAGAAAAGATATGAGGCGTTGCGCTTTGTTGCAGCAGAACGATTTCACGTTGCACCATCAACGCAGACTGCAGGTGGAGATTAACCGAGAAATCCACTGACCCCATGACGGGATGCGGCCATTCGCCAAACCTTGCCGCGGACGTTGATTGCGCAGGGACCGGTGTGGCCATCGGAAAGGGACCATGCATTGCGGGCTCTTGCCATGAGAGGCTGCTCGCGCCGTTGGAGCATACCCAGTTCGGACGGATGGGCATCCTGGCAAGGCCGTTATGGGGAGCATTGGGATTTCGCTGCGATAGGCGGCTAATGAGTGCAGTATGGCGGCATCGATTCCCAGTTCGAACCGACGGGCTGTGCCGCAGGCCGGAGTGATACACAGGATACGCGGCGAGCAGCACCGGAAAGTCGCGTTTGCCCTGTGACCGTTATTGTGCGGACCTGATTCGGGTGCGGCTACCGATTGAAATGTAACTTTGACGTAGGAGGCTGGCTGGGGGGGCGCAGAGTCATGATGTTCAGCAGGGACGGCGATTTCGATGCTGTCAGGTTTTGGCCCAGTATTGCCGTGCGGATCGACTTGCGGGCTTGCGGCAGGCCCGGTTGTGCCCCGGTTTCCGAACTGAATGTGTTGCAGGATATGGTACTTCATTTGGCCGGGGCCTTACGCAGGGCGAAATGCCATTGCTGTTCTACGGGCTTGCGGTCAGGCTGGCAGAGAGGTAATGCTTGTCCATCGCGGCCCGAGAAGGGCTTTTCTTCATGCCAAGGTTAGCGCCGAATGGATTGTCCCGCTTCCGATGGAAGCCAAGCCCCCCGTCCACTAGTGTAGGTTGCGGGGCGGGCAGGCTTGGCGAAGTGGCGCAGTCGTATGGTGGCAGTGTGTTTGGGTTTCGGGTTCCTGCCAGTCTTTGGCGTTGAGTGTGCAACGGGTGAAGATTTTCCGTGACAAGGCTGATGCGCTATAATTTTTTTGGAGGCGTTTTGGTTTAATTTGGGAGCCGGCAATGGAGTGAAGCCGGTGGGTTACTGTTGTGTGCTGCCATTGGCTGTGGCCCGCTGGCCCGCCCCACATGCTGTTGGGCCGGGGAAGAAATACGGCCCCTGGCATCGTGTGGGCTGTAAACGCGGTAATTGCTGGTACAGCCGCCCCAGTGGGGTGGCGGCCCAGTGGCAACTGTTTGGTGGATGTGATCATCCGTGAATTAACTTAGGATGCCCCGTTTCATGTCCGACTGTTTTAATACTCCATGTCTCTATTCGTCCTGAGGCGATGGCGCAAAGTGGATTCTGTTATTTCTCCCGCCGGACCCCGAAACTATCGTCAGATGCCCGATCAGTTCGGAGCTGGTTGGGCGTTGTTGAGGGATGGCGCGGAGCGTGATGGTGGATATTTCGTCCGAACCCGTTGGCAGTTAATGCTGCGTCGGTTGGACTTTGGCTGGAGAAGAAGGTGTGATGCCGGTGGCGGATAGCGTTCAGGCTATCTTGAAACCCAGCGTTTTGACTTTGGTGCCCGAATCAGCTTGCTACATACTGTTTTTTATCGCCAATGAGCGCACCCGGGGTTTAGGGTAGGGGGAAAAACCGCTATCAGAGTGAATTGCTGAGTGGTATTCGATTCTCATCACGAGCCCCGTGCTCTCCGGTTACAACGAGTGCGACTGTTGCTGCGTTTTATCGGCGGGAGCCCTGTTGAATGCGGGAGTACCGGAGGACGAGGGTCGCCCGTGATGTGCGCCAATGCGCTGTGCCTGCAGCATAAAGTGAAGTTCGTACTTGGTTATGCAGTGGCGGCTGGACGACAGCTTTCGCGTAGCACTGCATGAGGTCAAGGGTAGCTTTCGCCTTGTTATTCGAGGCGGCTATTGGTGCCCGATCGATTGCGCCTGAGCCGCGGTAAAACGGTCCGGGGGGGGGGGGACCGGAGCCACTCCCCTCCACGACTTACACACAAAGAAACACAGTAAAAAGACCTTGAAGGAAAATATAGAAAAGTGGCACTTTGGCGTTGTTGCTCGTTGCATCGTTATCATTGGCCCGGGGCCTCTTATGCACTGTATCACCCAGCGCGCGCATCAATTGTGTAGGTACGAAAGTGGAGATCTTCATCTGGTTGCCGGTTTCAGTCCTTCCAGATCGGCCCGTGGGACCTTTTTACCGCGTCGCCGGGGAGCACGCTCCGCTTGGCAATGCTGCGACTGGCTTTGGTCAGGCGTGTTTAGCGGGGCAGATACAGGCGACCCCGTCGCATGTGGTGAAAACCATGACCGCTTCCGCGGGCATGTCCGTCCCTACTACAAGACCGTTCATGAAGTATGCCAGGTGTTATTGCGCCACCATGCGCGCCGCGCCTTTCACTTTACCCTTGACGAAGTCTGTTGGCAGCCTCAGCGTGTCCGCAGCCAAAACAGGGCCATCCATCGCTCAAACCCGCGCCTTTGATTATCCGGCCGTGGATTGGGCGGTTGATTAAACTCAGCGCCAACTGGATCCGCTTATCGGACTGCACACATAGGGCAAGCGATGGCATGGAAGTGGCTCATAGGCCTCCGTGGGGCAGCGATTCCGACGCTTTGGCCTAAACGGGCAGGTGGTGGAACACGCCGCGTGTGATCCAATACCCAGCGCCTCCGCGTTTCCCGAACGCGGAAGTATCCTTGATATAACACCGATACGGCGCTCAATTTCTGCTGTTATATTTCGGTGTTTTAGGTCGGGATTCACTGCAATGCGCTGCGAATTCGGCGCCCACGGCTTTGCTGGTGTTTCATGCTTGTCTCCTGAGTGGCGGATACGGAGTATGATTGCCCGGTAAAGTTTAACAATAAATAGGTTGCGGCCGACACAAGACTGAATTGGTTGCGGCGATTTCGCAAGGAAATGGCGAACTATTACTTCAGCCGAGCGGTAGTGATGCTGAAGTGTTGCCGACACACGTGGGCTGGCGCCGCTTCAAGGAATTATTGTCGATACCGAGGCCGAACTCAAGTGGAAGTTCTGCGCCGGCCCCGCGTACTGATTCCAGGGCGAATGATCAGTACTGCGCCGATTGAAGGGAGTAGCGCGGTGTCAGTGGCAGAAGCAGGTTCCCGCGCAGGCCACGGGTACCGGAAGGATATGTCATCACCCCGAGTGGCCGGCGGAACAGGGTTGCCTTGTCCAGCCAGATATGGCACCGACGCAGTGGCGCAGAATCCCCCATCCTACAGCACGCATTGGGTAGAAGGTGGTTTCGGTAACTGCTCGCTATCACCGAACAGACCCCGCAGCACGCCCGGAACACCACCAGCAGGCGCGAGGAAGGGTAGCGAGGCGTCGATTAGCGGAATTGCCGATGGAAATGCTGTGCCAGGTGCTTGTAACCGATCTGCCGATGGCGAAGGTGAGTGGCCAGTTGACATTTCAATAGAAGCGCCAAGAACCCCAGCCCAGAATGCCGTCGAACGTATTAGCCCCGCGCCCACTAAGCAACCGCAGCTACAGCGCAGGGATTGAATCGCCGGCCGCATATCAATTCAGGTCAGTGCAGTGGCTCAGCACAGTGACAGCGTAACTCCGCCCACCGTCAGCAGATTGAAGTAAGTACAGGCTTCGTTCACGCCAAAATTGCACGCCACCAGCGTTAACCCGCGATAAACGCGGGTCGACGCGCGCTCGGCCGTCAGCCCCCCGCAGAAACATCAGGCTGGCCAGAGAGCGGAGTCGACGAGATAGGATCCACTGCGGCAGATTGGGCACCGTAAGATTGAAGGACCGGCCAGTCACGTGTTCGAAAGGTAGATAGGTCATTGTCGCCTCGTATTACAGGAGCGCAACGGATAAGTCGCGCAAATCGGCTTATTGCGCGTTGTGTGTAGCGATTTGTGAAGGTTAGGGTCTATTCTGTTCCGTTGGAGTGTGCGTGAGCGTACGCGGCGGCTATTGCTATGTGTCTTTCGTACAGATATCTATCGCCCCAAACAGTGAGTTAAGCGATGCCTGGGGGGTATTACTCGAGGCTAAAACAGATTGTCAGCGAAGGGGATGCTTTTACAACAGCATGATTTGTTATCGCTGGGCCGGGGCAGGCTGGCACCCGGGGAATCGTTCGCCACTAACTCAGCGGCACTATCTGTTCCATTCATCAGTTTGCCGCGGCCTTTGCCGCGGACAGAGCACATTTGGACGTTGCGACGCAAGCCAGGGTTTCCCGGGATCGTCCGATCTGGGTGGGCTGCACTTCAGTATTGCAAGGAATGGTGGCATCCAGCCCGAGGCGGAACCTGCAATAACCCTACCGAACGGGCGCACCTGGCTCCATCGCTATTGTGCTCGACACCGGCACAGCCGGGTACTGCTCGACCTGAGTGGGCCGTAGCGCCTGCTGTCGGTCCCCGGTGGAGAATTCCAACTGGCTCACAGCGGGGCGCGATGGCCGGTGAGAGATCGTTTGATGCTGGATCGGCATGTTATAGAGCGCCGAGTTTCAGAGCCATTGGAGGGAGATCGCTGGTAACGGGACTGGCGGAGTACACCCGGCGTTCGAGCGCTGGCGCGGTTTTCAAGCCGAGCACCCGGATGGAATTGATTTTGGCATGGGTGGAGTTCGCCAGTAGCGGAGGCGGCATCGTCGGATGATGAGTAGTCGTCGGCAGCTTCGATAGATAGGAGGTAAGTCCTGGTCACGGATAAATGACAAATCGGACGAATTTGATCCCGCAAACAGGCATGGAGGCGCTGTTTCCGTTGGGCCTTCTCCACCGGTGGATCGGGATGTAAGCGTTTAGAACCGAAAATCGCGCGTGTCCAGATAGGGTCGTGCAGGATGTCCATGTTTTCGTCGTAGGATTTTGATGGGCTTTCCATGAAAGATAGCGGGGCTGGCGTGGCCAGGTCCTAGCAGCATGGACGGTTGGCGGCAGGCTCCAGTAGGAAACGGGGTTAGGCCAAGTTTTTCAGGGACTGCCGTGCATCATCGGTAGCGGTATCGGCCAGCTGTTTCGGCAGGCTCATGAGATAGAGCAGAAAGCAGGGCTTTTATTATTTTGAGTTCTCACCCGTGATCAATCCGAGCAGTTTGCGTCGGGTCGGAGCTTAAAGGCAGTAGACATGTCCCAATTTACAGGTGTCGCAGCTTTGCAGGGTGAGTCAATATTATATTCAGTGGTTTGAGAGATGGTTTGTATTGGTCATAGTGTTTTATTGGAATGGATTTCCCAGTGACGGATTGCATATCCGGACTAGGAAACTGTGTGCCCGTCAAACTTAGATCAATAAAGTGGATGAGATTAATGGAAGATATTCAATCCTGATTCATAGAATAGGAGACGCTTGAACGATGAGGCAGGGAGCCAGATACGGTACAATCCAGGCTCTAAGAAGGATTCCAGCGCCTATGAATGCATTTCCGGGCAACTGATCAGAGCCAACCGTTACAGATTTGAAGCGGATTGGTTTAGCTGTACCGTTCAGGCCCGTTGCCAAACAGAATTGGGTCCCATATCGACCCAGTCGTCGGGGTTAGAGGATAGCCTCTCGAGGCCCGTTACCGGCGGCGCAAGTGGCGCAATTGCCGATGACCGGCGCACCAATCACGCAAGTACTGTAGCCAGAGAGTGGTTATACAGCACTTTTGCGGGTCTTGGTGGGATGAAGTTCAGCCCTGAGCAATAGCACGCTTCGCCTTGAGTCCGATAATGTGGTCAGCATGAATGGATATACGTGTTATCGTACCGAAAACGATGGTGGGAGTTACTGATTGCGGCAGCGCGAGGCTTCTCCCGGAACCGTCCGGGAGCTGACAGGCGGGGTCAGCTTCGAATGGGTATTATAGACGGCTTTGGTGCAAACCCGTGACGATCGGCATGGGAAGGCGACATGTGCATGCAAGGCGTAACTTAGTCCCGTTGGTGGATCGGAAAGTGGGCTATCCCCAGCGGCTTCGTTTTCAAGCCGCATGACGGCCGCAGGTGAGGGCCATTAATTTACCTAGGAACAGGTGATACGTTACGCGGACCCCGGCAAGGAGTTTGCGGGGCACCAAGGTTCGCCTTGGAAAAAGGGCTGTGCCGTTTACTTTGCCGCCTTATCGTCTGCAGCGCGGCACCCATGAGGACCTGGTCTGTTGCGCCATATTCCCAGGGAGCGATTTCGCCGATGCGTTGACCGGTAAGTAAGGTCGCAGCGAGATCATTTTGCCCACCGCTAAACGCTGGATTTGGAGACGCAAGTACGAAGTGTTTCGGGGTTGAGCTTGCATTATGTGTGAATTCAGGATGATATGTTTTGGCAGCTCCGTAGTTATTACGGTCTTACGATATGCGGCTGTCTTTTAACTTGTATTTATTCGTTAGCCTTTGGTGGTGACAGTTATCTCGTTCCGAAGCGTTTTTCGAGTTGGAGAGCGTTGAATGGGGACTGAAGAAGCTTCGTATTCTCCCTTGTGCAGTGTGTGAGGGATTCCCGATTGATTCGGTTATACGACTGCCCAAAAATGAATTTTCTTATGCAGCTGCAAGAAGGTATGACCAAATGCCGCTGGAGAGGCCCTCTATTGTCCAGTGGCTCCGGGTGCGAAGAACTGTGTTGAATGTTTTGCAGGACTGTGGGAAATTGGTCTAAGGAAGTCTGAAGAACTTTTAAAGCGGGTTATGGGGCGCATTTTCGGAGAGTCGGCGTGAAGATGTTCCGCTGATCGATCGCGGAAAAGTAGGAGACCGCGGGAGGTTCCTGATGATGGATCAGGTGTTGGAGCCCATTGCTTGGCATTGATCGG